>Ga0075012_10001391_pt1 | contig 24799 bp, 27 predicted proteins | sample All_14_2_FD_71474 | JGI IMG/M metagenome (GOLD analysis project Ga0075012, IMG submission 71474) | Freshwater microbial communities in response to fracking from Pennsylvania, USA - Allegheny Zone_MetaG_DW_15 | ecosystem: Environmental > Aquatic > Deep subsurface > Groundwater > Drilled...
TCTCTATGTCCCAGTCGTCGCCCAGGCGCGCCGCCGCCTGCCGCACCAACGCCGCGATAAGATTGACGCCAAGCGAGGTATTCCCGGTCTGCAACACCGGGATCAGCTTCGCCGCTTCGTCGATCAGCGCGTGGTGGACATGTTCCAGCCCCGTCGTGCCGACGACGATCGGCTTGCGCGCACCCACGCAGGCCTCCAGATGGCGGCCAAGCGCGCCCGGCGTCGTGAAGTCGATGAGCACGTCGGCCGCATGCGCAAGCGCCACCGTGTCGGACGTCAGCGGCACGCCCGAGACGACTTCACCGCCCAGCCCCGGTCTGTCCGTGCCCCCGGCAATGTCTAGCCCGGCCGCGACTGCCTCTGCCGCTATGGCGCGGCCCATCCGGCCCGCCGCCCCCAAAATCCCGATGCTTGTCATTGCACGCCCTGCCACCTTGATCGGGTCACGCGATGCCAGATGCGCATTGGCTTGTCTGCCCCCAAATCCGATGCGGACCGAATCAAAAAGGGCCGGCGCATATGGCCGGCCCCCGTAACTGGAAAGGAGGATGGATCAGGCCTTGCAGCTCTGTGCAGCCTTGCCCGGCACGGTGGCGGTGATCGCCGTACCGTTGCCATCCACTTCGAAACCGTCAGCCGTGAACGGCTTGCCCACTTCGGCAGCGACGAGCTTGGTGGGTGCGCCCGTCTTGTCCGTGCGGATGTTCGCCGTCTTGTCGTCGGCCAGATAGTCGACGAAGATGAGGCTGTTATCCTTGCACCGGTAGGTGCGGCTGTTCTTCACAGCCGGCGGCAACTCCACGGCGCCCGCATTGGCGAGCTTTTCCGCCATCGGGTCGGCCGGACCACCCACGACCTCTGGTTCGGACTGGCCACATGCGGACAAGGCAGTCAGCGACGCGGCGGCGATAAGGGTGAGATGAAGTTTCATAGCCTGTTCCGTATGTGCAATCGCAGCATAGTGCGTCAATGCATGTTAATGACGTTTGACGATTTTTATTGTGCATGGCGCCGTGACAGGACGATGACATCTTGACCACCAGCCAAAGCGTTTAACGGACGAAACCGCCCTATCCCCCACTTGACCCGATTGGCAGCGAAGGCCAATGCAGCGACATGGTCGATGCAACGGCAACCACTGACGGAGAGGATGAGGCCGCGTTCGCGAGCCTGTCCTTTGAACAGGCACTGAGCGAGCTGGAACGGATCGTCCGTGTGCTGGAAAGCGGCGATGCGCCGCTGGACGAGTCGATTGCCCTGTATGCGCGTGGCGAAAAGCTGCGGCGGCAATGCACACGCCGGCTGGAAGACGCAGAAGCCCGGATTCAGCGCCTGACCATTGAAGGCGGTACGGCGACCGGCGCCAAGCCGTTCGACCCGACCTGACGCGCGCAGCGGCGAACGACATGCAGGCGGATATACTGGGGACCGCCGTCGCGCAGACGGCCAGCGCCGTGGAAAATGCCTTTGACGCGCTCCTGACCGTTCCCGACGATGCGCGCCGGCCGCTGTATGAAGCGATGCGGCACGCAGCAATGGGCGGCGGCAAGCGCCTGCGACCCCTTTTGGTCGAAGCCACGGGGCGCCTGTTCAACCTGCCATCCCAATCCGTGCTGCGCGTCGGCCTCGCGGCCGAGTGCATCCACGTCTATTCCCTGATCCACGACGATCTGCCGGCAATGGACGACGACGCCCTGCGTCGCGGCAAACCGACTGTGCACATCGCCTTTGACGAAGCCACAGCGATCCTGGCGGGGGATTGCCTGCACGACCTGGCATTTGAATTGCTGTCCGACGAGCGGACGCACGCGGACCCGTTCGTGCGCTGCGAATTGTTGCGCGCACTGGCCGTCGCCAGTGGCCCCGCAGGCATGGCAGGCGGCCAGATGATGGACCTGATGGCGGAAAAGGCGCGGTTCGACCTGGCGACCGTCACGCGGCTCCAGCAACTGAAGACCGGCGCGCTTATCGCTTTCTGCGTCGAGGCGGGCGCCATCATGGCACGCATCCCCCATGAGGCCCGCACCGGCCTGCACGGCTATGCGCGCGACATCGGCCTGGCCTTCCAGATCGCGGACGATCTGCTGGATGTGGAAGGCGACGCGGCGCTGACCGGCAAGGCGCTGGGCAAGGACGCTGCGGCGGGCAAGGAAACCTTTGTGTCGCTGCTGGGCGTCGAGCGCGCGCGCGAACAGGCGCAAATGCTGGTCGCGCAGGCAAAGGCGCATCTGCATGCCTATGGCGCGGAGGCAGACCTGTTGCGGATCATCGCGGATTATATCGTCGAAAGGGATCGGTAGGAGACATGAGCGACATGCGCATCGGCGTGTATCCAGGGACATTCGATCCCATCACCCTGGGCCATATGGACATCATCCGGCGCGGCGCCAAGCTGGTCGACCGGCTGGTCATCGGCGTGACCACCAACCCCAGCAAGTCGCCGATGTTCACGGTGGAAGAACGGCTGGCGATGGTCGAGCGTGAATGTGCCGGGATCGGCCGCGATATCAAGGTCGTTTCGTTCGATTCGCTGCTGATGGATTTTGCCGAACGGCAGGGCGCCAGCATGATCGTGCGCGGCCTGCGCGCCGTCGCCGATTTCGAATATGAATATCAGATGGCCGGCATGAATCAGCAGATCAACGACCGGGTCGAGACGGTTTTCCTGATGGCGGACGTATCCCTGCAACCCATCGCGTCGCGACTGGTGAAGGAGATCGCGCTGTTCGGCGGACCAATCGACAAATTCGTGAGTCCCAAGGTTTGCGAGGAAGTCGGGGAACGGGTAGAGCGCATCGGTCGCAAGGGAAGCTGAAACCCCTTGCTCATGGGATGTTCATGCGCCGGTTCCTAGGCGGCAGGCTTCCGCGAGGAGTAAATTTGCTGATGACGTGCATGCGGGCTGTGATGAAGTTTGGGCGGATGGCAGCCATTGGGCTGGCGCTCTCGCTGTCGGCTGCGCCGGCCCTTGCGCAAGGCGGCGGCAAGGCCGACGAGTTCAAGAAAGCGGAGTCCGCGGCCAAGGCAGCCGAAAATGCCAAGGCGCTGGAGGGGCAGGTGCGCCCGACTCTGCCGCCGGCAAGCCTGCCCGCGGACCCAGAGAATATCTGGGATCTCGACCTGTCGACCGGCGGCCGCGTGCGCATCCAGCTGCGCCCTGACGTCGCGCCGAACCATGTCGCGCGGATCAAGGAGCTGACACGACAGGGCTTTTACAACGGCCTGAAATTCCACCGCGTGATCGAAGGCTTCATGGCGCAGGGCGGCGACCCCAAGGGCGACGGCACCGGCGGCTCCCCACTTCCCGACCTGAAGGCCGAGTTCAACGCGCTGCCGCACCTGCGCGGAACGGTGTCGATGGCGCGCGCGTCAAGCGAAGACAGTGCCAACAGCCAGTTCTTCATCCTCTTTCTGCCGCGCATGCAGCTGGACCGGAAATATACGGTGTTCGGCCGCGTCATTGACGGCATCCAGTATGTCGACGCGATCCCGCGCGGCGAGCCGCCGGCGAACCCGGCCGTGATCGTGCAGGCATCGATCGAATCCGACGGCAAGCCTGCGCCGGCCGTTCTGGCGCCGCCTCCGCCGCCCGTTCCCAGCGCCGCCGATCTGAACAAACCGCTGAAGAACAAGCGCTAGACGCGCCCAAGCGGGCGACTTGAATCATGCGCGTCGACCTGTTCGATTTCGACCTGCCACCGGAGCGGATCGCGCTGCGGCCCGCCGTACCGCGCGATTCCGCACGCATGCTCTTTGCGCAAGGCGCGGACGGGATAGCGGACCGGCATGTTTCCGACCTGCCTGATCTTCTCCAGCCCGGTGATGTGCTGGTTTTCAACGATACGCGCGTCATCCCTGCCCAGCTGGAAGGCATGCGGGGCGAAGCGCGCATCGGCGCGACGCTGCACCAGCGCACCGGCCCGCGCAGCTGGCAGGCGTTCGTTCGCAATGCCCGCCGCCTGCGCCCCGGCGACCGGATCGACTTCGGCGCAGGCGTAACGGCCCTGGCGGGCGAAAAGGACATGGACGGCGCCGTCCCATTGGTTTTTGAAGGCGAAGAACCTGTCGAACTGCTGCTGGAACGCGCCGGTCGCATGCCCCTGCCGCCCTATATCGCCAGCAAGCGGCCAGCCGATGCGCGTGATCGCGACGATTATCAGACGCTGTTCGCCAAGGAAGAAGGCGCCGTCGCCGCGCCGACGGCTGCGCTGCATTTCACGCCGGCATTGATGGCGGCGCTCAACGCACGCGGCGTGGCAACCGAAACCCTGACATTGCATGTCGGCGCAGGCACTTTCCTGCCGGTGAAGGCAGACGATACCGAAGACCATCGCATGCACGGCGAGTGGGGCATCATCGCGCAAGACACAGCCGACCGGCTGAACACGGCGCGCAGGGACGGCCGCCGCGTCATCGCTGTCGGCACCACCAGCCTCCGCCTGCTGGAAAGCGCGGCGGATGCGGCTGGACAGCTGCACGCCTTTGAAGGCGAAACACGCATCTTCATCACGCCGGGCTATCGTTTTCGGGCGATCGACGGGCTGATGACCAATTTCCATTTGCCCCGATCAACGCTGTTCATGCTGGTCAGCGCGCTGATGGGGCGGGAGCGGATGCTGGAGATTTATGGCCATGCAATCCGCGATGGATACCGCTTCTACAGCTATGGCGATTCAAGCCTGCTGATCCCGTAGGCCCCAAACATGCAGAGAGCGGCGGAAGCGCCCCGCTCCCGCCGCCCCTATTCATATAGTCCGGGTCGACCGATTATTGCGGCGTCTGACCGGAAGGCGCGGCAGGCTGCGCGGAGGCGCCAGCCGCTGCCTGAATCTTTTGCTGAAGCGCAGTGTCTGTCTGCGCGGCTTCGGCGATCTGGTTGAACTTCTCGGGCGGCAGGCCGCTTTTCTGTACGGCCGCCAGCATCTTTGGCTGCTTGTCCGTATCCGGCGTCGCCGTATCCGACTGAATCTTGTTAATCTCGATCGCGGCGGACGCGAATTTCTTCAGGTCATCGTCACTGAAGCTGGTCGATGCGGCGGTGCCGGACGCGGCAGCCGCAGGCGGTGAAGCGGCCGAAGGCGCCGCCGTCTGTGCGAGCGCTGCCGGCGCGAAAGCGATGGTGGCGGCGGCCAGCGCCGCCTTCGTCTTGATGTTCACACCCATTCTCCTTGCGTTGCGTTGGAAAAAAGGTGGCGGGAAATGGCGGGTTTTCAATAAGTGGAGGGGTAGGCCGTGCCATGAAAGGGACGGTTAAAATCGCGTTTTCGGTTCACCCTGCCGCCGCCACGGAACAGCGACGGAAGGGAACCAAATGCATGGATCAGCGCGCGAGCAGTTCCGTCGCGGCCGAGCGGATATAGTCGCCGATGTCGCTCCGCTCGAGCGCCAGCGCCAGATTCGCTTCGACATAACCTGCCTTCGACCCGCAGTCGAAACGGCGACCGTCAAACGTCACGCCGTGGAAGGGCTGCTTGCCGATCATGGCCGCCATGGCATCGGTCAGCTGAATTTCGCCCCCCGCGCCCTTTTCCTGCGTTTCCAGAATCTGCATCACTTCGGGCTGAAGAATATACCGGCCGGGCAGGATCAGATTGGATGGCGCCGTGCCGGCCGCCGGCTTTTCAACCAGCCCCTTGACTTCGGTCAGCGCACCGTCGCGCTTGCCGGGATCGATCACGCCGTAGCTGGGCGTCTGGTCCATCGGCACCTCGAGCGCGCAGATGACGTTGCCGCCAACCTTTTCATAGGCGTCGACCATCTGCTTCAGGCAGCCGGGCGCGCCGTGCATGAATTCGTCGGGCAGAAGGATGGCGAAGGGTTCATCGCCAACAATATGCCGGGCACACCAGACGGCGTGACCAAGGCCGAGCGGCTCCTGCTGGCGCACGAACACGGCATTACCCGGCGTCAGCCGCGTGCCGTTCAGGGCAGAAAGATCCTTATTCCGTTCGCGCTGGGTGGCTTCCAGTTCGAAAGCGATGTCGAAATGGTCCTCGATCGCGCCTTTGCCGCGACCGGTAACGAAAATCATCTGCTCGATGCCCGCCTCAATCGCTTCATCAACCGCATATTGGATAAGCGGTCGGTCCACGATGGGCAGAAGTTCCTTGGGAACAGCCTTAGTTGCGGGAAGAAAACGGCTACCTAGCCCGGCTACGGGGAAAACGGCCTTCTTGATCTTCTTAGTCATCCGATTCCGATCGTCTTGCTGCGGCGCAACACTTCGCGGGTCCACCCCGAGAGGTCAAGCCTGCGCCAGCATTGCCAACACTCTGTGACTATCTCGAAACGATACAGAGAGATCAGAGCGCGGTCAGTCGATCCCCCATCTCTTCCAGCAAGGCGATCTCGTCATCAAGTTGCTCGAAGGAAATGTGAATGACGTTGTTCTTCGGATCGCGACAGGCGAAGCCACCCGGTTCCGGCGACTGGAAGCCCGAGACGACAAGGCTGCGAAAACGATCGATGCGTTGCAGTTCCTGCTCGATCCCCACCATCTGCTTCAGCGCAGAAGCGTCGCGCCGGTCGCGCATGGAGATCATGGCCCGCAGTTCGGTAAGAAGCCGTGCCATCGGCGGCTTGTTGCGTGTGCCGGTGCCAGGCACGTCGCCTGCCGCCAGACGCATGGCGGCTATGCGTGTTTCAATACCCTTTTCCAGGACGCCCCAGGCACATACCAGACGTCCAATTCCGTAGAGAAGCGCCGCGTCCTGAGAGAACGCATTTTCAGAGAATATCGGCAAATGACCCATGAAACCCGTACTATAGCTTATGCGATTCCAGACCTTTCGCGACGCCGCCCCTCCGCCGCGCGCATCCACTGTTAACCATCGCAAGCGAAAGCGCCCAGCCGCTGTGACGCCTGCAGGCCGCCAGACGCCGGAAACCGTGCGATATTTTGGACGAGCCGTGTGTCATGCGGCGCCTGTGGCGTAAAACCGCAGTCAGAAGTCGATCGCAATACCCTTGCGCACCCAGTCGCCATAGCGCGTGGGACTCAATTCCTCGCCATCTTCAGGCTGATGATCGAGCGGATCGGGCTTGGGCACCGGCGGGCTTTTCGACAGGTGCGCCGGCGGCTTCACATGATCGGGGCGCTTGCCCATGCGGTTCGTTTCCCTGGCATATTGATGACGGTTTCGCGTCATCCCACATTCACTGATGCCTGCTATATAGGGCAGGCAAAGGAGATATGAAAAGTGAGCGGGTTCAAGACAGTCATGCTGTTGTCGGCGCTGACCGCGCTGTTCATGGCGCTGGGCTATACGCTGGGCGGCAGCGGCGGCGCCATGATCGCGCTGCTGGTCGCGGCGGGGATGAACCTGTTCACTTTCTGGAACGCCGACAAGATCGTGCTGTCGATGCACGGTGCGCGGCCGGCAGAGGCGGGATCGGAATTCGACATGCTGGTCCGCGACCTTGCCGCGCGCGCCGGTCTGCCCACACCCAAGGCTTACCTGATCGACAGCCCCCACCCCAATGCCTTCGCCACCGGTCGCAACCCGGAAAATGCCGCCGTTGCGGCGACGACGGGCCTGCTTTCGATGCTCAGCCGCGAGGAAGTGGCGGGCGTGATGGCGCACGAACTGGGCCATGTGAAGAATCGCGACACGCTGATCATGACCATGGTCGCGACCATCGCCGGCGCGATTTCGATGCTCGCCAATTTCGGCCTGTTCTTTCGCAGCGGCGACGGCAACGGCAATCACAACGCGCTGGCGTCAATCCTGGCGGTGCTTGTCGCGCCCTTCGCCGCAATGATCGTGCAGATGGCGATCAGCCGCACGCGCGAATATGGCGCGGACCGGGCCGGCGCAGAAATCAGCGGCAATCCGCGCGCACTTGCGTCTGCCCTCGCCAAGATTTCCGGGGCGGCCGAGCGGATTCCCAATCCTGTCGCAGAACGTAATCCGGCGGCGGCGCAGCTTTACATCGTGCCGACCCACGTCAGCGAGATGTTCTCTACGCACCCCGCAACCGAAAAGCGGATTGCAGCGCTGGAGGATATCGCCGTGGAAATGGGGAGCATCGCGCCGACATCCGCGATAGCTTCATCCCGTCCCTCGGCGCTGGCTGCCGCGCGCGACACGCGCCGCCGTAGCGCTCTTGATCCCAACGGGCGCTGATGCCGGTCGACGAACTGCTGGGGGAGGTCGTCGGCTTCGTAGCGCGGCAGGCCGGCGGACTGGCGGTTGAACTGGTCGTGGACCAGATATTCTCGCGCTACACCGCGCGCTTCTTTCACAGTGTCGGACGACGCGTGATCGCTGTCCTGACACTGGGCATGCTGCGCATTCCGTCTTCCCTGCGCATGGTTCCTGCCGACACGCGGCCCAGGCCGACCTTCGCAGACTGGTGCGCGCTGATTATCGGCATCCTTTTCTGGGTCGGCCTTGCCGTTGCCGTGTGTGCCGCGATCTGGCCGTGGCGATGAACGCGACCGACACGTGAAGGATGACGGATAGGCGACGAGCGCCTAAGGCCGCATCATGTCCCGCTATCCCGTCCGCCGACCGGCCGAAGCCGTTCCGCCAGGCCTGCCCGCCCGCCGGGCGGCCCTGAAACTGCTCGATGCCGTGTTGCGGCGTGGCGATCCGCTGGAACTGGCATTGCATGCGGCGACACAGGGCATCGCAGAGAAATCCGACAGAGCGCTGGCCCACGCCATCGCGGCCGAAGCGCTGCGGCGGTTGCCTGACCTGGATGCACTGATCGACAGCGCAACGCCCAAGCCGCTGCCGCAGGACGCCAAGGCGCGCACCGTGCTGCGCATCGCGCTGGTGCAGGCGCTGGCGCTGGGCACGCCGCCGCACGCGGCAATCGCAACGGCGCTGCCATTGGTCGATGGCGGACCACGCAAGCTGGTACACGGCGTGTTCGGCACCGTGAGCCGTAGCGGCGCTGCATTGCCCGAAGTACCCAGCCTGCCGGAAAGCGTGGCAACGCGATGGCAAGGCCACTGGGGCGATGCAATGGTTGCGGCGGCGGCCGATGCACTGGCGAAACGCCCGCCGCTCGATCTTTCGCTGAAAGTCGCCCGCGAGACACAGGCATGGGCGGACCAGACCGGCGGGCATTCCCTTGCGCCGGGGCATCTACGGCTGCCGGCGGAAAGCAGCGTGCCGGACCTGCCCGGCTTTGGCGATGGCGCGTGGTGGGTGCAGGATCTGGCGGCATCGATCCCCGCCCGCCTGCTGGGAGCAGGCGAAGGCCGCCATGTGCTGGACCTGTGCGCCGCGCCCGGCGGCAAGACCATGCAACTCGCAAGCGCGGGCTGGCGCGTCACGGCCATAGATCAATCGCAGCGGCGGTTGGAGCGGCTCAGCGAGAATCTTGCGCGTGTGACGCTGCATGCCGACGTAGCGCAGGCAGATATCCGCCACTGGGAACCCGCCGAACCCGCCGACGCCGTCCTGCTTGATGCGCCGTGCAGCGCGACCGGCATATACCGGCGGCATCCCGACGTGCTGCACCGGGTCGGCCCACGGCAGATCGCGGAAGCCGCAGAGGTGCAGGCAACCCTGCTGGCGCGCGCGGCGGCATGGGTGAAGCCGGGCGGTGTTCTGGTCTATGCGACATGCTCGCTGGAGCCCGAGGAAGGGGAAGCACAGGCAGAGCGTTTCCTGAAGGAAAATCCGTCTTATCAAATATTTCCGCCGGAGCCGGGCCTGTTGCCGGCAGGCATCATCGCAACGCCTGAGGGATGGGTACGCACGCTTCCCTCCACCCTCGCTGCAGAGGGTGGCACCGACGGTTTTTTCATCGCGCGCTTCGTTCGTCGCTGACAACAGCGAATCGGGCCGCACAATGGTTGCGCCACCCGATTCGCACGGCTAATGCCTTTCCCCCATGACCGCTCCCATCCGTATCGCGCCGTCCATCCTGTCCGCCGATTTTGCGCGCCTGGGCGAAGAGGTGCGCGCCATCGACGCCGCCGGATGCGACTGGGTGCATGTGGATGTGATGGACGGGCATTTCGTGCCGAATATCACCATCGGACCGGCTGTGGTGAAGGCCCTGCGCCCGCACACGAAGAAGCCGATGGACGTCCACCTGATGATTTCACCGGTCGACACGTACCTCAATGCCTTTGCTGAAGCTGGCGCGGACATTTTGACCGTGCATCCTGAGGCCGGTCCGCATATCCATCGGACGATCCAGCACATCAAGTCGCTGGGCGTGCAGGCAGGCGTCGTGCTGAATCCGGGAACACCGGCCAAAATGCTCGACTATCTGATCGAGGAGGTGGACCTGGTGCTGGTGATGAGCGTCAATCCCGGATTCGGCGGCCAGAGCTTCATCACGAGCCAGCTTCGCAAGATCGAAGCCATCCGCAAGATGATCGACAAGACCGGCAAGGACATCCGCCTGCAAGTGGACGGCGGCATCGACTTCGAGACCGCGCCCAAGGCCATCGCCGCCGGCGCGGACGTGCTGGTGGCCGGCACCGCGACATTCCGCGGCGGTCCGGACGCCTACGCCGCGAACATAGAGAGGTTGCGGCACGGGTGAACAGCCACAGCCCCCTGACCAATCCCAAGCCGGTCGTGAGCGACGACGGCATCGAGGAAGGCAAGCGGCTGATCCGCGTGTCTGACGATCGCGGGCTGTCACTGGCCGAACGCATCGCCAACCGCTTCTATCGCCTGACCTGGGGCACGCCGATCCACGCGATGCGGCTGAAAGGCAAATATCCGCTGAAGCTGCTGGCGGTGCCCGACGACCACATCCCCGGCGACGCGCGTGCAGGTCAGGCCCTGCGGGCGGGATATTTCCTGTTTCGCGGCCAGAAGCAGCCGCTGGACACGCTGCAGTTCGGCGCTCTCGAGCTGTCACCTGCCTTTCAGGACTATATCCACAGCTTTCGCTGGCTGCGCGATCTTGCGGCGGCTACTTCGCGTGAACAGGCCGCGCCGATCGCGGAAAGCATCCTGCGCAAATGGCTGGCCGCCCATCACGAAAAGCCGAACGAACCGGCGTGGCGGGCAGACAATGCCGGGTGGCGCATTTTCTTCTGGACAGCGCATGCGCCGCTGATCCTTTCGAGCAGTGATCTCGTCTATCGCTCGCTGGTGCTCAATTGCATTGCCCGCACCGCCCGCCACCTGGATCGCAGCGCCGAAAAAGCGCCAATCGGGTTGCAGCGGGTAGTGGCATGGAGCGGTATTGTCGCGGCATCGCTGCTGACACCGGGCGGCGGCCCGCGCCGCGCCTTTGGCGAGGCAGGCCTGCGGCGCGCGCTCGACACGGCATTCCACCCCGATGGCGGCATCATATCGCGATCGCCGACAGCACAGCTGGACGGGATCGCACTGCTGTCCATGCTGAAGGCTGTCTATGAAGCGCGGCGCGAGGAACGTCCGGGGTTTCTGGACGAAGCGCTGGCGCGCACTGTGCCTGCCTTGCTGGGCGTCACGCACGGCGACGGCGGCCTGGGTAGCTGGCAGGGTGGCGGTGCGATCGAAGCCGCGAAAGTCGAAGCCGTGGTCGCCGCCAGCGGCGTGCGCACGCGGCCCATGCGGCAAGCGCGCGACTGGGGCTATCAGCGGCTGTCGGCCGGCAACACCGTCATGCTGATCGACGCGGCGCCGCCGCCGGTATCACGCTTCGCCGACGCTGGATGCGCATCCACGGCCGCCATCGAGATCAGCGACGGGCCGCGGCGGCTGGTCGTCAATTGCGGCGGCGCAGCGCTGACCGGCGCGGCGATCTCCAGCGATCTGGCGCAGGGGCTGCGCACGACGGCGGCGCACAGCACGTTGACGCTGGCGGACAGCAATTCCACCGCCATTCTGGGCGACGGCACGCTGGGCAAGGGCGTGACCGAAGTGGAGTTGCACCGACAGGAGCAGGATAATGGCAGCCGGCTGGAGCTGAGCCATGACGGCTATGTACGCCGGTCAGGCTACACGCATCGGCGGCTCCTGATCCTGGCGAATGACGGCAAGGAAATACGTGGCGAAGACATGCTGTTGCCGGCGCAGCGGCGCAGAAAGCCCGTCGCCCTGCCCTATGCGCTGCGCTTTCACCTGGCGCCCGACGTGGAACCGACCGTCACGGCCGATGGCCATGGCGCGGTGTTGCGCCTGGACGACGGCACGCTTTGGCAGTTCCGGGCTGGCGGCGGCGATATAACGATCGAGGACAGCCTGTGGGTGGACGGCAATGGCCGCCCGCATGGTTGCCAGCAATTGGTGGTGAATGGCGAAGCCGAGCCGGGGGGAACGAGCATCGGCTGGGCTTTCAAGCGCATGAGCTAGAACATTCTGAAGTCGGCTGGAGCAGCCGGCGGCCAGCAGAATGCGACAAAACAAAGGACGAATTGCGCATCATCCGATCCAATCCGATCGGCTGATGCCCCAAAAGGCGGGATTATCGAAATGACGGATGTGAAGATCAGGCGGGCGCTGCTGTCAGTGTCCGACAAGGCGGGGCTCGTGCCGTTGGGCGAAGCGCTTGCGCGCCATGGCGTGGAACTGGTGTCGACCGGCGGCACGGCCAAGGCGCTTCGCGAGGCGGGGCTGGCCGTGAAGGATATATCCGAGCTGACCGGCTTTCCCGAAATGATGGACGGGCGCGTCAAGACGCTCCACCCGATCGTCCATGGCGGCCTGCTGGCCGTGCGTGGCAATGCCGAGCATGTGGCGGCGATGGATGCGCATGGCATTGGCGCGATCGATCTGGTGGTCGTGAACCTTTATCCCTTTGCGGCGACCGTCGCGAAGGGCGCGGAGCGGGACGAGATCATCGAGAATATCGATATTGGCGGGCCGTCCATGGTGCGATCCGCCGCCAAGAACCATGAAAGCGTCGCGATCGTTACCGATCCCGCCGACTATGCGCGGCTGACCGAGGAAATGGCCGCCAAAGGCGGCGCGACCAGCTATGATTTCCGCCGGCTGCTGGCCGCCAAGGCCTATGCCGCGACGGCCGCCTATGACGCGACGATCGCCAGCTGGTTCGCCTATGCCGATCAGGGCGAAACGTTCCCGGCCAGCCTGTCCGTGCCGATGAAAGCCGCGTCGACGCTGCGCTATGGCGAGAACCCGCATCAGGCAGCCGCGCTTTACGTGCCCGTCGGCCCGACCGTGCGCGGCATTGGCCAGGCGACGCAGATTCAGGGCAAGGAACTGAGCTACAACAATCTGAACGACGCCGACGCCGCGCTTGAATTGGTCGCGGAGTTCCGGGATGGCCCGCCGACAGTCGTGATCGTGAAGCACGCCAATCCATGTGGCGTTGCGACCGGCGAGACATTGATCGAAGCGTACAAGGCCGCCTTGGAGTGCGACAGCGTGTCGGCTTTCGGCGGCATCATTGCGGTCAACCGCCCGCTGGACGGCCCGACCGCTGAAGCGATCAGCGGCATCTTCACCGAAGTCGTCGCAGCGCCCGACGCCGATGATGCAGCCAAGGCCATTTTCGCGAAGAAGAAGAACCTGCGCCTGTTGTTGACGGGCGCGCTTCCCGATCCGGCGCGGCCAGGCATGACGATGAAGTCGATCGCAGGCGGGATACTCATGCAATCGCGCGACAATGGCCGCGTGACGCAGGACATGCTGAAAGTCGTGACGAAGCGCGCACCGACGCAAGCCGAACTCGCCGATTGCCTGTTTGCGTGGACGATCGCGAAGCATGTGAAGTCGAACGCCATCGTCTATGCCAAGGACGGCGTGACGGCGGGCATCGGCGCAGGCCAGATGAATCGGCGCGACTCCAGCCGCATTGCCGCCGCGAAGGCCAAGGAAGCCGCCGAAACCTATGGGTGGGCAGCGCCGCGCACGGTCGGGTCGGCCGTTGCGTCGGACGCCTTCTTCCCCTTTCCGGACGGTTTGCTCGCCGCTGCGGAGGCCGGCGCAACCGCGGTGATCCAGCCGGGCGGATCGATCCGCGACGATGACGTGATTGCGGCTGCGGATGAAGCGGGCCTGGCCATGGTCTTCACCGGGATGCGGCACTTCCGTCACTGATCGGCACACAAACGCCTGACCCGTGCCGGACGGGTCAGGCAAAACCTGACTGCAACGCGCCATCGCAACAATGGATGTAAATGGCGCGAATCCGCCATTTTCTGTCCCTCTCCCGGACCCTTTCCCGCTCCAACCCGTTCAATGGGCAGGAGCGGAATGGCCGAGAAAGGACAGATACATGCTCAGGAAGACATTGATGGCGGCGGCTGCCGCCGCCCTGCTCGCCCCGATGGCTGCAAGCGCGCAGAGCTTCGCCACGGACGATCTGACCGTGACGGGCAACCGCGAAGTGCGGCGTGAGATCGTGTCGTTGCGTGACCTCGACCTGCGGAATGATCGCGATGTGCGCAAGGCCGACAATCGCGTCCGCCGCGCAGCGGCCCGCGTCTGTAGCGCCGGCCGGCTCGAAGGCAGTGTCGTGCCGCTGCAATCCAACAGCTGTTATATCGAGGCGTTCAATGACGCGCGCGTCGCGTTGAACAGCGCGATTGCCGATGTTCGGGCGTAAAGCCCGAACACAGGGCTGATATGCGGCGAAAAACGGGCAGAGCGGCATTCCCGATACGCTCTGCCCGTTACGCCTTGTTAACCATTCCTTAGAGGATTTCCTTCACTTCGGACGACGTGAAAATCTCCGGGGGAAATCCAGTGACGACGCGTGAGAACCAGCCTGTCGATGTTGCGATCATCGGCGCGGGGCCGGCCGGGCTTACCGCTGCCTATCTGCTGACCAAGAAAGGCTACAGCGTCACCGTCATCGAAAAGGATCCACGCTATGTCGGCGGCATCAGCCGCACGGTGGAGCATGAAGGTTTTCGGTTCGACATTGGCGGCCACCGCTTCTTTTCCAAGGCGAAGGAAGTGGTCGATCTGTGGAACGAGATCCTGCCGGACGATTTCATCCAGCGGCCGCGCATGAGCCGCATCTATTACGAAGGCAAATTCTACAGCTACCCGCTGCGCGCATTCGAAGCACTTTGGAATCTCGGCATTTTTCGTTCCACGCTGTGCATGGCGAGCTTCGCCAAGGCGAAGATGTTCCCCAAGAAGGACGTGCGGTCCTTCCAGGACTGGACCGTCAACCAGTTCGGTAACAAGCTCTTCTCGATCTTCTTCAAGACCTACACCGAAAAGGTGTGGGGCATGCCGTGCGACGAGATGTCGGCGGACTGGGCTGCACAGCGCATCAAGGGTCTGTCGCTCGGCGCCGCCGTGCTGGACGGTTTCAAGCGTTCGCTGGGCCTTAATAAAAGGCCCAATGACGGCATGCAGACCAAGACTCTGCTGGAAACATTCCGCTATCCGCGCCTTGGCCCCGGCATGATGTGGGACGCCGCGCGCGACCATGTCGTGAACGGCGGCAACCAGGTGCTGATGCACCATGCGCTCAAGCAGGTCACGCAGGATCAGGTGACGGGCCGCTGGCGCGTCGCCGCGACGAACGGCGATGGCGACACAATCACGATCAGCGCCGCGCACGTCATCAGTTCCGCGCCGATGCGCGAACTGGCAGGCCGCATCCACCCGATGCCCGCCACGATGGGCGAAGCGCTTGACCTCAAATATCGCGATTTCCTGACCGTGGCGCTGATGATCAAGTCGGAGGATCTGTTCCCCGACAACTGGATCTACATCCACGACAGCAAGGTGCAGGTTGGCCGCATCCAGAATTTCCGCAGCTGGTCACCCGAAATGGTGCCCGACCAGAGCATTGCCTGCGTGGGCCTGGAATATTTCTGCTTCGAAGGCGACGGCCTGTGGGCGTCGACCGATGCCGATCTGATCGAACTCGCCAAGAAGGAAATGGCGATACTTGGCCTCTGCAAGGCCGACGATGTGGTCGGCGGTGCCGTCGTGCGGCAGGAAAAGGCCTATCCGGTCTATGACGACGCCTATGCCGCCAATGTGCTGGCGATGCGCACCGAACTGGAAGAAAAATATCCGACGCTGCACATGGTCGGCCGCAACGGCATGCACCGTTACAACAATCAGGATCACGCCATGATGACGGCGATGCTGACTGTCCGAAATATCGAGGCAGGCGCGCGCGTCTACGATATCTGGGGCGTAAACGAAGACGCCGAATATCACGAATCCGGCGACGAAGGCGAGCGCGCGGCGCTGGCCAGCGAACGCCTGGTGCCAACCCGCGTGACGAAGGCCGCCTGAATCCGATGATGACGCGCCTGCTGACGCAGCTCGGCCGCGTCACCTATGCCCGCTACATCGTCGCCAGCGTCGGTGCGCTGGCCGTCGACATGGGCGTCTTCATGGCGCTGCTGCATGTTGGCGTAGCCGCGATGGCCGCATCGGCGACCGGTTACATGATCGGCATCGCAGCGCACTGGCTGCTGTCGAGTCGAACCGTGTTCACGGACCGGCTGGAGCGCAATCGCAACCGACAGAAGCTGATGTTCGTTGCGTCCGCTATCGTCGGGCTGGCCATCACGGCGGGTGTCGTCGGCGCAGGCGCCGCGCTGGGCGTCGATCCGCGCATCGCCAAGCTGTGCGCAATCGCGATCAGCTTCAACACCACCTATCTCCTGCGAAAGCGCATCGTCTTCTCATGATGCCCGCGTCCGCAGCCTGGGCGCTGCGGCGTCCGATTTCGGCGACGATGCTCATCTGGGCCATTGTCGCCGTGCTGATGACGCTACTTTGCTGGCATCGTTATGCCGGACCGGATTTCCGTGACCCGGACGAAGCCATGCGCCTGCTTCAGGTGCGCGATTTCCTGGCCGGACAAAGCTGGTTCGACGTGTCGCAGCATCGCATCAATCCGCCCATTGGCGGGCCGATGCATTGGTCGCGGCTGGTGGACGTGCCGATCGCCGCGCTGATCCTCATCCTGCGGCCGTTGGCTGGGCCGGAGCTGGCCGAGCGCATCGCCATTGTCGTCGAACCGCTGCTGTTGCTGGCCCCGCTATTCCTGATGCTGGCGCTTGCCGTGCGCCGGATCGGCGAAGCCCGGTTGATCGTGCCGAGCGCCGCATTGCTGGCGCTGTCGCTTTCCATCCTGTTGCAGTTCCTGCCGCTGCGCATAGACCATCACAACTGGCAGATACTGATGGCGGCGGTGACGCTGTGGGCCAGCCTGGACACCGATCCACGACGCGGCGGCCTGATCGCAGGCGCTTCCGTCGCCATGTGGCTGCATGTGTCCAGCGAAGGACTGCCCTACGCCGCTGTATTCGGCGGTCTGTTCGCATTGCGGTTCCTGATCGATCGGGCGCAATGGCCGCGACTGGCCAGCTTCATGACCATGCTGACCTGCCTGTCCGTGGCGTTGCTTCTGGTGACGCACGGGTTGGCCGCGTCTCTCGTCAGCTATTGCGACGCCATGTCGCCGACTTTTATTCTGCCATTGCTGGCGGCGACAGCGATACTGGTGATCGGGCGGCAGCTGATCGACGACGCCATCGCATGGCGGCGCGCGATCCCGATTCTGATCGCCGCCATCGTCACGGGTTGGCTGTTTCTGATCACCGGGCGGCAATGCCTGGCGGGGCCGTTCGAAACGCTTGATCCGCTGGTCTATCGGCACTGGTATCTGAACGTGCTGGAGGGCCGGCCCGTCTGGGACCAGACGCCACCCATCGCCGGCATGATCCTGTTGCCGGCGTTGACCGGGCTGACCGGGACGATCATGGCCGTCGTGCGATCCGGAACGGCGGAGGCGCGCCGGAACTGGATGATCATGCTGTTGCTGACGCTAGCGTCGCTGGCGATCGCCGTGATGGTGATGCGCGCCATGTCCGTCGCACATCTCTTCGCCTTGCCCGGCACCGCAGCCCTGATCGTCGCGCTCTATCCAAAAGCACGCACGCTGACCGGCACCGTGCCGCGCGTGCTCGCGACGCTGGCGCTGTTCCTGCTCACGCCGCTTGGGCTTTCCAGCGTGTGGACAACGATTTTCCCGGACAAGGCGGAATCGGCAGGCGCGCCGACTTTCGACAGCAGCCGGTGCGGCGCGCCGGACGGCCTGCGGACGCTGGCCGCCTTGCCGCAGGGCATTGTCATGGCGCCAATCGACATCGGCCCCAGCATATTGTTGTACACGCCGCACAGCGTGCTCGGCACCGGCCATCACCGCAACAGTGCGGGCATGGCCAAAGTGATCCGGTCCTATCTCAGCGCACCCGCGGCAGCGCATGACGCCATACGCGACAGCGGCGCGATCTACTTCGCCTACTGCCCCGGCCTGCGTGAGTTGGAAGGGTACGCGAAAGACAATCCTCAATCTCTGGCAGCCATGTTGGCGCGGGGCCAATTGCCCTCCTGGCTGTCACCTGTGCCCGGCAAGCCCGGCGAAGTGCTGAGAATTTACCGTATCATTCCATAGTCCAGGGGATTATTTCTGGTGCGGAAATAGACGCGGCTGCAGTCCAATGCCTCAGACAGCCGTGGCGCGGGCACGCGCGATATAGAGTTCGCGCAAACGTGCGGCCATCGGACCAGGCTCTCCGTCCGCCACAGGCGCGCCGTCTATGCTGACGACCGGCATGACCAGTGTGGACGCGCTGGTGATGAAGGCTTCGCGGGCCGCGAGCGCTTCATCCACCGTGAAGGGGCGGCGTTCGATGGAGAGGCCCTGCTCCTGCGCCAGAGCCGATACGGCGATGGCCGTGCAGCCCGGTAGAACAGCATGGCTGTTCGGCCGGGTTATCAGGCGATTGTCGGACGTCAGAATGAAGGCCGTGGACGATGCGCCTTCGGTAACCAAGCCATCCTCCACCATCCACGCTTCCTGGCAGCCCGCTGCGACCGCTTCACGCTTGGCAATGACCTGTGCCAGCAGCGCAACGCTTTTGATGTCGCGACGCGCCCAGCGCAGATCGGACACTGTCTTGACGGCAAAGCCGGTGCGGGCGGCAGGCATGTCCACCACGGCCTTTTCCTGCGCGAACATGACGAGCGTGGGCGCAAGACCGGCGGGCGGCACGAAATCGCGATGATCGTCTGCGCCGCGCGTCAACTGGAGGTAGATGAGGCCTTCGATAAGGCTGTTGCGCCCAATGAGTTCGCGATGCGCGTCAAGCAGGTCAGCGTCGGACAGCGGCAGGGCAATGCCGATCTCTCCGGCGGAGCGATGGAGACGGGAGAGATGCGCGTCACTGTCGATCAGCTTGCCATCGATGACGACCGTGACTTCGTAGATGCCGTCGGCGAACAGAAAGCCGCGATCAAGGACCGACACGCTGGCTTGGCCGAGCGGCAGATATCTGCCGTTTACATAGGCGATTGACGTCATGGAGGCCTCTTCACTGCTAACCGCGCAAGGACCACATGGAACCGTTGGTCCTGAGCTAGTCGAAGGGCTGTACTTCTCTTCCCGCCAAAAGAAAGAGCGGGGCTGCGACATTGGAGCGAGTCACGCACCTCGTTCCCAGAGCCCGAACGGGGTAGGTTTGGCAAAAGGGCTCAAGCCGCCTTGTTGCCTGCCAATGCTTTTTGCCGCCGCCGCTGCACCGACGAGCCGATACCCATCGATTCGCGATATTTGGCGACAGTGCGGCGGGCAATGTCGAAGCCCTTGTCACGAAGCAGATCGACCAGCGTATCGTCCGACAGAATCTTGCGGGGATTCTCCGCACTGATCAGCGCCTTGATATGGCTCTTCACAGCCTGCGCCGACACGGCTTCGCCACCATCGGCCGACTGGATGCCGCTAGTGAAGAAATATTTGAGTTCGAACAGGCCGCGCGGACAGGAGAGATATTTATTGGACGTAACCCGGCTGACGGTCGATTCGTGCATCTCTATCGTTTCGGCCACCATGCGCAGGGTAAGGGGCTTCAGATGCTCCACGCCCTTGCGGAAAAACTCCTCCTGCTGACGGACGATTTCGCTCGCGACCTTGATGATCGTCTTCTGTCGCTGGTCTAGCGCCTTTACCAGCCAGTTGGCATTGACGAGGCATTCCGCCAGCCACGCTTTCGACGTCTTGTCATGCGCACCGCCGGCCAACTCGACATAATAGTCGCGGTTGACGAGGACACGGGGCAGCGTCGCGCTGTTCACTTCGATCGCCCAGCCCTTGCCCTGCGGCGTTACGAACAGGTCCGGGACGACAGCCGGCGCGTCGTCGCCGGAAAAAACGAGGCCCGGTTTGGGATCATAGCCGCGCAGTTCGCGGATCATGTCCGCCATGTCCTCTTCATCCACCCCACAGATGCGGCGCAGCTGAGGCAGCGCGCCCTTTGCCAGCAGGTCGAGATTGTCGAGCAGGCGTGCCATGCAGGGATCGTAGCGATCCGCTTCCTTCGCCTGTAGCGCAAGGCATTCGGAGAGGCTGCGCGCCCCGACGCCGGTGGGATCGAAAGACTGGATCGTGTCCAGCACCCCTTCCACCTGAAACAGAGGTACCTGCAGGTTATAGGCGGTCTGCAACAAGTCAGCTTCCAGATAACCCGCAGGATCGATCTGACCGATCAACTGGCCGGCGATCATCAGATCGACACCCGACAGTTTTGCCCGCGCCTGCTCCATCAGATGCTCGGTCAGACTGAGGTCGGCGCTGGCGAAGGCGTCGAAATCGGGGCCATCCTCGCCAAAGCCTGCCGAAGCGGCCATGACGGCGTCCTGTCGTGATCCGGCCGCGGCGGCCGCCATGCGATCGCCGGGACCATCATCGATGAAAGTTTCCGCACTATAGTCCACATCAAGTGGTGCGTCCGTTCCGCCCAATCCCTGAGCAATCAGCGAATCCGCACCGGCCTCCTCCGCCGCGAGCGTGGGCGCGACGGAATCGGACGCATCGGGCAGCGGTACTGTGTCGGGACCGGTCGGCGCGGCTTCGAGAAGCGGATTCTTCTCCAGCTCGCCCGCGATAAAACCTTCAATTTCCAGGTTGGACAGCGCCAGCAGGCGAATCGCCTGCTGAAGCTGCGGCGTCATCACCAGCGACTGGCTTTGACGCAGGTCGAGACGCGGCCCGAGCGCCATCAGTCCGCCCGTCCCCGGCCGAGCGCCGAAAAAGGCGCAGCGCTTATCATGTCAGAGCGAGAAGCTTTCGCCCAGATAGAGGCGGCGCACATCGGCGTTGGCGACCAGTTCCTCCGGGCTGCCGGCGAACAGCACGCGCCCGTCATAGATGATGCAGGCGCGGTCCACGATTTCCAGCGTCTCGCGCACATTATGGTCCGTGATGAGCACGCCGATGCCGCGCGTGCGCAGATCCTTCACCAAATCACGGATGTCGGCGATGGACAGCGGATCGATGCCGGCGAAGGGTTCGTCCAGCAGCATGATCGACGGGCTGGCGGCCAGCGCGCGCGCAATTTCGCAGCGGCGACGTTCGCCGCCCGACAGCGCCATGGCAGGTGATTCGCGCAAACGCGTAAGGCCGAACTCACCCAGCAGCACTTCCAGCCGCTCGGCCCGCGCCGCCTTGTTGGGTTCCGCCAGTTCCAGCACCGCACCGATATTCTGCTCGACCGTGAGGCCGCGAAAGATCGAGGTTTCCTGCGGCAGGTAGCCAAGTCCCAGAATCGCGCGCCGATACATGGGCAGGCCCGTGATATCCGTACCGTCGAGGACGATGCGGCCGCTGTCCGGCTTCACAAGGCCCATGACCGAATAGAAGCAAGTCGTCTTGCCCGCGCCGTTGGGACCAAGCAGGCCCACCACCTCGCCCTTCGCCACGGTCAGCGACACGTCCGTCAGCACAGCGCGCTTGTCATAGCTCTTGGCAATGGAAACGACGGAAAGGCCATTCGCCACTTCCTGCGGCGGGACGGCCTGCGGCTTGTCCATCATCGTCACATCATTCATTCGCCGCTCCTTGGACGCCATCGCACCCTGCGTCGACAGATTTGGCAAGATTTGTGCATGGGAAAAAGGGGAGAAGCGAGAAATTTATCTCCGCCCATCCCGACGCATCAACCAAACTGCGCTCTATTGCGTCGTCTTGCGTTGTGGAACGGTGAAAGTGCCCGAAACGCGGCCCGAAGCCGTCGGCGATGTGCCGGGCGCCGTGGAAGAACGCCCGTCCACCGTCGATCGGCCCGTATTCAGGTCCATCACCAGCCGTCCGCCCGTCAGCCGATTCGCGCCCTGGTTGAGCTGGACATTGCCCAGCATGGTGATCAGTCGCTTGTCGAGATCGTAGATGGCCGCATTGCCGCGCGCCGTGTCCGACCCGCGCGTGACAACGACATTGCCCGCAGCGTCGATGCGATCGATGGCGATATTGCTGTTCGCCTGGCCGCTGCTGCTGTTCTGATAGGCCACGGTCATGCGATCGGCAGTCAGGCGAAGACCGGCCTGCGTCACATCGACATGACCCGACACGACAACACGATCGGAGCGATCCTGCACTTCGATCCGATCGGCAGAGAAATTGACAGGCGCGTTGCTGTCATGCCCCTTCATGATCTGGGCTGAAACCGGCACCGCCGCGAGTACGGCGAGGATCGGGAGCAAAGCGCTGTTTTTCATTGCCGACGCCCTTTGAGACCTTTCTGCTCGATGCGCAAGCGGGCCCGGCCATTGAGCGTGACCGTGCGCCCCGCCAGATCAGCCTCCAGATGGTCGGCCGTGAACGTCCCGATCGGCATCCGGCCATCGACACGCCCCTGGCTGCGCAGCGTGCGCCCCTTCATATCGATGCCGACGTCGCGCGTCGTCAGCCGATAGCCGTTCGCGGCCTGAAACTGTACCGCGCCGTCCACGTCGACATGCTCCGTGTCCATATCATATCGGCCCTTGCGCGCCTGAAGCACGGCCGGACCATCAGCCAGCAGGATGCGCGCGGAAAGATCGTTGAGGTCCACGATCGGCACTTGCGACGTCTTTTGCACGGCTGATCCGGCGCGCAGAGAGAAAGGCTGCCCCTTGCTGTCCTCGCCGCGATACAGCGCTTCCGTCACGCGCATCCGCTCCTTGGCCACTTCCACCTTGTTCTTGTCGAGCACGAAGCTGACTTCGTTGCTTACGGTGAAAGGCGCCGTCGCAAGCAGAGCCGCCAGCACCCCGACCGCCACCGGCAGAACATTCTTCAGCAGTCCGACAAGCTTGTCATGGCTGCCGCCCGGCTGCGCCCAATGTCGGCGATGACTGCGCTGTTCTTCTGCCTGGACCGACATGGGGCTCCCTCTGTCCGCCGACTACATGTGCGAGAAGATATCGATTTCCGGCCAACCGGCCAGATCGAGCAGCGCGCGGTTGGGAAGGAAATCAAAGCAGGCCTGCGCCAGTTCCATGCGGCCCTCGCGGATGAGGCGACGGTTGAGTTCCTCCATCAACTGGTGGAGGTAGCGCACATCGGACGCGGCATAGTCCTTCTGCGCGTCGGACAGGGTGGCGGCCCCCCAATCAGAGCTTTGCTGCTGCTTGGAGATTTCCTGGCCCAGCAATTCGCGCACCAGTTCCTTCAGGCCGTGCCGGTCGGTATAGGTGCGCACCAGCCGTGAGGCGATTTTGGTGCAATAGACCGGCGTCGCCAGCACGCCGAGATAATGTTGCATTGCGGCAATATCGAAACGACCGAAGTGAAACAGCTTGATCCGGCTTGGATCCGCGACGATCGCTTTCAGGTTCGGCGCATCATAGGCGCTGCCGGGCGCGAAACGGACAAGATGCTCATCCCCGCGCCCGTCGCTGATTTGCACCACACACAGGCGATCGCGCGGCGTGATGAGACCCATCGTTTCCGTGTCGATGGCGACGGGACCGTCGGCCAGGACACCGGCAGGCAAGTCTTCTTCGTGCAGATATACTGTCATGCGACCCGCTTTAGTGAGGCAAGCCTGACAACTCAATGAAGGGTTTGATCCCCTTCATCGCGATTCGTCCGCGCGCGACGCCCAAAGATGTTCAGCATCTCGACAAATGCGGAGAACGCCATCGCCGCATAGATATAGCCCTTTGGCACATGAACCCCAAAGCCGTCCGCGATCAGCACCGCGCCAATCATCAGCAAAAAGCCCAGCGCCAGCATCACCACCGTGGGATTGCGGGCAATGAAGTTCGCCAGCGGATCGGCCGCAACCAGCATCGTGCCGACAGCGGCAATCACAGCGATGACCATGATCGGCAGGTGATCCGTCATACCGACCGCGGTCAGGATCGAATCAACGGAAAACACCATGTCGAGCAGCAGGATCTGGACAATGACGGACCCGAAGCTGACGGCAGCATGCCCTTTCTTGTCGAGCAGCGTGCCGGACGGATCGGCATCGATATTATGATGGATTTCCTTGGTCGCTTTCCAGACCAGGAACAGGCCGCCGGCGATCAGGATGAGATCACGCCACGAAAAAGCCGTTTCAAAGCTGGGTTCACCATGCGGGCCGGGCGTCCCGGAAATACCCAGATCGAACACGGGCTTCGTCAGCCCGACCAGCCAGGCGATCCCGGAGAGCAGCAACAGCCGCAGACCCAGTGCCAGCCCGATGCCAAGCTTGCGCGCGCGTGCCTGCTGCTCTGCCGGCAGCTTGTTGGAGAGAATCGAGATGAAGATGAGGTTGTCGATACCGAGAACGACCTCCATCACCACCAAAGCGAGGAGAGCTGCCCACACGGCAGGGTCGGAAAATAATGTGATGATATCTGTCATGGCGCTTGCCGAACCGTTGCCTTCGCGAAATGTTCCCGTATCGTGAGCGGCGCTTTAAGGACGGAATGAGGCAAGACAGCGACGAATGGATCAGAGCCACATCTATGCCACAAATCCGCCCGAAATCGTTAGGCCTGTGGAAGAATCTTAGTTATAGTGATTCTCAAACCGTGATTTCTGCGGCGGATTCTGCATGTGCGCTCGTCCGGCATGTTCATCCGATGTGTTGTAACGGACGGAGCGAAAGTGACTAACAGGGCATGAGTTTTGA
>Ga0075012_10001392_pt1 | contig 24787 bp, 26 predicted proteins | sample All_14_2_FD_71474 | JGI IMG/M metagenome (GOLD analysis project Ga0075012, IMG submission 71474) | Freshwater microbial communities in response to fracking from Pennsylvania, USA - Allegheny Zone_MetaG_DW_15 | ecosystem: Environmental > Aquatic > Deep subsurface > Groundwater > Drilled...
GTTTGGTTTTTATTGGTGGGCTAACAGATGACTGGGAAAATATTTCTAAGTTGTGGGCACGAAGACGAAAGAAAACCTACCGGATGGGGGCTGTACGTCATAGAAGAGGATGTTGACGGGGTAAGTTTGGTTTCCTCATCCTACTGCACTGACTGCTTATGTCGTTGGATAAAAGACGGTCACGACAATATTTACTTGTCGTTTGACGAGGCGTGGGAGGCTGCTTTTGGGCAAGAGAAGTGACTTTGAAAAAAGACCTAGAGACTACTATCCCACCCCCATCGAAGCTGTACGTCCCCTAAAAACACGTATGCCTACAGGTATCACATTCTGTGAACCGTGTGCAGGAGACGGAAGGTTAATTCTACATCTAGAAGATGTAATCGAAAACTCTATTTGCTTCCTCGCTATGGATATTGAACCACAGGCTGGTTATGTCCTCAAAGGGGATGCAAACGACCTAAATGATGAAAGCCTCGAAAACTGTAGATACATCATTACTAATCCTCCCTACACATGGTCTATCTTAAAACCTTTGATGGATAAGTGGATTAGTCTTCGTCCTACACTTCTACTGCTTCCAGCAGACTTCATGCACAATAGACGTATGAAGCCGTACATGGACAAGTGTGTTTGGGTACAGAGTATTGGTCGAGTAAAGTGGATTGAAGGAAGTAAGGTATCTGGCGTAGATAATTACGCTTGGTACATGTTTGATAATAACAAAGACGTTGGAACACCAACGCAATTTTTTGGAAGAGCTTAATGACTGCAAATATTGTTAACTTGTCTAGCCTTGATGAAAACGACGAAGAATACATGAAGTTTATTGAAGAGCTTCGCCAAGACAATGCTAATGCCATCTTCCTCGTTGAGAAGACAAATGGTGAAATCTCTGTTGGGTGTAATTTTGAACATCGTCGTGACCTTGTGTATGCTATCTATCGTCTGCAAGGTTTGGCAGAAGCAATTGTAAACGGCGGAGGTGAGTGATGTATATGAGCCGTGAAGATATAGTGACCGAGTTCCACAAGGCTTTTGGTCACCCAGTTAATAAACGTATGACAGAAGATGATCTGCTGCTTCGTCACAAACTCCTGACCGAAGAGTGGACAGAACTTAAAGAGGAGTTTGCTGCAGCTCTTACGGACATCGCTATGACTGGTGATGTAAAAAAGAAGACTAAAGAGCGTATGCTAAAAGAGATGGCTGATCTTCAATACGTTCTGTCAGGTATGGCTGTAACCTTTGGTCTGCCTCTGCAGGTAGCCTTTGTACGTGTCCATAAGAGTAATATGAGCAAACTTGATGATGATGGTAGGCCCATCTATCGTGAAGATGGTAAAGTTCTCAAATCTAAGAACTACAAACCTGCCGATATGGAAGACCTCATCGAAGAGGTGAAAGTTCCGGGCTACGACTATTACAACATTGGAGTGTAATCTTGACTCCAAGAAAAGCGTATGACGACCAAAAAAGGCATGCAGAATCCAGAGGTATTTCTTGGGAATTTTCCTACGAAGACTGGTTAGAGATGTGGCTCTTATCCGGTAAATGGGAACTACGAGGTAAGTCTAGTGGAAAGTACTGTATGGCTAGGTATGGAGACCAAGGACCGTACTCTAAAAAGAATTGTTACATCTGTCCTGTTGAAGAGAACCAACAACAGCGTTGGGAGGGAAAAAGAAAAATCTTAAAAGAAGATCAATTTCTCATCGTTAAGACTTGGTTATCTGAAAGCCTTTCACAGAGAGAGGTGGCAGAAAAATTCTCTGTTGACCAGTCCTACGTATCAAAATTAGCCAAACGATTCAAGGGTGAACACTTTGCATAAATATCTCGAAAACGATTACAGGGCTTTTATCCACACAAGCCGTTACTCTCGGTGGATTGAGGAAGAGAAACGCAGGGAGACTTGGGAGGAAACAGTAGATCGCTATGTGTCTAATGTGATCGCCCCTCGTGTTTCAGAAAGTGATAAAGAAGTAGTTAATCAGATTAGGGAAGCTTTTCTTAACTGTGAAGTTGCCCCCTCTATGCGCGCTGTAATGACCGCTGGTGGGGCTTTGAACCGTGACAACACCGCAGGCTACAACTGTTCGTACCTGCCTGTAGATGACCCCCGTAGCTTCGATGAGGCTATGTTTATTCTCCTTTGTGGCACTGGTGTTGGCTTCTCTGTTGAGCGCCAATACATCTCCCGCTTGCCTGAGGTTCCTGATGCAATTGAACGTAGCGAAGATGTTATTGTCGTCCAAGACAGTAAAGAGGGGTGGGCAAAAGCCTTCCGTAAGCTCATCGCTCACCTATATGCTGGTGAAATTCCTTCTTGGGACATCTCCAAAGTAAGGCCCGCTGGTGCTCGTCTTAAAACCTTTGGTGGTCGTGCGTCTGGTCCCGGCCCTCTGGTAGAGCTTTTCAACTTTACGGTTGACCTGTTCCAAAAGGCAAAGGGACGTAAGCTTAGTTCGCTTGAGTGTCACGACCTCATGTGTAAGATTGGGGAAGTTGTGGTTGTTGGGGGCGTTCGTCGCTCGGCTATGATCAGCTTGTCCAACCTGTCAGATGATCGTATGCGTCATGCTAAGAGTGGGTCTTGGTGGGAGAAAGCTGCTCACCGTTCTCTGGCTAACAACTCGGTGTCCTACACCGAAAAGCCTGACATGGAGACCTTCCTTCGTGAGTGGACAGCCCTTGTCGAAAGCAAGTCTGGTGAACGTGGTATCTTCTCTCGTGTAGCCTCTAAGAAGCAAGCGGCTAAGAATGGTCGTCGTGATCCTAACTACGAGTGGGGAACCAACCCTTGCTCGGAAATTATCCTTCGTCCGTATCAGTTCTGTAACTTGACTGAGGTTGTGGTTCGTGCTACCGATACTCTGGAAGACCTTGAGCGTAAGGTGAAACTGGCTACGATCCTTGGCACTATCCAATCTACCTACACGCATTTCCCGTATCTGCGTAAAGTGTGGAAGGATAACACTGAGGAAGAGAGATTGCTTGGTGTCTCGCTGACGGGTATCATGGACAGCCCAATCCTTAATGGTAAGATTGATAAGGACGCTGGTACTTCGTTCACCTACACTCTTGACGAAGATTTGACCCTTGCACAAGTCTTGGAGCATCTAAAAAATGTTGCTGTCACTACTAACCGCGATTGGGCTGATCGCCTTGGCATTCCTGCTAGTGCGGCTATCACTTGTGTCAAGCCCTCTGGGACGGTTAGCCAGTTGGTTGATAGTGCTTCTGGTATCCATGCCCGCCATTCTGCTTATTACATTCGCACTGTTAGAGGCGATAACAAAGACCCTCTGACGCAGTTTATGAAGGATCAAGGTATCCCGAGTGAACCTGATGTTATGAAGCCTGAGAGTACCACTGTCTTCTCGTTCCCGATGAAGTCTCCTGATGGTGCCATCACTCGTAACGATATGTCGGCCATCGAACAGCTTGAGCTGTGGCTGGTATATCAACGTCATTGGTGTGAGCATAAGCCCTCCATCACTGTCACTGTCCGTGATCATGAATGGTTGGAAGTGGGTGCTTGGGTATATAAGCACTTTGACGAAGTGTCTGGTATCAGTTTCCTGCCTCACTCAGACCACACTTACCAGCAAGCCCCTTATCAGGACATTACGAAGCACGAGTACGAGGAGCTTCTGGCTCTTATGCCTAAGAAGATTGACTGGACTAAGCTTAGTGAGTATGAGTTTGAAGATACCTCAAAAGGTTCTAGCACCTTCGCGTGTGTTGGCGGAGTTTGCGAGATCGTAGACATCAATGGATAACATCTATGCTTATTGACATCATCCGCCTCAGTATTGTCGAAATTATGTTTATTGTCCAACTCTACACCTTGTATCGTGTTATCAAGTTGGGCTAATGAGCTGGTGGTATAATACTCCCTCCCAGACTATCACGGTCTGGGAGGAACCTCCTGAAAGACAGTCGATGGTGTTAGATGTTCATGGTGAACCTTTCATCATCAGAAATCAATTTAAGATGGGGTTTGACCTCACCCCCAAGGATAAAAATAATGTTCGAAAAGCCGAAGGGTAAACGTGTCTCTCGATACAAAAACGCTCCTGAGGAAGCTGCAGCACGTATCTTTGATCTGCAGCCACTCAACGAGAACCAACGACTTTATATCGACGCCTTAAAACACTCGGATCAAACTATTGTCTGTGGTTACTCCGGAACAGGAAAAACCTTTATTGCTGCAACTATGGCAGCTAATATGTACCTTACCAAGCAGGTAGACAAGATTGTCCTCACTCGTCCTAACGTAGCTGTAGGTAAAGACCTTGGCTACTTTCCCGGAGACCTGAACGAGAAGTTTGGTCCTTGGGCTGCACCTGTTGTAGATGTTCTCCAAGAACGTCTTGGTAAGGAGAAGGTTAAAACTGACATCAAGAATGGCAATATCGAACTGTCTCCTATGTCGGTTATGCGTGGTAGATCGTTTAAGAACGCTTTTGTTATTCTTGATGAAGCTCAGAACACAACGGTAGCAGAAATGAAGATGTTCCTAACCCGTATCGGGGAAGGGACTAAGGTGGTCATCAACGGGGATGTAAAACAAAGTGACATCAAAGAGCAATCTGGGTTGTCTAAGATCATCCACCTCGCAAAGAAATATCATATGGATGTTCCTGTGATTGAGTTTGGTATTGATGACATTGTTCGTAGTGACACCTGTAAGCAGTGGCTCATCGCCTTTGAGAGTGAGAAGCTGTAAGAAATAATTAAGCCCCCGTCAGCTTTCGCTGCGGGGGCCTTTTTCATTTCAAGCTATCTTCCTCAAGGTCCATTCGTCTACGAATAACCTCGATCTCGTACAGACTGAGTTTGTTTTCGTCTGTGGTAATACCCAGAGCTTTCATAGCACGACGACGTGCTGCCCTGTCCATAACCAACAGTTTACGACGTTCATTCAGGAGACGCTCTTTCGGATCACCAATACGGTGGTCCTCAAGAAGGTCAAGAATGTCCTGACGTGTCTCTTGGATTAAGTTGTCTACCATCTTAATCTTTAACGACTGTTCTCCCTTAATGAACGTAGGGTTCTTAAGAAGAGCAGCAGCACGGCTCTCAAGTAGAGGTGTGATTTCCTTGTTCATGAAAGCATCATACTCAGGGACACCTGATGTGAAGCTGTCAACACGGAACGGAGGTTTATCAACCATACCCATCAACTTGTCAAGCTTCGTTGCAGGGGGCTGTAGGGTGGTACCTGCAAAGGAAGCGGCAGGGTTAGGCATACGTACAGGCCCACTGGTCATTGCGCTTTCCTTGGGCTTCCCATACATGCTCACGCCATACTCATTCTCTTCTCCTGCAAGCAGGTTGAAGAAGCCATCGACATAACGGGTGAGACCAAGAACGATCTTATCCATCCCCTCTGCCTGTTTGCGGTCAGTAGCCAAACCGCCACCTGCCTCAGGAAATTGGTAGGACAGAGTGCGGCTTGCAAGGTCCAAAGGACGTGTATAGCCTGCAGCAATCTCCGCCACATTAGCGCCGAGATAAAGAGCTACATCCCCAAAAGTCTCAAACGTAAGACCTTTTTCTTCGTTGTCAATAGCTGTATCGGTGACATAACGAGTAAAGTCTTTGATGAATGTAGGAGCAGCCACAGATTCAAGAGCATCCAACGGACCAAGTTGTTGAAGCATGGACTCAATCAAGCCTTGGTCCATACCTTCTCCACGAAGGAAGTTGTGGACAATACGTCCTGCAAGGGCATACACCGAGTACGGGAACAGGTTTGTGATGTTCTCGATAGAACCGTCTTCGTTCCTGCGCTCAAACCATTGAAGCCCTTCGGCTTGCTTAAGACCTTCTTCGTAGGTAAGATAGCCAAGTGCCATACTGCCAACGGTAGCACGAGAAAGGCTTTCAGCTAAATCCTCATTGGGCTTGCCCCTAAACATCCTACCAACCAGACCAAAATAGGCCAAAGGAGAGTGACGGTAGGTGAAGGCAACCGTGTTGTTCAAGAACTTACCGAACGGAAGAATAAAACCCACACCGGGCTGACCAGACAGGTCTTGAATGAATTTTGCAAATCCACGGAGAGCATGATCTCCCTTTGACAGGTCTTCCGAGAAGGTTTCACGAAGGACAGCCTTCATCGACTTCTCCCACATCTCGTCCGTCAGCTTCCAAGCTTCTCCATCTTCAATGAGTTGCTGGATGCCTTTTCCAAAGTTAATGCGAGATTGTTTGTCAAGGGCTGTTAGACCTGAAACACCTTTCGTTAAGCTATCTTGCAAATGCACAAGGCTAATTTTTTGAGCAGTGTCTGAAATCTTTTCTGTGGCCTTAACTGCTTTAGAGGCAGGATTCAGACCAAACCTCTCAGGACCAAAATCCTCTACACCACCATAGATTTGACCAGTGACAGTTTTCTTGATTTTCGTAGGTGCACGATCAAGGAGGGCTAAGAAAGCTTCTGCAGAGAGGAACGGGTCCACCAAGGTTTGCAGAGCAAAAGTTTGGTTCTGTGCCAAAGCCCGCATTTTAGCGAGGTCTTTCGCTGCACCAGCAGGATCAACAACAGCACGGATACCAGCACGTCCCATGTAGGCACCAGCCAGCATCATATCTGCCATAGCTGTAGAGCTACGAGCAATAGCCCAACCCTTCACGTTAACAGCAGTTGTCGGGAAGGTGGAGACAAGCATCTTCTTCCAAATCGACTGGGCATAACCCAACATGTCCCTAGAAGTAACAGCAGCATCAGGAGCTTCTTCACCAATTCCTTGAGAAACCTTCTGCTTAGCATTTTTCTTTGCCACAGAGATGTTTCTCATATCTTTGAAAAAGCGAGAGGCTAAAGACGCCTTACTCATGGTCTTACCACCACGACGAACAGTGTTAGCAAGGATTTCAGTGGCTTCACCAAAAGTCACACCAAGAGGCTCGAATGCTTTATTAAAGCCTTCGAGAGCTTCGTCTCCCATATTCAAAGCGTACCCAATTAAATCACGAGTAAATGCATCCTCTTCAAAAGAGATTTCAGCACCCTCTGCTTGAAGGATACGAACGAGGCTATCCTCTTTGTCAACATCAAAGAACCAGTCTGTGATGGAGTCTTGAAGCTTGACATTGCTCTCAAAAGGAATACCAGCTTCGGCCATCTTAAGCCAGTCGATTTGTGCTTTTTCAAGAGAAGCCTGCACCTTAGGAGCAGCACGTTTAGCAGAGGTTTTAGCACGAAGAGCGTAGCTTTCGTCCAATAGTTTACCTGTTTCAGCAAGGGTGGAATTGGAACTACGACGAAGTGTGAGAATGCCCGGAGCAGCACTAATGCCGCCAGCAACTGTTGCAATAGCACCTTGCAGGAAACTGTATTCGTCCTGAACACCTGTGTCCATACGAATATCTTGAAGCATGTAGTCCTGTATCCCCGCAAGAGGAGCTTCTACAGCAAGGGCACCAGCAACATGGTAACGAGCAGCAGCTTTAGCGGCAGTGTTCTTTAGTTCACTCTTAACCGCCTCTGCAGCTACCTTCCCGCCAGATTTCTTGGCAATCTGTTGAGCAGCAGCATTAATTGCAGTGGATGTAGCAGCTTTAGCTGCAGCTTTGGTACCCGCAGTGCCAGCAATCTTGCCAATGCCCAGACCCAACCACAAACTAGGGGACGTTACAAAAGCTGTCCCATAGTCGATCATACCATTCCACGTATCCCCGTTGCTAAAGACATTTCCCATCTCGTCATAGACCCGATAGGCATCCCCATAGACCGCTTTTGTATTATCATCAGCAGCAGCAATATTAAGGGCTTCTTTAGCTGTAGAGAGTTCGTTGGTATTCATCCAACGCATGTGTGTCATGAAATCCTGTACCACTTCCTCTGCAGGAGCAGACTCGTAATACACATCCTTCGTCGTGGACATCATCTTACGAATTTTGTCCAGACGTTCTGTGTCGTTAATGACATCCTCAACCGTTAAAGAAGTAGTAGGCTTCTTAGGTTGAATCTCAAAATCTTTAAACGGATCATTATACAGGTTTTCAGGGGTTGTCCCCTCATATTCCGAAGGAACAACCAGAGGAGTTTTTGGTTGAGGGGTAACACCCTCAATCTGAAAGTCTTTAAAAGGGTCGTCGTATAACGTCTCAACCAAAATCTTACTCCTTATGAATTAACCAAACTTAGCTTTTAAGGCCGCTCTTAGGGCGGAAGGTTTGTAACGACGGGTTGTCCCATCTTCCATACTGACAACTACATCATTCCCTTCCATGACGACATCAACTACTCCGGGAAGACCCGACATAACTGCTGCCCTCTCTTCTGGGGAAAGCGGCTCTTCCGTAGAGGCCGTGGAAGGGGTCTCAGAAGGCGTCTCCGTAGTTTGGCTACCCTCGGTAGGGAGAACCTCTTCACCCCCTTCTACGGGCGTTTCTGGGGCCTCTACGGGCACTTCTTCCGTACCTACAGTATAACCAAGGCGTTTCAACTCTCGGTCAACCAAACGTTCGATTGTAGTGCGAGGAGCGCCGACAAATAGTTCCGCAGTCTCTTGAACGACTTTATCACGGATGGTTGTAGCATCTCCACCTTCGGAAAGCATACCGCCTTGGATAGCAGAGTCGATCTCAGCCCCAAGGTCTTCGGTAATCTGCTTATTAATTGCAATTGTTTCCGAGGTGCTTAGTTCTTCACCTTCGCTTGGCACAGCTTGGTAGTTTGTAACCACTGTTGCATTACCGCCAATACGCTGAGGCTGAACATCACCATAACGAATAAGCTCGTCTGCTGTAAGTCCTTCTGCAATTTCAGTTGTACCAAGACGACGACGAGCTTTATCCATTGCGTTAAAGCCAAGCAGAGAAGCTACAATGCTTCCTTCGGGGTCATCAGAAAATTCAGGGGACGAAGCCGCATTAGCAATTGGATCGTATGTACGGGAGATAAATGTAGCCAAATCCTCGTCGGGGGCTTTGAAATCCCCTGACACTTTGTAAATGGTTTTCCACTCTTCTGGTGTTAACTCTTTATTAGAGGCTGCCCTGATTTTCTCTGCTTGTGTGTAGAAATCACCAAGCCCCTCTGGGTTTTGATTAATCTGAGCCATAATTACTTCACGAGGAACCCCAACAGCTTCAAGCTGTTTGGCAACAGAAAGGCTGGCATCGACTGTTTGACGGACACGTTGACGGTTTTGCAGACCTTGAGTGCGAGCATACTCAACTTGTTTATTGAAAAAGTCACGAGCTTCGTCTTTACGAATGCGGATGTTTTCCGCCATCGTCTCCGAAAAGCCCCTGACAAAACCTTGAAGCGCGGACATACTTACGACCTCCGTTTAATTAGAGAAGGAGTATCCTCCTCTTCGGTGGAGTCATCCTCACTTTGTTCCATCATATCTTCGGCTTGTTCAACCGTCTCTTCCGGAATAGGACCAACAGGCATACTCATAGCCTTCATCAGCAAGGCTTTTGCCCGCTTCTTATCCTTCTCCTTCATGCGTTCTTCTTTACTCGGACCCATCTCTTCTGTGTATTCAATACCTGCTGCCTCAGCGAGATTAACAATGTACTCATGAATAACAGGAGAGAGGAGCATTTTCACGTCAAAGGTGTGATAGCCATCCATAACCCCGAGAGAGGTTAGCATGTCAACGAAGGAGGCCACAGGGTAGCCTGCTTCAAGAATGAAGAGAATGTCGTCAATAACTTCTTCGTCCTCAAATTTCTTGAGATAGAAGCCGAGAGATTCTTCAACTGTAGCATAGAGGGGAGGTTGTTCCCAAGGGGAGTTTCCCGGCTCTTGGGTAAGCGACATCCCCGGAATAGGTGCCATAAGTTTCATTAAACCCTCACAAAATTACGACGAAATTTATTGATGTATTGAGGCGTAGTTAAATAGCCATCACTTGCATTACCAGCCTGCGACATAGGACGCCCGCTAAACCAAACCGAAACAGCGTCTTCCCACGTACCAAACTTTTCTTTAGACTTCTGTAGCTGATGAGCAGCAACAGCGTCCTGAGCCTCAGGACTAGCCATGAACTCGTCTTTGGTCAAACGTTGACCAAGAGCCTCTTCTGTCCAAGGGCCAATGTTTCCTTCCATCACTTGGTAACGTCCATAGGCACGTTGGCCTTTGTACATACCTTTCTCGACGACAGGACCAACGGCTGCATAGTCACCAGAGCCACGGCTTTCCACTGCAGCAACGGCTTCCAACACTCGATCCACAGGAGCATCTGTAGGAACTGGTGTAGCCTCTCCACTATCAGGGGCATACGAAGAAGGACGCTCTCCACGACGAGCAACTAGAGGGGCATTTAACGGCTCTTCTGCCATCTCTTCTTGCCGCTTCCTAGCTGCTTTTCGTTCTGCTCTGTTTTGATTGACAGATTCTGCAAAGCCCTCTGCAAACCCACCTTTTGTAGTTTTATAGGGGGTAGATGCCATACGCTCAAGAGATGCACGATGTTCAGAGGAAGCTTGACGGATTTCAGAAAGCCACTCAGCACTACGAGAAAGAAAATCCTCTGTAGGTTGTTGTGGCATTTCTGACATATTTCTAGAGGGAATTAAGGATTCGACAGGCCGAATCTCAGGTGCAGTTGTACCTGTAGCCTTCTCTGACAACTTAGCCCTAAGGCTTTTTAGTACGTTTGCGTATTCCATTAGCTCCACCAACTATCAACAGCTTCTCCCGCAAGAGAACCCACAGCAGCCCATGTATCAGACTTTGATTGCTGATCAGCAGCGTAACGGGAGGTTTCTGCATTCAACTTAGCAAGGATTAACTCGTTAATACGATTACGCCTATTTTCACTAGAAGTGAAGATGAAAGAGTACATGTCACGTTCACGTTGCATCTTATTGTTATAAGCAGCCAACGTGAGGTTAGAAGCATTCATTGCATCAATACGGTTAGCTTCGTTAATCGTAGCATTGTTAGCTGTGGTAACAGCTCTACGCCATTCAGCGTTAGACTGGTCAATGACAAGACGGTTAGCGGCATTGAATTGCTCAGCAGCGTCATTCATCTGACGGTTAAACATCGAGATGGAATCTTGTTGTCCAGCCTTAAACTGCTCCATTGCATTAAACTGAGCAGCATTAAATTGTTGTACTTGAGTTTTTAGACTGGCAAAAAACTGATCAGTTTGGGCTTGACTTGTGGCATTAAACTGACGAGAAGCATTCTCAGCAGCTTGGTCAGTAAACAGCGATTGGATAATTGACTGGCTTTTGAACATTGCCATCTGCTGTTCAGCATCAAGATTGGCAAGGTCCATCTGCAAGAAAGCCTGAGCGTTAACAAGACGTGCTTGTTGACGGTTATTCAGGTTTTGCATTTCAAATTGCGAGAACGTAGCAGCATCTTGTGCAGCAATAGCAATTGCGCTCTCCATAGCTGCTTGCGTAGCTGCACCAGCCGCCATAGACGAAGCACCAAGACCCCGCTGTGCCATGAGGGCTTGAGCATTACGTAGAGCACCAGCAGCCCACGGAGGAGGCTCTGTGCCCTCAAACTGTTTCATCAGGTTTTCAAGTTGCCCTTGCACTGTGGCATTAGCAGACGGAAGAGCTTGTGCTGCTGTAACTTGAGCCTGTTGAGAAACTGTGCCTTGAGCAGCCTGCATTGTTTGAGTGGCCTGCTCAACTTGAGGAGCCACTGTAGCTGTTTCAACCTGTGGCGCTTCTGTAACTGTAGGTGCTTCTGCTTGTGCAGTGGGAGCAACAGGGGCTGCTGTTACATCTGCACCCGGCGTCATCTGCCCAGAGTCTTGAGAGATAAATTCATCCGGAGAGGTAGTCATTTGCTCTGTCTCAACAGAGGTGACATATTTCTCCGGAGTGGTAATCATCTTGTCTGTGGTTTTAGAGCCTTCCCACTTATCCACTCTGTCAGGAAGATTTGCCACAGTTTTGTTCGGCTCAGTCACAATCCCACCCTCAGCAAAAGCAGCGGTAGGTTTGGGGGACTGACTAGCTGTTCCTTCGACCATCTGACGAGCTTTATTCTCGTATGATAGGAACTTTTCTTGGTAAGCAGGGGAGGATTGGAGGAACTTTCCAAACTGATCCATAGGGCCATTAAACCCCATCCTCCGGGCTAAAACCTCTTTTTGTTGATCGGTGAAACCACCAAACTTTTTAGCCATCCTTAGCCCCTCTTACAAACACTTAGCATTTCAGTATCAAGGTAATTAAACCATTCCAGAAAAGCCCTCGAAGCTCCTGTAGGGTCGGGCATAGTCACTCGGTACGAAGCATAAACTTCACAACCTGCCCCAATCGTCACCCCTGCGGCGCAGGCGGTCAACAAGATCGCTATCAGAAAGCCCGTCAACGGCCCTTTTTTCTCGCGCAACATCTCTACGAGCTTCATTGAGGCTCTCCTCTTTGTCCTTCAAGATTTTGTTCTCCACCTCGATCTTCCCCTCTTTCTTTTTCATTGCCCCAAAGAGGATTAAAAGAAAGCTGGCTAGAAACGCTAGGATTAGGTTCTTGTAGGAAATCAGTTTGTTTATCAGAAACATTTTCTTTTTCCTTCGTCATATACCCTGCATATACCATGATCACCCCTTGCAGCCAAATATCCACATCTTCCATGTACGGGCTGAAAGGGTGATCAGGCCAGTAATAACGAAGAAGGCTTTGAATGACACCAGTAATCATACCAGAAATGATCACTGCCATGATCTTTCGTGTAGGGAACTTACTGGCCTGAGTAACTAATGCCATGTGACACCTTAAAAAATATTTTCTTGTACCCCTTGACAAGCACCAAAATTCAACTATATATGTATAGGGGTTTTAAAAATTATCCCGCCACCCTAAGAATATATACTATATTATTATAGATGACGTAATGCTGTTTCAAATACCTTAGCATACCTTGCAATGGTATCTGCTTTATCTAATCCGTTGATTACTCGTCTTGCATTACGATAATCTGTCTTAGTGTCATTGATATAGTCACTAAGCTTCTTACCTGTGAACCAACCTTCTGTTGAACCTTTAATAAGGATTTCAGCAGCAATACGAGGTTCTAATGCAAGATCAGGTTTTTCAACTAGATTGAGACGAAGGGCTTTACCAGCTTTGATGTAATTGGCTCGTCCTGTAATCTGAACGTAACCTCTCCCACGAAAGAAGTAACCATCTCCGTCTGCCTGAGGAGTGTTGCCCAGAGCAGCAGCCAACCTACCTGTGTCGTACTTTTCAAAATACTTAACACCACCAAACTCCGTAATAGGTTGCATGGTAAATGCTGTCTCGTGATAAGTGGTTGCAAGTAGGTAAGCTCTTTGCCCAAGAGGTAGGTTCCGAGTTGCATTAACGAGACTGATTAAACCTGCTCGTTGCTTTTCGGACATACGAGGAAAGAGAGAACCAATCTCGTTAAAAAACTTGTCCATATTACTTCCTAAGGGCCTCTTCAATACTGTCCAATTTTGCAAAAATCTTATTAGTTGTCTCACGGATTTCTGCCATTTCTCGGTCTTGACTCTGCTTATGGGCATCTACCCTGCTTTGTAAAACCGCAATAGAGGTGTGGTGGTCTATTTGTCGTTGATAAATTAGCCACACAAAAGCGGCGATTGGAACAACAACATACTGAATAACAAGGTTAAGAACTTCCATTAAAAGAACTCCTCCACAAGGATAAACCCTTGTGTACCATTACCACCATCATAATTTACAGTTGTGTCTCGTGCACGGGCACCATTACCGCCTGCACCATAGCCTGTTGCATTCTCCCCTGCAGTCCCTGCAAGAGCGCCATAAGCTGCAGCAGAGCCGTAAGGACCAGAACCACCATAGCCAAAACAGAGAATAGCGGAAGAACCGCTAAGACGCGCAGCCCGCATTCCCGGTTGTCCTTTGACGTTGACATCGCCATTTTCGCCAATGCCTCCTTCTCCACCAGCAGCAGCCGAGTAACCACCAGCACCACCACCAGCGTCTCCTGTACCACCAGCACCACCACGCCCAATTAGGGTTAGGGTGCCATCAGAGAAAGTGGTATCTCCACCATTAGAGCCTGTAGCACCAGCAAGACCAGCACCACCAGCACCTCCTGCGCCAACGTTAATGACGTAGGATGCTGAGGGGTTAATGATAAGCTTTGTAGCAATTCCACCTGCACCCCCACCACCAGCAACTTGTGCAGAGCTGGCTCCTTGACCGTCTACACCACCACCGCCTGCACCACCACCAACGACAGTGACACGGATAGCTCGGCAACCTGTTGGGGTTGTATATGTGCCATTCGAGCCTACAGGCGTAGTGATAACGACAGAACTACGAAGTGTATAGGCTGCTGTACCACCACGAGTAAGTGTAGTGTTAAAGTCTAGTGAGGTGAACGAGCCAGCAGCACGTGTTGTAGCCCCGACAGTGGTGCCATTAATTGTCCCACCAGTAATAGCTACAGAGTTAGCGTTTTGAGTAGAGATTGTACCCAGACCAAGGTTAGTTCGTGCTGTAGCCGCATCAGAAGCGCCTGTACCACCATCCGCAACTGCTAGGTCTGTAATACCACTAACAGAACCACCAGTGATAGTTGCTGTGCTAATCGTACCACCAGTAATGGCAGGGGTGTTGATTGTGGCACTTGTAATCGTACCGTTGTTAATCACAGGCGAGCTTAACGTCTTGTTCGTTAATGTAGCCGTATTAGAACGTTCAGCAAACACATGGGCTGTTGTAGCAATCTGCGTAGTGTTTGTACCAGCGACTGCTGTAGGGGCTGTAGGTGTCCCTGTAAGGGCAGGAGAGCCTGCAAATACAAGAGCACCTGTCCCTGTCTCGTCAGTGACAGCCGCAGCAATCTGAGCACTTGTAGCTGTCAAAGTGTTATTGGCTAGGTTGATAGTCTTGTTCGTCAGTGTTTGAGTGTTAGATGCTGTAGTAATTGCTACACCACCAACATTACCACTTGTAGCATCTAAGGTAGTAAATGTACCTGCTGCAGGAGTAGTGCCACCAATGACAGTGCCATCAATAGTACCAGCATTGATGTCTGCTGTATCTGCAACGAGACTGTCAATATTGGCTACGCCATCAATCCAAAGGTCTTTAAATTCAAGAGTAGTGCTACCTAAGTCCACTGTGTTATCTGTCTTAGGGGTGACGCTTACACCAGAAACAACTACATCTTGAGTTGGACCAACCACTGTAATTGGAGCACCCTCTCCTATAGAGCCATCGTGTTTGTGACCACCTACAGCAGCAAAAGCACCTTGAATAGCATTAAACTCCCCGTCGAGAGGAAGGGCATCAATAGTGTTACCGTTTGCAATCTGATCGGTCACGTCATTACGTGTATATCCGGCCAATTGTTATCTCCTCTCGTTTGTTCTGTATTCAAGTACGACGAAGTTTAAGTTAAATGGGGGGTTTTGCCCCGTAGAAGTGTAACGCAAAGCTGTCACAAAACCGCTGCCAATAATGTTGTTGTAGAATTGTTCCTCTGACGAACTACCATAAACAGCAGAGCCATATGTGCTTCCGATAGCACCATAGGTTGCAACAGAGGTAGTACCGTTTACTGCAAACGGAGACGAAGGAGACGCATTAGGCTGTGCATAGTCAAATTTAATTAAGCACGAAAGGTCCATTGGTCCGCGAGGTTTTGCATACAATGTGTGCTTATACAACGTCTTTCTAATTTTGGGATCGTTTATAGGCATGTAGGGGGTTTCAAATACAGCTTCAATATCAGAGCCATCTAGAGAGTTGCCAGACTCCATCCTGTATACATAGTCGGTATCTGACACAAAGAGGATAGTTTCGCTGTCTCTATTCTGGTGTTTAGACATCCCATACACTTTAAAACCTTTCAGTTCTGACCATGCAATGTTGTCAACTGTTTGGTTCGAGTATTTAGTAGCTAAGAACCCTTTAGAGTTCGCCCTTTGGACGTTAGAGAGGTAGTAAAACAAGCGATACTGGTTTTTACTAGCAATTGTTACAGACGAGTAAATGCAGTTAGCATTCGTTACTTCTAACACTTTATTCTGAATTTTTTCAGATGCACGAATAAGGCCAAAGTCATTTTCTCGCTCAGAGGCACTTAGATACCTAATTCCATCAGGACCAAGGTACATAATATCGCCACCGACTTCTTGAATAGTATCCCCACAAAGGCACCCAGTATTATTTGTAACTGGTGAAAGAACAAAGTCGCTAATAGTGTTCCCAGAAAGTCGATAGATGCTATTCATGCAAAAGACAAACAGTTGATCCCGAAAGACCATCAAACCTGTAATATCGTCTCCTACATTGATTACACCAGCCCCATTTGCAGCACTAAAGTCACTTTCGCCATAGGGTGCGGTAAAAGAAAGAAGACGGCCTTTTGAGAAAAAAAGATGGGCCTTAAAAACTTTTACCCGTAAAGCACCTACAACATCAGTCGGAGCACCAACTGCATACGCCATTGTTTTTGTGTTTTGGTCAAAATAAGCCGGAGGGTTAACACCGTCTACAATGACCATTTTTTCGACCCCAGAAAAATTGTAGTGGTCGTAACGAATGCGAGAGATAGTAGGGTTAGTTATTGCAAGCTTACTTGTCCAACCACCACCAATAGAATAGTAGTAGTTACCACTTCTAGCAACAATTGCTTCTGTAGGGCTTACAGCAATAACTCCGTGGATTAAGCCAGTTCCGGGGACGGCATTGACAGAAAATTTACTATAACCCAGAACTCGTGTATAGCCCCCTTCAACATCAGGCTCAAAATTCTGCAAGATGGTAGCACTGCCCGGAGCATTAATACCTTGCTCAAGGCGACCCATATTGGTAGTCAGCCCGCCTTGCAACGGAATTGGGAATGTTTCCCATCTAGTAGGCATTTATCACCTCACGATTTTACTACGGTCGAACGGGCATACTCATAGCGGTTAATATAGAGAGTTCTCATATCCTTCATACCAGCTTGGAATAACTGGTTAGAAACTGCAGCCTCTTCCAATCCACCCCTGAACATGTAAGCGTGGTACATAGCTCCCTCAAGGATAACCCAACGAAACTGTTCTGGAACCGTAGGGACATCATCCCAGTTTGAGAGGTCAGTGGGAAGTCTGTAATACTCGTACTTAACTTCGTAAGCCTGATCAGGCGGAGGAACAATGGTAAACGAAAGGTCTCGATTACGAACAACATACTCAGGCTGATCTTGGTAGTCAGTAGGATTAAATTCGTAGTCTGGGTAGTTATGCAAATACTCTTCGTAATCCATAACCTTTAGACGACGAGAAGAGACGTTTAGTGTGTCGTCTCCCTTCAACCTAAATGTATCAAACGCAACGATCTTAGCATCGGCAGGATACGAGTATTTAGATTGGTCAATAACTAATGTTTGTGTAGTAGTGGCATGATTAAAGGGCCACTCAAAATGTTCTCGGTTAATCCGATTTAGTGCAGCATTAACGTACCCCTTAACATCTGCATAGTAACCCGAAGCACTAGCAAAGTTAGACGAGGTAAGAGGAACCTCATTGAGGCGCTTGTTTACGTCATTAACAAGCTCAAGATAATTGTAGGCCATAAAACACCCTCGTCAATGTAAAAAGGGGACGGAGGCCGTAGCTTCCGCCCCCAAGGTCAATTAGGCCAGAGTGTCGCGGTCAACAGTCTCAGCCTGACGCGGAGTGCGGTCACCTTCGACAACCACAGCCACCACACGAACTTTACCGTTTGTGCGGACAGCCGTAGCACCAAGCAGGTTCAATTCTGCACCAGCAGCCGGAACAACCAGCGGAATGGCAGCCGGAACCGTAGCAGCAACCGTACCAGCAGCATCGGTCGAAGCCAGAGTGCCAGTCACAGTGGTCGAACCAACACGGCCAACCAGCGTACCCGTACCCGTACCAGCAACAAGCTGTTGAACAGTGACAGCCAGAACGACCGTGCCACCCGGAAGGGTGAGCAGGTTAATGTCATCCGTAGCAGTGCCCATAGTGACATCGGTGCTCAGGTCGAGAACCGTGTCAATGACGCGGGCATGGCGCTGAAAACCAGCTTCCAGAAGGCCCGAAGTGTTGCGCTTTGCGCTATTCAGAGTAGGCATATATCAAATCCTTTTCTCGAAAGAGGAGGGCCATAATAGCCCTCCCAGTTTCATTAGGCCACGTTGTTGTACTTTAAGTACGAAACAACTCGATCAAGATAGTCAGGACAAGCTTCTATTTTAGTCAAGTGTATATTACACATTCGACATAACAGTTTTCTGACTTGCCCTGTTTTATGACAGTGATCAACAACCAACTTATCAAAAACATCAGATGGTGGTTGGTTACACAGGTAACATTTATTACCCTGTTCCTCTACCATTTGTGTATAGGTCTCCCAAGACAGTCCATACTTGTTCTTAAGGTGAGATGCAAATTTTCGTTGCTTATCACAACACAAACAAGCATTTAATGCTTGATAGCCCCCATAAGAGGCTTTACTTTTTACAAGACCAAATTGATCCGCAGGTTTAAATTCCCCACAAATTCTACAATGTCTTGCTTTTTGACCTGCATGATCGTAGGGAATTTTGTCAATCATGTTTTATCTAGATCACGCTACGTTGTACTTAGCAGTCACGATGGCTTCCGGACGCAGAATCTTGCGACCGTAGACATGCAGACCACGAACCACGTCCGCAAAGGTTTCCTGCGAACGGAAGGTTTCAGTCTTCGTGATGTTTTCAGCCGAAGCAACAGCCGACGAATGACCAGCCACGATAACACCGTAGTTGGAGTTCTGACCAGTTGTGCCAACCGTGGTCGGACCAGTACCAACACGCGGCAGCGAGTTCGACATGTACACCGTAAAGCCGTGGATTTGCTTACCGATCTGACCATTACGCAGGCCACCCTTTTCCGAGTAGTCAGCGTTGAACAGACGGCTGTCTTCATCCTTAAGCATTTCAGCAAACACCGGGTCAATCACAACCCAACGGCCCGACTGGTCCACGTTCTGCAGGTCGAGATTACGCGACATACGAGCGAGGATGGTCAGCGGCGAAGCCAGATCGGTCGGCTTGGTCTGCTGGCCGGGGAAGCGCGGAGCAACCGGGATGGAGTTGTCGCCACCCGAAGCAATGAACGAACCACGGTTCAGCTTGTTCGAAGCCAGAAGTTCGTCAGCGCCAGCCGAGGAAACAGCCTTGGTGCCGGGGATGTCCGCAGCCACACGGAGGGTGTCAGCGGGGTTGCCCAGAACCGACTGCTTGAAGCCAGTCAGGTAGCCCAGAACTTCCGAGTCAAACTGGTCACGCAGCTTATAGCCAGCGCGGTCAGTTGCCAGCGACATCCAGTTGATGTGCGAGTGAGCTTGTTCAATGTCTTCCAGTTGGAAGGCAAACTCGTTCGCTTGGTCAATGACCATCGTGAAGTCTTCGTCCACGAGGTCTTGCGGCTGGATGATTTTGCCACGGGCATAGGGACGGATTTGGATTTCCGGCTCTTTGATGATTTTCACCGAGTCACCAAACGAGGCGATTTCGCCAAAGTATTCGGTGTTGGTGATGGCCTGAATGACGGACGATTTACGGAACGCCAGTTGGGCCTTTTTGGAGTAGATGACGGGCGAGAAAACGCCATTAGGAAGCGAGTTATGACCCGCAGCAGCTTTAAAAGCCATAATGTTAATCCTTTTGTTGATGGAAATTAAAAGATACGACCACCAACACACAAGGGCCATCTTTGGTGGGTGGAGGGGACATGTGCCCAAGCCCCTCGGCCACTACTCGAATGGGTATGCTTTTGTGTTAATTAATCTGGGATACCTTACGGGGCCAGATTACCGTGCCGCGCCAGAGAGGTCGTAGATGAACGTGCCATTGCGAATGCTTTCTTGAATTGCGGCTTCGTTCTTTTCATACTCTGACATCGACATTTTGTTGATCATCGACTCACTAAAGCGTCCCTTAGTTTCAGTCTTTGGGTCAACAGGGCTAGATTTAGAAGAAACAGCCTTAGCTGCTTCTTTCTTAGGGTTGAGCTTCTCGGTCTTCACTTCTTTTTTGTACTGACCGATAGCCCAAATTACATCATCTGCAGAAGAGCTGTAGATGAGTTTTTGCACACTCGCGGGCTGTTGTTCAGCCCAGTCGTGAAACTGATCTTCGCTCGTAATCTCTTCAAAGTCAGGATGAGCTTTGAGAATACGAGCTTCCTGCTCCGCTCGGGTAAGTTTCTCTTTAATTTGAGAAAGCTCTTGAGACGAAGACTGTGTTTCGTTAGCTGCAATTGCACGAATAATGGCAGCAGCCTTAGGGTTTGCTTTTGCCCATTCCTCAGCTTCTTCTGCTGTGGGCAACCCAACTTGTGTTTTTTGTTTCTTTAGCTCCTCAACGAGAGCTTCGGCTTTTTTCAGGTCATCACTAAGCTTTTGGCTATGACGACGAAGATCGGAGTATCGCTTTTTAAACGTCTCCTCTTCTTTTGAAAGGGGAGGTTCGTCAGCTTTAGATTCCGACTTAACAGGGTCTTCCTGTTTATCTTCTTCCTGTTCATCCTCATCTTCCTGAGGATTGCCAAGCTGCTGTTTCTCAAGTTCTGCAAGCTCATCTTCAAGACGTTTAACAGAACGGGGAGCAATATAATCAGACATTAATATTTCCTTCTGGGGCCATCATTATTGATGGGTAGCCATTATCGTAATGGGTTGGGTTGAGGACGTTGACTTGTTTCTGGGGTTAACGGGTTCCCGTCACTTCCACCAGACGATTCTCTTGCGGCTCTTTCTTCTTCCTCGTTGCTGTCATCTTGTTTAGGTTTAACTTTGGTACGAGAAGAAGTAATAGCCGATTTAGCTGCACCGGAAAGCTTATCCATACCACGATTAATAAGGCTGTCTCCACGAACCTTTTCGTTGTATTCTTTAATATCTTCCGCAGTGTAATTCTTAGGCTTGATGAGACCGCTCTCTTCTGCAATAGCTTTAGCTACTCCGCTAACGCCAGCAATCTTTCCGAGAGGTTCAGAGCTAATCTGATTGTATGTCTCACGAAGCTTATCAATTTGTGTAGTGTCAAGAGGATTGCCTTGCAGGTCCATGCCTGTGCTAATCATCTTTTCCAGTTCACGAGGAACATTACGTTCCAAATAGCGTTCACGAGCCTTTGCCATAATTCCGCCGAACGGAACATAAGAAGCCAGAGTTTGACCAAATTTTTGCTCAACACTGTTTCTCGCTATAGCATATTTCGTGAAGTCATCAGGGGTCCAGTCTGTAACACTACCTGCAAGACCTGTAGGCTTATCAGCATCACGTTCTGCTTGAGTACGTCCAGAACTAGAAGAAGACATTGGAGCAGAAGAGGATGCCCTTGCTCCTGCAGGTCCACTATTCAGGTCTAAAAGCCAAAGAGGCAAACCCGTAAGGGGGTCTACGTCTGCAGGCTTCTTAACCATACCACCTGCTGCCATTTGAGGCACCTGAGGCTGTGGGGCAGGTTGTTCTTCATCAACTGCTTGCAGCTCTTCTGCCGAAAAAGGCAGGTCATCTTTTGTAGACCCACCAATACGGCCTTGTGCATCCAACTCTTGGAGGGCTTTCTTAGCATTCTTTACCATACGTTCAATACGGTCAAGGCCAAGATAACGGACAACGTTAGCAGGAATTACATACTCATTTTCACTCGCTAGGATGGGCACGTCATCCCGGACTTCGTTTGCAGATGCTCCGGGAGGAATTTCATTCCCACTTACAGGATCAATGTTCATGCGAATTACTCTTCTTTCTATTAATGTCTACAGGAAGGACTTGTAAATTCCAAGGCACATGAAGTCCACAAACATCTTTACCCCTTAGAGGGACTATATGGTCCACTTCGTACAGCAGCCCTGTTGTCAAACAACAATCTTTAGCTAACTCATAAAAGTCAACAATTTGTTGTTTCTGACTTAAATTTAACCAAGAAGGTGTAGCTTTATTTTTAGAGGCTTTATACGCAGCTTTTAGTGCGTTTCTGCGAGATGGGTTTTGTTTTCTCCAAAGCCTCGATCTTATTTTTGCAATCTCTTGATCAGGAATGTTTAACCCTCTTGATCTACGGTCTTTAGCTTGCGCGGATAAACAAGTTTTACAAGAGTAATGTAAGCCGTTTGGCCTATCTTTTCTTGGTGAAAAGTCTTGCCTTGTTTTTAACTCTTGACACCTGTTGCAACGGAAGTTTTCAAAAATTCCGTCTGCCATATTATTTATCCATACTATTCACTTCATCTCGAAGAGAAAGCAACCGACGTAGAGCAATGATCTGTCCTTGCAGACGATAAATGTCCAGAGGTTCGGTTGCTGTTTCTAAGCTTCGTTGATGAAGGTCAATTTTCTTACGGATGTATTCCAGAAAAGACTGGTAAACATCATGAGAATTAACCAACTGTTTTAAGCTCATTGCGGCATTTGTCCTATATTTGCGCTAAAGCCCGGAGTGCCCGGCGCAGGAACGCTTCCAGTGCCCATATTAGCCCCGCCAGAGCCTTGTGTGTCAGTTGCCTGTACTCCGGCTGGTCCTTGAGCTTGAGGCCCTGTAGGGCCGCTCTGAGGGCCTCCTTGAGGGCCTGTGGGAGGCTGGAAGGCTTTAAGGATTTCTGCTTGAATTGCAGCGTCAGCCATATTGTTTGTAACTTTGTCAGGATCAAGGTCCAGAGACGAAGCAATTTCACGAACAATTTGATCAAGCTTTGCAAAAGGAGCAAGAACAGGGTTAGATACAACACCAAGGAACTGCATAAGCCGCTGGCTACGAACTTCGGTTGCCATCAGGCTTTCTGTGCCACGAGCCGAGATTTCAAGGTCACCCTTAATTTCAGGATCGTAGTCAAACTGCATGTTAAAGGCAAACAAAGCTTTCCCAAGGGGAGCAAGCAGGTAGTCGTCAAGGTTTTTAACCACAGTACGAATAGAACCGTTTGCTGCATTCATAAGCATTGAGATGCCCGAGGCTGTACGACCAACACCCTGAATTTGGGTTTGTCCATACGAGTAAGAGGGCAACCCTGTGCTTTCGTCAGCCAGAACCCGAGCCTTGTCAAAGAGCATCATATTCTGCTGAGAAACGTTGGGGAATTGTGTACCAAACAAAGCCTGACCCGGAGCACCTGCTTGACGACGAAACACTTTGCCCGGATAGATCGAAAGGTCTTGACCCGGAACAAGGTTGGTTTCATCAATTTCAAAAACAAGGTTACCAGAAAGCGCACCGTTATCCACAGCCATACGCATAAACCCATTCATGAGGATTTGCGTATCTTCCATGTTTTCGGCAATGCCAATACCAAAGAAGCTGTACGGGTTAACTTCGTAGGGGGCTGCATAGTAGGGAATACGAGCAGGTTGGAAAGGGTTCATAACCAAACGAAGAACTTCGCTCTGGCAAACCCAGACGTTGACATTAACCATGTCATCGTCATCAATCTTTTTGTCAACCGGAACACCTTTTTCACGAAGATGCTTGGCTTCCATATAGCCCCAATATTCCAGAACCTCCCAACGCTCTACATCAGGATGCCCATTGTCATCTTCCATGACGTTTTCCCAGTATTCTCGCTGGTAGTCAGGGCCTTTGTCAATTGCATTGTCAATAGCTGTTTCACGAAAGAAGGGGCGTTTTTTAAGGTCTTTAAGATCACGACGAGACATCTTGTGGCGTTCCACGCAATACTCGGCTTGATCCATATTGGTTGCATCAGGGTCAGGATAGAAATTCCAGACAGAGACGTGAGAGACAGTGGGGACAATCTTTTTAACAGGAGTATAAACACCCTTGTCATCCCAGTTCGGATACTCTTTGTCCAAAGCCATCGGACCTTTAAGAATGCCTGTACCGAACAGTGCACACTCAAAAGCCGAAGAACGAAGATGTTTAGAAGCACCACTTTCTTCGAGTTGGTCTTGAATCTTCTTTTCCATCTTTTTGGCGGCAACTTGTGCTGGATGGAAAGTAACTGCAGTGGGGGTAGTGCCCGGACCTTCTTGTAGCTTTCCCGCAACAGGTTCAAGTTTTTTTGTCAAACCACCTAAGCTAATTGCTGTTGCCCCCGGAGGAAGACGAGGACCATCCCGAGTACCAAAGGGCGAAGGAGAAGTCTGTTGCTTCGGAGCAGAAGGATTTTGAGGATCAAAATGAACTGCGTCCGAAACACCCTCAGGAAGTTTTGTCTGATTAACCGCAATAGGAAAATTACCGTTACCAAATAAAACTTCGGTAATTTGTCCATAAGCAGCCAAGACTTTCGTCTTCGTCACCTTTACAAAAACACGAGACTTTTCGTTTTCTGAGAACTGAACGTCAGAACCATAAAGCCCACGAAAATTTCGATAGCAACGCAAAAACCGTCCTTCGTCTGCGAGTTTTCTATCTTTAGCACGTTCAAATCGTTCACGAACAAAAGCTACAGCTTCGTCATAGTGTTTTTGGCTATCTTCGATAGCATCTACGCCTTCATTCTCGTAGAACATTTCATCGTCTTGCATATGCTACCTCAATACCCAAATACTTCTGTAACAGTTTTGTCAATAAGTCTGTTACCTTTACAAATGTTTTCTTTAGCTGGTAATGGCCTTAAATTCCACGGAACGTGTAAGCCACAAACAACAGGGTTTTTGAGAGGGACAATATGATCAACATGATGTTTTATCCCAGTTTCTTTTGTTAGCCTGTCTGCTTCTTGATAAACTTTTGCAATTTCTTTTCGTTGATTTTCAGACAACCAAGAGGGAGTTGCCTTTAATTTTTCAGCTCTTTTTTGAGCCAAAGCCGCAACAGAAAGATCATGATTGTCCCAATACCGTTTTCGAGTAAGTT
>Ga0075012_10001395_pt1 | contig 24756 bp, 24 predicted proteins | sample All_14_2_FD_71474 | JGI IMG/M metagenome (GOLD analysis project Ga0075012, IMG submission 71474) | Freshwater microbial communities in response to fracking from Pennsylvania, USA - Allegheny Zone_MetaG_DW_15 | ecosystem: Environmental > Aquatic > Deep subsurface > Groundwater > Drilled...
GAAAGCTGTAGCTCGCCACCGCATCCAGATGCGTCAGCACATCCGGCCTCGGCGCCCTGAACAGTTGCTTCATCCCGCTGTTGAGCAGGATGCCGCCGAACACCACCGCCATCAGCCAGATCGCAGCGCCCTTCCGACGCCGCCAGAACAACCAAGCCGCAAAACCCACGGCGATCAGCGACCGTGCCCAACCATCACCGATCAGGCTCATCGCGCGCATCAGCAGGGTAAAGCTCTCGCCACCCGTCCCCGCGCGGCCGCGCCCGGCGCCAACCATGATGTCGCGATCGACACCCTGCAACCAGACGCCTTCCCGTAACCACGCGATCGCCATCACGCCCAGCAACGCAGCAGCAAGCGCGAATCCGCCGCCTCGCCGTTTGCGAAAGATGTCAGGCAAGCATCGCGATCGGATTTTCGACGATAGCCTGAAAAGCCTGCATCAACTGCGCGCCGACCGCGCCGTCGATCGCGCGATGGTCGAAGCTGCCGGTCGCTGTCATGATCGTGGCCATACCAAGCGCACCGTCGATCACATGAGGACGCTTGTCCCCAGCACCCACCGCCAGGATCATGCCCTGCGGTGGATTGATGACAGCGTCGAACTGTTTGATGCCGAACATACCGAGGTTGGAGATAGAGGCAGTGCCGCCCTGATATTCTTGTGGCTGCAGCTTCCCGTCACGCGCGCGCGCTGCCAAATCCTTTGCTTCAATCGCGATCTTCGAGAGCGGCTTCGCCGTCACGTCGGTGATAACAGGTGTTATGAGACCACCGGGAATGGCAACGGCCATCGAAACGTCGGAACGCTGGAATTTGATCAGATTATCGCCAGCGAATTGCACATTCGCATCCGGGACTTGTTCAAGCGCCACACCCAACGCCTTTATCAGGAAATCGTTGACGGACAGCTTGATGCCACGCACCTCTAGTCCTTTATTCAATTCGCCCCGGAGCTTGAGCAGCTTGTCGAGGTTGCAATCAAGGGTGAGGTAGAAATGCGGCACCGTTTGCTTGGATTCGGTCAGACGACGCGCGATCGTCTTGCGCATGTTTGACAGCTTGACCGTTTCCGAAGGGATATTGTCGAATGGCGAACCGCCGGCGGCCGGGAGGGCGGTTTTCGCCACGGGCGCTGCGGGGGGTGCAGCGGCCGGCGTAGGCTTTGGCTCCACACTAAGTTTGGCACCTGTACCCGTTACACCGTCCAGATCAGCCTTCACGATACGGCCATTCGGTCCGCTGCCGCCGATCGCGCCCAAGTCTATGCCCTTCTGTTCTGCGATACGTCGCGCAAGTGGGCTTGCAGTCACTCGCCCGCCATCCATGGACTGCTGCATCGGCGGGTTAGAAACCGGGTCCGCCTTAGGTGCCGCAGCGGCGATCTTTTCGGGTACTGGATCGGCCTTTGGTGCGGATGTCTGTGTTGCCTCCACAAGCGTGTCCGCAGCTTTGGTTACATCTTCGCTTTCGCCAGCCAGCACTGCTATAACTGTCCCGACCTTTACCCCTTGAGTGCCTGCAGGGATCGCAATCTTCGAGATAGTCCCCTCGTCCACCGCCTCGAACTCCATTGTCGCCTTGTCGGTCTCGATCTCTGCCAAAAGATCACCTGACTTGACACTGTCTCCTTCCTTCACCAGCCATTTGGCCAGCGTGCCCTCTTCCATCGTTGGCGAGAGGGCGGGCATCTGGATGTTGATCGGCATCGGGGCGTATTCTTTCTTCGTGGGGAGTGAGGTCCGATTTCGGCGCTTTGGCTGAATCGGTCAAGTCCAGCGCTTGCCAGCGAAAGCTTTATGCATCAGATTCTGCGCACAGTGAGGAAGGCGGGATGCGGAAATATCTGGTCGTAGTCGATGAGACACGTGAAGCCGAAGTTGCGTTGCGTTTCGCGGCACGTCGCGCCGCCAAGACTGGTGGATTTGTACAAATTCTTGCGCTCGTACCACCGACGGAATTCGTCCAGTGGGGAGGTGTTCAGGCCACAATCGAGGAGGAGGCACGTCAGCGCGCCGAAGCGCTCGTCATTGGCGCAGCCGGCGCCTTGGTTGAAGAGTCGGGGATTCGCCCTTCAATCACGGTCAAGCAAGGCGACCCTGTAACGGTCGTTCGCCATATGCTTGAAGAAAATGACGACGTTGCAGCCCTGGTACTTGGTGCCGCCGCTGACGGCCCTCCAGGACCGCTTGTAGCGCATTTCGCGGGCGCCGACGCAGGGCGCCTGCCGTGCCCCATCATGGTGATTCCCGGCTCACTTGACCGGGAGGCACTCGATCGATTGAGTTGAATGATCAACGCCTCTTGGTCTTACCACGGGGATTGTTGCTATGCAGGATGTTCGCTGGCCGACCGCGACGCTTGATTTGACGTGGCGTTTTGCCTGCTGTCCGCATCGGCAGATGATTGGCGCCCTCTGGCAATTCGAATCGTAGCGACCCATTGATGGGATCCGCTTCCACCAGACGCAACGGCAGATGCTGGCCGACCGTATAACGGTCGCCACTCGTCATGCCCTCCAAAGCCCTCCCGGCCTCATCGAAATAAAAGCGCTCGATGCCCAGTGTCGAAACAGGCACCAGCCCGTCTCCTCCAAGTCCTTCTACCGTCGCAAAAAAGCCGAAGTTCTGAACACCGGTAATACGCGCGTCCACGATCTCTCCGACACGGGTCGCAAGAAACGCAGCAACATAGCGATCGATCGTTTCGCGTTCGGCTTCCATTGCGCGTCGCTCGTGCCGACTGATGAGTTCACCTGCGCGCCCCATATCACTCATGTCCTCGCTCGACAGGGCGGTGCGATCCCCGATCGCCTTGTCTTTGGGCGCAGGCAGCTCAAAGCCGAAAGCACCTACCAATGCGCGATGCACAAGAAGGTCAGCATATCGGCGGATTGGCGATGTGAAATGCCCATAGCTCGCCAGCGCCAGCCCGAAATGCCCTGCATTGCGTGGTGTATAATAGGCCTGTGTCTGGCTACGGAGTATCTGCTCCATTATCTGCGGACGGACATCGGCATCTCCGATCCGTTCGATAAGTCTGTTGAATGTTGCCGGCTTAATGACCTGGCCCAGCGCAAATTCAATATCGAAGGTCTTCAGATAATCCTTTAGCGCGATCAGTTTCTCCCGGCTCGGCGGTTCATGTACGCGATACATGACCGGCGCTTTCTTCGCCTCTAGCGCCTTGGCCGCGGCGACATTCGCGGCGATCATGAAGTCCTCGATCAATCGGTGTGCATCGAGACGTTCTCGCACAGCCACGCTGACAATGCGGCCCTTATCATCCAGCTCGACCCGTCGTTCCGGCAGGTCCAGATCCAAGGGGCCACGCGCATTTCTTGCCTTCGCAAGCAGGGCCCAGCAAGCCCACAGCGGACGGAGCGCTGCCTCAAGCAGTTCCGGCACAGCAAGCTGCCTCTCTCCATCGATCGCGGCCTGAGCATCTTCATAGGCGATGTTCGCCGCGACCCGAATGATGGCTCGTGTAAAGCGCGAAGAGGTGACCTTGCCTGCAGCATCGACGACCAAATGACAGGCCATGACAGCGCGGTCTTCATCGGCGCGCAACGAGCACATATCTGACGACAACTGATGCGGAAGCATCGGTACAACGCGGTCAGGGAAATAGACGCTGTTTCCGCGTTTGCGAGCCTCTCGATCAAGTGCCCCCCCAGGCCGCACATAGTATGATACGTCCGCGATGGCGACAATCGCTCTGAACCCGGCGGGGTTTGCCGGATCATCATCTGCGGCAGCCCACACGGCATCATCGAAATCGCGTGCATCGACCGGATCGATCGCGACGATGGGCAAGCCACGCAGATCCTCGCGTTTCTCCGCGTGCAATGGAAGCGCCGCAACCTTGATCGCTTCCTCCTCCGCTGCGTCTGCAAAGGCAAAGGGAATGCCATATTTATGGATTGCAATCAGGCTGAAACTGCGCGGCGCGAAGGGATCCCCCAGAATATCCGTGACGCGTGCCGTAATACGTGGGGGCCGACCAACGGCTTCCGCGAGCACAAGGTCTCCTGGCCGGGCATCTCCAACGTCACTTATGACAGTGTCTTTTCGTGTCCGTTTATCGACCGGACGCAGCCACAAGCGATCGCCCTCCCCTCTTTGCACCACGCCCAGCAGCAACTCTGCCGCCTTGGCGAGCTTTTTCATGGGGTGAGCGACCCAACCCTTCCCCGCTTCCTCGGTGCGGGCCAGAATGCGATCGCCAACGGTGAGCGCGCCGCTGCGCGACCGTTCAATCACTCGTAAGCGTGGCGCAGGCAGACCTTCAGCCTCCCAGCGTTCCGGAACCGCGATCAGCGTTGCCCCGTCCACATCGGCGATCCGCAACACTGTAACTTTCGGTACACCGCCCATCTTATGGAATGCGCGTGCGGGGCCTATGTCAATTAAACCCTCATCGGCCATATCGCGCAAAAGCGCCTTCAGGATGATCTTTTCCTGTCCCTTGAGGCCGAATGCGCGGGCAATCTCGCGCTTTCCCGCTGGCTGGTCGCTTTCGGCAATAAATCCCATCACCTGCTCGCGGGTTGGCATGCCTGCCGGTTTGACCTTGGCTGGCTTGCGGCCGCCGATGTGCTTGCGAGATTGAACCATGTCCTCGCTATAGGTACGCTTCCGTCCGTGCGCCATGGCGGGTTTGCCAGCGTCGTCCGTTTTACACATGCGGAGGACATTGCTGATGCACTTTGCCCGCGTGGCTATCATCGCTGCTTCGTTGATTTTCCCTGGATCCACGCTGGCTCGTGAGAAACCGGTTTATCCGGCGTATTCCATCGATAAACCCACCGCAGACCACTATAAGTGGGGTGACAGCAATGATGGCTGGTTCATGGTTCAACAGAGCGACATGAGCGTCATTCAGGAGCGGATGGAGCCCGGCACCGCCGAGATCAACCACAAGCACCGCAAGGCGCGTCAATTCTTCTACGTGTTGTCGGGCGAATTGACCATGAATGTCGAGGGCGAAGATACCGTGCTGAAGGTTGGCCAAGGCATGGAGATTCCACCGGGACGTCAACACCAGGCCCGAAATCTCAGCATGCAAGCGGCGGAATTTCTGGTGATGTCGTCGCCACCAAGCCATACGGACAGCGTCGAAATCAAACCATCAGGCGCCATTCAGCAGGCATCTGCGCGGTAACGGCAGCTAGAATTCATTGCCACCTACCCGGGTTGACGCACAGGCGCTGCATCAAACGCGGCCGCTATGGCCGTCCAAAGCGGCTTGCGCCGCAACTGATCGTCCCACGGCAAAGGCCGCTCCAGCAGGCCCCTGGTCCATTTTTCCTGCAAGACCCAGCTATCGCGATCGCGAATGCCCCAACACACCAGCCCTTTAACCTGCGGTTCGTCGAAGGCCGCGTCAAGAAAGCGGCGCGCATGATCTGCCACGGCCTGATCACGCGCACCTGGCGGCGCCGCAGCATAACGATCCATTACATCGAATTCGGTCAATCGGATGATCACGCCCCGCGCGGCCACCTCGCCCAAAAAGGCACGCAACTTCTTGGCATTGAAGTTACGATGAACGCCCAAGTGCGCTTGCAAACCAAAGCCTTGTATAGGAGCGTTTCGACGGCGCAGCTCGTCTAGGAGAGCCAGAAGGCCCGCCCGCCTCTGATCTTCCAGTGGCGTATCATACTCCATCCCGAAATCGTTGTAAAAGAGCAGTGTCGAGGGATCGGCTTCCCGCGCAGCGTGAAAAGCATCCGCAATATATCCGAAATCCATCGGGCGGCCGAAAGGCACCTGTCGTGGAAAGAAGCTGGAATCAGTGGCATCTATGGCTTCGTTAACAACGTCCCATTCCGAAACTCGCCCCCGATAATGACCGATCATAGATGAAACGCGCGCCAGCAGCACCTTGCGCCAATCTGGCCCCTTCATGGCCAACTCAGCCCATTGTGGTATATTGCGATACCAAAAGCCCGCGTGACCACGCAGCCGAAGGCTATTCTTCTTGCAAAACCGCGCAATTTGATCAGCTTCACCATAATAAGGATTACCGCGGGTACGTTCGATTGCGCCCCATTTCATCTCGACCTCGGCTACTGTCATATCCGCTTCATCGAGCAGCAGCTTTACGAGTGCAGGCTCCTGCAAATATGCCGTGCGTATCATCGCACCAAAATTCAGCCCCCGCCTAGCCGCATGGACCTTTAACGGTTCAGGCGTAACAGGTGTATCGGCGGGGCCCGTCATGCCGAAGACGCTGGCCGCCAAACCCAGGCCACCAATCCCCACTATCGCCTCCCGCCGACCCAGTATCATCATATTGCTCCGGTCAGAACCTGCGCTCTCTATTCATAGCGGCTCATCACCACAAAAATGAGGCCACCGAATATCAGCGCCAAACCGATATATCCGGTCCACGGAAACCGCTCCTTAAGAAAAACGATGGAGCCAGCGTAAACGAGTGCGAAGGTGAGCATCGTGAAGGGGTAGACGAACACCAGAGGTGTCCGGGAGAGAGACCATATCCACAGCAATGTGCTGACGCCATAAGCGGCGATACCAGCCAACAACGTGAAATTCATGAAATCGGTCAGTTCGCGTGCACCGTTCGAGCCGATTCGGAACATCAACTGACCGCAAGCTGCAAGCACACAGGAAGCGATCAGAACGGCGATTGGCATCAGGGCCTCCATGGAGATGCGGCTTCCGCCGTCGACATTGTGGCGCATCATGGCCTTTGGCCCACGATACGGCGGATGATGAAAATAGGACGCCGCTTAGATTCGATATAGGATCGACCAAGATACTCGCCGATCAGGCCCAGGAACACGAGCTGAATGCTCCCGAGAATCAGCACCACGCTGATGACGCTGGTCCACCCCCGCACCGCATGATTGGAGGACCAAGATACAAGCACATACAATAGTGTGAACAGACCGATCGTACCAAACACCGCGCCACAATATGAAGCGATGACCAGCGGCTTTATCGAAAAACTCGTGATGGCATCGAACGCAAGTTTCATCATCTTGCTGAGTGGATACTTGGTTTCGCCCGCAAAGCGCTCATCACGCTGATAAGGAAATGCGACCTGATTGAAGCCGACCCAGCTTACCATACCACGAATAAAGCGCTGGGATTCGGGCATGCTATTCAGAACGTCCAGAACCGATCGCCGCATCAAGCGAAAGTCGCCCGTATCCAGAGGAATAGATACATCGGTCATGGCGTCCAAGACACGATAAAATATCTTAGCGGTCAACTTCTTGAAAAGACTCTCGCCGCTTCTTGACGCGCGTTGACCATAAACTACGTCAGCGCCTTCTCCGAGTTTGGCAAGCATTGGTGTCAGCAGTTCAGGCGGGTCCTGCAGATCCGCGTCGATTATAAAGATGTTTTCGCCGCGCGCTGTCTCCAAGCCTGCGGTAAGCGCGAGCTGGTGCCCATGATTACGGGACAAAGCCACCCCTACCACATGGCTCGTAGGATCCTCGGCCATCTGCTCGATCATCTGCCACGTACGATCGCGCGAACCATCATCGATCAGAACGATCTCGTAGCTCGAAATCGGGGCAGCCTCACATGCAAGACGGACACGCCGCAGCAGTTCCGGAATCGAAGCTTCTTCGTTGTAACAGGGAATAACGACAGACAGATCCATGTTTATGTCCTGTGGTAGGGCACCGTGCAGCCCAATTTACGGTAGCTGGATTTCACGAAACTCGGAAAGAGACCGGATACGCTCGGCGAGCTCTGGCGCCACACGGCGATCGATTATGAAATACGCTTGCCCCTTTTTCACACGTTCCACCAGAGGCCCCCATGCCAAAGGTACGCTCCATCCCTGAATTAACAACTCTACGTCATTGTGATGCGAGCGCCCCACTAGCCAATTTCCGTCGATCGACCGCAGCTGGAAGCCATCCTTTCTGTCCGCAAGCAGACGACTGGCAATTGGATATCCATCCGATATGACGATCAGGGGTCGATTCAGAGCAGGAATTTTCGCAATCTCGTCCGCCAGTTGTGCAATTTGATGCGGCTCGTCTTTGCTGTACGGATTTGCCAGCAGATATTTGGATGGCAAGGCCGCCATGCCAAGGCTGAGCAGGCCGAAGCCCAAAAATGCTACGGCCAGAAACCTCCCCTTACGTAGCCCGGGCGCAAGACCCATGAGCAAGAAGGCAAAACCTCCAGTGTAAAGCAGAAATGTACCTGGCCAGGCCAATGCACAAAGCATCGCAAGAGCACTGCACAGGCCAGCAATCGCCAGGAACCCGTCAATACCCGGCTTCGGCCAGTCCACCGCTTCTGTGGCTTCCGCGATATATCCACCAATCAGGATCGCCACGGCTGGCGCCATATAAAGAAAATGTCGTTCTGGCTGAGCGTTCGGTATCCAGAACAGATAGTTCAACAGGATGGTTGGGACGGTAAATGCCAGAATAGCCCAGCGCCCGCTTCGCACGAAGTGCAGAGTTGCAATAATCATCAATATGATCAGCGCTGGGTTAAAGGCCCTCGCAAAGCGCAATTGCGCCATTCCTGCATAACGTACAAACCGATCAAGATTGTGCCATTCCAACAGCAGCGTCAGAGCAGAGCCATCTACTGCTCCAGGCTGGGCTGCCGGCAACACAAGCAGTGAACAGATTGCAAACAGAACAAGGGAGCCGACTCCCATGCCAAATATCTGCCCAAATTTGAGATAATCGATCCGGTCTCCATTAAAACACAATCCGAGCAGCATGGGAGCCATCAGAACCACATCAAGCCGCGCGGATAAGGCTAATGCCAATGAAAGCGCGGCCGCGACCCCCCAGGCCGATTTTGCTACAAACCCGGTACTCGCGCACATCTTCTGGCTCAGGAATATAGCAAGCAGGAACAACAGCATGCCTGGCCACATGGGATGTGCCGATTGTCCAACATAGAACCACACAGGTACAATTGTCAGCGCAAACATCGCAAAGAGGCCGGCACGTCGCCCCGCAACAACGGTACTCGTGCAGCAGACTAACAACGCCATCCCGAGCACGCAGAAAATCGTTATGTAATTTAGCAAACGGCTCAGCGTGTTCGGATCGAGTGCAAAGGGTCTAAGCTGATCCAAAGCCAAGAAGTATCCTTTGGACACGCCGTACCCGTAGACAAAATAGCCGCTGATTGGCTTGTTTTCATTGAACGCGTCCATGATGCCTGTGAAAACACGGTAGCTATCCCGCTCGGCAAAACTGGTTTGATACGAGCCGATCAAACATATAATGACGTAGACGGCAAAAAAGAGTCCAGCCGCCCATCTGTAGTATCTTGGTTCAATTACCAACTTCACGACGCGCCCCCGACACCCATTCCTGCAAGCTTCCCCATTGAAGAAAAGCCAGGATAAATTTCCGTTCTGCAAGCGCCTACCATGAAAAATGTCGATGACGTGGCGGGCAGATCGTCTTTCAGTGTTGTCCGTAACGCCGACGATGGATCGATTCCATCCGACCGAGAACAACTCACCGGATTCCCGATGAGCATCGTCGCATGAAGGGCGTCACGCTCCAATTCGCGTACACTCCAAACGCAACGGAGCGGCCTCACTCCAATTCCCTCGGTTTTGCATTTTGCCGTCCATTCATGCTGCATCGCACATAATTCAGCAGCGATAAACTCCATGCGGCAGAGTGGGGCATTCTGATATCAGCGCGATTTTGCGTCGCCTCGAAGCACAAAATTTTCAGCTGTCCTACACCCTCCCAGGCGCAATATAGAACCTATATGGTACAAAGGAGAAGGTGTATGATGCATTTTTCGCAGAGGCAGACCCGGATGATAGCTGCCGCTCTTTACGTCTCTTCAGTAATAAATTGCGTGCCAGCAATGGCCCAGACCGTGGTCCTACCTTCGGGGAACGCACCAGGCGCTTCAATCGGATTCGGAGAGGTCAACGGGCAGTTTACAGCCGTAACCGGCAGTACCCCTCTACCGATCAGCGGGAAACAGGAGAGCTTTGCGCTCGCCACGGCCAATAGCGCCAGCGCAGCAGCCACCGTGTACGGTGGGGCGTATATTTTCAATCAGAGTTGCACGACCTACAACAGCGGATCGCTGACATTCCGATACCGCGGCCCCGACGGGGTTACTCTGATGACTCTGGTCTCCAAATCAGCAACCGATAGTGGCGGAGGTACTTTGGTATCGCTTGGATCCAGCACGGTGGTCGACGTTACACTGCCCAGTGGTTCTACGGGCTGCAACGCAACTCTCTCGCGAGTTCCCTGACATGAGAAGGCTGATAATCGCGCTGCTCACGCTATTGAGCATCACGGCTTACCCCGCAATCGCGCAAGTGATCGGAACGACTCCTACGGCCGTTGCAAGCGGGTCTGGTCAACGCTTTGTTTTTGGATCGTCTCCTTGGCGTTTCGGCACAGCAGGATTCTGGACTACGGACGCAAGCTCGGTCAACGAGACCAACGACGTGTGGCTGCCGCCCCTTCCTGGTGGCGGCTGGGTCGTCTTCGCCAACTTTTCACTCTCGATTAGCGGATCTTCCAACTCCGCCGCCGTTGTACGTGAACAATATCCGGGAAACATCAACACGATCGACTGGGCGACGGTGTTTACAAGCTCCGGGGGATCCGGAACGGCAACAGCACTCAGTTTTGCAGACGGCCAAGCCAGCGCCATCATGCAGTCGGGCGGGTTCGCCTTCCTGTGGGTGCCGCCGTCCAGCGCGACGCGTTGGCTGCGTTACTCGATAACCACACCTTTGGGTGGGAAACGGCCGCAAGGTGCAAACGGCACCGCCGGCTCTATCGGCGTCCAACTCGCCGAGGTGAAGCGGTGGAAATCGGCCTTCGTTTCCGGCGAGAAAACGAGTGGCGCTATCACCGGCTCGGTTCCGTACAACAACAACGGCTTCGCTGGTCCATCTCTGCTACTGGAACCCTGGGTTGGCCAAAGCTCTGTCCTTATGCTGGCGGATAGCATTGGCCAGCAGGATGATGTGGCGGCCTATTTCGCATCGGCTCGCAACATGGTTGGCGCCATCCCCCGTGGTCTGGACGATCCGACAAATGGGCGAGCCGGCGTCGGCAATTTCACCAACCATGGCGCCAATATGCTGGATTTCATGGCCACAGGATCGGGCTACTTTTCCAGCCGGGCCGCAATCATAGCCTATGCACGCACGGTGCTGAACAGCGGCCGCATGTGGCCAATGACGGCCATCTGGTCCGAACTCGGCAGAAATGATCTGCACAACGGCATTGCCAGCACAGCAGACAACGCTGCGATTGTTACGGCAATGAAGGCCCGTTACGGCCAGTGGTGGGATTGGTTGCAGGCCACCTATCGGGATGTACCCATAATCCAGTCGACGATCGCTCCCTATTCGAACAGTAGCGATCAATGGACAACCGTCACTGGACAGACCAGCCGAGAGGCCCCAGCGAACACAACGGCGCTTGGCGAAATCAATGGCTGGCTGGCTGGGAAACCCTCTCCATTAACCGCTGTGGTCGACTGGAGTTCGGCTTTCCTCGGCGCAGATCAGGGCGATAATGTACCGCGTTGGCAAGAAACGCCCTTTTCGACGGCCGGTGGCGGGTTGACGACTGTAGCAATCACCACGTCACCGACCGTGAGCTCAACGAACACCGGCGTGACCTTCTCTGCGACAGTTGCGCCGCAAATTGGGGAGTATCTCGTAATTGAGCCCGCCTCCTCGTCGAACTTCGAGCGCATCTACGTCCGCACCGTGACGGACAATGGTGATGGCACGTTTACAGTTAAAGGGATCGGCAATTATGCTGGAAGCAGTATAAACTTCTCACGCGCGCACGCAGTTGGATCTGTGGTGCGTAGCGCCTATGTGACGGATGGCGTACATCCTGGCACGGCCATGCAAGTGCTGATGTCTGACCCAGTAAAATCAGCCAAGGCGAATGCACCGCTTACTGCCGGAGCACAAACGCCCTGATCAAATGGCGACCGGAACAAGGCAACGCTTGTTCCGGTCGCAAAACTACACAATTAATAGGAGCGGCCTACAAGAACGCGCTCTACGGCCGGCGCTCCGGTAAAGATACAATCGCCAGCAGCCGTGTCAGTAGACAGCGGCACATTGCGCAGCGTCAGCTTCTGACTCTTAAGCCATGCCACGACATTTTCGAGTTCGGTTCCGGTCGGCTTGGCCCAATTGACTTCTGCCCAGCCGGGACGATCACAGCGATTGAAGAACGCGCTTAAACTGTCACGGGTGGTTATATTTCGATCCACATTTGCATTGAGAAACCTCTGCGCCTGATCAAACAGAGCGTCTTGGATTTCGGCAAGCAATGAAGGGACGGATGCTATGAACGCTTCACGCCCCATGATCGAACCGTTCAGCTTACCGGCGTCGTTGTAGAGGCCGTCGCGGCGCAAAACGGACACGTTGTTCGCAGCGAGATCGCGGCCACCGACCTCTACGATGATCGGCGCTCCCTTTTTGACCCAGCCCCAGCGCTTGTTAGCCGCCTTTTGCGCGCGTCGGTCCAGATGCGCGCGCACTGGCTCACGAAACGCATCGGACTGCCCGAGCTCCCTTACGATCTCGACACAATAATCCAAAATTGCCGTATCTTCTTCAGTTTCGCGCAACATTGGCACTACAACCACTTGGTGCGGAGCAATGCGAGGAGGTACACGTAAGCCGTCGTCATCCCCGTGCGTCATGATCAATCCTCCGATCATGCGCGTTGACATGCCCCAGCTTGTGGTCTGCGCTAGCTCCTGCTGCCCCTCGCTGTTCTGAAAGCGAATATTCTGTGCGCTGGAGAAGGTCGTGCCCAGAAAGTGAGATGTACCCGCCTGTAGAGCTTTGCCATCCTGCATCATCGCTTCGATCGAATATGTCGCGACCGCTCCGGGGAAGCGCTCATTTTCGGGCTTTTCCCCAGCGATCACGGGCAGGGCAACGCAATCTTCTGCGAAGGCCCGATAGACCTCTAGCATCTTCATCGTCTCTTCTCGCGCCTCAAGCTCGGAAGCATGAGCGGTATGCCCTTCCTGCCAGAGGAACTCGGCCGTACGAAGAAACATGCGCGTCCGCATTTCCCAGCGTACGACGTTCGCCCACTGGTTGATCAGCACCGGCAAATCACGCCAACTCTGTACCCAGCGCGAAAATGCCGCGCCAATCACCGTCTCCGAGGTCGGCCGCACAATCAGAGGTTCTTCCAGTCGCGCGTCGGGATCCGGCACTAACTTGCCGTCTTTCTGGATCAGCCGGTGGTGTGTGACGACGGCCATCTCTTTGGCAAAACCATCGACATGCTCTGCTTCCTTCTCAAAATAGGAAAGCGGAATGAACAACGGAAAATAGCAGTTTTCATGGCCGGTCGCCTTTATGCGCTCGTCCAGCAACTTTTGCATGCGCTCCCAAATACCATAGCCCCACGGCCTGATCACCATGCAGCCCCGCACGCCCGATTCTTCGGCTAAGTCAGCCTCTGATATGACCGCCTGATACCAGGCGGCGAAGTCTTGCTGGCGAGTTACGTTTAGAGCGTGCTTCACGAATGTCAGCCCAATGATGATAGGAATGCCGGGCCATAGGCTATCACCGCACGAACTGTCGAGATCGCGCGTAATAATCCCCGTAACGTGCGGTTATTTGCCTAGCTTCTCGATCTTGGAATTCAGCGATGCGAGTTGCTCCTTCAACTGCGCGATCTCATCATCCTTGTCAGCACTAGGCTTTTCTGGTCCGGCCGCATCCTTGGGTGAAAATGCATGCGTCGCAGCCTCAAACAGCTGCATGTTGCGCTTGGCTATTTCAGCCAGCGGCCCACCCGCGAAAGCACCTTCCATGGCTTCCTGAAATTGGCGCTGATTCTTCCGAAACGCTTCCATAGATGCTTCGAGATATTGCGGCACCATGGATTGCATGGAATCTCCGTACATGGAAATCAGCTGCCGAAGGAAGTTGACGGGCAGCATGTTCTTGCCCCTCTGCTCCTCCTCCATGATGATCTGGGTGAGCACATTGTGTGTTATGTCCTCTCCGGTCTTTGCATCGAGAACGACAAACTCTCTACCTTCGCGTGTCATCTGCGAAAGAAGGTCAAGTGTGATATAACTGGATGTCTCGGTGTTATACAGCCGCCTGTTAGCGTACTTCTTTATCGTGACCGGACCCGAATCGCCCGACGGCTTCGACTTTGCCATGTCTCAAGCTCCAACCCCTGGTTCGGACGCAATAGCATCAATGCATGCCGCATCGCAACATGGCCCCAGGCCCCTGCCGTTATTTCTCGACATTCTTTGGCGCGAAACCGCCGACGACTCTATGCTGCGCAGCAAGGCTTTTGCCGGTTTGCGGCGCTATCAGACAACTCAACGTCCCAAACCGGCCCCGCCCGCCCCCGTAAAGGCCACTGTCGGCAGTGCACAACTGTTGCACTATGGTACGGAAAATAGGCGACCCAGGCGTTCAGCGGTCGTGTTTGTACCGTCGCTGATCAATCCTCCCGCCGTGCTTGATCTTTCGGCCGGTCGTTCGCTGCTGCGATACCTAGCTGAACAAGGGCACGATCCTTGGCTCATCGACTGGGGCACGCCGTGCTTGAACGACCGAACTCTGGATCTGACGGGCCATATTCTTGATCGGTTACTACCGCTCATCGACGCCACTGGGAACAAAAGCCCTGTTCTCGTGGGCTATTGCCTTGGCGGCACACTGACGCTCGCGGCCGCGATGCTGCGCCCATGCTCCGGTGTCGCCACTATCGCCGCACCTTGGTCGTTCTCCGGATTTCCAGCGTCCGATCGCGCTGAGATCGCGCGACTTTGGGCTCAGGCAAAACCTGTCTGCGAGAAGCTGGGATACGTTCCGATGGAAGTGTTACAAACCGGCTTTTGGGCGCTGGATCCAAAGAGAACTATCCGGAAGTTTGCAGAGTTCGCCGATATTGAGACTGGGACAGAAGCCGAGCAGGCCTTTTTGGCGCTCGAAGATTGGGCCAACGCAGGCCCACCACTGACCTATGCCGCAGCCCAGGAACTGTTCGAGCAACTGTATAACGGCGATCTTACCGGCCAAGGCGGGTGGACGATAGGCGGTCGGCAAATTGATCCGAAAACCATCGCATGCCCGACGCTGTCTGTCCGATCATCGAGAGATCGTATCGTGCCGATCGAAGCTGCGCCGACACTCGCCGAAAACTGGACAATCGCCGCCGGGCATGTCGGCATGGTCGTAGGAAGCCAGGCTCAGGAGACCTTATGGGCGCGACTGGGGCAATGGCTGGCCTCAGTCGGCGCGTGATGATAAGGGCGCCTTCAAACTACATCCTCCAAGGAGCGTCCTGAATGCGCGACATCGTCATCACTGCAGCCAAGCGTACTCCAGTCGGCAACTTTCTGGGCGCTTTTGCCTCAACGCCAGCCCACGAATTGGGCCGCATCGCAATTGAGGCGGCACTTGCACAAGCTGGTGTGGCACCGACTGATGTTGACGAAGTCATTCTGGGCCAGGTGTTGACGGCTGCTCAAGGTCAAAATCCTGCTCGTCAGGCAGCGATCAATGCCGGTATTCCGGTCGAACGTACCGCCATCGGGGTCAACCAGTTGTGTGGATCGGGTCTACGTACTGTAGCTCTGGGTATGCAGGCCATTCAGACCGGCGACGCAGAAATCATTGTCGCTGGCGGTCAAGAGAGCATGTCCATGGCCCCGCATGCACAGCTTCTCAGAGCGGGTGCGAAGATGGGATCGGTCAGCTTGATCGATACCATGATTCACGATGGGCTGACCGATGCCTTCAATAACTATCACATGGGAATCACGGCGGAGAATCTGGCAGAGAAGTATCAGATTACGCGCGATGATCAGGACGCCTTTGCGGTCAGCAGCCAGAACAAGGCAGAAGCAGCGCGTGCCGCCGGTCGTTTCAAGGACGAAATCGCGCCCGTAACCATCAAAGGCCGTAAAGGCGATACCATCGTTGACAACGACGAATATATTCGTGTCGGCGCGACGATCGACAGCATGGCCGGGCTTCGCGCTGCCTTCAAGAAGGACGGGACAGTAACGGCGGGGAACGCGAGCGGCATCAATGATGGCGCCGCAGCTGTGGTGCTGATGACGGCGGCGGAGGCATCCAAGCGCGGCACGCCCATCCTTGGCCGCATTGCCTCTTGGGCGACCTGCGGTGTCGATCCTTCGATCATGGGCATCGGCCCAGCACCTGCGAGCCGGAAAGCGCTAGCTAAGGCTGGATGGAATTTGTCCGATATCGATCTTATTGAGGCGAATGAAGCATTTGCTGCGCAGGCGCTTTCGGTCGGTAAGGAACTTGGTTGGGACGCGGCCAAGGTGAATGTCAATGGTGGAGCCATCGCCATCGGGCATCCAATCGGTGCTTCGGGTGCGCGCGTCCTGACGACCCTTCTTTATGAAATGGCGAAGCGCGACGCGAAGAAAGGCTTGGTTACGCTTTGCATAGGCGGCGGAATGGGCATCGCAATGTGCATTGAGCGGTAGAGGACTTAGAACGCATTTTCGTGCACGAGGACACCAAGCGTTGCGAAAATGATCCGCAGATCACGCAGCAGCGACCAATCGGTCACATATTCTAGGTCGGATTGCAGGCGATTAATAAGGTCTTCGCGCTCGTGCGTGGCGCCGCGGTGGCCACGCACTTGCGCGAGCCCGGTCATACCGGGCTTGATGCAGTGTCTCTCCCAATAGCGGGCATCCACTTCCCAATAAAGTTGGTTCGCTGCTTTAGCTGCTGGCGCGTGCGGCCGCGGTCCTACCAGGCTCATGTCCCCAAGCAGCACGTTGAGCAATTGCGGAAGCTCATCAATGCTGGTGCGTCGGAGAAAACGACCAACGGGCGTAACGCGCTCGTCATCTCGGCGAGTCAACGCGTCCGCATTCTTGTCGGCCTGTTCGTTCCGCATTGTACGAAACTTCAGTATGTTGAACGCGCGTGCATCGCGCCCCAAACGCTTCTGACGAAAAAGCACTGGTCCCGGGCTGGTAAGCTTCACGGCAACAGCTGCGCCGATCAGTAGCGGAGAAAGGGCCAGCGTCGCCAAGCCTCCTAGGATAAGATCGAATGTCCGTTTGATCAGGCGATCACGAAACTCCATCGGGCCAGCGGTGACGATAACCGTCGGATGGTGATCGAATTCAGACACCTTAGCGGGTGCAAACCGCATAAGTTCAGGCACCAAGATTTCTCCCTTGGCCGATAACGTCTTGATCGCCGCCGACCATGCATCAGCTCGACTGGACGAACAGGCTACGACAACCCTCTCGGCCGCCCCCACTGCAGCAGAAAGACGTTCCGCCATCCTTGCATCGAAATTTGTTGGATCGATACCCGCCGCACTGGCGTCAATTCCATGCGCCAAAGGGCCCACATCGAACTCTACCCCGTCGACTATAACGATATCGAGCGTCGGGAAAGCGCCGAGTCGCGCGCGTGCCAGTCGGCTAATCATCAGCCGGATCAACATGATAGCCAACACCGAAATGACAACACCGGCAACTAGGGTAAGTCGCGACAGCCGCTCAGCAATTTTGCCAAAATAGACTATCAGCAGCATCAACAGCACTGCTTGCGCCAAAGCCCACAGTGACCGGACGACAGCTTCTCGGGTTTGATTAAGCATACGGATACCGTAAACGCCCCCATTTACGGCAAGCACAGCGTAAACGGGCGCAATCATTGCGAACATGATGAGGCCATGGGGCTTGCCAGGCTCGCCTGCCAGGGCCCCCAGAACCAGCATGTTGGCCATGGCGAAACTTACAAACAACGCGAGCAGGTCCAAGCCCAGATTCAGGGCGTAGAGCCGGATGCGGATGCTTTCTTTGGATTGCGCGACTGCGCGAACGGGTATGCCGGACATAGGCGCGCTCTCTACACGCTTCCCAAACCTTTGGGTATGTTTCCCGCTATATGCCGGACAATCTCTACTCAAATAGTTTTCATTATATGGATGACCGGGCTAAGGACGGCATCGATGCGCCCGTCGACCACTATTCATCCACTTCAGATCGGCAATTTCCGGTTCTATCTGCTGGGTCGGCTCTCCGCCAATCTGGCGCAATATGCGATGATGATTATCGTCGGATGGCAGGCGTATAACGTTGCGCGTGAGACCATGGAGCCGTCAGCAGCAGCGGCGCAGCTTGGGCTAATTGGTCTCGCCCAATTCCTGCCGTTGCTGATCCTTACACCCGTTACAGGCTGGGTCGCCGATCATTTCGACCGACGCAAAATCGTACGCTCAACCTTCACGCTGTTGATCATGGGCGCGCTTCTGCTTTCCACGGCTACATTTGAGGGATGGGTCAATCTCCCGCTAATCTTCCTGATCGCCATCATTGTCGGTATAGCCAGAGCGTTTAATGGCCCTGCACTTGGAGCTTTGGCGCCCAACCTTGTTCCCCGAGCAATACTCCCGCAGGCGATCGCAATTTCGAGCGTAGCGTGGCAATGCGGCATGATTATAGGCCCTGCACTCGGCGGCTATGCCTACGCGATTGAACCCTGGGGGGCTTATGCGCTTTCTGCAGCGCTCTATACATTCGCTCTGATATGTATGTTTTTGATAGGACTTGTTCCGCAGCCGCCGCGTGACGCCAATCGCTCACCTGTAGCACAAATCCTCGACGGCTTCCGATACGTTCGCGGCAACCGCCTCGTGCTGGCAGCTATCACGTTGGATTTGTTCGCCGTCCTTTTGGCTGGAGCCACGGCACTGCTACCGATCTATGCAAGAGACATACTACATGTGGGATCGCGCGGACTGGGACATCTTGCGGCATCGCCGGCCGTTGGCGCGGCTATTATCGCATTGTGGTTTTCCATTCGACCATTGAAATATAATGTCGGCCTGAAAATGATACTCTCGGTAATCGCATTCGGCCTTGCGACGATCCTCTTTGGCTGCACCGCTTTTCTTCCTCGGTCGATCGCGATGGAAGTGGGCATCGCTTCTCTTGTGGCCTTAGGCTGCGCCGACATGTTCTCTGTTTTTGTACGCCAGTCGCTCATCCAGATTCATACGCCAGACACCATGCGCGGCCGGGTCGGAAGCCTTTCCCAACTGACTATTTCGGCGTCCAACGAATTGGGCGAGGCAGAGTCCGGCTTTCTGGCTGCATTGATTGGCCCAATCGCCGCAGTGATAGCCGGAGGCGTTGGTGCTATCGTCATTACGTTGATCTGGTCGCGACTCTTCCCTGAGTTGCTACAGGCCCGTACTTTTGACCCACCCGACATGCGGGAGGCACATCCTTCGGAGGAGAAGTTGTCATGAAGGCGTCCTCGATACTCGAAACCATAGGTAAAACCCCGCACATTCGCCTGAGCCGCCTTTACAACGGTGACGCCGAAGTCTGGATCAAATCAGAGCGCGCGAATCCGGGCGGCTCGATTAAGGATCGCATTGCCCTCGCCATGATTGAAGCTGCGGAGGCGGACGGATCGCTAAAACCGGGAGGCACGATCGTCGAGCCAACATCGGGTAACACAGGTGTTGGCCTGGCCATGGTTGCGGCCGTCAAAGGTTACCGGCTAATTCTGGTGATGCCGGAAAGCATGTCGCTCGAACGCCGCCGCCTGATGTTAGCTTATGGCGCAAGTTTCGATCTTACACCCAGGGAAAAGGGCATGAAGGGCGCCATTGAGCGCGCTTTGGAGATCGTCGCCGGAACACCGGGCGCATGGATGCCGCAGCAATTTGAAAACCCAGCCAATATAGATGTCCATGTGCGCACGACGGCACAGGAAATTCTGGCCGATTTCGCCGATGCGCCAATCGATGTTCTGGTCACCGGCGTGGGAACCGGCGGTCATATTACGGGTACGGCACAGGTCTTGAAAGCAGCTTGGCCCGCCATCAAAGTTTATGCCGTTGAACCGACGCTTTCCCCCGTGATCAGCGGCGGGGCTCCAGGTCCACATCCGATCCAGGGGATCGGCGCCGGTTTTATTCCCGCAAACCTCCACACCCAATTGTTGGATGGCGTTATTCAGGTGGACCCTGCGGATGCCAAGGAATATGCGCGACGCGCTGCGAAGGAAGAAGGCATGCTAGTCGGCATATCATCCGGCGCGACGCTGGCGGCCATCGCCCAGAAATTGCCCGATCTGCCGGATACTGCCCGCGTCCTCGGGTTCAATTATGACACAGGCGAGCGCTATCTGTCGGTCCCGGACTTTCTTCCAGAATAGGATGATGGCAATGACGCAGGCAAAGCGCTTGCGTCGTTGCCGCGACTACCCATTGATCAGGATTGCGCCACGATGTTTATGAATGCTGTCATTTCAGCAATCGCATCATCAATGTCTCGCTTCTGCGCTTCGAGCATTGCGATACGCTCACGACATTTGCTGACGGACACGCGTTGCTGTTCACGTCTACCGTCGTTTCGATCATAGAGATCAACCATTTCACGAATATCGGACAGACTGAAACCAACACGCTTGCCGCGCAATATCCAAGCCAGCCGGGCGCGATCCCTGCGTGAATATATGCGAGCCGTGCCCCGACGTTGTGGGGAGATCAACCCTTCGTCTTCGTAGAAGCGAAGCGCCCGTGGCGTGATCCCGAACTCTTCCGAAAGCTCGGAAATGGTGAATTCTTCACGATCGTCCCGCTGCGGCATTTCAATACCCGCGATAATAACAGGCTGTTTCATAGCCGCCATATGGTACGAGCTTACGTAAACGTCAACTTATGCGCAGGGACGATCCCTCGTTGCTGTTCGAGCATCCCGAGCAGCCTGTGCGCCCGATGCGATCAAAGGGAAGCTGACACCTTCAAATGACGCCCGGTCTTGGCAAAGTTTTGTACATGCTCGGTCCAGCACACCCGGCAACGCAAGTCTGTCTCCCTGAAATTCCGCAACGATCAGGCAGCGAGAACTGCCGGAAAACTTGAGTACCAATTTATCCGCCGTCCGTCGTGCAGTACCACTGCCCCGACATGCCTCCCCTGGGCCGAAATTGACATCCGTGGCGAACCGGTAACGGCCCGCTCCTGTATCCGGCACGATACATAGCATATCGCGCCCGCCCTCATGATCGCGGCTATAAGCACCTGTCGGCTCCTTGACCGTATCACGCACCAAGCCAGCATCCCGTGCCGCTGCTTCCAAAGTTGAACGTGGCTCGCCCGCCTCTTCGCTTGCTGCAGCACCGCGTTCACATGCCGAGAGCGACAGGAGAAACGCCAATAGGAAGATGCAATCAGTTTGTCGCATCAACCCCTTCCAACCCATCTTTTGTTACCCGGCGAAAAAAACAGCTGCGTGCCCCTGTATGACAGGCGGGACCATGAGCATGCGCCCGAATCCATATGGCGTCCTGATCGCAATCGATACGAATGTCCTCAACGGCAAGCATATTGCCGGAAGTTTCGCCTTTCTTCCAAAGGGCCCGACGGCTGCGTGACCAAAAGTGCGCCAAGCGTGTTTCGATCGTCAATGCCAGTGCCTCAGCATTCATGTGCGCCAGCATCAACGGCTCTCCCGTCACGGCATCCGTCACTACTGCCGTGATCAGACCATCTCGATCATATTTGGGGTTAAGGACCAGACCCGTGTCACGCGCATCATTCATCATATTGCTATAATCCGGCGCAGCGCACATGCGAAGGGCAGATTACGGGTGCGCTAACGTCCAATAAGGCGCTGCGCCATGGCATCTGCAACATGGGCGGCTGGCAGACCAGTCGAGCGGCTTTCCGCCCAAATCTCAGCAAGGCGTTCAGGAATCGCATTGATCTCGGTTGTCACTTCGTCACTGGAACGCCCGAGATATTCCAGCGCCACATTAATGATCCCGCCCGCATTGATCACATAGTCCGGCGCATACACAATATTGCGTACATGGAGACGGTCGGCATCAGCCGGCGTCGCGAGTTGATTGTTTGCGCCTCCAGCGACAACCGGGGCTCTCAATTGGGCTATGGATTTCTCGTTGAGAACAGCGCCGAGAGCATTGGGACTGACAATGTCGACTTCCGCCTGCAGTATCTGTTCTGCTGGAACATATTTTGCGCCCAGCGCAGCAGCCAGTGTAGCGGCACGGGCTTCATCCGCGTCGGCAATCGTCAGCACAGCGCCCGCGTCCGCCAGATGACGCGCCAACCCTCCGCCGACACTACCGACACCTTGAATAGCGACGTGCACGCCCTTCAGATTGTCATGGCCCGTCGCTTCTCGCCAGGCAGCCTTGACGCCCAGAAACACGCCGGTGGCCGTGAAGGGTCCTGGATCACCGCCGGCACAGCCTGCGGCGGTACCCGGCAATCCGGAGACGTACCGGGTCTGGCGGGCGATCCGCGCCATATCCGCTTCTGTGATGCCGACGTCCTCGGCCGTGACATATCGGCCGTTCAACGATTCGATGGCGCGGCCAAAGGCTTCGATCTGCTCGGGCGATTTGGCGCCGCTGGCGTCGGCGAGGATAACACCCTTGCCGCCGCCCATGGGCAGACCGGCCATTGCGTTCTTGTAGCTCATTCCGCGCGACAGGCGCAGCGCATCCGTGATGGCCGCATCCTGATCGTGATATCGCCAGAACCGGACACCGCCTGCCGCAGGACCCAACGCCGTTGAATGTATGGCGATAATTGCCTTCAGGCCGCTCGCCCGGTCGTGAAAGAAATGGACGTCATCATGATCGTCGAAATCCGGGAAATCCCACACCGCCGCCATCACAGCCTCGTAATATTATTGCCTTACCCGGCAATAATATAAACAAGGGGTAATGTCAGCCCCTGCATCGGGGATTGTACGGAAGATCAGAAAATGGGGCGATCGACGGGATCCGAACCCGCGACCTCCGGTACCACAAACCGGCGCTCTAACCAACTGAGCTACGATCGCCACATGCCTTCAAAGGCGGAAGGGGCCTTTAATGTGAGGCGCGCCCCAGCGTCAAGGACGATATCTGAAATCCGCACATTGCCCGATAAAAAGAAAAGAGGCGGGGCCATGCCCCGCCTCCTATACCCGGCTTCGGTGATCCGTACAGCCGGTGATCGATCAAAGCCGCAGCTTAGTTGACCGCATCCTTGAGACCCTTGCCCGCCTTGAACTTCGGCTGGCTGGACGCCTTGATGGTCATCGTCTCGCCCGTGCGCGGGTTACGGCCGGTCGAAGCCTTGCGCTTGGAAACCGAGAACGTGCCGAAGCCGACGAGACGCACTTCGTCTCCATTCTTGAGCGCGGCGGTGATCGAATCGAACACACCCTCCACAGCCTTGCTGGCATCGCTCTTGCTGAGCCCGCTACCGTCAGCGACCGCGCTGATGAGATCCTGCTTATTCATGCCTTGGGAACCCCCTTTGCTTATTGTGAGTTAGGAGTGGGTTAGAAAGTTAAGGAATCACGTTAAGGCGCGCCATAAAGGCGAAGGAGTCGTGCTCTGTCAAAGGGAAAGCGACGAACACCGCCGCAGTGCCCGAGTAGTGCACAGATTCCAGCTAATTTACGCCTGATTTCAATGCCGAACGGTGCCATCGTCGGTAGCGACGGATAGCGGCGGCCGTGCAGCAAGATCATCCTCTTCCGTCCAGCTGATCGACTCCAGCGGTGAAACGAGTGCGTGCGCCAGCACCTCATCAACATGACGAACAGGAATGATCTCGAGTCCCTCGGTAACATTCGTCGGAATCTCAGCCAGATCCTTCTCGTTCTCATGCGGGATGAGCACCGTGGTGATGCCGCCACGCAGCGCCGCCAACAGCTTTTCCTTAAGGCCGCCGATAGGCAGAACATGGCCACGCAGGGTCACCTCGCCAGTCATCGCGACATCCTTGCGCACGGCGATGCCGGTCAGGGTGCTCACAATGCACGTCACCATACCAATGCCCGCCGATGGCCCATCCTTGGGCACCGCCCCCTCCGGCAAGTGAATATGGATATCCTTGCGGTTGAAGATGCTCGGCTTGATGCCATAGCTCGGTGCGCGCGCCTTCACGAACGAGAAGGCCGCCTGCACGGACTCGGTCATCACTTCGCCCAGCTTGCCGGTCGTGCGGATCTGGCCCTTGCCCGGCACCGTCACCGACTCGATCGTCAGGAGCTCTCCACCAACTTCCGTCCAGGCAAGGCCGGTGACCGCGCCGATCTGATTCTCTTCCTCACCCATGCCGTGGCGATATTTGCGCACGCCGGCATAATCGGAGAGGTTTTCGGGCGTGATCTCCGCCTTCTTGAGGCCGCCTTCAAGGATCTTGCGGAGCGCCTTGCGCGCCAGCCGCGCAATCTCGCGTTCCAGCGTACGAACGCCCGCTTCCCGCGTGTAATAGCGGATCAGGTCGCGCAGGGCCGCTTCCGTCACCTCGAACTCGCCATCCTTCAGGCCATGCGCCTCGACCTGCTTTGACAGCAGGTGGCGCTGGGCGATCTCGACCTTCTCATCCTCGGTATAGCCTTCAAGCCGGATGATCTCCATGCGGTCGAGCAGCGGCTGCGGCAGGTTGAGGCTGTTCGCGGTGGTCACGAACATCACGTCCGAAAGATCGACGTCGATCTCCAGATAATGGTCCTGGAACTTGGCGTTCTGTTCCGGATCAAGAACTTCGAGCAGCGCCGACGCCGGATCGCCACGGAAATCCTGACCCAGCTTGTCGATCTCATCGAGCAGGAACAGTGGATTCATCGCGCCCGCCTTCTTCAGGTTCGACACGATCTTGCCCGGCAGCGACCCGATATAGGTACGCCGGTGGCCGCGAATTTCGGCCTCGTCGCGCACGCCGCCCAGCGACTG
>Ga0075012_10001397_pt1 | contig 24756 bp, 20 predicted proteins | sample All_14_2_FD_71474 | JGI IMG/M metagenome (GOLD analysis project Ga0075012, IMG submission 71474) | Freshwater microbial communities in response to fracking from Pennsylvania, USA - Allegheny Zone_MetaG_DW_15 | ecosystem: Environmental > Aquatic > Deep subsurface > Groundwater > Drilled...
CCCCACACACCTGCAACAACACCAGCAAATGAAACAACAAATCCGCCGATTCATTGATCACATCCGCTCGATTCCCCGTCACCGCTGCAATCACTGTTTCCACCGCTTCCTCGCCTACTTTCTGCGCGCAGCGATCGACGCCTTCTGATAGCAATTGCACAGTGTAACTGTTCGAATCCCCTTGCGCTGCCCGATCGGCAATCAACGCAATCAAAGCCGCGAGAAAACTCAAATCAGGTTTTGTCTGGGTCGAAAAACAAGACTCAAAACCCAAATGACAGGCCGGGCCGGTGGGGGTAACTTGTACCAGCAGGCTGTCCTGGTCGCAGTCGCTGCTGATGCTCTGCACCAACATGCGATTGCCCGAGGTTTCTCCCTTGCGCCAGCGAGCCTGTCTACTGCGGCTGAACAGGGTGAGTTCGCCGCTGCTGATTGTTTCTTCAAAAGCGTCCTGATTCATATACGCCAGGGTCAGCACGCAGCCCGTGACGGCGTGCTGCACGATAACCGGCAGCAGGCCATCCATTTTTTCCCAATCCAGATCGGATGCGTTCATAATCGTACCTCTATATTGTGAGCGGCGAGTGCCTGCTTGACCTCGCAGATGCGCAGTTGTTTGTCATGAAATACGCTGGCAGCCAAGGCCCCCGACACCCGGGCTTGCTGAAATACCTGGACAAAATCATCGCGTTTTCCGGCACCGCCGGAGGCAATCAATGGCACTCGGGTCAACGCGCGCATCCGCTGTAATTGTTGCAGATCATAGCCCTCACGCACCCCGTCCGACTGCATGCAGTTGAGCACGATTTCGCCCGCGCCACGTGCCTGTACTTCGCTGATCCAGTCTGCGGTTCTGCGCCTGGAGTTGCGGCTTTTACTGACATCGCCGGTGTATTGATAGACGTAATAATCATCGTCCATCCACTGACTGTCGATGCCTATCACCAGGCATTGCGAACCAAAAGCGCCGCTGAGTTGATCAATCAGCTCCGGTTTTTCCAGCGCCGGGCTGTTGATAGACACCTTGTCAGCGCCCGCGTTTAGCACCGCTTTCGCCTGCTCCAGATTGCGAATGCCGCCTGCCACCGTAAAGGGAATATTCAAATGTGCGGCCACCTGATTAACCCAGCCCGGGCAGACCGAACGATTATCGCTGCTGGCGTTGATATCATAAAAAACCAGTTCGTCAGCGCCTTCATCGGCATAAAAAGCGGCCAGCGGCAGAATGTCGCCGACTACCCGGTGATTACGAAAGCGTACGCCTTTCACAACCTGATTGTTGAGTACGTCCAGGCAGGGGATGATACGTTTGGTCAGCATGATTGCAAGGCCTTGAGACAGACATCGCTCTCATAGAGCATGCGCCCCAAAATGACGGCTGATACGCCGAGATCCGCCAATGCCTTGATGTCATCGCGATTGCGAATGCCGCCGGAAGCTTGCCAGGCGATAGCCGGAAAGCGGGTCACGGCTTGTTGATACAGGCCGAAATTCGGTCCACCCATCATGCCATCGCAGGCGATATCGGTGCAGAGCACTTGCGTGATGCCGAGTGTTTGATAGTGTTCGACCAGATCCCAGAGGCTTTGGCTGGTGGGGGTTTGCCAGGCGTGGATGGCGGGTTTGGGGATGCCGTCCTGCATGTTGATATCCAGTGCCAGCACGATGCGCTTTGGGCCGGCGAGATTGATGATCTGACAGGTTAAATCGGGATTGCTGACGGCAATGCTGCCGATGACCAGCTTGTCGATGCCGGCATCGAGGCAGTTTTGCGCCATACCCAGACTGCGAATACCGCCGCCAATCTGCAGGGCGAGTCCGGGTTGTTGCAGATCTTTGATTAAATCCAGTTGTTGCAGAGTGCCGGATTTGGCTCCATCGAGATCAACAATGTGCAGACGATTGATGCCTTGATCGGCGTAGCGTTTGGCCAGCTCGGCTGGCGTGGGTGTGTATTCGGAAAGCCGGTCAAATTGCCCTTGTTGCAGGCGAACGGCTTTGCCGGATTGGATGTCTATGGCAGGGATGATGTTCATGGTAAATCCTGTTTTATTTTGGGGGCAGGGGAAGGTTGCGGCTCCACTGCCATTCAGTTAAGGAAAATTCTGGTAAGAACGCGTAGGTTGGGCCAGGGCCCAACCTACGCGTTCTTGCCTGGCTACAACGTTAACTGCTGCAAAATCCATCCAGCAAAGCCATCCCTGCCTTCGCTGATTTCTCCGGATGAAACTGCATGCCAATAACCCGTCCCTTCTGCACGACAGCCGTAAATGTCTCTCCATACTCACAGCTCGCCAGCGTATATTCACCAGGCGCTGCTGCATAACTATGTACAAAGTAAACATACTCAGGCTTGTCCCACAGCAAACGATTCCAGCCCATATGCGGCACCGGATACGCATCACTGCCGCGCAAACGCGACACCTTGCCGGGGATGATACCCAAACAATCCACATTGCCTTCCTCGCTATATTCATACAACAACTGCATACCCAGGCAAATGCCCAGCAAAGGCTGTGCCAAAGTCTGTAAAACCTCGACCAACTGATGCTCTCGCAACGCCCGCATGGCTGGAGCCGCTGCACCCACGCCCGGCAAAATAACATGACTTGCACGCTGCAAGTCCTCCGCGCAATGGGTCAACACAAACTCATGCCCCAGCCGTTGCAGGGCATTTGTCAGGGAGCTCAGGTTATTGCCCGTAACATCTACAAGCGCAATCATAAAATCCCCTTCGTCGATGGCAACTCAGTGCCATATACCGTCATAGCCTGACGCAGTGTGCGTCCCAGCGCTTTAAAACAAGACTCAATCATATGGTGGTGATTCTCGCCTGTGACGCTGATGTGCATCGTTGCGCCCAGGCCGTGGCTCAGCGATTTGAAAAAATGCGGTACCATTTCGGTGGCCATGCCGCCGACAAATTCGCGATCCAATTTTCCGTTAAATTCGCAAAAAGGACGGCCGCAAATATCCATACTCAAATTCGCCAGGGCCTCGTCCATCGGCAAAGTAAAGCCGTAACGGCCAATACCGTGTTTGTCGCCCAGCGCCTGTTTCAGCGCCTCGCCCAGGGCCAGCGCACAGTCCTCAACCAAATGGTGATCATCCACCTCCACATCGCCTGTCGCGTGTACCTGCAACTGAAAGCCGCCATGTTTGGCAACCTGTTCCAGCATGTGGCTGAAAAAGCCGATGGGGGTGTGAACGCTGCTTTCTTCCACGCTGTCGAGCAACACACTCAATCTGACATTGGTTTCTTTGGTGACGCGGGAAACACTGCCTTTTCGCGGTGTGCGCAGAATCGCTTCAGCCACTTCTTTCCAGCCGTGCTCCGGGCTGATGGGCAACCAGGTGATGCCGAGATTGTCTGCCAGCATGCGGTCCGAATCGCGATCGCCAATCACCCAACAGCGCTCCATATCGAGCGGATTATCTGCAATAAACGCGTCCAGCAAACCCGTCAATGGTTTACGGCAATTGCAGTGATCCTCGACACGGTGCGGACAGATAAAAATCTCGCTGAAGCGAATGCCCTGAGAGGCAAACATATCGAGAATAAAATTGTGTGCCGGCTGAAAACTGCCAAGCGGAAAAACAGGGGTGCCGAGGCCATCCTGATTACTGACCATCACCAGGCGAAAACCCGCTTGCAACAATTCTTGTAACGCCGCGAAAACACCGGTGCACAAACGAATTTTATCGATGGCATCAATCTGAAAATCATGTGGTTCTTTCACCAGTGTGCCATCGCGGTCGATAAACAAAATACGATTCATTTTTTTTCTCCGGGAAAGGCCGCCAATGCGGAAATTAATTGTTCTATCTGGGCATCGTTACCCACCGTGATGCGTAAGTGTTCATATATATAAGGATTGTCGACAAAAGCGCGGATCGCAAGCCCGTTTTGTCTGCACCAGTCGGCAAGTGCCGTGGCGTATGTACTTTTGACCAATAAAAAGTTGGCCTGACTGGCGGAATATACCTTGTCTATCCACGGTGAAACTTGTAATTGACGCGCCAATCGACCGCGTAACTGACGGATTCGTTGCTGGCTGTCGGCAAACCAGGCCTTGTTTTGCAAAGCCTGAATACCAAGGTCGAGCACCGTATCGGACAGCGCAAAGGGAGCCAGTACGTTTTGCAAGGCGGCGATTATCGCGGGTTGTGCCAGCACCGCCCCAATGCGCAAACCGGCCAGGCCCCAGGCTTTGGACAGGGTGCGCAGGACGATCAGATTGTCAAAATCCCGGAGCAGTATGCTGGCGCCGGGCGCATCGGAAAATTCAATATAGGCTTCATCCACCACGATGATCGAGCGATTGGCATAACGCACACACAAATCAGCAACGGTCGATAAACTCAATAATTCGCCGGTGGGATTGTTGGGACGGCAGAGCATGATGAGTTTGCAATTCGGCTGCCAACAGGCGTCAAGCGATGCCGGATCAAGATAAAATCCGTTCTCGTTTTCCTGCAAAGGGCAATTGATGATCTGCGCCTGTTGCAATCGGGCATAAAAGGCATACATGGAAAAGGTCGGCGGACATTGCAGCACGCTGTCGAGGCGTGCTTGCAGAAACAGGCGCATGATCACATCAATGCCGTCATCGCTGCCGCGAGTGATCAGCATATTGTCAGTATCAACCTGATACGTTTCCGCCAGTAAAGTCTGCAATTGCCGGGTCGATTGCTTCCCCGGGTAACGATTCATATCCATGCCTGGCGGCGACCAGGGCAGCTCATTGGCTTGCAGCGGGCAATCCGGTATTTCGTCATTGATGATGTAAGCCGGGATGCCAGCCATATCCGGGCGGATCAAGGTCAGTGCAGTCATTATATATCTCCCAAACGTTGTTGCACGGCGTTGGCGTGGGCGTCCAGGCCTTCCATACGCGCTAAAATACAAGCGGCTTCACCCAGTTGTTTTACGCCAACGCGATCAATCGATTGCACGCTGATGGCCTTTAAAAAATCCAGGGTGGACAAACCGCTGTGGCTGCGGGCGAATCCGTTGGTGGGCAACACGTGGTTGCTGCCGCTGATATAATCACCCATGGTTTCAGCCGCCCATGGCCCGAGAAAAATCGTGCCGGCGTTGCGGATGTCTTTCACCCAGCCTTGATTGTCGAGGCGATTGATAATCAAATGCTCTGGCGCGTATTCATTGACGATGGCCAGGACAGCAGGGCGATCCGGGCAAATGATGATGCAACTGCCTGCGAGCGATTGCTGAATGATCGCCTGACGGGACAGGGTTTGAAATTGCGCAACCAAGGCCTGATTAACCGCGTTGGCAAACCCGACGCTGTCGCAAATCAACAAGACCTGAGAGTCCGGCCCGTGTTCAGCCTGAGCCAGCAAATCGGCGGCAACGTAGGCGGGATTGGCCTGGTCGTCAGCCAAAATCATGACTTCGGAAGGGCCGGCCGGCATGTCAATGGCCGCACCGTTTGCATCCAGCGCCACCTGATTTTTGGCTTCGGTGACGTAGGCATTGCCCGGGCCGAAAATTTTATCGACCCTGGGAATGGATTCCGTACCATAAGCCATGGCGGCAATGGCCTGAGCGCCGCCCACGCGAAAAATCTGCTCAATGCCACAAAGACGCGCGGCCGCCAGCAAACGCGGATCGATCTCGCCGCGGGCATTCGGCGGCGTACACACAATACGCAGCGGGCAGCCGGCAACCAGGGCGGGGATGGCCTGCATGAGCAGCGAGGATATCAACGGCGTATTGTTACCGCCTGGCACATACAAACCTACCCGATCAATGGGGCGATACAGCCGCTCAATGCGCAGACCGGGTGCGATATCGACCTGAACTGCGGGCGGCAAAGTGGCTTCGTGATATGCCCGAATATTGCGGATGGCTGTTTTCAAGGCTGACAGCTCAGCCAGCTCGATGGAGCCAGGCGAAGACGCGTAGGTTGGGCCCTGGCCCAACATGGTTTCATCCCGGAAGTTCGTTGTTGGGCCAGGGCCCAACCTACGCGTTCTTACCAGGCTTTTGGCAGGCAGGGCAGGGCTGTCGATATCCACGCCATCAAATTCCCGACTGAATTGCCGCAGCGCCTCATCACCACCTTCACGAACCGCTGCAATAATGGCCTGCACCTCGTTTTGCGCCGAACGCTTTTGCATCGGGCGCGTCAGTCTGTTTTGTCGTTCTGTTGCGGTCATCTCAGACCAGTCAATACATGTCAGCATGATTTATTCCAGCATTTTTTCAATCGGCAACACCAAAATGGAACTGGCGCCCAGGGATTGAATGGTTTCCAGGGTATTCCAGAAAATCCTTTCACTGGATACAACATGTACAGCAACTTTGTCCGGATTGGCCGGCAGCGGCAGCACGGTGGGGGATTCGGCGCCCGGCAGGCGTTGGCAAATCGCGTCAATCGCCGTTTTGGGCGCGTGAAACATAATGTATTTGCGCTCTTGGGCGTGTTGCACGGCCTGAATACGGCGAGCCAGCATGTCAAACAGGGCTTGCTGTTCCTCGTCGAAATTGTGACAGGCTTGAATAAACAGCGCCTGGCTGTCGAGCACGGTTTCAACTTCGCGCAGTTTGTTGTCTTCCAGGGTTTGACCGCTGGACACCAAATCGCAGATCAGATCAGCCATGCCCATCCGCGGCGCGACCTCTACTGATCCCGACAAAATCAAGCTGTCGGCGCAGATTTTTTGCTCACTCAAAAAACGCTGTAACAAAAAAGGATAACTGGTGGCGATGCGTTTGCCGTCCAGACTGGCCGGCCCCTGATAATCGAAAGATTCGGGAACCGCAAGCGCGAGGCGGCAACGGCAAGAGCCGAGCGCCATCAGCGTACGATAGCGTTGACTGTCGAGGCGCAAGCTGGCTTCGAGCAGCACGTTTTCGCCAACGATGCCGCCATCGCACAGCCCATCAAACACGAGGGTCGGGATGTCGTCATCGCGGACAAATAACAGATCAATGGGAAAATTATCGACATGCGTTAACAGGGCATTGTCTTTGATGCGGAAACGCAATCCGCAACGTTGCAGCAGGGAAATGGATTCCTGGGCCAGGCGGCCTTTTTTCTGGATGACCAGACGTAGTCTTGTTTTCACGTTTTCTCCTGTCGCTCGTAGATCAGGTTGTAGCCGCCGCTGCCCAGGCTAAGGGAGCGTGCGACGCGGGTAATGGTGGTCACGCTGACGCCGGTTTCTTCCTGAATGGCACGGTAAGAAACGCCTTTGCGCAGCAGGGGAACCACTTGCCAGCGATCGGCCATGGCTTCCAGTTCGGCCGGCGTGCACAAATCGGTGAAAAAACCTGTGGCCTCGTCAGCGGACTGCAGCAGGCAAATAGCTTGCATCAACTGTTGCAGGGAATGTTGAGTACGATGTCGTTGTGATTTCATGATAGTGTATTAGTGTAGTAGAACGGTATCGCAGTGTAACATGGTTTGGAAAAGAAGTGCAAGAGAGGATCTTAACCGCACTTTTTTAAAACAATCAGGCTTTTGTTCGGTTTAATTTGTGATACACTGTGCACAATTAAATCAAACATGGGTTTCTATTATGACTGTTCGCGTGCTCTCGTTTACTTACAATGGCTGTTTGTTGCGTTTTAAGGATAGCGGTAAAACCGTGGTGGAAGCCAACTCGGCGTTGCTGAAAAAACTGAAAGCGTCCAGAGCAAAGTACGAAACTACCTACACCATGATTGCTTCGCCCAATCAATCGCAGGACATTGTCATGATAAAGTGCCGGCGGGACATGGATCATTTGAGTGAGTATCTTGGGGCAACGCTCGATGCCACGCTCCTGTCAGATCTGGTAAGCAACCCGATGCGAGCCTCTTCCAGCCAGGCTGTCGTGACGATTGGCGATCCATCGCGCCTGCTGATCGCTTACGCCCAAATGCACAAAATAGCCAGTGCCCATCATGATGGACTCATTGAATTTGAGTTATACGATCACAACGATACCAATACAAAACGCCAGCAAAACTCAACAAGCGTTCTTGTTCCTTTAGGTCAGTTTTTTGATCGATACCCCGGGCTTATCCCGGGCAATGTGAAACTGCATTTGAAACATTACGCCGGCGGCAAGGTAACGTCCGTTGCGGAAATTCAAGGCACAGGCCCGATTGACTGGGCTTATCCCCAAACGCTTGTGGACATGAAACGTTTATGCGCCGGAACAGGCAGTCAGTTAGGTCAGATAAAAGAGCCACTGAAAAAGATCATCCCCGGAAAAAATTTTCACAGCAATGAATCTAAAATTGTGACGTTTTTGGGTAATAATATTCAAGAGATCAGAAAAGCAGATCAAAATTTGTCAGTCAATGCATCTTTTGTCTCTCGTCTGTTGAGCGATATGCTGTTACGCAAACATGGTTTGCCAGAAAAAGATCGTCTGCTTCTCGAAACAGCCAGAGACAAATTCGAACAAATTTCCTGGGAAACCGGAATTTGGGAGGCGTGCTGCAAAGCTGATGGCGACGGGGTATACACCCAAAATGACATCTACCAGTTTATGTGTCGATTCAATGATTTCCATGAAGATCCAAGCCGCAATGCCCCTAGGACGGGACGCATCGTAAATTGCGTTTGGGTTACCTGCGTTTTGGATGATTTGACCCGCTTGTTTGAAGAAAATGAAACGCTAAAAGAACAAAGTGGAATTTTTTTGGAGGTTCATAAGGAAACGCTGACTATCGCGGCCATGATGTCCATGCCTTTTCAGCATCTGCCACGGCTTGGCTTGTTTGCTGCCGACTGGTCAAAAAAATTGAAAGAATCAGGGCTTTCGAAAGATCATCCGGCCATGCAAGCCGTTATCAGTTTTAACAGAAAAATGGTTCGCTTGATGATTCCGGTAAACCAAACCCGCAAAGCCATAGAAATGGAGCAGAAACAGCAAAAAAACCTGGGTATGGCAGAGCAGTTTATGTCCATGATGCAGACAAATGCAGACAGTCTGGTGGATAAAGGCAAGGTGTCATCCCGCCTGGTCAAATCAGCTTTCACTACAGTGAGGGGCCATCCTGATGTGACAGCCAGCGCTTCCACTTCATCGAGTGGGACAATGGAAGCGTTTGAGGATCCTGCTTATCTTGCTTCTCTGAAAAGTATGAGTGAGCAAAACGCCGAATTGCTCGATCCAGGCAGCTCCGTACCACGCTCTCTGGGACGTCTGTTTGAACAGCCATGCACGCCGTCATCACCTCAGGCATCATCATCATCATCACCACAACCACAACCAGGACCACCCTTGCCTCTACGGCAGGAGCCGGTAAGCACTGTCACTGTTGAGCTGGAAGGCGTCAATCAATTGGCCTGGGTTTCTGCACATCTGGAAAATTTGGGAACAAATCTGCTTGCCAACATTCAAGGCAATCGCTATCCGGTTCAGGGTGGATTTTTTGCAGGTACTGATTTGGTCATCAAGGATAGTCCCAACAAACGGGTTCCGGCGCATATCCATATCATCATGACGCACTTATCCAACATTGCGCTTAACCCAAAAGAAAGAGCCGGTCGTATTATCGGTGCCGCATTGATGGCCGACAGCAGGCCTTTGGAGCGGCGTGCCGATGGAACAAAGGCTCTTTACAGCACGATACTGGAACAGATGGGGGTTGATATTGACGCTTCGCTGGAAGCTATTCGCAGCTTGTTGGCGGATAAAGATCAAGCGTACTGGGGAACCTGGTTCCACGACTGCCCAACAACGGTGGCTCGTATTCAAACACTGTTGGATAATACTGATTTGGCAGCGGAAGCGAGGTTAAAAAGCATTATTGCTTTGGCCTATGAGGCCTTCTTGTCCAATGGCCGACCGTTTAATTTGAGAAGCGATAATACCGAAGGCACGTACACCGGCATCATTAACGCTCTGGTTTTCAAAGCGCCGATTGCTCAATTGACCATGAGTATGTTGCCGTCAGGTTAAGGGAAAAGCTTCGGTTTATCAGGTGGCACCGAGCCACCATCAGGAGACCCTTCGCTCCGCTCTGGGCGACACGTTTGGACTACGGTGTGGATTGAGAGATCGCCCTTCACTCTGATGCTCAAGCGTGTCGCCCAGAGCGGAGCGAAGGGTCTCCTGACGCTCGCTCGGTCTTAGCCTGACTTTCAATACAAAAACCCAAATAACCACAACGGAATTTTATTCCCGATGCCATGCTCAATGTCATCGCAGGCCAGATATGCATTGTCCAACGCTTTAATTTGGCTGTCTTCTTTTTTGCGGCCGCCAATTTCCACAACCCATTGATCATCAATCATAAAATCACCCTGGCTCGGCAACGTCACGCTATGTTGAAAAGACAACATACTCAAAAAAAACAACTCCCTGAGCGTGCCAATATTGGGTGTACCCGGGCACAATGCATACATTTGATTGGGATTATCCAGATAAATTTTATCCGGACTTTCCAGTTTTTGAAATTTTTTAGATGCTTTTATCCCCAGGCGAATCAGCGAACTATCGCTTAAATAGTGTAAATAGGTTTTCAACGTGCGTTCATCGCCAATATCCAGCATGGTTTTTAATTTGCTCAAATTTGCAGTAAAAGGCACCGAAGCGGCAATAAATCCCATTAGCTGTTTTATTTTTCGGATGGAGTGACCCGTTAAGGCGGGGTAAATCGTGGGCAAATCGGATTCGAGTGTGTAATGTACATTTTGTTCAAGGGTAATGTAATACTGAGCAGGGTCATTAAATTGGCGATAGTAAGGATAATAGCCAGTTTGCATGTATTTTTTGAATTCCGGTAATATTTTCAATTGCGCATCTTCGATGGTTTTTACCAGCTCATGGCTTGTTTGTGCAGGATGCTTGATGAGTTCAGTCAGGCTGACATGAGGCAGCGTTAGCTGGTGCTGTAATTCCAGATACTCGCGAAAAGAGTAGCCGGGCATCTTGCTGACGATGGCTCGTCTGGATAAATCGTGCGTGCCTTTTCGTATTTCCAGCGCGGAGCTGCCAGAGGCCATGATAGCCAGATTCGGACAGGTATCGAATATCGTTTTGAGCGTTCTGGACCAATCAGGGTATTTATGGATTTCGTCAAAGGCAATCAATTTGCCCCCCAGCTGGTAAAACGATTCGGCAATTTCATACAGTGATAATTTGTCGACCAGAAAATGATCGGCAGGCACATAGAGAATGCTGGTGCTTAACGGATCGTTATTAACGGCGTCCAGCAACGTTTGAATTAAAAAAGTCGTTTTGCCCACCCCGCGTTGCCCAATCAAAATAGCAAGCCGTGATCGCGTAAAATCTTTCAGGATACGTCGTCGATATGTTTGATCGTGAACCGTCAAAAAACGGCGACTTAATAGATAGATATCGTCAATAGCGGAATGGTTGACAGCATTCATGGATAGCACTCCGAACTTGTAAGCAATTATTTAGTAATGCATTACGAGTATAGATGATTTAAATTCGGAATGCGATCCGGAAATTATTCAAAAGCCAAATGGGTAATGCCCGAACTGTCAAAATAATCATACAAAAACATCTTGATGCGGTTGCCAACGGAAATCCCCGGCAGCATTTTAATGCCGCGATAACAGGGAATTTTATTCAGCACTTTGATATGCCCGGACCAGGTTTCCAAGTCCAGCGCGTCGTCCATTCCCCAATGCATGACAGCATTGGGCATATGAGAATCGACCAGCATTTTGTTCGCGTAATACAAGCCTTTGCTTGAAATACTGTCAAAAATCAATTGGGATTTGGGGAAATTCTTCGCCATGGTCGTTATGATGCTGTTGACCTGCGCTTCAGTAAAATACATAAACAAGCCGCCGGCAAAAAACAAACAGCTTTCGTGTTGCGCTTTGATGTCGTCAATCCAGGACAGATCGAGAATGGATTTGGCCACGTTGTGAATCTGTGGGGAAGGCGGTAACAGCGATTCGCGCAAGCTGATGATGTCGGGTAAATCCAGATCAATCCAGTTGACCTGATCATTGTTGAGGCGGTAAAAAGTGGTGTCCAGTCCGGCCCCCAGATTAACCACCGTGCCCAGCGTATGACGTTGCAACCAGGCGTGAATGGCGCGGTCGAAATGCCAGGCCCGGGCCAGCATAAACATGGATACATCATCGATATGTTTGGCCAGCTCGTCAAAATCATAGTCAAGACGAGCCACCAGTTCTTTGGCCAGTTTATCGTGAACAGGTGAGGATGGGGCATCGCAATATCTGGCGCGAACCAGCAGGGGAATCAACAGTGTTTTGGGTACACCGGTCAATGTGATCGGGTGTTTCGCGTCCATGTTTACCTCGACAATCTATGCGCTGATTGAGTGTAGGCGTTTCCGGTTGCTTAAGCAATATTTGGTGCTACAGCTATGGCGCTGGAACAGGGGAAACATCCACTACCTCATCCTGCTTGAACACCCGGTCAAAAAACGCGAGACAACCGTGGGATTTGCGCTCAGCCAGATCCGCTGGATCCTTCATTGGCTCCATATGCTGCTCAGGCAACAAGGCCTTTTCGGACTTGTTTTCCAGCACCTCTTCCGCTTCCTCCGGCTTACCCATGCCAAAGAACGCCTTGATCGCCAGCTTACGCTCATGCGGTAAACAACGCCAAATCATCGCTGCGGCTATCAAGGAAACCACCAGCAGCGAGAAAACCGTGCCTACCATGGGTGCTGCCGGCGTTAACATCACAAAGACCACTGAGGTAACGATGACCGCACACATTATCAGCATCAACGCATGATGAATCGTTGCCTGCACATGCTCCATCCGCTGTACCGAATTCTCTGGCGACTGAATTGCCCGCTTCATATGCAAAGCAAACATCACCGCCTGATTGACCAAACCAACGCTGGCCGCTGCGAGAAATATCCATGGCCCGGCGGCAAAGGAAACGCCAGCCCATACCGCCACGATACCGCCATAAATCGATATGTTGGCCAGCACAGAAGCCAGGGTACCGCCGATGGTGTTGATCCAGCCATCGACGCTTTTGTTTTTTTGTTTATAAAATTGATAGATTTGTATCGCCGAAATCACCAGCATCGACGTCGCCAGAATGGGCAATATCCCCAGTGAAACCGGCGATGCGTTGAAGGCCATGATCCATTGTGCGTTGCTCATTTCGAGAAACAACATCATATTCAAGTGATCTTTAATCAACAGTGCGGTGTCTGTTACCCCGTCAAGTATGGTTTTCAATTTCATAATGATTGCCCTTTATGCCTTTATTAAGAGCAATATAACCTGGCTATGGGCAAATAGATAATACTTTATATCGATTGAGACGATAGATAAAAGCGATTTTATTGTTTATCAACCGGGCAAGCCACGCTGGGCCATGGATCCTGGGTGACGTTGATGTTTTCCAGCATCGCCTTGCGCAGGGCATTGCTGGTGCGCAAAGTCGCCCCTGACCAAAATCCGGTGGCGCATTGACTGCTGTCGCATCCACCGCCAAAGGTTATAAAATCCTGATCATGATTGATTTTGCAACTGCATATGGCTTTGCCGGCGCGTAAGGGATCCACGTTACAGGGCGCGTCCAGGCAATTGGTCCAGGGTTTACCACGCGGGCAGCTCATGCCTTTTTTCGTGGCAAATTGTTTGAATGAAAAGGTAGAAATCAGGCGTTTGACTTTGAATTGTTTTGATTTTGGCGTCCGTTCGTTGCAACTTTTATAACCAACACTGTTACCGTTTTCTACAACACAGGAGCAGATAGCCATATCGGCGTGCCGAGGATCGGGCACACACTGCGCCGAGGTGCAAAGCGCGTATTCCTGATTACAGACGATAGGCGTAGCGCCGGGCTCTGCGAATGCTGTGGCGGAGAACAGGCTCAGTGCAAGTAGTGTCCATAAAAAGCGCATCATGTTGTTATTCCCTGTGTTGAAGCAATCCTTGTTATATTCACTATAGACAACAATCACTGAATTTCCAGAAACCGTGCGATCTGATCCGGATTGGCAATCAAAACGTCTTTTTCCGCCCGCGACAACTTTTTGATCGCCCGCTCTACCTGCATCGCCAGGCTTTTATCCCCATCCACCATCCAGCAATGAGCGATGCGCAAGGGCTTGAAACTACGCGTATATTTGCTGCCGCGACCTTCGCAATGCGCCTGATAACGCTTGTCCATATCATTGGTATAACCCGTGTAATAACTGTTGTTTTGGCAGTGCAAAATGTAAACCCAAAAAGTCGACTTGTTCACGCGATGTTTTCAATAATGAAGGAAATAACGCTCAAGATAGCCTGGATATCCATGGGCTGGCAATGAACACTTTTATCTGGAAACAAAAATTGTTAAGCTCGCCTCTGCATGAACTGGTCAGAAACAGGATGACAATATGAGACAAAAATACGAACACAGCGGCAAACAAACTCGTCAAACAAGTCAGGGTAGCGCAAGGCGGGATTACAAGCGGCCTTATGACAAAAAGTCTCATTCGACACCAGCCAGCTCAGCGGATAGCGTTTTTACGTTTATGCCCCAGCGCAATCTGCGTTTAACTGCCTGGCAAAGTTTGTTTATTAGTCTGGTGATCGCGGGTATTTATCTGCCGGAAATCCAGGCGGCACAAGGCCATATTGATGAGCCAGCATCGGCTGAGCCGGACGACTCATTTGCGCTGACCAACAGCAGCGGTTCCATACAGCGCCCGGTTCAGACGCAGGCTATAAGGTTGAACCATGCTCCGTTTTTTTTCCGCCAGATCCTGCCGGCAGGAACGCTGGCAGTACCGTATCATCGACCGGTCAAAACCGGGCGGGCAACGCTTAATTTTCATGGCATACCGGTTGCGGATTTACCCAATGAAAGCAGGTCATGCCTGGTCAATATGTTGTCCTCCACGCACACATGCGAAGTGGATGGAAAAAAATGGTCTTTGCTTCAGATTGACTCGACAAAAACACACACGCTGCAGGAATATTATAATCGACGTTTTGCGAGTGAATGCATGGGAATACGGACACCGGAATCCCGATATTTCAGCCTGTATTCCAGCCCGGAAAGCAGACGATGGATCCATTTTGCTTCAGAACAGATTCCAGGATATGTGTCAGCCAATGATGTAATATCGAATAGCAGGGGATTTTTCTGGTCTGATATGGTGTCAGCACGGCAACAATTGGTCGAAAAAATGGGAGAGAAGGGGCTGGTCGATATTCTCATCGCTGCCTCGTTTTTGGGGTATTTGCCTGGAGACGCCTGGGGTGCTGCTGGCAGAGAGCTGGTTTTGACCATTGCTGCTTATCAATCGCCAGGTTCGCTCGATGCGCTGTTACAGAGCAAGGGGCTTGGAAACACGACTTTTGCCATCAGCCTGGACAACATTCGCGACATGCATACCCGTTATCATGAGATGCGCAGTAAAACACCGCCGCAAGTTCATGAGTCGGTTGATATGACGGAAGAGCGTTATCAGACCCTGCTGGATATTTTCATTGGTATATGTGCACAAGTGCATTATCAGGGCATAGCTGACGGCCTTGATCCGCAGGTACCGTGTTTTGAAGTCAATCAATTATGGACCAGGGCATTCAGCGCTCGCAGTGAGGATATTTTGTCATCGAATGAGCGTTCAACGTCTTGTTATGTTGGGTAAGCTGCCAATCTGCAGGAGACCCTTCACTTCGTTCTGGGCGACATGTTCGGCTGCGGTGTGGATTGCGAGATTACCACCTCACACTGATGCCCAAGCGTGTCGCCCAGAGCGCAGCGAAGGGTCTCCTGACGCTGGCTTGGTTCACCCCACAATCTCCTGCAAAAATCGCTCGCAACGCTGCAACTGCTCAATCGCCACGAATTCATTGGCCCGATGCGCCTGCTCAATAGACCCCGGCCCGCAAATCACCGTCGGAATCCCCGCGTTTTGAAACAATCCGCCTTCGGTCGCATACGCAACTTTACGCGCCTGTTCATCCTGCAACATCCGCTGTATCAACTGCACCAATGGATTATCCTGGCCTGATTGAAACGCTGGCGCTGCGGCAATTTTATCCAGAATAATAGTCGCAGCCGCATACTCCCGCTGCATTTTTGGTTTCAAATGCGTGGTAATCCAGGTGTTGATCGTTTGATAAATCGAATCCGGCGAAACCTCAGGCAAATTGCGGAATTCAAACATCAACTCACATTCAGCCGGAATCGTGTTGGCGGCAATCCCACCGCGAATCATGTTGGTCGACAAACTGGTAAAAGGCACATCGAAGGCATTATCAAAAGGCCCCTTGGCCCGCATCTCATCAGCAAGACCGCGCAAATAACAAATCAGTTCCGCTGCATAATCAATGGCATTACAAGCCTGAGGCGTCAGCGACGAATGCGCCGCCAGGCCGTGAACCTGGCAACGGAAAACCTGAATGCCCTTATGGGCGATAACCGGCAGCATATCCGTCGGTTCGCCCACGATACAGGCATCAGCCTGAATGCCGGATTGCAGGATGGCCTCGATCATCGACGGCGCACCACGGCAACCGATTTCCTCATCATAAGACAAAGCCAAATGCACCGGTTTGTCCAGCCCCATACTTTGAAAGACTGGCACCAGCGACAAAGCCACCGCAATAAATCCCTTCATATCGCAAGTGCCACGCCCGAAAAGTTTGCCTTCACGCTCAAGCGCCTGAAAGGGATCGCTATCCCAATGCTGCCCGTCAACCGGCACCACATCTGTATGCCCCGACAAAATCAAACCACCCGTCATGCTGCCATTCGCCGCCGGAATGGTGGCAAATAAATTCGCCTTGTCTTCTTTGGGGTCGCGAATCAACTGCGAGCGAATGCCGTGATGCTCCAGCCAACCCTGAACATCATCTATCAAAGCCATATTCGACAGACGAGAAGTCGTATCAAACGCGATCAGGCGCTGCAACCAGGCCAGCTTGTTCATGGGGATTGTCTCCTGTGAGATTATGTCGGACGAATGCCTGATTCATCCACCACAATCGATTTTACCTGATTTATCAGTGCCAGTATCTTTTTTGATTTACCGCAGTGCGCCAGCTCATGACAGAGCTGAGACACGGTGTTGATTTTCCCATCCCGAATCGCTTTGGCAAGTGAATGAACGGCACGGGCTTCCGGACGATGCAAGGCGCCGAACAGGCGGAAACCAGGAGGATTTTTGTAATATTTCCCCAACATAGCGCAGACATTGTCTTTTTCTGCTGCGCTCAGTTGCCTGCTGTCGCTGTCAGGGGCGCTGCTTGATGATGCGGCTGCGCCTGGCTGGAGCAGATCGCTCATGAAATGAATGCAATATTCTCTTTTTTTCGATAATTGCTCCGAGAACTCACTGACATTCATCTGATATTCCTCGAGCAACACGTGTCTGTCTGCATCAGGAAATAAAACAGTTTTTAAAATCAAATGCCGGCTGAGTTCCAGCACTTCAAGTTCGACTGCAGTGGGCTCAGGCGAAGACAGCAGCCTGGCTTTGAATTCGTGCAAGTCCCGGGGTAATTTTGTGCTGGCGATTAGCGTATCAAATTCTTCTACCGCTACCCTGTCCATTGCTGGATCATCATACTCACGAATCGCAACGATTTTGATGGGCGAGCCATCCGCCGGAGAGAAATTGGGATCGTAATTAAAGGTACCAACCTGGCCATCGAAGGTCACGCAACATGAACGCGCCGCCGAATGTTGATGAATGGCGTTGAAGGTCGGCCTCAGCGATTCAAGCGCCTTGTTCCATTTCTTTTTGGTATACAGGTTGGATTCGGGGTCGCGATAAAACTCGCCAGGATAAAAAACCAGTTCGCGATTCGCTGAAAAACTCGCAATGCCATTGATAAAATGTTGCAATCGCTTTTTATTAATGCCGCCATCAAAATGCATCATGGCCAGTTTGTCTACTTCGCCGTGCTCGTTCCTGTCGAGAGCGGCCAGCACCACGCATTCGGAAATGGCAGCTGTATATAAACCGTCATGGTCTGGATAGTCACGTTCATGAAATATGAGCACTTTGGGTAAGACGCCCTGCAGGTCTTCGCGCACGGTTCGAATATTAATGAGCTGATCACCCGTCCGAAAACAGGGCGTCATATCCCCCAAAAACAGCGTTGTACTTCTTTTTCGAAAAACAGATGTTGAAGAAAGGGAGACGGAAGATGGCCGGGTTTCGCTGTTTTCTTTTGACATACGTTTCTCAGATAACAACAAGGCATATTGTATATATTATACACTATTGAGAGCTAACCGGGCTGGTGAGTGCTTATAAACTATCCTGACAGCCGACGTACCGCGCTTTATGCGCGGTATCCAGTTCGGAGCTGCCATGTTCTGTGCCGCTTAGCTCATACTGGGGCCAGCTCCCGACCCATCCAGTTCATGTTGTGGCAATTGGAGTTGCAAGGCGGGTTTCGGCGGGTTGCCTTCTACTGTTATACAATGCTTGCCATCAAGGGTCCGGGTGCCTGAAATTGAAAAATCAGGCATGTCTTTCGCGATGAGCAGCACGTTCAGCAAAATCTCCAGTTTGTCGCGCTCTTCAAGGATAATTGAACAGGATCTGCCAGTTGCAATCCATTCCGCCCTTTGGGTTCTGGTTTTGAGCAGCGTCAGTATGCTTTGTTGTGGGGGTTCAAAAAAAGATTGGGAATGGTGAATGGATGGCACAGGCGCTGGAGCGGGTACTTTAAGCAAGCGTGACATAAAGTTTTTAAATGCCGGGTCGAATAGTTCCAGATGCTTTTCTGCAGTGGATATCATTTCAAATAAAGTCGCTGACTGACTGCATATCGTTTTAAGAGTGAACGTGTTGGGCGGGAATTTGCAACGTGTGATAGCGGTCGAGCGGGCTATGGCATCCAGGTCGGATGGCTTTGCATCGGGATCTGCTTCCATCTGGATCTGCATGCAGGGAGCCAGGTACTGTCCAGCTTTGTTTTTTCCGCCCGACATTTTGTCAATTTTAATCGATAATATGTGTTTCGGTTCGGCACTTGTATTTGGAAAAAACCAGCTGCCTGAAAGGGTGCTGTTGATCTCCGCCAGTAATGCCTCTGCATCATGAAATTCATAGGTAAACATCGTGATCTCCGGTGGGGATAGTATCTGTGGCGGCCATTATATATCAGATAGCGGTTTATATGAACTAAATTTGAGGAAATATGTGTCATGTTGATTATAATGAGTGCGAATCCGGCTTGCGATCTGCTAAGCTAACTGGGTCATTCACATTACCCCGTAATTTGAGTAGAATGATGGCAATTTTCATGGAGTCGAGGCCGTTATGTCAGTCAATGTCCACACGAGGAGTTTTAAACAGATAGGGATGCGTGATTTGGAACAGGTTGGCGGGAAAAACGCCTCTCTGGGCGAGATGATCAGCCATCTGTCTTCTGCCGGGGTATCCGTTCCAACGGGCTTTGCGACCACCGCCGATGCCTTTCGCGAATTTTTAGCGCGTGATGGCCTGGATAAACAAATTTTTGCCATGCTGGATACGCTTGATCCGGAAAATATTGAACAATTAACATCCGTCGGTAAAACCATCCGCACGATGGTGCTGGAAACGCCGTTCTCCAAAGCCTTTGAAAACGATGTGGCCACGGCATACAAAGCGTTGGCAGACAGCATCGGCCATCAGGATTTTACGGTTGCCGTGCGTTCATCGGCAACAGCGGAAGATTTGCCCGACGCCTCTTTTGCCGGTCAGCAGGAAACCTTCCTCAACGTTAGCGGTATTGACAACGTGCTGAAAGCCATCAAACTGGTTTTTGCTTCTTTATATAATGATCGCGCTATCGCCTACCGCGTTCACCATGGTTTTGCCCATGCCGATGTGGCCTTGTCTGCCGGCATACAACAAATGATTCGCAGCGATTTGGCCGTGAGCGGCGTGATGTTTACCATGGACACCGAATCCGGTTTCGATCAGGTGGTGTTTATCACCTCCGCTTACGGATTGGGCGAAATGGTGGTGCAAGGTGCCGTAAACCCCGATGAATTCTACGTGCACAAACCCGGACTTCGGGCCGGAAAACCGGCGGTGATTCGTCGTAACCTTGGCAGCAAAGCGCTGAAAATGGTGTATTGTGACGAACAGGCTGTTAAAACCGTTCCGGTGGAAGCCGATCAGCAAGTGCTTTTTTCACTGAACACCGAGGAAATTGAATCACTGGCCAGACAGGCCCTGATCATCGAAAAACATTATGGCAGGCCTATGGATATTGAATGGGCCAAAGATGGTATTGATGGTCAACTGTATATTTTGCAAGCACGCCCCGAAACGGTAAAAAGTCGCGGCAATGAGCAACAACTTGAACGTTACACCCTGAAAAAACACAGTGAAATTCTGGCCGAAGGGCGCAGTATCGGTCAGCGTATTGGTCAGGGGAAAGCGAGGATTATTCGTGACATCAGCGAAATGCATCGGGTAGAACCAGGTGATGTGTTGATATCTGACATGACCGATCCCGATTGGGAACCCGTGATGAAACGCGCGGCGGCCATTGTTACCAACCGCGGCGGACGCACCTGTCACGCGGCGATCATCGCACGTGAACTGGGTATTCCGGCGGTGGTCGGTTGCGGCGATGCCACCAAAACCATTCGCGATGGCGATGAGGTGACTGTCAGTTGTGCCGAGGGGGAAACCGGTTTTGTTTACGAAGGTCTGTTACCGTTCGAGCGCGCAACGCTGGACGTAGACAGCATGCCGGATTTGCCCATGAAAGTGATGTTGAACGTGGGCAATCCCGACCGGGCTTTCGCTTTCCAGGCCATCCCCAACGCCGGCATCGGTCTGGCGCGTCTCGAGTTTCTGATTTCCAACTCCATTGGCATTCATCCCAAAGCCCTGCTGGAATACGACAGCCTGGATGATCCGGAATTAAAAGCCCTGATCGATAAAAAGACCGCAGCTTATGCGTCACCGGTTGAATATTACATTGAACGCTTGAAAGAGGGGATAGCAACCATTGCGGCGGCGTTTTATCCCAAACCGGTCATCGTTCGCCTGTCAGATTTCAAATCCAACGAATACGCCAACCTGGCTGGCGGCAAGCATTACGAGCCGCACGAAGAAAACCCCATGCTCGGATTCCGCGGCGCGTCTCGTTATGTGTCTCCGGCCTTTGCCGATTGTTTCGCGCTGGAATGCCTGGCCGTCCGCCGCGTGCGCGAAGACATGGGGCTGACCAATGTGGAAGTGATGATCCCCTTCGTACGCACCGTGAAAGAAGCGGCGCAAGTGATTGAGGTGCTGAAAGAACATGGACTGGAGCGGGGCAAAGATGGTTTGCGCGTGATCATGATGTGCGAGCTGCCATCCAACGCTTTACTGGCCAGCGAGTTTCTGGAGCATTTTGATGGCTTCTCGATCGGCTCCAACGACCTGACCCAGTTAACCCTCGGCCTGGATCGCGATTCCGGCTTGGTAGCCGCGCAGTTTGACGAGCGCAACGACGCGGTGAAAGCCTTGCTGCATATGGCGATCACAGCCTGTAAAAAAGCCGGAAAATACGTCGGAATTTGCGGCCAGGGACCATCCGATCATCAGGATTTTGCGGAATGGTTGATGAAAGAAGGCATCGACAGCGTTTCACTGAATCCAGACTCGGTACTGGAAACCTGTCTGTTCCTCGCCGGGAAAACCAGATGACAGACATCTCCTCAGGTCACGATCCCATCGCCATCGTCATTTTCTGGGTCACGCTGATTTTTTTCCTCGCGATAGCCGGGCGTTACCTGGCAAAACGCTGCAATCAGCCCGGCGTGCTCGGCGAATTGTTGATGGGGGTCTTGCTCGGCAATCTCTGCTATTTTTGGGGTTCACAACTCATCGTCGTCCTGCGTGAAGGGTCCTCCGTATTCAACATCATGCGCGACATGCTTGGGGGTGAGGCGCTGACACAAGCTGTCAGTAACACCATTCCCAACGCTGCTTACGCCAATGAGCTCACCGCCGCCCTGAGCAGTCATCAGGGCATCGAATACATCAAAGTAGGGTATACCCTCGACATGTTCTCCCGCTACGGCGTGATTTTTCTATTATTCATGGTCGGCCTGGAAAGTTCGGTCGAGGAGTTGAAACATACTGGCAAAGAATCCGTCCGTGTGGCCCTGATCGGCGTGATCGCCCCGGTTGTTCTCGGTTTTATTGCCGCCACCTACCTGCTACCAGGCTCCTCTTACCAGGCCCACTTGTTTGTCGCCGCCACCCTGTCAGCCACCAGCATCGGCATCACCGCACGCGTTTTGACTGAACTGAAAAAACTGCGCACACGGGAAGCAAGAACCATACTCGGCGCTGCCATGCTTGATGATGTGCTCGGTTTAATCATTCTGGCTATTGTCAGCAGTATTGTGATCAACGGCCAGGTCAATATGTTTGACGTGATCCGTGTGATTTTTTCCACCATCGCTTTTTTTGCCGGCGTCCTGCTGCTTGGTCCCTGGGTGCTGCGTATACTCGTCCGCTGCGCCAGGTTTCTTGATCTATGGGAAGCCAAGCTGGTCGTCGCCTTTATTTTCGTGATGCTATTGTCCTGGCTGGCCACTGTTGCACAATTGGCCTCCATTATCGGGGCTTTTGCGGCCGGCATGATCATGAACGACAGCTATTTCAATGAACGGGAAAATCCGCATCCCTCCAGCACACAAATTAAAAATCTGGTGGCACCGCTGGAAGCGCTGCTTGCGCCTCTGTTTTTTATGTTGATCGGCATACAAGTCAAACTGGAATCCTTTCTCGATTGGCAGGTTTTGCTCATGTCCAGCGGCTTGATAGTGGCGGCAATCGTCGGTAAATTATTAAGTGGTTATGGTGCGCATCGCAAAGACGATCGCCTGCTGATTGGCATTGGTATGTTGCCGCGCGGCGAAGTCGGTTTGGTTTTTGCCTCGATTGGACGAACCCTGGGGGTGATGTCGGATCAACTCTTTGCCGCCGTTATTTTGATGGTCATAGTAACCACCTTTTTGGCACCACCCTGCATGAAAGCACGATACGCAGCACGAGCCAGGAGAGAGCAGAATATATGAAACCAGAGATAAATCCTTTAAGCGTGATGGATGATGTCATTCGCGATTTGGCTGCAGATATCGGCAGCGGCGATGTCAGCGCAGCACTGCTGCCCATGGATCTCATGGTTGAAGCCGAGATCATCTCACGCGAACCCATGCTGCTCTGCGGCCGTCCCTGGGTGGATGCCGTGTTTCAACAAATTAATCCATCCATCCAGTTGAAGTGGTTGGAAAAAGAGGGCGCCTGGCTGCCCGAGCCCACAACTTTATGCCGCATTCATGGCGCAGCCAGAGATGTGTTGACCGGCGAACGCTCGGCCTTGAATTTTTTACAAACCCTGTCAGCTACGGCGACCCAAACCTGGCAGTATGTGCAGCAATTAAAATCAACCAAAACCCGTCTTCTCGACACCAGAAAAACCTTGCCTGGTTTGCGCATGGCACAAAAATACGCTGTAGCCTGCGCAGGCGGCACGAATCATCGCATGGGCTTGTATGATGCCTTCCTGATCAAGGAAAATCACATTACCGCTTGCGGCTCGATTACGGAGGCCATCCAACGGGCGCGAGACAGCAATCACAAGGTGTTGCTGGAAGTGGAGGTCGAAAATCTGAACGAATTGCGCGAAGCCCTGACGGCACAGGCTGATCGCATCCTGCTCGATAATTTTACCCTGGAAATGATGCGGGAAGCGGTGGCGATTAACCAGGCGTATCACTGCGATCTGGAGGCTTCCGGCGGCATTAACCTGTCTACCATCAAAGCGGTTGCCGAAACAGGCGTCGATTATATTTCCGTAGGTGCTATCACAAAATCCATTCAGGCGATTGATTTAAGCCTGTTAATTCGCAGGCGGTTCTAATGACAATAGCAAAAATTGTATTCACCGGCGGCGGAACAGCCGGTCATGTAACCCCTAATCTGGCGCTGATTGAAGCGGTGCAGGCAGACGGTTGGCAAGTTAATTATATTGGCTCAATCAACAGCGTGGAACAGGGGATGATCAACGCGATCGACGTGCCGTTTTTCGCCATCAAATCGGGAAAATTACGGCGTTATTTCAGTTGGAAAAACTTCGTTGATCCCTTCAACATCGTTTGGGGCATCGGTCAGTCTTATCGTTTATTATGGAAAATCAAACCGGATATCGTGTTTTCCAAAGGCGGATTTGTCGCCTTCCCGGTGGTTTTTTCCGCCTGGTTACAACGCATCCCCGTGATTGCACACGAATCCGATATGAGCCCGGGTCTCGCCAATCGCCTCAGCTTCCCCTTCGTCAACAAAATCTGCCTGACCTTCGCCGCAGCCCAAACCCATTTCAAACATCAGGACCGCGTCGAAGTAACCGGCACCCCGATTCGCAAGGAATTGTTTCTGGGCGACAAACAAAAAGGCCTGGATTTGTGCGGCTTTAGCCCGGATAAACCTTGTTTACTCGTGATGGGCGGCAGCCAGGGCGCATCCGGCCTGAATCAAGCCGTACGCAAGGCCTTGCCTCAACTCACACAGCACTTTCAGGTGATTCATTTGTGCGGCAAAGGAAAAGTGGACGCGAATTTGTTATCACAAAGGTCTTATCACCAAATGGAATACGCCAACGCCGAGCTGCCAGACTTGTTCGCCGCCGCAGATCTGGTCGTCTCCCGCTCCGGCGCCAACTCGCTTTATGAAATCCTGGCCCTGAAAAAACCGCACGTTCTGGTTCCCTTATCAGCCAAAAAATCACGCGGCGACCAAATCCAGAACGCCCGGTATTTTAACAATCAGGGAATCAGCACAGTACTGGACGATGACACCTTGAC
>Ga0075012_10001398_pt1 | contig 24748 bp, 29 predicted proteins | sample All_14_2_FD_71474 | JGI IMG/M metagenome (GOLD analysis project Ga0075012, IMG submission 71474) | Freshwater microbial communities in response to fracking from Pennsylvania, USA - Allegheny Zone_MetaG_DW_15 | ecosystem: Environmental > Aquatic > Deep subsurface > Groundwater > Drilled...
AATTTGTGTCGGGCATTTTGGGACTCCTGTTTTTGAAATTGTTTAGGCATAACGGCGTTGTTTTATTATCGGCAGATACGGGGCAAGAATTTTTTTGCAAATTTCTATAGCCTCCGGCTTCCAGCGTTCGTCGAAATAAACTTCGCCGTCCGACTTTGTTTCTAAAATTCTATAAAGCCGATAGGCTATAGAATAACGGGCGTCGCTATTGGGTTCGATAGCGGCCAAAATATCAAACAGCCAGTCGTCGCCGAAAATCGAATAAAGTTTTTCGGGGGCAGCTTCGGCGGTGATTTTTTCCGCCATAATATTTTCGAGTGCGGTGGCGGCTTTTACGGTGGTGGGCATAGACCAAGTTCCCATTTTTCTGACTCCTTTTTACGCGCGGTGGATTGCTAGGGCCGCGCCGTACAAGGCGGTGGCCTGTTTTAACATTTCTTCAATACCGGAGGCGGCGCCGATAGCCTGATTTATTTCGCCCTGTTTTATAGCGGCCACCGCTTCGCTGGCGCGAACATTGGCTGCGTATAAAATATTTTCTAGGGCTTCTAAATTTGCGCCTATCGTTGTTTTTTTAATTTCTTTATCCATAGTTTTTCCTTTTCTGTTTTGTGTTTACAAATTTAGTAACGCTTGGCCGCGCGGCGAAGTCCACTCGGAAAGTGGATCATTTGATTGCTTTCTTTTCGTTTTGTATTTTTGAAATTTTGGAAAGTTCTTGGGCGGCGGTATGGGCGGCACTTAAAAGTTTATTAAGGTGGCGAAAAACTACAATATGTTGTTCGCAAATATTATCGTGCGTAATACCGTATAGGGAATTTGAAAGTTCGGAAATTTCTTCAAGAAAAGTCGCGCTATCGTATTCAAACAATTCTAGCGCGTCCATAATTTCCCCGCCCGTTAGGTCGGCGGGATTTTTAGAATATAGCAAGTCGTTATAATCTAGGTCGGCGTTATCAACTACGGACATTTTTAAATTCCTTTTTCTTTTTTTGCATTTTGTTTTTTGGTTTCCGCCGCCAATTCTTCGGCCACGCCATAGGCTTCGCTCAATAATTTATTTAGGCGGCGAAATTTGAAAATATGCTGGCTGGAAACATTTTCGGCGGTAATACCAAAAGTCGAATCCGCGAAGTCGTTTATGTCTTCTATTATGTGGGTAAAATCGTGGTCGAATAATTCTATGGCCTCGGCCTTTTCTTCCCGCGTAAATTTTACGGGCGGCGCGTTATAAATATCGTCATAGAATTTCATAGGGTCTTTTTCGTTTAAAGAAGTCATAGGTTTTTCCTTTCTTTTTGGCAGCCTATATTTCTATGAACGCTTGGAAAAAACGCGAAGTCGAGAAAAAATGACGATCATTTGATTGCTTTGTTCGGCCCTTTTTGAGCATCAAATGATCGTAAAAAATATTTGATTTTTTCCGCCGAACGCGGGCTATTAGAACGCGGCCCGACCGCCTTTTATTTCAATATTCGGATCCGTATCTGAATATAAAAACTCTATCTGTTCAAAAATTTGAAAAAGCCATCTGTTCAAATTTTTGGAAATCAAAAACCTATCTGTTCAAAATTTTGGAGAACCGATCTGTTCAAAAATTCATGCATGAAAAAGTCATCTGTTCAAATTTTTGAAATTGAAAAAGTGATCTGTTCAAAATTTCTGCATTCCTCTGCGGCTGATACGTTTTCGCAAATTGTTCAGCCTGACCCATTCATTCGAAAAAGGAATCATAACGTCGATGGAATGCCATGCGTTGATGACGGCTTCTTTTCCGCTTCCGGTTTGCTGGACAAGGCGTTTGATCATCTGGTTGGGCGTATGGAATCTTTCCTCGCCGAGCGACCAGAACCCGTCAATAATAGCGCCTTCGTGATGGGTTTGCTTGTAAATAAAGCGGAAGCGGGTGCCGGAATCCAGCACCACGCCTCCCTTGCTCCAAGCAGCGCCCGGCACTTTAAGTCTGATCGATGGGTTATCTAATATTTTCGTAACTTCATCGTCCAGATTCATGGGTGCGGATAGCTCAAACATGATGTTTTCCATGATCATGCGATCATGTTCCGCCAGCGCATGATGGCCATCCAAGGCTATCCGCAAGGCACCCACAACATAGGCCGCTTGAAGGCCCGTTAAAGTAAAGGTCGTCAAGAATGCCTCCCTATTGCGCGTCTTCGAGCTTGTACATGGTTTTGCCGTCGCGGGTGTATTTTGCGATTTGCAGCCCTTCCTTTTTTTCAAGGAGCTTTTTACGGAGGACGGACAAATGCGCCCGCGCGGTATGCGGCAGCCATCCGGTGATCTTGATCATCTCATCGATGGTGATGCCATTTTCGCTCTTGAGCGCCGCCATGATACTGAGCGTCTTACTGACGTTCTTTGGCGACAATTTATCAGCCTTCGGCTTGACGTCGGCTTTGGGCTTTTGCGTGGTTTTAGACGCCTTGGGCTTGCCGGCTGCCTTCGGCTTTACCGCCTTCGCGGTTTTGCCTTTTTTGACAGCCTGGTTCGGTTTTTTGCTTTTGGTTTTGCTCTTGCTGGCCATTGTAATTTTCCTTTCATAATGGGTTAACAGCATCGCCATGAACGCTTGCGTCAAAACGGAAGTCCAGCGCCAAAGCGGATTAGATGATTGCTTTCTTCCGGCCAGAATGATCATTCCCTGACAATCGCCAAAAATGCTTATGATGAATGCAAAACCAGAACGCCGAATTGATTTATGGGACGGCCTTCCGGCACGGCCTGAAACCCGATCCGCTTATTACCGTATCCCAATGGGCCGACCAGCACAGGCGGCTCTCCAGTAAATCGGCTTCCGAGCCGGGGCCGTGGCGGACAAGCCGAACGCCCTATCTGCGGGAGATAATGGATTGTCTTTCGCCGCGCTCGCCTGTCGAGCGCGTTGTTTTTATGAAAGGCTCCCAGCTTGGCGCTACGGAATGCGGCAATAACTGGATCGGCTATATCATCCACCACGCGCCGGGGCCGATGCTATCCGTGCTGCCCACGGTGGAAATGGCCAAACGGACATCGAAACAGCGGCTGGAGCCGCTTATCGATGAAAGCCCTGTCCTGCGGGAGCGGATAAAGCCGCCGCGTTCGCGTGACAGCGGCAACACGATCATGGTCAAGGAGTTCCAGGGCGGCGTCCTGGTATTGACGGGAGCGAACAGCGCGGTCGGCCTGCGCTCGATGCCTGTCCGTTATTTGTTTCTGGATGAGGTTGATGCCTATCCCGGCGATATTGATAACGAAGGCGATCCGGTCATGCTGGCGGAAGCCAGGACGCGGACATTTTCGCGCCGGAAAATCTTTCTTGTCTCCACGCCGACGATCAAAGGCATCTCGCGGATCGAACGCGATTACCTGAATACGGATCAACGGCGCTACATGCTGCCCTGCCCGCATTGCGGCGAGGCGCAATGGCTCAAATTCGAGCAGCTAAAATGGCCCAAGGATCTGCCGGAGCTGGCGCAATACGAATGCGAACATTGCGAAGCCCAGATCGATGAGCATCACAAAACATGGATGCTCGATAATGGTTTCTGGCAGGCGCAAGTCGAAAGCGCCGATCCGAAAACGGCGGGCTTTCACCTGTCGTCACTGTATTCGCCACTCGGCTGGCGGGCCTGGGCGGATATCGCCCGCGCATGGATCGACGCGCAAGGATCGGATTCCGCCATCAAGGCTTTTAAAAACACGGAGCTTGGAGAAACATACGTGGAAACAGGCGATGCCCCAGACTGGCAGCGGCTATACGAACGCCGCGAGGATTACAAAATCGGAACCGTCCCCAGGGGCGGTTTTTTTGTGACCGCAGGCGTCGACGTTCAAAAAGACCGGATCGAAGCGTCCGTATGGGCGTGGGGCCGCGACAAGGAAAGCTGGCTGGTCGAACACCGCGTCATGGACGGCGATACATCGAGGCCGGAGGTTTGGAAAAGCCTCACCGCGATGGTTTCCGAAACATGGACGCACGAGTCCGGCTGCGAATTGCGGCTGGCCCGCGCGGCCATCGACTGCGGCTATGCCACGCAGGAGGTTTATGATTGGGCGCGCCGGAATCCTATCGCCATGCCCGTCAAAGGCGTGGCGCGCGGCGCGGCCCTGGTCGGCGGCCTGTCCAGCATCGACACCACATCCGATGGTAAAAAGCTGCGGCGCGGCCTGAAACTCCGGCCTGTTTACGGCCATATCGCCAAGCTGGAATTGTTCGGGAACTTGCGGAAAAACCCGCCGACCGACGAAAGCGGCGATCCCTATCCGCCCGGCTATGTCCACATCCCCAAAATGGATGAGGAATATATCAAGCAGCTTTGCGCCGAGCAGCTCGTCACGAAACGCAACCGGGCCGGATACGCCCTGCGTGAATGGCAAAAAACGCGGGACAGAAACGAAGCTCTTGATTGCTATGTCTATGCCCGCGCCGCCGCCGCCATGCACGGCCTTGACCGCTTTAATGAGCGGCGCTGGCAGGAACTGGAACGCTCTCTCGGCCTCGACCACGTTCCGTCCCGCGTTATGGATGCGTCCGACGATCAGACGCCGCCACCCTCGTTTCCTTCAACACCCCAAGGCCGCCGTGCGCGGAGTAAAGGCATAAAATTATGAGTTCTCTTCAGGAAAAACTGGAGCGGGTTCAAGCCGCCATCGCGGAAATTGAATCCGGCGCCCAGGAAGTCACTTATGAAGGCCGCTCTGTTACCAGAGCAAAGATTGAGGCTCTCTATGAGCGCGAAAAATATCTGGAGCAGCGGATCGCCCGCCAGTCTAGAGGCGGCGGTATTCGCACGCGCGGAGGTGTTCCGTTATGAGACGCTCCCGTATTTCCCTTCCGAAGCCGGACACGCTGGATAAAATGATCGGCTGGCTATCGCCGGAGGCTGGCGTTCGCCGCCTGAAGGCAAAGACCGTCATGGCCCTTTATGGCGGTTATACCGCCGCCCGCTCCGACCGCCGCCAGACAAAAACCTGGGAGACCATGGAAAGCAGCGCCGATCAGGCCACGCTGCCCGATCTCCCCATATTGCGGGAACGCTCTCACGATCTTGTCCGCAATGCCCCGCTGGCAACGGGCGCGATCAATACGGTCGTGACCAACGTGGTCGGCACTGGCCTTAAAGTGCAAAGCCGCATCGACCGGGAAGTGCTGGCCCCGTATCTGGGCGACAATGAGGAAGTTTTCGATGCCTTTGAACGCGCCGCCGAGCGCGAGTTCCGGTTCTGGGCCAGCAGCCGTAACGGCGACGCCGCACGGATGCAGGATTTCGCCGGGCAGCAGGATCTTGCCATGCGCTCCACGCTGGTCGCGGGTGATGCCTTCGTCCTGCGCCGTCATATCAACCGGCCCGGCGCGCGTTATTCAACGGCCTTCCAGCTGGTCGAGGCCGAGCGCGTCTGCAATCCGAACTTCAACCGTGATTTGCCGTCTTTAAGTGGCGGCGTGGAAAAGGATGAATTCGGCGCGGCCATCGCCTATCACGTTCTGCAGGCTCATCCCGGCGATGTGACGAACCCCGCCAGCCGCCAATGGGTGCGCCTGCGCGCCCAGGACAGGCAAGGTCTATGGCTGGTCAATCATCTGGCGCGTCCCACGCGCATCGGCATGACGCGCCCGGCTCCCTACCTGGCTCCGGTTATTGAAAGCCTGAAGCAGCTGGATAAATATTCGGAAGCCGAACTCATGGCCGCCGTGATTTCTTCCATGTTCAGCGTATTTATCAAGTCCGAGGATCCAGACGGCCTCGCGCCCATGAATGACGGCAGCCCCGTTTCCAGCCGCGAGGAAAGCGATTTTCAGCTGGGGCCGGGCGCGATCCTCGATCTGCTGCCCTATGAAAGCGTGGAGATTGCGGATCCGAAACGCCCCAATACCGCCTTTGATGGCTTTGTCATGGCGGTGCTGCGGCAGGTCGGCGTGGCTCTTGAAATTCCGTTCGAACTTCTGGTCAAGCATTTTACCGCCAGTTATTCCGCCGCGCAGGCCGCGCTGCTGGAGGCGTGGAAATTCTTCCGCGCCCGCCGCGAATGGCTGGCCTCCATGTATTGCCAGCCCATTTATGAAGTCGTTATCACGGAGGCTGTCGCCAAGGGTTATCTCCATGCGCCCGGCTTTTTCTCCGACCCCATGATCCGCGCGGCCTATCTCGGTGCCGAGTGGATCGGCCCGCCGCGCGGCCAGATCGATCAGCTCAAGGAAGGCAAGGCCGCCCGCGAACGGGTCGATATGGGAATCTCGACGCTGGCCGAGGAAACGGCATCGCTGACAGGCGGAGATTGGGATCGCAAGCACCAGCAGCGCGTGAAAGAAAAACGCATGCGCGTCGAGGCCGGGCTTGAAGGCTGGCTGGATGAAGAATCCCGCTCTCTAAACCGCCAGCCCTATTCTCCCGCCCCTCCCGGCGATGAGGAAGACGACGATTAATCCCAGAAGGAAGGAAAACTTATCATGACTAAACGCATTGTCTGCGCGGTCAGTGGCAATCGCCATGAAGCCGTGCCAGCCCCGCAGTGGGATTATTCAAAGGGCCAGAAAATCAGCTTTTCAAGCAGCGCCGTCCTTTCTGCGGTTTTCGAGTCCCCTTTGATTTTGCTCCATGCCACGGAAAAATGCTTCGTGCAGATCGGCGAAAATCCGGTCGCCGCCGACGCCGCAAAATCCCGGCCTCTTGTTTCAGAAAAAGACTGGGCGGAAACCGTCACGGTCGGCCATCGCCTCTCTGTTATCAGGGCAAGCGAGGACGGCGTGCTGTTTGTTATTCCGGCTCTCATGGAAGGCGGTGAATGATGTGGGATATTCCAAGCGGAACCGGGCTTGCCATCCAGACGGATGTATTGCCCCTCGAAGCGCCCGGCGCATTCCAGAAAAACGCGCCCCTGCTGGCAGCCCAGCATTTCGCGCAGCAGGAGTCCATCGCGGTCATCGATGTCAGCGGCGTGATTACGCCCTATCCGAATATCCTGTCCTTCCTGTTTGGCGGCACGGATATCGCCTCGCTGGAGGAACAATTCACCGCCGCGCTCGATGATCCCGATATTTCAGGCATCGTCCTTCGCATCGATAGCCCCGGCGGCCTGATAACGGGCGTGGAGGAGTTCGCCTCCACCATCGCCCAGGCGCGCGGCATAAAGCCTATTGTCGCCTATGCCTATGGAAACGCGGCTTCGGCAGCCTATTGGATCGCCGCGGCGGCTGACAGGATCGTTGCTGGCCCGACCACCGTCCTCGGTTCCATCGGCGTCGCCATGGCCGTGGCGAAAGACCAGGACTCGCGGTGGGTGCGGTTCGTTTCCAGCGGCGCTCCCAACAAAAACCTCGATCCCGCGACCGAGCAAGGCCGGGAGTCCCTTCAAAAACGACTGGACGCGATGGAAGCCGAATTTGTCGGCGCCGTCGCCAGGTTCCGCAATACCAGCACCGACCGTGTGCTGCCCGAGTTCGGGCAAGGCGATGTATTGCCTGCCCGTGAGGCCGTGAAAATCGGAATGGCCGACCACCTGGGCGGGTTCAAAGACGCTCTCGCCCTTATTTCAACCCTCCACACAGAAAGAAAAGGAGCCACTATGACTACACCTCAGCAAGCGCCGCAGACAAAAGGCGGCGAAGACATGATCGCGCGGGCCGATATGACCGCCGATATGATCGCCAAGGACTTCCCCGATCTTGCCGCCGCCCTTATGGCGAAAGGTCGTGAACAGGCGGAAGGCTCGGTGAGTAAGGCCAGCTTCAATGAAGGCTTCAAAGCCGGATCGGAAGCCGAGCGCAAGCGCATCCTCGCTATCGAGGAAGTGTCCATGCCCGGCCATGACGCCATGGTGAAGGCTGCCAAGGAAGACGGCAAAACCACGGCGGGCGATCTCGCCATGAAAATCGTGACCGCCGAAAAACAGCGCGGCGCGAAAACGCTGAAAACCATGGAGGACGATGCCAACGAGCAGCCTGTCGTCCAGCCCACCACGCAGGCGACAACGCAATCCGTCGATGCCAACGCCCCGATTGAAGACCGGGCGGAAGCCGAATGGAGCGGATCGCCTTCTATCCGCGACGAATTCGGCACCAAGGAAGCCTATCTGGCCTTCCGCAAAGCCGAAGAACAGGGCCGCGTCAAACGCTACGTCCGCGCCTAATCCCTACCCCCCAACCCCACCCATCCAAAAAAGGAGACACACATGACGACCCTTGCAGCCGATGCGCCGAGAGATTTTGAGATCGGCGATCACAACGATCTGCCCGTTATCGCGGCGGATATTATTTACGAAGGTGCCGCCGTTGGCATCAACACCAGCGGTTACGCCAGACCGCTTGTGGCCGCAGACGCCTTTGGCGGCTTCGCGCTGCGCCAGTGCGACAATGCCAATGGCGTGGCGGGCGAGAAAAACGTCCGCGTCATCGCGCGAGGGGCTATCGCCCTGAGCGTAACGGGCCTGACGATTGATGATTTCGGCAAGCCTGTTTATGCCTCGGACGATAATACCTTCACCATGACGGCCAGCACGAATACGCAGGTCGGCACGGTAAAACGCTTTATCAGCAACGGCAGAGGCGTGGTCGAGTTTTCGGTGCCGCGCGCCCCGGCAGCCGTATCCACCGCCGACCTTGGCAACGGGGCCGTCACGCTGGCGAAGCTCGCTACGGAAGTCAAACCCAGCCATATCGTCGTCTATGCTGGCGAAGTGACATGGTCTGGCAGCGGCGCGACGCTGAACCATACGGTGACGGGCGCGGCTGATACGGACATCGTCGTGGCAACCATCGCCTCGGCACCGACGCAGGCCGCCTATCTGAAGAAAGCCGTAATCAGCACTGCCAACACGCTGGCGCTGGAATTGTCCGCCGCCAACTCCGGCAACGATGCGGTGATCGCTTACAGCGTTCTGCGCGCCACAGCGTAACCCTCACTAAAAACCTGACTTCCCGACCGTCCTCCGTGGGTTCCCGCGCGAGGGCTTTTTTATTTCACCCCTGACAAAAGGAGATTTACACCATGGGTGCTTCCACACTATCCAGCCGCGCCATTATTGGCCGGTACTACCAGCGTCTTGAGCAAAACCCCGGCCTGCAATGGGTCGGCGCTGTTTCCAACTATTTTACGTCTGATCAGGAATCCGAGACCTATAAATGGCTCGGCCAGGTTCCTGTTATGCGTGAATGGATCGGAGGCCGTAACGCCAAGGGCTTCCGTGAAAACGGCATCACCATCGAGAATAAGCACTTTGAAGCCACGCTCGAAGTGCTTGTCCGCGAACTGAAACGCGATAAGACCGGACAGGTCATGGTGCGCGTGGATGAGCTGGCCGACCGTACCAACGCGCATTGGGCGAAGCTGCTTTCGACCTTGATCGAAAACGGCGAGTCCACCGTGTGCTATGACGGCCAGTATTATTTCGACACCGACCACACCGAAGGCGATAGCGGTTCACAGTCGAATAAGCTGGAAATCAATATTTCCGATCTGCCCACGGAAGTCCACGGCTCCGTCACGGTTCCGTCCGTTGAGGAAATGCAGCTTTCCATTCTCCAGATCATCCAGCAGCTTTATTCGCTGAAGGATGACCAGGGTGAGCCGATCAACGAAAACGCGCGGCAATTCCTCATTATGGTTCCGACTAAGATGTGGAACGTAGCCAAGGCCGCAACGGCGGCTCCGGTCATTACGCACGGCCAGACCAACATCATCCAGACCATGGATGAAATCAAACTCTCGGTCGCCATGAACCCCCGCCTGTCATGGACTGACAAGCTTGCCGTCTTCCGCACGGATGGCGCCGTCAAGCCGCTCATCCGGCAGGAAGAGGAAGCCGTGATCCTGAAAGCCATCGCCGAAGGATCGGAGCTGGAGTTCAACGAAGACAAGCACCGCTATGGCGTCGATACATGGCGCAACGTCGGTCTTGGTTTCTGGCAGCACTCCTGCCTTGCCCAACTCGTATAAGGAGGCGTTTCATGACACAGCGTTATGCAGTAACCGGGGTCAAAGTAAAATTTGGCCCCGGCTTTGTTCTGGAGCTGGACAAGGATCAATCCGGCTCCCGGTCTCACCTTCTTGAAAAGCTGAAAAGCGGGCATTACCGCGTTTTGACTCAGGTCGAGTTCAAGCGCGGCGAAGAGCTGGGCATTGTCAGCGGCGACGTTCCGAAAGCCTGGTCGGGCTTTCTTGCGCCTGCCGATAGCCGTGCGGAAACTTCCGGCGATCATATCCGCCTGCCCGTCAAAGCCATTCATCGTGGCTTTGGCAAATGGGACGTTGTCGACCCGGAAGAAATTGCCGTCAACGACGAGTCGCTGACAAAGGAAGACGCGCTGGCATTGGCCAAAAAACTCAATGCCGGAACCTAAGCCATGACATCGCCCTCTCAGATGGCCGTGGATATCGTCTTCGCCACATTCGGCGTGGACGCCGTTCTCAGCCCGAAATCGGGGGATCCAGACGTTGCGATCCGTGTTGTCACGAAATCCGCGCATGAAGTGATGGATTTCGGCGACACACGGATCCTGACGGACACGATGCTTATGGAAGTGCGCCGCTCCGAAGCCTCACCCGTCAACGGCGATATTATCCGGCTCGGCGACCAGGATTATCAGGTGCAAGGCCCGCCGCAGATTCTTGATACGGACAGGCTCGTCTGGACGCTCGATATGAGGAAAGCATGATCGTTGCCGATATCATCGGTTCCTTGAACAAGGACGTTCTGGCGGAAAAACAAAACCTGATTTCCGCCGTCCAGTCGGCCACGCGGGCCGCCACGGACGGTTTAAAAAGAGAACTGCGCGGCCAGATCACAACGGCGGGCATGGGCCGCAATCTTGCCAATAGCTGGCAATCTGAATTTTACACGAACAAGGGCATAGACCCTGGCGGTTATATTTATTCAAAGGCGCCGCACATTATCGAATCCTTTGACGAGGGTGTGATTGTTCGCGCCCGGCGTAAGCGCATGCTGGCGATCCCGACCGAAAACGCCCCCAAGCGTATCAATGGCCGCAAGGCGACACCGTGGCGATATAACGATTATATCCGCAAGCTCACATACGTTAAGCGCCCCGGCAAACTGCCGCTGCTGGTCGATGAATATGAAGCGCAGACCTATAAGCGCAAAACAAAAAGCGGCAAGAAAAAGGGCGATTTCAAAAGATTCAATATCAATCCCGATCCTGCGAAGTCGGAAGGCCGCACGACCGTGGTCGTTTTTATCCTGATCCCTATCGCCAAAATGCCGCGCGTCCTCGACGTAACGGGCGCGGCGGAAAAATGGGCCAATGAGCATGTGAAACTGATCGACGGCCACTATAACCGGAAAAGCAGAACCAGAAAATGAGCAGCAAAACAGAAACCGTCCTGCAGACGCTGAAAACACTGCTGGAAGCGAATTGCGCGGCCCCTGTTATCCGCAACACCGCCTTGCCGGAGATCGTGCCGCCTGAAGGACTGATCGTGATTTATGACGGCGATCCCGGCCAGTCCGACAAGGCTCTGGGCGGCTTTGACTCCGTCTATTATGAGCATGCCATCGACATTATCGTTTTTGTGGAGCAAGGCGAGGCGGACGAGCGCGATACGGCGTTCGATACGCTGGTGGCGCAAATAAAAACGGTTTTCCGAACCTATCCCGATTTAAACGGTGAGGTTTTCGGCCTCACCTACGACCACCCGAAAACAGAAGTCATTCCGGTCGTCGGCGGCACGGCGCTTAAATCCGGCACCCTCGCCCTGCGCGCCGATTACGAGGATCCGCTTCACTGACCGCATAGATTTACCCCTGAAAACCCCGCCATCCCGGCGGGGTTTTTCTTTTTCACCAAAACCAAAAAGGAGAAACGACCATGGCAAGAGCGTATGGGTCTAACGCCACGCTGCTGCTCAAACGCGAGACCGTGTATGGGCAGCAGGCAACGGGCAATTATTACCGGATGCCTTTCAACAGTTCCGACCTCAGCAGTGAGCAAGGCTTGATCGAGGATGCCGTTCTCGGTTATGGCCGCGATCCGCTCCAGCCGTTGCGGGACGTTATCAATGATGAAGGCGACATTGCCGTTCCCGTCGATCCGCGCTATCTCGGATTCTGGCTGACGGGGCTTTTGGGCGATCCCACCAGCGCGGCTGTTCCCGCGACCGGGTCTATCGAATTTTCAGAAATTCCGACTGACGGGGATACGATCACCATCAACGGCACGGAATTTACCTTTGTCGATGAATCCCCCGCAGGCGATGAAATCGAAATCCAGGATACGCTCATCCAGACCATCGACGCCGCCGTTACAAAACTCAATGCGTCTTCGGACGGCGACGTTCTGGTCGCCACCTACAGCCGCCCGACCGGAACCGAGCGCCTTGTCATCACCCATGACACAGGCGGCACGGCGGGCAACACCTTCACGCTGGCCACGGATATCGAAACCGCGACCGTGAGCGCCGCCACGCTACAAGGCGGCGGCAACAAGCACGAGTTTATTTCCGGCAAAGATCCGTTGCCCAGCTATTCCGTCCAGATCGGCATGTCCAAAGTGCCGGCCTTTTTCATGCATACGGGCGTGGTCGTCAATTCGCTTGCGCTGGATTTCCAGCGTTCGGGCGCGGCGGCGGCCACCATCGGTGCCATCGCGCAGGCCGAGACGCGCTTTGGCTCGACCCAGGGCGGCACACCGCAAACCCTGACCTTTTCCCGTATCAGCCAGTTCCAGGGCGCGGTGAAAAGCGGCGGCGACCCCATCGGCAACCTGACGGCGGCTTCCGTCACCTACACGAACAATATGGAGAAAATCGAAACAATCCGCGATGACGGCCTTATCGACGGCGCCGATCCGACGATTGCCGCCCTGACTGGCACGATTGAAGTGCGGTTCGCCGATACGGTTCTGGTCGACAAAGCCTCCAGCGGCATACCTGTCGATCTGGAATTTACCTATACCCTTGCCCATAACCTGATTTTGAAGCTGGAGGCGCATGAAGTGTATCTGCCCAAGCCCAAGCTCTCGGTGGACGGCCCTGGCGGCGTCCAGGCCTCGTTTGATTTTCAGGGGGCATTCAACACCATCAAAGCCCGCATGCTCACCGTCACGCTGCTCAACGACATCGATGGAAGCCAGTACCTATGATCAATATAAAACAGCCCAGAGAGCCGTATCGCATTGATGTCGTCCGGGGGTTTACGGTTACCGTCAAACCCCTGACCACCCTCTTGTATTCAGCCGCCACGATTGCCGCGCAAAAGCGGGTCAGCGAACTGGAAAAGAGCATAAAAGACGTCGAAATGGCGGGTTTTATGCCCGAAAACCCCCTCGACCTGAAGGATCCAAGGCAGAAAACCGCCATTTATATGGATTTTCTAATCAAGGAACTGGCGATCAATCATATTGTGGCGTGGGACGGGGTCGGAAACGAGGCCGGAGACGGCCCCGCCGAATGCACACCGGATAATATCCGCGCCGTCATGGAGCAATCAGCAGTCGCCGAGAGCTTTTTCCAGCTTTTCACCAACTATGTTTTCCTGCTGCAGGAAGGCAAAAGCCGGATCCGGGCGCTGGCGACATGGCACTTCAAAAAGAACGGCGGCCCCTCCTATTGCGATGGCTGCCGCAAGCAGGAGCTATCCTGCGCCTTTGAAAATATCTGCCCCTATCAGGTGAACGCGCCCAAGCTGCTGCAAGAGCAGCAGGCGTGGGAAATTATCGAAGCCTCCATCACGCAGATGCGGATCTCTCCTGCCGGAAAAATTCTCGGCCTGAATATGGACTCCGCTCTGGCGATGGCAAAAGCCCGCAATTTCGATCTGGAAATCGTGTCCGAATTTTTGACCGAAGCCGAGCGCGGCATTCTTCAATCCCTTGATGAAAACGAAACAGCCTCCTAAATATGGCCAACCGCGAAAACAGATATACAATCTCCCTGCGTGTCCAGGGGGACGGCAAAGTCACGGCCACGCTGGAAAAGGTCGGGCAGGCCGGGGAGAAAAGCCTTAAGCGCATAAACAAGGCGGCCAGCGAAAGCGATGTGATCGTCCGTGGCCTGACCCGCACCATCACCTCGCGGCTGCTTCCGGCTTTCACTGCCGCCAGCGCGACAAAAAGCCTGTTTCAGAATATCCAGACCTTCGAGCGGATCGATATCCGCCTGCGTTCCCTGACCAACAGCGCGGAGGATTATGCCGACACGCAGGCTTATTTATCGGCAAAAGCCAATGAGCTGAATGTCGATCTGACTGTTTTGTCGGATGGATACGCCAAACTGCTGGCGCTGCAGAAATCCGGCATCCTCAACCGTGAACAGGTCAATCAACTTTCCGAGGGTCTGGTCAATGTCGGCGTCGCGCTCGGCACATCGTCTGCCAATATCGACCGCGCCCTGTTCGGCCTTTCGCAAGGCTTAAGCACCGGAACGCTGCGCGCCGAGGAATTGAACCAGGTGGTCGAGCCTCTGCCCGGCCTGCTGCAAGAGCTTGACCGCGCGGCGGGCCTGCCCGCGGGCGGTTTCCGCAAGCTGGTCAATGACGGCAAGGTCACGAGCGATTTCTTCGCCACGACCATGATCCAGGCATTGCAGGGCTTTGAAGGAGAGGCCGCAAAACTGGACGGCACGGTGGCGGGATCCTTCACGCGCCTGAATAACGCATGGAAAGAACTCTCCCGCGCCATCGGCGATTCCGTGGCCATCGACGGCGTTGTATTTTTAACCGAGGCTCTGGCCGATAGTATTTCCGTGGGTGAAAAAGCCGTCACCGGGCAGATGGCCTTTGCCGAGGCCACGACCTTTGTCCAGAAAACGGCGTTCTTTGTCGCCCGCGCGATCAAGGCCGCCTTCCTGGTCTTGCAAACCTCGGTGCTGGGGCTGGCGCGGGCCTTATTATTCAGCCTTGAAAAAGTGCAGGACGGCATTGTCTATACCGTCAATCTTATTCCCGGCATTGAAATCGAAGGCGTTAAAGCCTTCAAGAATTTCCGTCTGGCCGCCGAAGCCGCCATCCGTGATAACGCCGTCCAGTTTGTTCAAAATCTGGACTTCGGGCCGGACGAAGAAACGATTAAGAAAATCCGCGACACCGAAAAACGCCTGCAGGAAATGCGGCGTCAAGCTGAGATCGACCGCTCCAAGGAATACCAGGCCGGGCAGCAGAAAAACCAGCCCGCCACGCAAACCAAGGAGGATAAAGAGCGCATCAAGGCGATGGAGGAAGAGCGCAAGAAAATCGAAGACGTTACAGCCGCCCTGCGCTTTCGCAACGAACAGGTCTTACGGAATGAAGAGGCCCAGGAACTTTACAATCAGCTTAAAGCGGCGGGCGTCGAGCTTTTCAGCAAGGAAGGTTTTGAGATCGCCAAGCTGGTGCAGGAATATTTCCGGCTGCAGGAACAAAAAGAAAATGAACGCAAAGATGATGAGCGCCGCAAGCAGCTTATCGATGAAATAAAGCAGATCACGGAAGACAATATCTCCGTGCAGGACAAATACAACCAGCGCATGGAAAAATTGAACCAGCTCCTGAAAGAAGGCGCCATCAGTTTTGAAGAGTTCAAGGCCGCATCGGCAAAAGCCTATGAGGAAATGGAAAAGGCCAGCGACAAATGGTTCGATGGCGCCAAACGCGCATTTGACGATTACGCTAAGGAAGCCACCGACATGGCGGCCAATGTCGAGCGCGTGGTTTCCAACGCCATGCAGGGACTTGAAGATGCGCTTGTCGAAGCAACCACCACCGGAAAATTTGAATTCAAGGATATGGTCGACAGCATTATCGAGGATGTCGCCCGCCTGCTCGTCCGTACCCAGATTACAGGGCCGCTGGCGCAAGGGTTGAGCGGCCTGATCGGCAATATCTTCGGCGGGCAAAGCGGTGGTGGGAGCAGCGGCGGCTGGTTTGCAAAAGGCGCGGCGTTCTCGGACGGGGAGCGCGTCACGGCCTATGCCAGAGGCGGCATTGTGGGCCGCCCCACCCTGTTCCCCATGGCAAAAGGCGTGGGACTTATGGGCGAAGCCGGGCCGGAGGCTGTCATGCCGCTCACCCGCACATCATCTGGTCGCCTCGGCGTTGAAGCCATAGGAGGCGGCGTCGCGGGCGGCAATCTCTACACCATCAATGTCGATGCCAGAGGCTCCAGTGATCCAGCTGCTACGTCCGAGTCCGTCAAACAGGCAGTGGACGAAGCCCTGAGCGCCCGCATCCCCGGTATCGTGCAGACCAGCGTCCAGCTTGCTCATCGCAAGACCGTGGATTCCTGGCAGCGGCGCGGCAGCCGATTTGAGTAAAGGAGTGCTTACTGGACTTCAAAATAATCGACGGAGAGAATCATGCCCCTATCATCGCCGATGGCCTTTTTTGCGAAATCGGGAAGAGTATCTTTATAATTTTCTAATTCAATATTCAGGGAGCATAAATTGCCAGCCCCCATAAGCGCAGGCCCAAGCAAGTTTCCTGTTAGATTTTCTTCAAGCGCCAAAATGGCTTTTTCGGTTTCGGATCGGAGAGCTTCCCAAGATTTCTTATCCATTGGGCGTTTTAATGCATGAAGATAGTCTCCAGATTTTTCTGCAAATTTTCTTAAAAACAGAGAAACAGGGATATAGCGAAATACGAAAGTTTTGTCGCCATCGGTCACAGTGATGGTTGATCCGGTGTTCTCACTGCAGAGATTTTTAGAGATCGCTTTAGACAGATGGTCGATCTTGTATGTTCTCTTCGCTTTTTTGGGAACGTGATCGTGCGGATCAAGGATTTCCTGCAACCGCGCTTCAATAGCGCAGCGCAATTCCAGAATGGCATAAACCAAAGATGCTTCCGAGCCTTCGGAAAACCTCTTTTTCGCCCGCTCAAAATACCCGCGAGAGTTTATGGGATATGAATCGCCGTCTTTCATGCCCTTGACTATACAACACCCACCCTAACCTGTTGAAAAAATAATGGCAGACATAGAATTAACCTGGCCGCTCAATCTACGGCCAGCCCAGCAAAGTTTTTATATCCGCACCCTGACCACGAAATTTGAAAATCCGCTGACCGGACAGGTGCAGGTGCTGGAACGCGACGCGGCGCGATGGGTCACGAAGCTTTCCCTTGTCCGCAACGAACTGGACGCGCGGCGGCTGGAAGCCCTGCTGGCTGCCCTGCGCGGTTCGGTCGGGCATGTCTTTATGCCTGATTTTCGCAGGCCGCAGGCCAAAGGCTCCCTCGCGGGCGATCCGCAGCTTGCCAGCGGCACAGGCACGACCCTGACCGTCACCGGATTTACGCCGGAGGCGGTGGGCGTATTGAAGGCGGGCGATCTGATCCAGACCTCCGTGGGCCGCTCCCATATCGTGCTGCAGGACGTTGATGCTGACGCGGACGGTGAAGCCCTGGTGCCGATTGCGCCGCGCCTGCGCGAAGAGGTCACGGAAGGGCCGCTTGTCACGCAGAATTGCCGCGTCCGCATGCGGCTGCTGAATGATGACAGTACGGAAAACACCACGGACAGGCGCCGCCTGACCAGCTTTGATTTGGATCTGATCGAGGTTTTGCCGCAATGATTTTTGACTGGCCGGAGGGAATTTATCCGCGCACCCAGAAATTCTATCTCCTGCCGCGCACGACCCGCTTTGCCTCGTCTTTCACCGGGCAGGATCAGGTTCTGGAGCGCGACGCTGTCAGATGGGTGGCGGAATTTACTTTTGAACTTGAGGGCAATCGCACCCGCGCTCTGGATGCTCTCATAGCGTCCTTGCGCGGCGCGACCGGAAAAATCCTCGTGCCGGATTTCCGGCGCAACATGCCCATGCCCGTCGCGCCCAGCATGGACGATTATGCCGAGGATATCGGCCTGACGTTCTTTGGAGACCGCTATGATTTCAGCGATCAAACGCATGAGGAAGGTTTTCTAGCGACGGAACAAACGCCGCCTCTGGGCGCGGAGCAAAACGCCCTGTTCGGCGGCGGCTTCGATGCCATCCTTGTTTTCAAGGATCATGTCACGCTGCTGACCGAGGATGAGCTGATTTTACTGGCCGATGGCGTGGGCATTCCTTTTGAAACGGATCGTGGCTTTCTTCTCACCATCGAGCATGGCGAGGCTTTGGAAATATACGCCGAGGAAGGCTATGAGCTGCAAACGCAGAGCTTTCAATATATCCCTCGCCAGATCAGCGGCGGATTTATCGAAGGCGAAGGCCAGCCCACCCTTTTAAAAGGCGGCACGAGGAACAGTCTTTTGATCGGCGGCCTTGCGCCCTGGCATACCGTGATCAAGGCCGGAAACGGGATTTCGCCCATTGAAGGCCATGCCCATATCATTTTGCAGGATGTGACGACCGATATTAACGGCCATGCCAACGTCCCGGTCGCGCCCCGCCTGCGCGGCGCCATTATCGAGCAGCCGCTTTTATTAAATGGCATCGCCGTCCTGATGCGCCTGACCGAAGACGATGCGGGCGAAAACAACACGGTTCCGCCGAACCGCTCCCTCTACACCCTGAAATTTGAACAGATACTGGCTTAAGCAATGACAAAACGCCTGAATGACACTCTGTCTGAAGAGACGGAGAAACAAGTCGTGCGCCCTATTCTTATGGCCTCCTTTGATTTTGGGGAAAGCATCGACCGGGCATGGAGCGGCGTCGGGCAGCTGGAATGGGACGGCCATATCTGGTACGGTGCGGGAAGCCTCGGCAAAGTTTCCACGGTCGAGGAAACGACCGAACTGCGCGCCACCGGAGCCAGCTTTCAATTAAGCGGCATTCCCGCCGACCTGATTACAAAAGTCAGCACCTCACCCATTCAAGGCCGGAAGGCGCGGCTTTATCTGGCCTTCATGGAGGATGATTTCAAAACCCTCATCATGGATCCCGTTCTGATTTTCGATGGGCGGATGGATACGGTCGATATAGCGGACAGCGGCGATACGGCCACCGTCACCCTGACTGCCGAAAGCCGCCTGCGCGATCTGGAGCGCACCCGCACACGCCGTTATACCGACGCCGATCAGCAAGGCCGCTTTCCCGGCGACAAAGGTCTCGAATACGTCCCCTCGCTGCAAGACAAGCAGATCGTCTGGGGCCGCGCACCGGAGTAAATCGATGACAGAATTAAAACGCTATCCCGACTGGCCCGAAAGGCTGGCGGCGCAGATCCATGCCCGCATGAAAGAGCCTTTCGTGTGGGGCCAGCATGATTGCTGCCTGTTCGCTATGGACTGCGTCAAGGCGATGACGGGCGAGGATCTGGCCGCGCCGTTCCGGGGCTATGCCGACCAGAAACAAGCCCTGCGAATGCTTAAAAAGCATGGCGGGGTCGCCGGGATCGCCGAGGCCGTGGCGAAGCGATACAAAATTCTGGAAATCGCGCCCGCCATGGCCGGACGGGGCGATGTCTGCCTGTTTGATATCGGGCGTGGCGATACGCTCGGAATCCGCGCCGGAGAAAATATCTTCGCGCCCGGCCCGGACGGCCTCCTCGGCTTTCCCATGCTCCAAGCCACTCGCGCATGGAGGATCGGATAATGCCCCAGGTCATTCCCGTTGTCCTGGGCGCGGCTGTTTCGCATGTCGTCAGCGGCGTTATCGGCGGCGGCATTATCGGCGCCATCGTGGGCGGGGTTGTCGGCTCCGCCGTGGTGTCCTTCACCGCGCCCATTTTCGCCCCCAAGCCCAAGCAAGTTTCTACAGCCCCGTCCGTCACCTCCATCGCCAATGGCAGCCGGGGCCGGACGGAAATGGTCAACCAGCCGATCACTTCGCACCGGATTGTTTACGGCCAGGTACGCGTGTCCGGCCCCTTGGTATTCACCCACAGCCGCGCCATCGGCAGCAGCGACAAACTCGACATGCTGCATTGGGTCATCATCCTGGCCGCCCATGAAGTCGAGGAAATCGGCGATATTCTGTTTAATGACCAGGTCGTGCCGCTGGACGGCAGCGGGGATGCCACATCCGAACCCTATAAACGGGACGGCACGGTCTATGCCAGCGTTTACAAGCATCTGGGATCCATCGACCAGACGGCGGATTCCGTCCTGGTCGCCAATAGCGGCGGCCAATGGACATCGGGTCACCGCCTGCGCGGCCTAGCCTATATCCACGCCCAGATGCGTTTTGACGATATCGCCTATGCCAGCGGCACGCCGAATATCTCCGCGCTGGTCAAGGGCCGCAAGGTTTACGATCCGCGCAGCGAAGAGGAAGCCTGGTCGAATAACGCCGCGCTCTGCATTCTTGATTACCTGATTTCGGATTTCGGTCTGGGCGCCAGCGTCGATGAAATCGACATGAACTCCTTCGTGGCCGCCGCCAATATCTGCGATGAGGAAGTGGCCACGCTGGATGGAACGGAAAGCCGCTATACATGCAACGGCGTTGTCGATCTTTCAGACAGCCCGCGCGATATTCTTGAAAACATGCTGGGAAGCTGCGCGGGCTTCCTTGTCCATACGGGCGGGAAATGGCGGCTGCAAGTCGGCGCTTATAATCCGCCGCTCAAAACATTCGACCAAAATTTCCTGCGCGATGCAGTGGTCATGCGCCCGCATCGCTCCCGCAGGCAGCTTTTCAATACGATCAAGGGTGCGTTCGTCTCGCCCGACCATAACTGGCAATCAACAGGCTATCCCGCCGTCTCCACGGATTTTTATATCACGCAGGACAATGGCGAAGAAATAATCAGCACGCTGGATCTGTCTTTCACGGTGTCGCACACCATGGCGCAGCGCATCGCCCGTATCGCGCTGGAGCAAGTCCGCAGGCAGCGGCAGATTCAATATCCCGCCAATCTGGCAGGGTTTCAGGTCGCGGCAGGAAACACCATCGCCGTCGATCTTCCCCGCTTTGGAGTCAACGGCCTGCCCTGCCGGATTACCAACTGGCAGATGGTCGAGGATATGGGCGTCGATCTGACTTTCGATGAGGACGGCGAGAGCGTTTATGCCTTCGACCAGTCCGACCTGAAAGCCATCGGCGACAATCCGCAAGTGGTGGTGCCGAATAATCAGGCCGTTCCGCCTGCCGAGCCGAATAACGTCACGGCGGAAGCCGGGGACGATTTTATCACGATTAGCTGGGATCGGATTTTAGAAAGCGATTTCCGGTATGTCGAGGTCTGGGAAAAATCCACCACGACCGCCACGCCGGAAATCGACGCGGCCCGCATTCTTGAAGTCTACGACAACTCGTTCACCCGCAATCTGCTGACAGGCGGCCAGACAAAATATTACTGGCTGCGCGCCGTTGATCGCTATGGGAACAAATCCACCTTCGCCGGGCCTGTCGAGGCCACCACTTCCGGCGAAGAAACCATCGTCCTTGTCCTTGAATAACCCGCTTTAAGGAGCTTCCCTCATGACCACGACTAAAAAAATCTCGGAACTTCCGAGTGCTGTAACGCCGCTTGCCGGAACCGAAGACATTCCCATCGTTCAAGATGGCGCAACGCGCAGGGCCTCGCCCAATGATCTCCGCGCTGGCCTTTCGGCGGAAGGCCATGAACACGTTCTCGCGGATATCACCGACGCGGGAACGGCGGCGGGCGCGGACATTGAGGACTTTGCCACTGCCGCGCAAGGCGCCAAGGCCGATAGCGCCATCCAGCCGGAAGACCTCGGCACGGCGGCTGTGGCCGATACAGGCGATTTCGCTACGGCGGCACAGGGCGCGAAAGCTGATTCCGCCGTGCAGCCGGAGGATCTGGGAACGGCTGCTGCCGCCGACGCGGGAGATTTTGCCACCGCCGCGCAGGGTGCCACTGCCGATAGCGCGGTACAGCCGGGGGATCTTGCTTATCCTGGCTTTCTGAATGCCATCATCAATGGCGGCTGCCTCATATCCCATCGCGGAGACAAGTCTTTAAGCACGTCCTGGCAATACGGCCCGGTCGATCTGCTGGCCGTGAAAGCCGAAGGCACTGTATCCGCCGGCACAATCAAACAGGTGACGTCCGCCTTCAGCCTGACTGTAACGGGCGCGGCCTGCTTCGTGGAAAACGCGACGCTGACCGGATCGGGCGCGATCCTGTTCCGCCGCCGCATCGAGGCAAAGGACGCCGCCCTGTTTTATAACAAGCCCGCTTATTTTTCGGCGCGGACGTATCACGATACGGGGTCAACGCGGAATTACATCATCACAATCCGCAAGGCGGACGCGGCAGACGATTTTTCCAGCACCACGCTTATCGACACCGACACCGTAACGGTCGCCGACGACACCAATGCGTCCATCGCCATGGCGATCAATGATATGGGCGATTGCCGGAACGGTATTGAGATCGAAGTCAAAATCGATTGCGGAGCTGTAACCACCAAGGATTTTTTCATGGCCGAGCAGCAGTTAAGTATCGGCAATGTCCAGCGGCCCTTTGAATTTCGGCCTGCCGCGTTTGAAACGAAGCTGGTTCATCGCTATTTGCGGCCCATCGCCGGAATCATTGGCGTGGCGAACTCCGCCAGCAACATGCAGGCGATATTTAGCCACCCCGATATGAGGGCCGCGCCCGAATACGAGGCGCTGGCGGCTCTCAATATGACAGACGGTTACACAGCCGACTTTAACCAGTCGGGGCCGAATATCGCCACCGTCCACGAAAATACCGCCCACAGCGCCCGCGTCGATATTGCCCTGTTTTCCGGCCTGACTTCGGGCCGATTCCATATTCAGCGCGGCACCAGCGCCATCATCCTTGCCAGCGCGGAGCTATAAACATGGCCGAAATTGATTCCATCCTTGTCCCCGGCCAGAGCGTCAACAAGCAGCTCCTGCGCCAGTATCTGGCCGCGCGGGAAGTCGCCCGCCCGCAGGATTACGGCGCGGTCGGCGATGGCGTCCACGACGATACGGAGGCCATCAATAACGCTCTGGCGGCGGAACAGGCCATTTATCTGCCGCGCGGCGTTTACCGCATCACCGCTCCGATTGTCATGCACTATGGCAACGCCATTCTGGGCATGGGTGATGGCAGCGTTATTCAGGCGCAGGATACGCCGCTCAATGAAATGGAGGCCCCGCCCTATAGCTCGGATTTTAATGCCATCGAAATGGTCGAGGGCTATTGCATCCTCGAAAATATCAAGATTGTCGGCGGCGGCTCCGCCCTGTTCCTCGCGGGCAAGGTTGGCCCCTGCGTCAAGAATGTGATCGAGAACGTCACCATCTGGGACGCGCAAATCGGCATAACGCTGGATGGCTGGAACGACACGAACAAGCCTTGCTATTGGAATAATTTCAGCCGCGTGCTGGTGGCGCGGCCAAAGATCAATGGCGTTTTGCTGACTACCACGCCGCTTGATTGGGACGACCCGGATACGTTCGGGGATTCTCCCAATGCCAATAAATTTTATGATGTGCGCGTTTATTCGCTCTCGTCCCCTCTGAGCGGCGCGGGATTTTTCGTTTCCAGCGGGCAGTATAATAACTCCTTCACGGATTGCGAGGCGAACGTCCATCCCGATTCCGAAGCTTGCTTTCGGCTTGGCTTCGCCGCGCGGCATAATGTCATTACGAACTTTTACGCGGAAGGTCTCGGTCTTTCGCCCGGCATCCGTATTGATAACGGCTCTCTCGATAATACGATTTTCCGCCTGTTTTCCGCGACGGGCGGCGCCGCTATCTGGGATCCCACGCTGCAGGGCGAATATCAGGCGTTCGACGCGGGCTATCCGAAGAAAAATTATTTCAAGGATGCCCTCGTCACGGACATTCACATCGAGGGCATGACCAGGGCCACGACCTTTATCGATCCCCCCGTCGATCATGAGGGCGACATCTATATAGACCTGAAACATACTTTCTATCTGCTCAGTTCCTTTAATCTTCCCTATAACGTGATCCTGCCGAATGCGGGTGACGCTGGCGGGCGCTGGGTCACGTTCAAGAAAAACGATCTGCGCGATAATCCTATCACGATCAAGGAACAGGACGGCGAAGGCCCCGACAGGCGCGACCTTGTCCTCCTGCAGCAATATGACACCGTAACGCTGGTTTCAAACGGCGCGACCTGGTGGGTATGCCAGGACAATCGCATGCCGCGCCCCAGCCGTTATATCGAGAATAGCACCGTGCCGTCCGGCACGTTTCAGGCCGATATGCTCAACCGCGTTTATCTGGTTTCGGCCTTTTCCGGGCAGATCATTTTTGAATTGCCGCATCCCTCCGCCGCCTCCGGTCGGCTGGCCACCATCAAGAAAATAGACCCTTCCGGCAACCATGTAAAAATTCAGATGGCGGGCGGCTCCGGCGGGCCGGACGCGCAAATCTGGTCACTGACATCCCACTTCGCCGCCATGACGATCTATTCGGATGGCGGGCAGTGGATTGTGCTTTCCAGTTACTAACCTCCCCAAAAAAGAAAGGAATTATCATGTCCCCTGTCGAATGGGGCCTGCTGCTGGGTATTCTTGCCCAGAGCGTGGCCGTTATTTCCACCCTCGTAAAACTGGTCGCGTGGGCCACCCGAAGCATCACCGCTTGCGAACAGCGTCTCACCTCCCTTGAGCATCAGGTCAATAATGATGTAACGGGCCGTCGCGTCGTTGCTGAAATGCGCGAGGATTTGGCCAGCATCAAATCGCAAGTCATCGATATTCGTGCGGACATAAAGCTCCTGCACGAGATTGCGGGGCGGTAATGCTTTATCGCTTTTCGCAAAAATCGGAGGATCGGCTGCAAACCCTTCATCCAGACATGCGGCGTGTCGTCCGCAGGGCTTTAAGTTTTCAGGTGATGGATTTTACCGTCCTTGAAACGCTGCGCGATCAGGCCCGGCAGGAACTCATGGTCAAAACGGGCGCGTCCACGACACTAAACAG
>Ga0075012_10001399_pt1 | contig 24741 bp, 18 predicted proteins | sample All_14_2_FD_71474 | JGI IMG/M metagenome (GOLD analysis project Ga0075012, IMG submission 71474) | Freshwater microbial communities in response to fracking from Pennsylvania, USA - Allegheny Zone_MetaG_DW_15 | ecosystem: Environmental > Aquatic > Deep subsurface > Groundwater > Drilled...
GGGCAATATTGAGATCGCGGCACTCGAGGCGCCCGCCGGGGGCGGTCGGCGCATCGACATTGAAGTCGGTTCGACTGTCATCGAGGTCAAACGCGACCTGAGACGCGGTCGCGTCCGCGAAGATGCGATCGAGCAGCTTGCCGCCTATGTCGCTCATCGCGCCCGCGAAAGTGGGCGGCGATATGTCGGCGTGCTCACAGACGGAGCGGAATGGCTGTGTTTCAATCTAGTCGACGGCGCTCTTCAGCAGGTTTCGGCGCTTGACATCGACAGCTCGGCGGAAAGTGTGGGCAAGCTGGTCTTCTGGCTGGAAGGCGTACTTGCCACCGCGACCGGCATCACGCCAAACGCGCGAGAAATTGAAGCCCGCCTTGGCGCCACCAGCACCGCCTACGCGATCGATCGCGCAACGCTCGCGGCCCTTTATATGCAGAACCGTGATTTGCCGACGATCAAGGTGAAACGCGAGCTATGGTCGCGGCTCCTCACTTCGGCACTCGGAAGCCAGTTCACTGACGATGATGATCTGTTCATTGAGCACACGCTGCTCGTAAACACGGCCGAGATCATCGCGCACGCGGTGTTGGGCCTTCCCGTCGCCGATCTCGGCGCTGCTTCGCTCCTCTCGGGAGAGAAATTCGCGGAAAGCGGAGTCCACGGCGTCGTCGAAGCGGATTTCTTCGACTGGGTCATCGAAGTGGATAACGGCGAGCACTTCATCAAGACGCTCGCGCGAAGGCTCCTGCGTTTCGATTGGAGTGCGGTTCGCGAAGACGTACTCAAGGTTCTTTACGAATCCGTCATCGGTACGGACACGCGCAAGGAACTCGGCGAATATTACACACCCGACTGGCTCGCACGGGCCATCGTCGAGGAAGCATACACCAAGCCGCTGTCCACACGCGCGCTCGATCCGTCCTGCGGCTCGGGAACGTTCCTGTTTCACTGCGCCTCTGAATATCTCGACAAGGCGCAACAGGCCGGGATGCCGCTTGCGGCGACACTGGATGGACTTACGCAGCACGTCATCGGCATGGACCTCCATCCGGTCGCAGTCACATTTGCTCGCGTCACTTACCTGCTTGCCATCGGCCGGGAGCGGCTGACCGCTGCGGACCGTGGCGAGATTCACATCCCGGTCTACCTCGGCGACTCCCTCCAGTGGCGAGAGCAGAACCTCAATCTCTGGAGTCATGACGCGCTTGTGATCCAAGCTGAAGACGGTCGGGAACTGTTCGGATCAGAGTTGCGGTTTCCTGATCGGCTCCTCGCCGACGCGCGCGAATTTGATCGCCTTGTCGAAGAGTTGGCGCGCCGCGCGAGCAGCAGCCAAGCGGGTAGGCCGCCCCCTGCCCTGACCTCTCTTTTCGCTAGGTTTGGCATTCGGCCCGAGGAACAGCAGACCATCGAGGCGACGTTCGCCACGATGCATCGCCTGCATCACCAGGGGCGCGACCATATCTGGGGTTATTACGTCCGCAACATGGCGCGCCCGATGTGGCTCGCGCGCGAGGCGAACCGCGTGGATCTCCTGATCGGCAATCCGCCGTGGCTTGCCTATCGCCACATGCCTGAGGAGATGCAGGCGACGTTCAAAACGATGAGCGAACGCCGGAACCTGTGGGCAGGGCGGGAACTGGCCACGCACCAGGATCTTTCCGCGCTGTTCGTTGTACGGGCGGTTGAGCTCTATCTGCGGATCGGCGGCCGGGTCGCGATGGTGCTTCCCAACGCCGCGGTCGATCGCGAGCAGTATGCAGGGTTTCGCCAGGGCAACTATTCTGATCCGGTCGGGGCCGTCAGCCTAGGGTTCGACGGTTCTTGGGACCTTCGCCGCATTCGGCCTCATTTCTTCCCCCGCGGTGCCAGCGTCGTATTCGCGCGACGGACCAAGGATCCGGTGCAGCTCGGGGATGAGACGCTCGCCTGGAGCGGGAAGCTCACGAGTCCGAACATGGAATGGTCTCAGGCCCGCCTGCTGCTGGAGCAAGCGCAAAGCGAGATCCGGCGGGTCGGAAAATCGGCGAAGTCGGAATTTGGGACACGTTTCGGGCAGGGCGCGACTTTTGCACCGCGACTGCTGTTCCTGGTGAACGAGCGTCCCGCGGGCCCGCTCGGCCTGGCGGCCGGGCGGCTGGCGGTCACCTCGTCACGGAGCAACTACGAGGACAAACGCTACAAGGATCTTCCCTCGGTGGATGGGGTGGTCGAATCCGAATTCGTGCGGCCAGTCTATTCTGGCGAGAGCCTCTTGCCGTATCGCGTGGTCGATCCATTGCGCGCCGTCATACCCTGTTCTAGCACCGCCCTCATCTCGCCGCGAGAAATCGAGTTCTATCCGGGATTGAAGGCATGGTGGGATCAGGCCGAGCGGGTGTGGGAAGCGCATCGAACAAGCGACCGGCTGACACTTATGGATCAGCTCAATTATCAGAATAAGCTCAGTCGGCAGTTGCCCGTCGCGCCCTTTCGTGTCGTCTACAATGCCTCTGGCATGCATCTCTCGGCCGCAAAGGTGCGCAATCCGCGCGCCATAATGAGCAAGAGCTTATATTGGGCTGCTTTCCACGAGGAGGACGAGGCGGATTTCCTGTGCGCCATCCTGAATAGCGCCGTCACAACGGAGATGGTCCGGCCTTATATGTCTTACGGTAAGGACGAACGTCACATCGACAAGCATATCTGGCAGTTACCGATTCCCTCTTACGATGCGCGCGAGACGACACATAGGGAGGTCGCGACGCTCGGTCGCGAGATGGCGCAACTTGTCCAACAAATGCCCGTCGATGTTTCAATGCATTTCCCTGCTGCTCGTCGACATATTCGGAGATTGGTCGAAGACTCAGCCGGGGGTGCCCGCATCTCTGAACTCGTTTACGAACTACTCTCCTAAATCGACTGAGGCCGGTCGGTTGCTCTCACCTCTCTGCCGACCCCGGCGGAAGCCCGCCTATGACTCTGCTCTGGAACGGCGGCTATGCGATGCGCTCCGCCTGGAAGCTGCTAGGCGCCTAACGGCCCAATTTCCGCCTCCAGCCTGCACCTGAACCAGTGGCAACTTTTGGCTAGCCAACTTGAGCTGCGTAACGTCGCCTTCGTTGGCGAATACGGTCAGAGCATGGGACTGACGCGGAAGGGCTGCTATAGCTGGATCGACCGCCAAGACCGGACCAGGCACTTTCCCATCAAGGACCGCCAATCAGGTGCCTCCTACGCGACCGCCTGCAATCCCTTGCGCTGTATGATCGATAGCAAGCGCAGGGCAGGTCCCCCGGGGCGTTTCACGCCGCGCTCCCAGTCGGACACGAGATTGCGCGAGACGTTGAGATAGGCCGCGAACACCGGCTGCGAGACATGCTCACGCTCGCGAATGGCGCGGATTTCATCGCCCGCCAGCGCCGGGGCGGGGACAAGGCACGCCTCGTCAAAGGTGCGTAGCGTCGCGCGCGAAACCACGCCCGCGTCATGCGCGTCGCTCATCATCTCATGGATCGCGCCCGCGATCTCGCTACGATAGCCCTTATCCTTCACTGTCGTTCCCATCGTCTATCTCCACCAGCATGCCCGACACCACCAGTCGGTCCAGTTCCTCATCGTTCCATTCCAGTGCCTCGGCGGCCGCGTCGCGCAACAAGGCGAGGTCGGCCTTCGATATGTTCGCCTGCTTGGCCTTGGCGAACCCGAACGCGAATATCGCCCGGTCGCCCTGCCGGAACAGGATCAGCGTGCGATAGCCGCCCGACTTGCCCTTTCCCGGCCGCGCCATGCGCTGCTTGATGACGCCGCCGCCAAGGTCGGCATCCACCAGCCCGCTTTCCGCGCGCTCCACGGCATCGCGCAGCGCCGAATCAGAAATCCGCTCCTTCCGCGCGAAACGCTCGAACCAGCCATTCTTGAAGATGCGTAGGATGGCGGTTCTCCCGTTCTTCGCGTCATATATAACACATAGCGTGATGGTTCAACGCACCCGCAGCGCAGTTATCGACACAACTGGCACTGAAATTCCCCAATCGGCACTACAGTGCCCCACCCCTTGCGGCGCGGTATCGTCTGGCGCAGCGTGGGCCTCTGGCGGGCAGGTCTCCAAGATTTGGAGGGAAGCCATGAACGATTCGACCTGACCGATGCCATGCCATGTACAGTGGCGTTAAGCACTGAGCGGCGTGCTGTTCGGGACGCTGTGGGAAAATTTCTACGGCGGGCGTGCCTTGCGACAGCGCTACGCCGTGAACCGCCCTTGGACGCCGCTGAACGCCGTTCACCGCCGACGCTCACCTGCGCAAACCCGACTGGCCCCCAATGGCCCCATAACGCCTCTTGTCCGGGACTGCGAGGTATCCAATGCTCCCGGGCGGGGGCGCGTGCAACATCCTGACGTGAAGAGACTGCCCCATGAACAATCCCGATCGCATCATTCGACTGAAGACCGTTCTGGCCCGCACCGGCCTTTCCCGCACGACGCTCTATCGCAAGATGGGCGAAGGCACTTTCCCGCGCCAGGTGAAGATCAGCGTCCACGGCGCTGGCTGGCGGGAGTCCGCCGTCAATCGCTGGGTTGCCGATCCGGTTGGCTACCGCGACGATCAGACCGGGAGCCAGGTGCAATGACCGCGCCTCCACTGCCCGACCCGATCTGCGTCCGCGTCAATGACGCGGCTCGCATGATCGGCGTCGGCCGCACCAAGCTTTACGCGTTGATCGCGGCGGGCGAAGTCGAGACGGTGAAACTCGGCAAGGCTACGCGCATCACCACCGCCAGCCTGCACGATCTCATCCGGCGGCAACGCGAAGACTGAAGGGTTCGGACGCCGTGGGGCCGGCGTCCGAACTGCCCTTCGCAGGCACCTTGTCCAGAAACTCCGCCCAGCGTGCCATGAGGCTGCGCCGTTTTTCGAGAAAATCGGTGCGCCGATAGGCAGCTTCAACCTTGTTGGGCAGCTTGTGCGCCAGCGCCTTGTCGGCGACCTCCTTGGGGAACCGGGTGCGCTCGGATGACCAGTCGGTGAAAGTAGAGCGGAAGCCGTGAACGGTCACGCCCTTGATGCCATCATCGCGCAGCAGCTTTGTCATGGTCATGTCGCTGATCGCCTTTTCCCCGTCATTGCTGAACACAAGGCCGGTGTCGCTGCTACGCTCATTCCACCGCTTGCGGAGCAACGCCACGGCGGGCGCGGACAGCGGCACTATATGGGTTTCGCCTGCCTTCATCCGCTCGCCCGGAATGGTCCAGATCGCCTTGTCCAGATCGAACTCGGTCCAGACGGCAAAGCGCGTCTCGTTCGACCGCACGGCGTTGTAGATGGTGAAGCGCAGCGCGTCGCGCCCAGTCGTGGGCGATGCCGCCGTCAGTTTCGCCATAAGTGCGGGCACATCCACATAGGGCATAGCTTCCAGATGCCCGCCCTTGTCCACCTGACGGGGAAGTCCTTTGCGGACGGAGCGCAACGATACCTCGCCGGGCAGCCATCCCTTGATATGGGCGAAGTCCAGCACCGCGCCTATGCGTTGCAGGATGCGCCGCGCGCTGTCGGGGATGGTCAGCCAGATGGGTGAAAGCACTTCGACCACGCATGCGCTGTCCACCTCGTTGACGGGCTTGGTGCCGATCATCGGAAAGACATGGTTCTCGAAACTGGAGATCCAGTTGGCGTGCCGCTTGTTCTTCCAGCCCTCTTTCAACGCCTCGTAGCAGTCGCGCGCCGCCGTCTCGAAGCTTGGCACTACCTTGCGCGCCTTGCGCCGCTCAGCGATCGGATCGGCTCCCTCGCGGACCTGACGGCGCAGCGCCGATGCGGCGTCACGCGCTTCGGCAAGGGATACGTCCAGCGCCGATCCCAAACCATAGTCGCGCCGCCTGCCGTCTTTCTGCATCCGCAGCACCCATGTGCGCGCGCCGCTGTCCTTGACCAACAGGCAAAGCCCCCTGCCATCGACATGGCGACCAGGCTTTGCGTTCTTCACTTTCAATGCTGTCAGTGCCATCAGTTCGGTTCCCGTTTTGGGTATTGCAGGCATTCCCCCATTTTCAGCGGGGATGTGGTCCCACAATCGTTCCCACATTTTGCGCCTAATTCAGGCAAACCGGAGCGACCGACCGCGAACACCTTATAAGACAAATCACTGATTTTACAGTGTAGTTAGGGACGCCCTAGAACTGCCTAGGACAAAAGTTCTACACTCGTAGGGGTCACCAATACAGGTCCCAGCAGCTCTTCCATCGCCCAGGAATGTGCGCTTTTCTGGGGTTTCTGCGTGATGCGATCTGGCTCCGCTTGAGCAGGTGACCGCCACATACCGACATGCACCCGACATGTTTGATGGCGCCCATAGCTCCCTGAACAGGAAGTGCCGTCGTGCCGTCATGATGGGGCGACCCGCGGGTTGTTCATTGACACCGTCCATGATCGGACAAGCCGAACAAGCGCCCGGCGGTGACAGCTTCCATCGTCTGGCGCACCAACGGAGGACGCCGAACCATTATTTTGTCTATGATCACACGGAATTTACCAGCGACTAGCCACCTCGCGTCGATCTGCCGGTGAGATTTGGCGTTTATAAACGCATCGAAGGTAAGCAGCGAGCCAAGTTGACTGAAAGGACTTTCAGGCCGCATCATGCTTCCACGTCGTTATTTCGCTCTGGACGGAATGCGCGGCTTTGCGGCCATTCTTGTGACGATCAATCATATCGGTATGAATCACGACATGCGGCTGGGCGCATCCGCGTATCTGGCGGTTGATTTCTTTTTCATGTTGAGCGGATTTGTGATCGCGCTCGCCTATGAAAGCAGGCTGCAAGCCTCTTTTCGCTTTATCGATTTCCTGGCTGCTCGCATAATACGCCTTTATCCGCTGCTGCTTCTCGGCATGCTCTTTGGCGTCGTCAAATTTGCTGCACAGGTCGTTACGCACGATCCGCAGACATTGAGCCCTGCTGCCTTTTTAGGATCCTTGACCACCGGCATATTTATACTGCCGTCCAACATTCCAGGGTTCACGGAATTTTATCCGCATGGCCTGACGATCATGCCGCTCAATACACCTCAATGGTCGCTCTTTTTTGAGATGGCTGCGAATATTGCCTTCGGTGCACTGCTTTATCGCCTCAGTACCGCAAAGCTCGGGCTTGTAGTTCTCTGCACCGGCCTGCTTCACGCCTATGGCGTAGTTCATGTTACGGATAAGGCGGCCGGCGTGTTGCCTTTCGCGTTCGTCTGGGGCTTTCCACGTGTCTTTTTCGGCTTTTCAGCGGGTATGCTGCTGTATCGATTTTTACGTGACGCTCCGCGGCGCGCTACGCAGCTTGCGCATCTGCCTGCGGCGGTGCTCGTCCTAATCCTGGCCGCGGCACCCAGCAGCATAGCCATGCGCTGGTTTGAAATCGGAACAATCTTCGTGGCGCTCCCACTGATCCTGACAGCCGGCGCGCTGTGGGAAATCCCAGAGCAACACCGCAATGCATATGGCCTCATGGGAGACATATCCTATCCGCTCTACATCATGCACTTTCCGCTGCTCATGGCTTTTCTTGCCATCGGCGACAGGTTGGATGCGCCGCTGCTGCTCATGACGCTGGCTTTCCTCGTCGGTATGTCGCTCTTCTCTTACGCGGCACTGCGACTGTTCGATGAGCCGGCTCGCGCATGGCTGTCACGCCATTGGCGAAATCGGGGTGGTAATGCTGCTGTTGGGATTGACGGACCATCAAATTTCACCGGCCGCTGAACCGGACACCGGCCGGCCAAGTGCCACGGTGCCTTACAACGGGCTATGGCGTGCTCTGGGGTATATGCTTTAGCCCCCATGACACGTTCCATCCTGGCTTTTTCGGCTGTCTCTTCCGCTTATCGAAGCCATACACGGCGCGTGGGAAAGTCAATCAGCAGGCGAAAGCGTCCCAGATAATCGGCACCAATGATCATAGCCGGTTCCGCTTCCAGCCCAAACGCTTCAAAGACGGGAAGATCGGCAATGCGAACGGCCTGATCATCCAGCTTTTGACCGAGTATCTCCACGGTGCGCGCCCGACCGGGGCGCAACAAGGATGCATTGTTGGTTGCACCATGAACGACCACATTTGCGCCAGCCGCATCGGGCTCCACCGCGGCAAGCCTTGCGAAGCGCGTGTTGATGCGGGTTTCCCGCGCACCGGTATCAACGACGCCCCAGCCCGCGACGCCATTCACCTGCACCGGCACCGCCAACAGTCCGCCCACGACAGGGCGCGCCTGCGTTGCAGGCCCAAGGGATGCCATGAGGGTCCGTGCCTCCGCACCGTCAAGCAACGCCATCCGGGCGGAAGACAGGTCAAAATCCAGCAGATAGCGGCCGATCACATCGATACCGATAATCCCGCCCATCACGGCACCATCCGGCCGGTCGGGAAGTTCACTGGCCGTGATCGGTCCGGCTGTTCTACCATCTATCCTCAGGCGCGCGATGCAACGCAACGGCAGGGATGCAACCCCGGTCTGCCCGACGATCCTTTCCTGTCCGGCGGACTCCAGCTTCATCGCCTGCGCAAAGCGCGTATAAACCGCCGACCCTTCCGCTCCGGTATCAATGACAAAGAGATGTTGATCGTCGCCGTTGATGCCGACCGGAGCCACGACATGACCGCTGGCCGAAAAGCTCAACGGTGTCTCCGCGACCGCCGGGCGACCGATGGCCAGCCCCAAAATGAAGATGATCCCTGTCCACCTGCGCATCAGATTGGTCGCTCCGGAATTCAGCGTCGTTCGAAGAAATCAACGGCGACGTGCGCAGCCTTGTCGTACGCGTCGAGCGCGGTGCGCGACCCGGCAAAATCGCCTTGCTGCTGCTTCCGCCTGTAGTCGGCCAAATGCGCGAACGCGCGTTGGCACAAAACGTCACGCTCGGCATCGCGGTCACCGCTCTTCAGCCGGAACGTACGATAATTCTCCCACCCATAGCCTACGCAGGCGTGCTGCTGGTCCAGCCAGTCGACCTTGCCGTAATGTTCGCGCGCAATGCGCGCCGCGACATCGCCAGCATCAATCCGGGATGGCGGCGCGCGAAAGGCACCTTTGCCATTTTCACGCTCGAGTTCGTTTGCCGACTGCCGCATTTCCGCAATCTCTTGCGCGGAAAGCTGGCCTTCCATTCTGTCCGCAGTCTCGCGTATCTGCCGGATGACTTGGACCATGCCAGCCTCGTTGTCCTGCGCGCGAAGCGGTGACATGCCAAGCACCGCAATAAAACCACACAAAGCCGCCCCGCATTTCATCGATCGCCTCCCAACCTTCAGATCAAGCCGCATTGGCGCAAACGACCTGTTTGACCCGTTCCCAGATGAGATCCGACGCAGGAATGTCGATATCGAAGACCATTTCAAAAACGTCGGCCAGATGGCTGGCGCTCGTGATGCGCTCCCTTGTGCGGTGACACGGCGCAACCTGTCGTTCTGCAAGCCGACATAGCCGTCGGCCGTGTGCCGAAACACCGCCAGCGCGTTGGTGAACGGCGATGCAGGATCGCGCATGAGCCAGGCCTGCATGGCTTCCATCGCGCCTTCATCGCAATGATCGGGCTTGAAATCGATGATCCGGGCAATCCCCTGCGCATGGTTGTGAAGGCGTAGCCAGCCGTCGTCGGTAGGCCGGATCGCAAAGGAGAAGCCGCGCTGACTAAAGACGCCCGGTTCCAGTGGAACCGGCGCGATCATCACGTCTGCGGCGCCGACCTCAGCGAGATAGGGACGATCGAGATCAACCCGCAGAGTGAGGTGGTTCCCCACTGCGATATCGCCAAGCTTTTCGCGATCGACACAGCCGCACAGCCGGGTCACGCGAAATCCGATCGCATCGAGTGCTGCCCCGAAGAGACCGTTCATTTCAAAGCACCAGCCCCCGCGCCTGCCCTCTACCATCTTCGCAAAGGTGGGCGATGGGTGGATCGATGATGGCCATCCCATAAACGCATCGATCGCTTCCCAGGTGAAGCCCAGCAGGTGGGCACGCTGAAGCGTCGCCAATCCATCCAAATCGCAGGAATCCGGTTGATCAACGCCGATCCTCGCCAGATACGCGTCGAGCTGCCTGCCGGTCAGGGTCATCCTATCCTGGGTCGAAGCTATGGATTCCATGTCGCTATCTCCTGTGCGGAGAGCGCCATATTCACTTCGCGTGTCGCGCGTTCCTAAATGAATGTGCAAAACAGGGCCGATATCCTAAAATGTCCCTAAACAGACGCTGCTGCGCGGGGGTGGGACTATGCGGTTAAGCGATGAGCTATTGGAATTCTTGCAGCTACCGCTGATGTGTATTGTCGCGGCCAGTGATGCGGATGGCCGACCTGCCGCGGGGCGCGGCGTCGGTTTGCATGTACAGGACGACCGGGAATCGATCGACATCATCTTTTCTGCCTGGCAGTGGCCTGGACTGGAAAGCGCCGTTCGGCAGACTGGACGATTGGCAGTCACGTTCGTCAGCCCGCCAGACTATCGGACATTCCAGATCAAGGGATCGGCGACAATACGCGATATTGAACCTGGTGATAGCGATCGCGCCGACCGCTTCATGACAGCCGCGACCGGTATATTGACGGACTTGGGCGTCCCTCCGGTATTGATTGCCCCCTGGCTCACCGCACGCGGCGCCAAGGTGGCGCAGCTCTCTGCCAGCGAAGCCTATATTCAAACGCCGGGTCCGCACGCTGGCATGTCAACGGCGACAAGGCTGTGACAAAGTTACGCCTGCGCGACCTTGCGCCCTGTTTTGAAGGGGTTATCCCCTCGATCGTTGCAACGGCCGCCGCCGACGGCACGCCGAACATCTCCTATCTGTCACACGTTCTGTGCGTCGATGACGATCATGTTGCGCTATCCAACCAGTTTTTTGCAAAAACGGCGGCCAATATCCGCGCAAATCCCTATGTCACGCTGATCCTTGTCGATTGCTGTACCGGCAATCAATATCTGCTCGACATCCGGTTCGTGGGCTCGATGGATACCGGCCCGTTGTTCGATAAGATTTCCCTCCAACTCAAGGCGAGCAGCGCTCAGGTGGGCATGGCGGACGTCATGCGCCTGAAAAGCGCGGACATCTTTCGTGTTCAAAGCATCGAATGCGTGCCATCTCCCGTTGAAACCGCCCCCCCGGCTTCTCAGCGCGCACCCGTGAGCCTGCCGGCGATTGCAGAGGCGGGCCGCGCCATCGAACGACAGCTTGACGCCGAAGGGATTATTGACGCTTTGCTCGACGGCGTCGAACGATCCCTTGGGATTCAGAACGCACTTGTCCTCATGCGCGATGCGCCCCGCGACTGTTTTGTCACCACCGGCAGCATCGGATATGATCGATCCGGCCTCGGATCCGAAGTAGCCGGGGATGAAGGACTGATTGGCGCGGCAGCGCGCAGCCGCCAGTCGGTCAGAGTCAGCGACATGAGCCGCGTGCGACGCTTTGGCGCAGCGATTACCACCGACTCGTCATCCGAAGAGGGAACGCGCACCATCGCCTTCCCGCAGCTTCACGGTGCGATGAGCCACATCGCGGTCCCGATGAAAGTCCGTGACGACGTAATCGGCGTTCTTTTCGCGGAAAGCCTCGACCGGATGGCCTTTCGCGACGAGGACGAAGCCGCGCTCGAAATCCTGGCAAGCCAGGCTGCCCACACGCTGATCACAAGCGAAAAAATCGCGTCGAACGCAGACGCCGTATTCTCTGTTCCGGCCGGCAGAGCCCGTCCGGATGGCAGAGACATCCGCGTCACCCATCATCGTCTGGACGACAGCATCTTCATCGACGGTACCTATATCGTAAAGGGGATCGCGGGCGCCCTGCTGCGGCTCATGCTGGAATGGCATCGCGACGATGGACGCAGCGAATTTTCAAACCGGGAACTGCGATTGGCACTGGCCCCGCGGATGCCGGAAATCAAAGATAATCTGGAAACCCGACTGCTGCTGCTGCGACGGCGGCTCGAGGAAAAGCGCGCCTCTATCCAGTTACTGCGTACCGGACGAGGACGCCTTCGTTTGGAACCGGACGGGCCGCTGAACCTCGTCATAGCTGCGCTGGATTGAAGCTCCATGCATCCACAGCAACGACCTTCCGAACATGCGGATCTATAGCACACAAATGAGGCCAGCCTCGCGCGGCGCCTCGCTCCACAATATCCGCACGGGACAGGCGAACGCCTTATCGTTGGATATCGATTGAGCACATGCTGCCGACAGCCTCCTGATAAGCGGGCACAGCTTCCAGATAAATACGAGAGATGGAGACCGGCTGTTCCAGTTTTTCGTCAATGTCCTTCAGCGCGTGAATCCGCCGTACGACATGCATCCCGCGGTAGACCTGGCCAAAAACCGCAAACCCCTGGCCATCGGGATTACGCCGACCACCAAAATCCATCTCCGGCGAATTCCGCGCGACAATGGAAAAGCTTGAGGTCGCGGTGTCCGGCCCCCAGCGCGCCATGGACAGCGCTCCGGCCCGATGGGTCAGGTGCGTATCGCGCGTCCGCTCCAGCCGGATCGGCCCGAAGGCATCTGCCTCCTCGCCCTCCCGCGCTTCTGCCTGGATCACATCGATGGGCACGGCGTTGCGCACCAGATTGGTGCGCCGCACTGTCCGAAAGAACCGCCCGCCATCATAATGGCCGCCGTTCGCATAGCGCAGGAAGTTACAGACGGTGGTCGGCGCCGCCTCCAGAAACAGCCGCACATATATCGTGCCCCTGTCCGTCTCGATCCGCACTTTGGGATCCGCCATACGCGGCGGCGAAGCAGCAACCGCGGCGCCGCACAGAAGCACGCCGACTACAGCGGCCATCAGGCATCGCATGCCATAGCGTCGCGGACGCGTGGGCCTCATTCCCGCAAACCCTGCCACCGGCGCGCACTGCATTCCATCAACGCCGCGTGCCGGTCTTGGGCTGTTTGGCCTGCCATGCCTGATAATGATCTATGGCGTCCGATTGCCGCAATATCTTCGCATGCGGGTCCAGCACGATCGTTGCGGACACCGGCACGGCGACCTCGCCCGTTCCGTCGGCCATGGGCAGCGTCACGTCCTTGCCGTCGATGGACACATCGACAGGCATTGGGAATCGTAGATTATCGGGCGTCGCCCAGTGCAGCCTCAGCACGGCACCGTCCCGGCTGCTTTCCAGCCGAGGAACCGCAGCCTTGTAAAGATAGACGTTGAAGAACCAGTCGTAATCCTTCCCCGTCACCCTGTTGACCGTGTCCATAAAGCCCCTGCTCGTCCCGAACTGCGGCTCGAAATTGCCGGGCTTTGGATCGGGGCGACCATAAACGACGCGACGGATGACTTCATAAAACGCGTCGTCGCCGATCAGGTTGCGCAGCGTGTGCATCACCCAGCTGCCCTTGGGGTAGATGTCGCCGCGTGGCCCGGTGGGATCGGCATAAACCCACTTTTCTGAACGCTCCTCGCCGCTCACCAATGGCTTTTCATTGCGAATGCCCGCGCGCTGGGATTTGAGCAGCGCCATATAATCCATATCGCCATTCAGATATTTGCCCAGCAGCGGCTGCATGTACGATCCGATGCCTTCATGCAGCCACAGGTCGTCATAGTTGGCGTTGGACAGCTGATTGGCGAACCATTCATGGCTGAATTCATGATGCATCAGAGGGTCAAAGCCAAACATCGTCTTGGTATAATCGATGCTGTAGCCGTTCAGCGTCTGGTTCTCGAGGCCGGAGAAGGGCACGCGGACGACGCCCATCTTTTGGTCGGCCCACGGATAAGGGCCGATCTGCGATTCGAAGAAGTCGAGCGCCATCGGAAATTCGGAGAACAGCTCCGCCGCCTTCGTTTCCTCGCCGGGCAGGTAGTAGAACCGCATGGGAATGACATTGCCAAAGCGGCTCTTATAGTCGCCCTCCATCACCTTGTACGGCCCGACGTTCAGCACGATCCCGTAGGTGTGCGGGCTCCGCGCCCGCCAGTTCCAGGTGGTCCATTTCCCGTCCCTGCTGTCGGACTTGCTCACGAAACTGCCGTTGCCGGGCGCCATCAGGCCCTTGGGCACCGTATAATGTTCGTCAACGAACGCCGCCTTGCGGGTCGGATGATCGATGCAGGGGAAAAGCATGTCGCACCCGCCGCCCCACAGCGAGGTATCGACCCACGGTTCGCCCGATGGAGTCTTGGTCCAGGTCGTACCGCCCTCCCATGGCGGACGCTTGGCCAGTGGCGGCGTTCCTGAATAGACGATGCGCACCTTGCTGACCGAATCCCTGGGCAACGGTTTGGCAAGCGCAACACGGAGCTGCCCTTCGGGATTAGTGTAGCTGTCGGCAGGCAGCTTGCGACCATTGAGGTAGATGCCGGCAATCGTGAATTTGGGATACAGGTCCAGGATCAACACCGGGATGGAGGCCGTAGCCCGCAACGTCAGCGTCGCGTCGCCTTCGATCCGTTTTGCATCGGGAAAGGCCTTCAATGAAAGGTCGAGATGCTCGAATGAAAGCGCCATCTGTTCGGGCGGCCTCAAGCCGCCCTGTTGGCGCGTGAGTTCGGTGATAGCCTTGGCCTCTGCGTCCGGGTCGGGCGACGTCGCCCCGTCCTGCGCCCATGCGGGGATCGCCATGCCCAGGCACAATGCCGCGCTCATCAGCCAGCGACGTTTCACCATGTCCTTCTCCCCTTGATTTCGTGCCGGATATGATTGGCGCCGGACCTCTCTATCGAAGCCCGGCGCCTTTCCTACGGAGCAGATAGCAATGCCCCGATCAGAAGCCCTTTTCGACGCGGAGCGAGAAGTACCGGCCACGCGAGTTGAAAGTCAGCTGGTCAAACCCGTTCTGGTAATTGCCTTCCAGGAACGGCGGCATGCGATCGGTCACATTCTCGACGGCCAGCGTGAACTTCATCTTCTGGTCTTCGAGGTTGTAGACCAGCGCAATGTCGTGCTGGAGGTAGGACTTGGCCCGCGGATATTCCCCGTCGGTCCGGAACGATGCCAGGTTGTCGACTGGTCCCACATAGCGCGCGGCATAGGATGCGGACAAACCAGCCAGCGTCCAGGTTACGCGACCATTGGCCTTCCAATGCGGCAGCGTTCCCAGTGTCGTGCTGTATGTGCCGATCTGTTCGACCGGTGCGGTGCTCGCTGACAGAGGCAGCTTGTAGCTGTCCATATAGGTCGCATCCGCCCGGAACTGGAGCGAACCCCACGATGCTTCGGCCGTACGATACTGAGCGCCGAAATCGATGCCCTTGATGGTCAGGCTCAACAGATTGTCACGAAGGGCCGAGACTTCCAGAATGGAGTTGTCCGGGTTGCGCGTGACGTTCGTATTGAAGCCAAGCCCGAGCGCGTTCTGCTCGATGATGAAGTTGGCGTCAGCGGTACCGATGATGTTCGTCTTCTTGATCTTGAAGAAGTCTACCGTCAGCGCAAGGCGCGGCACAAAGCCGGGCGTCCACACCCCGCCCACGGTCAGCGTTTTCGCTTCTTCGGGCTTCAGGTTGGGGTTGGCGCCGCTGACAACGAAGGCACCGGTCGTGGTGGGCGAACGCACGCCTCCGCAACCCGGGAAGGTCGCGAACGCGTCCGTCTGGCAGGGGTCGACAACCGGACGATAGCTGCGCGTCTGCGAGCTGTTCGCTTCCGTGAAGGTCGGCGCGCGGAAGCCCGTCCCCCATGATCCGCGGATCAACAGGTCCCGATAAGGCCGCCACTTCACACCCACCTTGGGGTTCGTCGTGCTGCCGAACTGATTGTAGTGCGAATAGCGCACCGCCCCTTCCACATCCAGGCTGTAGATCAGCGGAATGTCCTTCAGGATCGGAACCGACGTTTCCGCATAGACTTCGCTGATCTTGCGCGTCGGAGGCGTGAATGGAAGCTGCTGCGTGTCATAGTCAGGCGCGTTGTCCTGCGTCTGAGAGAAGCTCTCGGTCCGATACTCCCCGCCCAGCGCGATATTGACGTCACCGGCCGGCAACGCGAACAGCTTGCCGGAAATGTTGCCGACGAACGACTTCATTTCGGCATTGATGTCACGCCAGTTGTCGGCGGACACGGAATCGATCATTTCCTGCGTGATCGATCCGGCTGGCCCGAACAAATTGATGGGCAGGCAGGTCGGATCGGTGTTGCAGGCGTCGCTTGCAGCATAGGCGATACGGGACCGGACAATGCCGCGCCCTGCGTCGGTGTACTGGTCCAGACGCTGGTAGTTGCCGGAAACATCCCACTTCCAGCTGCTGCCGATCTCGCCTTCCAGGCCGGCAACGATGCGGTACGTCTTGGAATCCACGTCGTTCGCACGCGCCGCGCCAGCGCCCTGCTCGATGATGGTGCGATAGACGGTCAGCTCCGTCCCGAACGGGTTGTAGATATTGTTCGCGCCGACGACCAGATTGCCGTCATAATAGTTCGGCGCCAGATAGGCATGCGACTTCCGCTGGCTGTATGATGCCTCGACGAACGCCTTGATCCCGCTGGTGATCTCTTTCTCGCCCGTCAGATAGGCGTTGAACTGCTTGATCTTGGCCGCGCTGGTTTCATAATCCCAGTAATTCACGCCATCGTTGCCGACACCGTCTGCTGCCGTGAACACGTCGGGAAACAGGGCCTCGCGATAGTTGGAAAACTGCGTGGGATCAGTCGCACCTTCCTTCAGGATATAGATCGTGTTCGGGTCCGCACCCGGCACATTGATGCCGCGCAGGCCGGATGATGTGATCGGTGCAGTATCGCGGAAGTTCCGCCCGCCCAGGCTGCGCCAGTCGGGATCGCGGCTGACCGGGCGGTCGCTGATCACGTTGCCGCCGGCCTGGCGATAGCTCAGGTTCAGCACAAAGCCGCCGGTGGCGTATGTCTTGCCGAACGTGCCGCTCAGCTCGTGGTTGGGCAGGTCGCCGCGGCTGGTGATTCCGGTGCCGGCCTTGAGCAGGATACCGTCATAGGATTTACGGGTAATGATGTTGACCACGCCCGCAATAGCATCAGAACCATAGACGGCCGATGCGCCGTCCTGCAGCACTTCCATGCGGTCGATCGCTTCGAAAGGTATGCTGTTGAGATCGACGGTGCCGCCTGCAGTGTTTGACAGGACGCGCCGGCCATTGATCAGCACCAGCGTATTGACCGCGCTGAGACCACGTAGCGCAACGTTGGCCGAACCGTCATTGCCGCGACCGGCGCTGTCAGAAGCGGACGCGGATGCGACCGGCAGGTCGCGCAGCAATTCGCCAACGCTCTGGGACCCGGTCGCATCGATCGCCGAGCGATCCAGCACAGTCACGGGCGCGGCGGATGTCAGGTCCCGGCTCGGCAGACGCGAACCGGTGATGACGATGGCGCTTTCCGCGTCTTCGGCAGCCTCGTTCTGCGCCTGCGCCGCTGTGCTCCAGACCAGCGGCGCGGTCGCTGTCAGCAGCAGGAATTTCTTCGTGATCCTCATTGTGTGATTCCCCTTATTTCGGTGAGGCGCGTACGAACGCCGACTATATCTAACTTCTTATACCGTATACTATCTACTATAGCCTGTCCAGAAGTCGATCACAAAATCGTCATATCCTCATACCGTTGGCGTATTTTCCTGATGCGCGATCTCAAGGCGAAGACACGCCTGGAGACCGCGCAGAAGCACGCGTTCCGATTGTTGAGAAGCTTGGCGACCTGTCGCTGCGACGGGGATCAGATGCCGGTGACGGCGTGTCCCTGCCCTGCAAGGCTGCGGCTGCGGCCATAGGCAAAATAGCCGATCACGCCGATGATGTTCCACAGAAGGAACCGCACCAGTGTCTGGCTGGGTAAACTGAACAGCAGATAGATGCAGCCGACAATGGCCAGCGTACCCACCACATAGGGAGCCGGGCACTTGAATACGCGTGGCAGCTCAGGCGAACGCCGACGCAGGATCATCATGCAGGCCGCCACCGCAATGAACGCGATCAGCGTGCCGGCATTGGCCAGTTCGGCGATCTCGTCCAGCCGGAAGAACCCGGCCACAGCCGCCACGAACAACCCGGTCACGCCCGTGATGATCGCCGGCGATCCGGTCCGCGACGATACAAGGCTCAGCCTGCGTGGCAAAAGACCGTCACGCGACATCACGAAGAAGATGCGGCTCTGGCCGTACATCATCACCAGGATCACGGACGGCAGCGCGATCAGCGCAGCGAGCGCGATCGCCCATGCCGCGAACGGATGCTGCAGCGTGCGCAACACAAACGCCAGTGGCTCCGCCGATTGTGCGACCAGCACATGGTTGACCGCGCCAATCGCGGAAACCGCGACGAGCATGTATATGAGCGTGCACATCGCCATCGACCCGATAATGCCGATGGTCAGGTCGCGGCCCGGATTTTTGGCTTCCTCGGCGGAAGTCGCCACCGCATCGAAGCCGTAAAAGGCGAAGAATACGATTGCCGCGGCGGCCATCACACCCTTGGTCGCGCCCGTGCCCGTGGTGTGGCTGCCAAAGCCATAGGGCATGAACGGCGTCATGTTTCCGCTGTCGAAGGACGGCAGCGCCAGTCCGACGAAGATCGCCAGCGCCACCATCTTGATCAATACCAGAATGATATTCAGCGTTGCGCTCTCGCGCGTGCCACCAATCAGCATGGCGGCGACCAGCAGCGAAACGATCACTGCGGGCAGGTTGACGATGCCGCCGCCATGCGGCCCGGCCAAAATGACAGCGGGTAGATGTATGCCAGCCTGCTCGATCCATCCGACCAGATAGGCCGACCACCCCACCGCCACGGTGCTGCATGCCAGCGAATATTCCAGGATCAGGCTCCAGCCCACGATCCATGCCAGCGTCTCGCCAAGTACGGAATATGTATAGGTATAAGCACTGCCCGCAGTAGGGATCAGCGTCGCCAGTTCGGCATAGGCAAGCGCCGCGCAGGCGCATACCGCGCCGGCAATGGCAAAGGCGAGGATCACCGCCGGCCCCGCGCGGTCAGCGCCGACACCGGTCAGCGTGTAGATGCCGGTACCGACGATGGCGCCGATGCCCAGAGCAATCAGATGCGGCCAGCTCAGCGTTGGCCGCAGCTTGCGATCATGTTCGACACCATGTGTATCGAGTGGCTTCCGCGGACCCAGAAGACCTCTTGTCATTCTCTACCCCTTCGTTTGAGCCCGCCGCCTTTTTGACGATCGAACCCGGAAAATCCGCCTGCGCCACTGGTCGTCACACGACCGAAAAACCCTTCCAGAACGGATCGTTCCGGTCGATCCAGATAGTATTGAATCCCGTTGAAACGGCAGAGCCCTGGATCGAGGGAATGATCGCCGGCTGGTCGCCCAGCAGCGTCTCTTCCTCGACCCGGCCAATGAACCGGCTGCCGATATAGCTTTCGTGAACAAACTGATCGCCGGCCTTCAGCCGGCCCGTGGCGACCAGATGCGCCAGCCGCGCCGACGTGCCCGTGCCGCAAGGGCTGCGGTCAATCGCGCGCTCGCCATAGAATACCGCGTTGCGCCCGTCTGCACCCTCACCCTTGGGCCGATCAGCCCACAGCACATGGCTGACGCCCCGGATCGTCGGCTCCAGCGGATGCACCGGCTCATAGACATTCTGGACCATCGATCGAATGACGCGACTAAGTTCCACGATGCGCGACGCGCCAAGCTGGTCGAGCCCTTCATAGGCCCCCTGCGGCTCGATGATCGCATAATAATTGCCGCCATAGGCGACATCGATCGACAACCGGCCAAAGCCGGGAACGTCGATGCTCTGCCCCGTCGTGGCGAGATAGGCAGGCACATTGCGGATGCGCACCCATTCCACCTTTTCGCCGGGCATCGCATAGTCGATATCGATGATGCCGGCCGGCACCTCGATCCGCAGCTTCCCCGGCGCGCGCGGCGTAATCAGCCCATGCTCCAGCCCAAAGGTCACCATGCCGATCGTGCCATGCCCGCACATCGGCAGGCATCCGCTCGTCTCGATGAACAGGATACCGCAATCGGCATCCTCGCGCGTCGGCGGATACAGGAAACCGCCCGACATCATGTCGTGCCCGCGCGGTTCGAAGCACAGCCCCGTGCGGATCCAGTCGAAACGCTGCAGGAAGTCCTGCCGCCGTTCCGCCATCGTGGTCCCGCGCAACAACGGAGCCCCGCCCGCCACCAGGCGAACGGGGTTTCCGGCAGTATGGCCGTCTATGCAGAAAAAGGTGTGCCGCATCAGTGCCCGGCCAGCGCCTTTTCCGTCGGACGCGTCGCTGCGCATTTCTCGACCATGGCGATCACTTCCGCACGCCTTGCGCCTTCCAGCGGAAGCCTCGGCGCACGCACGCGCTCGTTGCCGCGACCCATGATCTGTTCGGCCAGCTTGATCGACTGGACCAGATCATGCTCGGCATCGAGGTGCAGCAAAGGCATGAACCAGCGATAGATTTCGCGCGCTGCCATCCAGTCGCCCCGGTCGCACGCAGCAACCAGCGCCACGGATTCCTGCGGGAACGCACTGGTCAGGCCAGACACCCAGCCCGCAGCGCCCAGCATCAATCCCTCAAGCGCAACGTCGTCCAGACCAGCCAGCACCGTGTAACGATCACCATAGCGATTGATCATGTCCGTAAAGCGCCGCGGATCGGGTGCGCTTTCCTTGACCGCCACGATATTCCCGACCGGCATCAGCGCGTCGAGCGTCGCGAAGTCGATGGACACCCGATAGGCGGGCGGGTTGTTGTAGAGCATGATCGGCAGGCTCGTGGCCTCTGCGACGGTACGGAAATGCGTGCACAGCTCATTGGCGGTAGGCACATAGACCATCGCCGGCAGAACCATCAGCGCATTCATGCCGATCGCTTCGGCGTCGCGCGCATAGGCCGCAGCGCTGGCAGTGGTGAACTCGGAAACGCCCGTCACCAGGGGCACGCGCCCGCCAACGGCCTCGACGGCGGCGCGCAGCACCGCACGCTTCTCGTCCGCCGACAGCGAATTATTTTCCCCGCACGTGCCCAACACGATAAGGCCGTCGACACCATCGTCCACCAACGCCTTCAGGACGTCCTGGGTCGCCTGGATATCGACGGACCCATCCGGCGCGAACTGCGTGGTGGCAGCAGGATAGACACCTTTCCACAAGGGCTTTTGAAAACGCACTCATACCTCCATTGATTCCATTATCGTATACGGTATAAGATTTGGCATGCCAACAGCAAAAATCGAATGCGCCGTCATCGGCGGCGGCATCATAGCACTCAGCAGCGCCCTCGCATTGCAGGAACGCGGCCTGTCCGTCACGGTCATTGCGCCCGGATCGATGGTGGGCACTGCTTCCTGGGGCAATGCAGGCCATGTCGCCGTAGAGCAGGTCGAACCGCTCGCCTCGATGGATACCATCCGTTCCTTCCCGCGCCGCCTGTTCTGGCGTGGCGGCGCGCTCTCCCTGCCGCCGCGTGACATTGCCTATTGGTTGCCTTTCAGCCTGCGCCTGTTGCGCGCGGCGCGCCCCTCCCGCTTTCGGGCCGGAACGAAGGCACTTACCGAAACGCTGGCCATGGCGATGCCGGCATGGCGTCGCCTGGTCGATACGCTGGAAGCGCCGGATCTGCTGCAGGAGGCCGGACACTTCATTCTCTGGGAAAACGCACGCACCGCACGCGCCGGACGTGATGCCTGGGCCGGTCCACAGATCGGCACGACCCGGGTGCGTGGGGCCTCCCCCCAGGAACTTGCGCATCTGGCGGCACACCTGCCCTTTCAACCCGCAGATGCCATACGCTTTAGCGGCAGCGGCCAGATAGCCGACATGGATCAACTCGCATGCGCAATGGAAGCGCGCTTTCGCGCCCAAGGTGGCGAACGCCGGGACGCCCATGTCATTGGCCTGACGTCGCACGCCGACGGCACCGTCGCTCTCGCGCTCGATGACGGCGCGAAACTACAGGCGAACGCCGTTCTGGTTGCGGCCGGCGCCGCGTCCGGCGAACTTATGCGTCCCCTCGGTCATCGCGTACCGATCATAGCGGAACGGGGCTATCATATTCAGGCGCCGGCCAGCCGATGGCCGGAGGACATGCCCCCCGTCGTGTTCGAAGATCGATCGATGATCGTGACTCGCTTCCGGGGCACGCTCCGCGCGGCAAGCTTCGTCGAATTCGGCGCATTGTCGAGCCCCCCCGACCCCCGGAAATGGGCGCGCCTGCGCCGCCATGCCGCCGAACTGGGCCTGCCCTTCGATACGGAGCCCATGCCTTGGATGGGCGCGCGGCCCACGCTGCCCGATTATCTGCCCGCCATCGGACGCAGCCGCAGGGCGGCCAATCTCTTCTATGCGTTCGGTCATCAACATCTGGGCCTGACGCTCGGCCCGCTTACGGGCGAGGCCGTCGCAGCGATCATGCACGGCAAAGAACCGGCGTTCGACCTTACGCCCTTTGATCTGAAGCGGTTCGGCTAGGACGTTGGAAACGCCCCAGCCCCTTCCCCGTGCCTATCGCTGCATCAGCGCTTCAATGTCGTTCAGCAGCGCCCGTGATATGGTCACGCCCTGCGCAAGACTCCGCTGTCTGGCAGCATAACGCCGCTCGGAGGGAAGCCGCGCGCCCTGCTGGGTCATCGCCTCGAACAATGCTTCCGCACGCTCCAGATGCGCACCGGCCATAGCGCCCAGGAACCCTTCGGGATCGATGGCGATTATCAGTTCGCCGCCGATCGGAGACGCCTTTGCACCATCATCGGCCGCCAGCGATTCCGCACTCGTCATATCACCGATCAGCGGACCTGCGATCAGTTCGACCATCAGGGACAGGGCCGATCCCTTGTGCCCGCCAAAGGTGAGCATCGCACCCGCCAGTGCCTCGGTCGGGTCAATCGTCGGATAGCCTTCGCGATCCACAGCCCAGCCGATCGGGATCGTTCGTCCCGCGCGTCGATGAAGTTCGATTTCACCACGGGCAACGGCACTCGTCGCAAAATCGAACACGAATGGATTCTGGGCGCCGCGCGGCCATCCAAAGGCGACCGGATTGGTTCCAAAGAGCGGCTTGGTGCCGCCGGCCGGCGCCACCCAGGCATGGCTGGGCGTAAAGGCCATGGCGACAAGCCCCTGTCGTGCGATGGCTTCCACTTCCGGCCAGAGCGCCGCGAAATGCACGCAATTGTTGATGCCCATGGCCGCAATGCCGCACCGCCGCGCCTTTTCGATCAGCAGCGGGCTGCCAACTTCAAAGGCAAGCTGCGCATAACCGCCGCCCGCATCCACGCGCACCAGTGCTGGAGCCATGTCGTGCGCAGACGGCTCGGCATCGGTCGAAACCTTGCCGGTGGATATCGTGTGCGCACTCACCAGCAGGCGGTAGAGACCGTGCGAGAAGCATTCGTCCCGCTCGCCGGCCACCATCGTTTCCGCCACCGCATTGGCGTGCCGTTCCGCCAGCCCCAGATGAAGCAGCACCTTGCGCGCCAGAGTCCGTACATCGTCCAGCGGCATGGTCACGGCATCTGCCGTGACCGCATCATGCGTCATCGTCGTGATCATTTGCCTGCCGTAATCCCACTCGGAACCATCTCGGCCTCGATCAGCATCATGGGTATCATGCCTGCATCGTTGAACCGGCTCATGAACCCCTTCAGTTCAAACGGCTTTCCTGCCTTGAACTGTTGCTGGCCATAGTCGGCCAGCAGGCGGTCGAGCAATATCTTGCCCACGACATAGCTGGTGCCGTAGCCCGGCTGCCGCAGATACAGCAGCTGTTCAAATGCCGTCAGTTCATCTCTGGCGCCAGCCCATCCGCGCGGGGTCCACTCGGCGTGGAAACGTCCTGCCTGCTCCAGCGTCCATTCATTGGACTGAACATAGAGCGACGCCAGTCCACGCGCGGCGCGGTTCGCCAGCATGATCCATACCAGCTCGCGTGCACGTGGATTGTCGTCGTAGAGCCCCGCATGCATCAGCACTTCCTCAAATGCCGTCGCAAAGCCCTCTGCCCGGTTGTCCCAGATGTTCGAGAGCAGCTGTGCGCGCCGGATAGCGCTCGCATGCGGCTCTGCGCGCATCCGGGAAAGGTCGATCCAGTGATAGTCGTGGCTCAGCAGCAGCATCGGCTCGCGGTGCGTCACATGCGCAAAGAACACGCGCTTCTCGGGCGGCACATATCCGCCGAGTTGCGGCTCAAGCGACTTGCGGAGATACGGCTTGTCCGGAATGATATCCTGCTTGACCAGAAAATCGACGAACTTGTCGAGCCGGTCATGCGCCAGCCTGTCGTAAGCAGCCGCATCGGCAACCGGCTCAAGCTGCGGAAGGTTGCGGTTGTTATGCTCTTCCAGCAGCAACGCTGCCTGCGCGCGCTCCAGTTCGCGCCGCAACAGCGTTACTTCGTCTTCCCAGCTGTAGGGCACGAAGTGCACATTCTGCAGATACCAGCTGTAATTTTCCTTGCCGACGCCCGACGGGCCGGTCTTGCCCGGCGCCTGCGCCTTGACCCACGCGACGAACGACTCGCTCGCCACACGCGCATTGGTGATCGCCATACGCAGCGGCTTGCCTGCCCCGGCCATGTCGGCCTTCTTGCGCCCGTCGAGCGATGCTACGGTCAGCGTTCCCTGCTCCAGCTGGGTCAGCGCCCGCACCTGCCCTTCCAGCTCCTGCACGCTCCAGAGCCAGAGGTCACGCGCGTTGGCGTCCTTCAGGTTCGTGCGCGCCTGATCGAGAAAGGCTGGAATGGCGCCGATCTGGCGCGTCAATAGCTTCTGGTCCGCTGCGGACAGCGGAAAACTGAACTTGTAGAGCTGGATCTCCGGATAGGAGGCCGGCCCCTCACGC
>Ga0075012_10001400_pt1 | contig 24730 bp, 14 predicted proteins | sample All_14_2_FD_71474 | JGI IMG/M metagenome (GOLD analysis project Ga0075012, IMG submission 71474) | Freshwater microbial communities in response to fracking from Pennsylvania, USA - Allegheny Zone_MetaG_DW_15 | ecosystem: Environmental > Aquatic > Deep subsurface > Groundwater > Drilled...
CCGGGGACGAGCCGCGGGAAATTCTGGAGGCCTCCGGCATCGTCCGGCGGGCGCACCTCCTTCAGGTGAAGGGCCCTCTGCGCTTGTCGTCCGACGCCCTTACGATCGAGGGGACAGGGGGGATGTTCATTGGCTTGCCTTGGGCGGCCGCCCAGCAAGCAACGTTGATGAAACCGGTTGACTACATCATCACCATCGAGAACCCGACGAGCTTCTGGCGCTACTGCACGGAGATTGGGGGGTGCTACCTCGCCCTTCTGAGTGACGGCTTTCCAGCGCGAGACGTTCTTTCAAGCATGGTGCATTTGGTGAAAGCGGCGCGGACCATCATCGATGCTCCCATCTATCATTGGGGCGATATTGATGCGGGTGGTGTTCGCATTGCCGCGCATCTTGAGGACGCATTCGGCATTCCAGTGCTGTTGCATCTAATGCAGCCACGACTTGCCTTGGAGAAAGGGACGTCGTTGCAATCCCGTCAGGGCCTGCAACGGCTTGCTACCAGGCCGGGTGATGTTGGCGACCTCGCTCGCTGGCTTGGTACAAATGAGGCAAAGGCGCTTGAACAGGAAGAGCTTGATCCTACGCCACCCGCGAGAAGTACCGACATTGCGCTAAACGCCAGGCACTGAATGGTGCTGGTAGTGTGCGCAATATCGAGGCTGTCGAGGAGACTTGGATCAGTGCGTTCTCTCACCGACTTCCTCAACGACCTGCCGGGTGTCATGACGCGGAAGGCACGCGCAGTCGTGCTGGTGATCTGCTGAGCAACAAGGAGAAAGCTGACACCCACGCAATCAGAGCTTCCTCGATACCGTTGTTGTCTTAGGACCCAATGCAGCAGCGTCATACTGGCAGCAAACCAGAAGTGAGATTGATGACCTCGTGCGATGTGCTTGAGAAGCTGAGTGCGTCGACGCTGCCTTCAAGAATGCGCTTGTATCATTCGCTCCAATGGAATGACGGAGGCCGCGCTGCTGCTGGATGAACTGAATTTGCACGCGGACAGCCTACTCACACCACACAACTTTCCCCCTCCGGAGCCAGAAGTGCGAGCGACAGCCTTGGCGGAGCGCGACAGAGGGCCGAAGACTTGGATAGCCATCATCGAGGGCGATGTCCCACCGTGGCGTGACGCCTGGCAGCACCAGCAACTCCAGTTTGGCGCCACATCCGCAGGGGCATTTCATGCCAACGCACCAATCCTCTCCCTCATCGCGCGCTAGCACTAGGTTCCAGACCGGCAGCTTCTCGGGCAAGGAATCCCCGTCGACAATTGAAAGACGGCGGCGCGGCATTAGGCGAGCGATCAGCTTCCGCCACCAGAGAGGCCGCTTCCTCATGCTGCGTCTCGCCGAACACCGAGGTCGGGCAGGTCGAGCAAGGGCTCACGTAGGCCCGCCGCAACCTCGAAGGGATTTGTCCCAGCGAATGCCGATTCCGACACGTACTCCTCCTCGCCATCGCCGAGCATGAACAGCGTTCTTGCCCGCTCCGCATTGGGAAACTGCCGGAAAGGAAAGGCGCGCGCCAAGAACTCCAGCACCATGGTCGAGGCCGCGCGCATGTTGACCGCGATTACGTCCGGCGCCTGCTCCCGCACACCTGGCAAGTATCCTTCGACCAACCGGCGCCGATGCGCTTCCGGCGCGACCCGGGCGAGATACTCGGCTTCGAGGCCCTTGCCGTCATACACGCCCCTTTCCAACAAGGTAGATCCGCCGGGGAAGACGTAGTCGATGCGGCCGCAGACCTCGGCGATCACCGGCTCCCCGGAGGGGGTCCGGCGGGTGGGGATGGAGACGCCGACATCGAGCAACGGCATCGCCATGAACGCACCCACGCGGTCCGCGATGTGCCTGGCCTCCAGGCTGTCGACACAGGAAAAGAGAAGATCCGCCTCCGAGGCAGCGCACACGGCCTCGCGGGTTGCGACTGAGCGCGCGACGGTGTGGACGTCGCAGTCCGTTCGGTAAAGCCGGATTGCACTTGCCAGGACTTCGACCTTCAGCCTCGCCGCAGCGGCATCTGCGGCTGTGGCATTCACAATCCGGTTCAGGTTGCGCCCTTCCATTCTGTCGAAATCGATCAGAATGAGTTCGCCGATCCCAAGGCGCGCGAGCTGCTCGGCAACAACCGATCCGGTTCCCGATACGCCGATGATGCAGGCGCTCATGCGTCCCAGCCAATCGGCCATGGCCGTCGTGAACGCCATTGGGCATGAAGCGGGTCCGCGTGAGCTCGATCCGCTGTTCCACCAGTAGAGCAGATCGTCGCCTGCAACGGTGACCAAGTCCACGGGCATTGACCGGCCAGCATCGCTGTAGAGGCGAGCCCGAACCGCCCCGTCCGGGGTCATGATGGCCGAGCCGCACGGCTCGATGTCGGCGTGGGTCAATGCCGGCATGAGGACACGGTCGCTCTCGTCGTCCGCCGTGGAGGAGGCGAACAGCGATCCCGGATGGCTGTGAATGGCGATGATGGCTTGGCCGCTCGCCTCCGCGCGCGCAATGGCCTCTTCGACGCGCCGACCTGGCCACGTTATGGCGTCGGTGGTCCGCACTGAGCATTCTGCGTAGGGCACCGCGAGCACATCCTGCACCAGGAGCTTCAGTCGCCGACCGCGAACGACCGTGCAGAGAAGGAGGGCCGCGGCTTCGAGCCCGTCGCCCGGGAAAAGGTGATCGACAACCTTCCGATGCACTCCCTTCGGAAAGACCAGCGTGGTGGAGCGCGCAATCACGGCTCGATCTCCCGCGACAAGGACTCGTCAACGAGGGCGAGGTGCGTGGCCAAGGAATCCTTGGCGCAGTCCCATCCCCGATGCCGCGACCAGCGCTGGAATGTCCTGCCGAGGACGGTCTCGGTGTGCTGCGTCTGCGGAATGGGCTTGCCGGAGGTGAGCGCGAGTGGCGGGTGACAGTAGAACATGTCGAGCTGCGCTCCGGGGTAGGCGCTGGGGACTTCGATCGCCACGTCGACGATCGTCTCCGTGTACCCGACGGGCAGAAGGTACGCCGGGAGGATCAGCCAGCGCCGCCCGCCATCCAGTACCGTTTCCCAGACAATCCCCAGCCGTTCGAGATGCGCTTCGTCCTTTGCTAGCAACGCGAACTCACGACGGCGAGACGTGACCACCTCGCCGTTATTGATCTGCCGCGGGGTCAAGCGCAGCTTTTCGATCCCCGTATGGGTCAGGTCGATCCTGGCAGTGAGATCGACCTCCTTTCGCTTCTCGCCGGCCACCTTCAGCACGATGATCCATCCGGCTTCCGGATCGAAGCCCGCGAGCTTGAGAGCATCGCGGACGACGATCACCGGCTGGGCGGACTGGATGACGATTCCCTGGACGTTCAGTTTCCACACCTCGGGGCGGGGCACCCTTTCCTGTTCCATATTGCTTCTCCGATTGCATTTGTCTCTGGTTACGCACGCCGTGCGTGACCTACTGGGAGAAGATTGCTAGCTTGGTGCGTCAGATTCGGACGTAGGTCTAAATGAGGTATGAAAATACCGTCACCGTTCTTGCCTTGGCGCGAAAGCTGGCCTCCAGCAGCGAAGGCATGACGCTCGATGAAATGTGCGTGGCGACCGGCCACAAGCGCCGGACGATGGAGCGCGTCCGCGACGCGGTTAAGGAACTCTTTCCGCAGATGGAAGAGCTCAACGACGGTCCGTCAAAGCGGTTTCGCATTCCTGGCGGCCTTGACGGATTCTTCCAGGCGCCCTCCAAGGACGAGTTGCTCGAACTCGCTAAGGCCGTCGAAGAACTGCGCAATCAAGGCGCCACAAGCCGCGCCCAGGATCTCTCATCGCTGCTGGACAAGATACGCGCCGCCATGAAGCGTCCGTTGCTCCGGAGGCTCGACCCGGACATCGAAGCCCTACTGCAGGCCGAACTGATCGCCGTGCAGGCCGGCCCCCGGCCGGTCGAAGACCGCGGCGTCCTGCTGGCCATCCGGGAGGCTGTCCTTGACGGCAAGGCCCTGCGCTTCGTGTACCACGGCGGCTCGAGGCCGGGCGCCACCCGTGACGTAGGCCCTTTGGGCATCATCTTCGGACGGATGAACTATCTGATTGCCACTGACCTTGGCATGTCGAAGCCCAAGAGCTGGCGGATGGACCGCATCCAGAACCTCGCCATTCTCGACCAGGCTGCGCCGGCGCCGAGCGGCTTCAACCTCGCCGATTTCGCGAAGACCTCCTTCGGATACTTCGAGAGCACGCCCGAGGATGTCGTGCTGCATGTCTTGCCGCATGGCATCGACGATGGATTCGACAATTGGCGCTTCCATCCCGATCAGCGTATCGAGCGCCTTCCTGGAGGCGGCGCATTGGTGCGGTTCAGGGCGAGCGGGATGTTGGAGCTTGCGTGGCACCTCTTCACCTGGGGGGACAAGGTCGAGATCGTGACGCCTGTATCGCTCCGGCAGACACTGACGACAGAACTCAGGGTAGCGCTGGCCCGACATGAGGAGCCGCTCCGCTATTCCGTCACTGAGCCCGGCGAATGAAGCCGGAACCGAAGCCTACGTCCGATTCTGACGCAGCGGCAGCGTTAACTGGCCGAATGGCACCCAAACTTTCCGCCTCGCGCCTCATTGACTATCTGGGCTGTGCGCACCAGTCCGCCCTTTGGCTGGGCGGCATCGAGGCCCCACCGGCGGTCGACGAGACCTTGGAGCTCGTTCGCAAGAAGGGGTTCGAGCACGAGGCACTCGTGTTGCAGCGTCTTGAGCGGCTGTACGGTCCTGCCGTCAAGATCCAGGGTAGCGGCGATGTGGCGGAGCGCATGCTCCAGACTCTCGCCGCCATCAACAGCGGAGCAGCGCTCATCTACCAGGCGGCGCTGCACCAGGCCGGCTGGATCGGATTTCCCGATTTTCTGGTCCGCAAGACTGGTGCCGCTGGGGCACGCTTCGAGCCCGAAGATGCGAAGCTCGCGCGGCGCGCCAAGCCGGAATATGTCCTTCAGCTCGGCATCTATGCCGCGCTGTTGGAACAGTGCCTTGGCTATCCCATCGCTCAGGGCGCCATTCATGCATCCGGCGGAGAGCCCGCACCCGTCGATCTGCGCCGAACCACCTATATTCTGAGGCGTCTGATGCGCGCCTTCGAGGCATTCGTGGCGCGCCCGGACCGGGCGACGCAGGCCGCTCCGTGTCGCGCCTGCGCGCAATGCGACTACCAGAGCCGCTGTGATGCCGAGTGGCGTGACGCAGACAGCCCGTTCTTCGTAGCGGGGTTGACGGCGCCCCAAATCGTCAAGCTGGAGCAAGCAGGCATCCGGACGCTGGCCGAGCTTGCCCAGCTCGACGAGACGACTGCCGTGGAGGGAATGGGTCAGGACACACTGCGCAAGCTCTCCGCCCAGGCCCGCCTTCAATTCACCGCCCGCCAGACCGGAAAGCATGCGATCGAACTGCTCCCCGTAGAAGCCGGACGTGGCTTCACCCTCCTGCCAATGCCGGCTGAGGGCAACCTTTTCTTCGACATGGAGGGCGATCCGTTCGTCGACGGCGGTCTCGAATATCTCTTTGGCCTCTATGGCAACATCGGTCCCGCCGGGACCGATGCGTTTCTCCCGATCTGGGCGCACGATTCCACGGCAGAGAAGGCGGCCTTCGAGCGATTGATCGACCTCTTCAGCACGCATTTCGAGCGGTATCCGCAGGCCCACATCTTCCACTACGCAAGCTACGAGCCGAACGCCTTGAAGAACCTGGCGATGCGCTACGCCACGCGCGAAGCGCAGCTCGATCAGTTGCTGCGCGACAAGCGCTTCGTCGATCTTTACCGCGTCGTCACGCAGGGCGTGCGCGCTTCGACCGAGAGCTATTCCCTGAAGGCCCTGGAAGTGCTCTATGGGCAAGCGCGGCACGCGGAGGTCAAAACTGCGGGTGCCAGCATCGTCGAGTACGAACGCTGGCGCGAAACCGGCGACGCCTCAATTCTCCAAGCCATCGAAGACTACAATCGCGAAGACTGCGTTTCGACGGCACACCTCTGCGCGTGGCTTCAGTCGCTTCGCCCTGCCGGTGCAGTGTTCGGCCTCACGGCCGACGCAGCCGAGGATCGCGACCGGGCCGCCGCGCGCGAGCAGCGGGAGCGGGGCAAGCAGCGGGTTGCAGGGCTCGTTCGCGCTTCTACGGTCTCCGAGCCCTGTGTCCGCGATCTCGTCGCCGAGCTTCTTTGGTTTCACCAGCGCTCACAGAAGCCGGGTTGGTGGGCTGTCTTCGACCGTCAGCTCTGGTCGGACGAGGAGCTTGTGGCGGATGCGGAGTGCCTCGGGAGCCTGGTGCTCGACACGAACGAGGCGCCCCGCCGCGACAAGCAATCAATGGAAACTACCTATCGCTTTCCGCCGCAGGACACGAAGCTGAGAGTCCGCGATACCCCGAAGATCGCTGCAACCCTGGCAAATGCTGGCAGCATCTCGGACCTGTCGGCGGAGGACGGCTGGATCGTGCTGAGGCGAGGCATCAGGTCAGGGGCGATGCCGGAGCGCATGAGCCTGATCCCTGCGCCCCTCGATCAACAGTGGATTCCGGATGCCGTTCTCGCCTTCGGGGAACGATTTGCGGCAGGCCGGCCGGACCCGGCCCTGCTGGATATCCTGGAGCGCCGGCCGCCGCGTACGCGCGCCGGCGCCATCACGCCACGCGAACCCGGCGAAGAGATGATCCCCTATGTCAGCCGCATCGTGGCAGACCTCGACAACAGCTACCTCTTCGTCCAGGGGCCGCCGGGAACGGGCAAGACCTATACGCTCTCCTGCGTCGTCGCGGACCTGCTTGCCGCGGGCTTCCGCGTCGGCATCAGCTCCAACTCCCACAAGGCGATCAACAAGGCCCTTCAGGAGGTGGAGAAGCGTATGACGGACCGCAAGGTCACTTTCCTGGGAGCGAAGCGCGCCAATCGGAACGATCCGGATACCGAGCACAACGGCACCCACATCATCAATCTCTACAAATCCGAGGATGTGAGCCCGATCTATCGCCTCGTCGGCGGGACCGTCTTCCATTTCAGCCGCGACGATCAGCGCGGCGCCTTCGACTTTCTCTTCGTTGACGAGGCAGGCCAGGTGTCGCTCGGCAATCTGGTCGCCATGGGAGGCGCCGCAAAGAACATCGTGCTGGTCGGCGATCAGATGCAGTTGCCGCAGCCGGTGCAGGGCGTTCACCCCGGCGACACGGGTCTGTCCAGTCTGGAATACCTGCTCGAGGGGCGCGCGACGATCGCGGATGATCGCGGCGTTTTCCTGAACGAATCCCACCGCCTGCATCCCGAGCTCTGCACCTTCATCTCCGAAGCCATCTACGATGGCCGCCTTGCCGCTCATCCGATCGCCGCGCAACGGCGTCTCATCCTCGACGCAACAGCACCGCCCTGCCTCAAGCCCGGCGGGCTGACGCTTCTCCCGGTCGATCATGCCGGATGTACCCAGTCGAGTGTCGCCGAGGCGGAGGCGATCGCATCCTTGCTAGATGCGCTATGCCGGCAGCAGGTCCAGCGGGAAGACGGCACGATCCGCGCGCTGACTCTTCAGGACGTCTTGGTGGTGGCACCCTACAATTTGCAAGTGAACCTGCTCAAGCAACAACTACCCCGCGACGTCAAGGTTGGCACGGTCGACAAGTTTCAGGGACAGGAAGCCGCGGTTGTCATTGTTTCCATGACGACGTCCAGGGGAGAGGATGCCCCACGCGGCACACAATTCCTCTTCAACAGGAACAGGTTCAACGTCGCCATTAGCCGCGCGGAGTGCCTTGCGATCGTCGTCCATGGCGCGGAGCTGCTCGAGGGGTCGTGGCAGAGCATCGAGGATCTCGAGCGACTCAACCTGTTCGCTCATGCCGAGGCATATGCTGGCGCACGACTTATGTAGCGAGAGGGAAGTCGCGGGTGTCACGCCTGACAGCCTAGTCGAAGTGACCGCCATCCCAAGACGATGGCCGCGAACTAGCGGCGCCGACTACAACCAGGATGCGCAGGACGGCCAAATCACACAATATTAGGTGTTGGGGGAGGGAAGCATGCTGGACACTGCATCAATTGTGGCCATCGGGCTGGGGCTGATCGCTTTGGGCATCGCCTTGCTTAGTCTGTTGCGCACCCGCGGTGCAGCCACACCGGACGGTCTCACTCGTGAACAAGTGTCCGAATTGTTCCGTAGCGAGCACGATCGCCTTCGCGGCACGCTTGACGATTTGTTCCGCGCTGCTCGAGAGGAGTTGTCGGGACGCCTGGACACAGGCATCGGAAAGGTCGAGGGCCAGGCGCGCGCGACCCAGGAAAAGCTCGATACGGAGCTAGCGAAGTTGGCCACAGAGGCTTCCACTAACCGCGATCGTTTGCGATCGGCAATCGAGGAGCGTCTCGAGAAGGCCGGCACTGCTCAGGGGGAAGCTGCCAAGGAGACCCGTGCCATCCTCCTCCAGGCCATCACCGACCAGGGCAAGGCCGCGATTGACTTACTGGCCCAGATGGGCGGCCAGCAGAAGGAACGGCTCGAGACTGCTGCGACCGAACAAGCGACTGCCGCCAAGGAAACGCGCGACAGTTTGATGCAAGCTGTTGCCGATCAGAGCAAGGCGGCGATTGACCTGCTGTCCCAGATTGGCGGCCAGCAGAAGGAACGGCTGGAGCGTGTTGCAGCTGAGCAGGCAACCACCGCCAAGGAAACCCGGGATGGCTTGATCCAGGCCGTGAATGACCAGAGCAAGGCGGCTACGGATCTACTGATCCAGATTGGCGGCCAACAGAAGGAACGGCTGGAGAGTGTTGCAGCCGAACAGGCGACCGCGGCGAAAGAGATGCGCGACGGTCTGATGCAGGCTGTTACCGATCAGGGCAAGGCGGCAACGGATCTCCTAACCCAGATCGGCCAGAACCAGAAGGAACGCCTCGACACGGTCTCGACCGGGCTCACCGACCTAACTAAGGAGCAAGGCGAGAAGCTCGAGGCCGTCCGAAAGGCGGTCGAGGACCGGCTGGAAACGCTCCGGAAGGAGAACAGCGTGAAGCTCGACGAAATGCGTCAGACCGTCGACGAGAAGCTTCAGTCGACGCTGGAGACGCGCCTAGGGGAGTCGTTCAATCGCGTGGTCGAGCAACTCGAGCGCGTCCACCATGGCATTGGAGAGATGAAGTCGCTCGCGACCGGCGTCGGCGACCTGAAGAAGGTGCTTTCGAATGTCTCGGTGCGCGGGGCGCTGGGCGAGATTCAGCTTGCCCGGCTGCTGGAGCAATTCCTCTCGCCAGAGCAGTATATCGAAAACGCCGTGGTGCGGGAGGACTCCCAGGAAAGAGTGGAATTTGCCATCCGCCTGCCTGGCCGCGACGATGAGAACGAAGTCCTGTTACCGGTCGACGCCAAGTTTCCACAGGAGGACTACCAGCGTCTGCTGGAGGCCGCGGAGAGCGGCGATGTCGATGGCGTCGCCGCGGCATCCCAGGCGCTCGAGACGAGAATCCGGCAGTTTGCCGCGACGATGCGCAGCAAGTACATCGTACCGCCCCGCACGACCGACTTTGCCATTCTATTCCTGCCGACAGAAGGGCTCTACGCGGAAGTCCTGCGGCGCCCGGGCTTGTTCGAGAAGCTGCAGCGGGATCATCAGGTGACCCTCGCGGGGCCGACGACCCTGACGGCCTTGCTCAATGCTCTGCAGATGGGGTTTCGGTCGCTCGCCCTTCAGAAACGGTCGAGCGAGGTATGGCAGGTGCTGGGGGCCGTTCGGACGGAGTTCGGCAAGTACAACGGCGTCGTCGAGAAAATCGGCAAGCAACTCGGCACCGCGGCCAACACGGTCCACGAGCTGGGACGTCGTACGCGGGCTATGGGGCGTAAACTGCGCGACGTCGAGACCTTGCCCGTTGCCCAAGCGGAGGCGTTGCTGGGGTTTAGTGGCGATGGTGTCGTCGATTCCAACGATGCTGAGGAGGGCCAGAGTGACGAATCCGATCTGGCCTAAGGAGCCGCAGCGTCAGTGCGAGGGCCACGATCGCCTGTAAACGCCGCATCGAAAGCTGGCGGCTCAAGCGTCGATGACGCCGAACGCAGGCGCCGCGGAGACCCGTTGTCGGCGCATGGCTGACACGGGTAGTTTGCGAGTGGGAAACACGACGTAACGTGGTGCAGGGGGCCACAGCGCTAGCGCTGTCGGGAGCACGCACAATGCCGTTCTATCTTCGCAAGTCGGTCAGTGCGGGGCCATTTCGGTTCAACTTCTCGAACAGCGGGGTCGGCGTTTCCGTCGGCGTCCGCGGGCTTCGCATCGGCACGGGGCCTCGCGGCCATTACATCCATGCAGGTCGGAACGGCTTCTACTACCGGGCATCCTTGGGGCGCGCCGGCGAGCGCGTACGCAGATACCCATCCGCGCCTCCACTGCCACGTCCTGTCGAGCAGGAAGTGCCGGGCGTCACCATGGTCGAGATTGAATCGGCCGACGTGCTTGCGATGCAGGATGAAGAGTTCGCCGAGGTGCTCCGGGAGATCAATGACAAGAGCCGGCAGGTGCGGCTCTCTACTGCTCTGGCCGTCATTTCGGGCTTGGCGGGCATCGGTGGCGCCCTCGTCATGGGGCCGCCGGGGCTGCTGGTCGGCGCATTCGCTCTACCGGGTTACCTCCTTGGCCAGTGGCTCGATTCCTACCGGCGGACGACCGTACTGTTCTACAATGTGGACGATGACCACCAGCGAAGGGTGACGGAGCTGACGGCCGCCTTCGACCGTCTCGCCGAATGCAGCGCGAAGTGGCATGTGCAGGCAAGCGGAGCCATCTACGATACAACGATTCGCAAGCGGAATGCCGGTGCATCCCGGTTGCTGAAGCGTGCAACGACAGGTTTGGCGTATCGCCTCCCAGCCGTTATCCGGAGCAATGCCACGCCGCCTGTGATGCAGGTCGGGAAGCAAAGCCTCTACTTCTTTCCGGATGTCATCCTGATCGAGAACGGAAGCCAGTTCGGCGCCGTCGCCTACGGAAATCTCGCCGCCAGGGTCGAGCCGTCCCGTTTCATCGAAGAGGACAGCGTCCCGCGCGACGCCCAGATCGTGGATCATACGTGGCGGTTCCCGAACCGCAACGGCGGCCCTGACCGGCGGTTCAACAACAATCGCCAGCTTCCGGTCTGCCTTTATGATTCTCTTTATCTCACGAGTCCCCAAGGACTGAACGAAGTCCTCCAGTTCTCGCGTGTCGGACTTGCAGACACCTTCGCACAGACCCTTCGCGCGATGCCTCCCAACGCATCGTCCCGCTCGGCGGCGACGCCGCCCTGGGGGGAGGTTCCTCGTCCGCAAGCCATAGCGGAGCCCGATGAGCCCGTAGCGCAACCGGCAAGCAGGGGGCGGGGCTGGCTTGTGAAGACCGCATTGGCCGCCGGCGTTGCCGTGGCAGTGGCCGCTCTGTGGCGATCGCCTTCGCAAGTGCCGGTGGCTGAAAGCAAAGCACCGGTGGTGCCCGCTTCAGCGTCGCCAGCACCGGAGGCATCTCCGTCGGCTGCACCGGCACCGCCTGTCAATGCACCGCCCCAGCCGGCGGCGGCTGCGCCGCAGATTGATGAGAATGCACCGCTGACGCCCGGTGAGGTGCGTGACCTTCAGGCCCGCCTCAAGGCCCTAGGGTTCGACCCCGGGGATATCGATGGCATTCCGGGTCCTCAAACAGCGGCCGCCATTCGCCGCTTTGAAGCCTCCCGACTGCTGACGCCGACGGGAAGCGTCGACCGCCGCACTCTCCAACGGCTCAAAGAGGCTGGGCCATCCCGATAGACGCACCTCTTCAGTCCGAGGCGGCTGCCCCTATAGGCTGCGCGAGACCGGGCCGCGGGTTTGAGTGTCGGTTGCGTCGTGGAGAGCGCCCTCGAAGGCAACGGTTTTCATGGGTTGCGCGCCCACCGCGACAGCACGTTCGATCTGGAGGTCGCCCCCCCGTTCAGCAAGGAGGGTTTGAAGCGTGCCGAACTCCGAGCACCATGTCGCCTCATGGTCGCGGTCGCGTACGGCGCTACGCGGTAGCGTCGGCGTCTGGGCTCCCACCAGGCGCACCTGAAGGCGGGCCGCATCTGCCGGTGCGGCAAGCTCGACGCCGTAATCCGTCATGCCCGGCTTGCGTACTACGAGGCGTCCATCGCGCGCCCATGCGGTCGCCATGGTTTCGCGCACCTCGTAGCCGAGCGTCGCGAGGCCGGCCAGGACCGCGCGGCGACGAGCCGTCGCGGCGAGCTGGCGTTGCGCCTCTTCGATCGTGGCACGAGCCGCCGTTGCCAGAGAAGCGTCGAGGGAGGTGTCGGGCCCTGCCAGAGCCGCTGCGATCGTTTGGGCGGCATCGCGCGCCTCGGCCGTTGAATAGGCGCCTAGGGCATCCTGAAGCTCGTGGAGTTCCTCGCGCAATGCCTCCGCAGCCTTCGACCGGTCCAGAGCTGCACGGGCGTCGAGAATGAGGCTGTCAGTGAGAAGACGCCGTTGGCTGGAAGATGCCTCGGCTGCGATCGCGGCTGCCCGCCTGCCGAAGGCTTCGATGGAGAAAGCATCGCTGCGAAGCTCAAGCTCGGCCAGGACCTGATCGAGACGCTTGGTCTGGGCGTCCGCCGTGGCCGGCTGTCCTGCGAGCCATTCCGCGAGCGAAGTCGCGTTGGTGCCAGCGCCCAGCCGCCTGGCAAGCTCCGCCTGTCCCTCCGTGACGCCGCCCACCGTTTCTGCATCAGTCGAAAGTGCCTTGAGCGCCTGGTCGAGGACGCGCTGGCAGGCATCGAGGTCCGTGTCGTCGGCGGCAAGAGCCCTTGAGACCACATCGCGAAGCTCGGCTGAAGGGGGCTTGCCGCTCGCCTCGAGGGCAGCGATCAGGCTTCGTGCCGCATCGGAGATCCGGCGGCGGCGCGACTTCGCGGCTTCGATGGCGGCTATGGCCTTGCCTTCCAGCCGGGTGGCTTCCCCCTTGAAGTACTCGGCCTGTGCTGCCGCCTGGCGCTGGAGATCGTCGAAACGTCCCCGCTCGAGAAGCGTCTCGAGTTGCTGGCGACGGCTCGCCAACGCCGCCTCGAGCGCCTTCTCCTCGAGATCGAAGCGGCGCAGTGTCCTGCGCACCTGCGCGATGGCCGCATCGACGGCGGCAATCTGCCGTCTCCCGATGGCTTCCAGCTCCTCCCGCGTGACGACGCGAACCACCTTTGGACCGCTCATGACTGGGCTCCTGTCGCTAGTGCCGCCTGAATCGCGCTGGATAGTCGCGTCTGTTCTTCGCTAGGACGGTGAAACCAGGCATGCGATGAGACGCGGTGCACCGACCCGATGGCCCGCTTCAGAATGGTCGGCCGCCAGATCTCCCGCGCCCGTGCCCGTTCCAGCAGCGGATGACGCGGCGCATCGCATTCGATACCGATGCCGAAGAGCTTCGTCCGAGGGTCTTCGATGGCAAGGTCGAGCCCAAACGCGTCGCCGTCGGTCGCCGCGATGGGCGTGAACCCTAGGCGCCGCACGAAGTCGCGGACGGACTCGGAGAAGCCATCGCCTGCCGCCGCCTGAGCCATTCTGACGGTCGGCGCCGGGGACAGTTTCGACGTGGCCGCGCGCGCTACGTCGAGAGCCCCGGAACTCACCTGCTCCGCGTAGTGGAGATAGGCTTGCAGGTAGTCCCTCGGCTTGTTCGCCTGCCGGCCGCTTGAAAGCCAGTCGGAGACGTCGGCGACCGGCATCGACGTCACCAGCACGACCTTCTGGCGGGCGCGCGTCACCGCGACGTTGAGCCGTCGCTCGCCGCCCGTCTGGCTCAGCACACCGAAGTTGCGTCGAAAGGTGCCGCGCCGGTCCCGGCCGAAGGTCGTCGAGAAGATAATGATGTCGCGTTCGTCGCCCTGAACGTTCTCCACGTTCTTCACAAAGAAGCCCATGTCTTCGCCGTTCTGTTCGCGGTCGCGCTCGCGTTCGAAGGAAGCCGCGAATCCCGGGTCGCTGGCGGCACGCAGATCGATCGCCTCCTCGATGCGGTCGGCCTGCTTGCGATTGAAGGTCACCACGCCGACGCTGGGAGGCGTCTCGGCCCGGCCTGCCCAGAGCTCGGCCAGCAGGCCGACGACGGCCTCTGCTTCCTCTTCATTCGATTGATCTTCATAGACGCCGTTGACGCGCACGACCTCGATCGGCTTCGCCCGGTTCACTTCGGTGTCGGGGTGACGGGCCGGCACATTGAGGTCGCCCTGATAGTAGGCCGAGTTCGAGAACGCGATCAGCTCGCGGTACTTCGACCGGTAGTGGATTTGCAGGCGGGAGGTGGGCAACGTGCTGCGCCCGAGCTGGAGCAGGTCGGGGCAATCCTTGACCTCGCGCCGGTTCCAGGCCTCCGCCTTCGCCAGCCGCTCCGCCTCGGTCGCCGCTTCATCCGTGAAGTCGAACTCATCCGCGCTGTCATCGTCGCCATCGATCCGGGTCGCGAAGAACGAGGAGGGCGGCATCTGCTTCTCGTCGCCCGAGATCAGCACCCGCTTGGCACGAAACAAGGTCGGCAGCGCGTGCTCGACGAGCATCTGGGAGGCCTCGTCATAGATGACGATATCGAACAGCGCGGCCTTCAAGGGAAGAATGCGGCTGGCGACGTCGGGATTCATCAACCAGACCGGCCGTAGGTGCATGAGACCGAGCTCGGCTCCCTGATCGATGATCTCGCGGAGCCGGCGGGCGCGCGGGCCGGTGAGGCGGGTGATGTTGTCCCAGTCTTTCAGTGGCGCAAGACGGCTGCTCTCCACCCCGAAGCGAAGCACGTCGCGATTGAGGGATTGCAGCTCGCTGTCCAGCTGCGCAAGCTGCACCACCTTGCGTTCGATTTCGGCCCGCTCGAGAAAGAGCGCAGGGTGAGCTTCCTCGATGCGCGCCTTCCACGCCAGGTAAGCAGCATGCCGCAGGGAGCGACGAACGACACCCTCGAGTTCCGGTGTCGGAATCGCGCGCAGCGCCGCCGTCGATCGGTTGAGGATCGCGAAGGCCTCGATGACCTTGGGCGGAAGCGTCGAGGCCCGCAGCCGGAAGCGCTGATAAGCCTCGAGAGTGGGCAGCGCCACCAGAATGGGCCGCAACGCCGCCGGCTCCGGCGTCCGGGAAGCGATCATGGCGGCCTGATGGCTCAGCCAGTCGCGGGGAAACCATTCCGTCAACGCGTTCAGGCACGCAAGGCTTGCCTGCCGTGCGGTGTGCCGCGCCATGGCACCCCGGAAGCGAACCTCCAGGCGTTCGAATGCGGAAGGGGTCGCCGCCGCCGCCATGGTCTCGGCATCGGCCATCCGGGGGCACGCGAAAACTGCAGTTGCGGCCTTTGCGACCGTTTCCAACTGAGCTAGGTAACCGCGGAGCTCGACTTTCAGGATATCGATCGGGGGCAGCGCTATCGGTGCTGTGATGCCGAGCAGCGTGCGCAGTTGATCGACACGTTGACGAACCGGACGCAAGGCGACTTCGAGCGCCATGGCATTGCGGAACTCGAGCATGCGCTTGGCATCGGTGGGTTCGCCGAGTGAGGCCAGGACGGATCGGATCCGGCGGACGCGCGCCCATCGAAAGAAGTTGAGGCGGCCGAGGAAGCCGGGCGTTTCCGTGGCTTCGCATGCGTCAGCGAGGTGCTGGCGCAACGCAACCGGCGAAAGCGCGCTGATCGGGCCAAAGAGGGCCGTATCGTGGGCTTGGCCAGGAATGGCCTCGAGCGTCGAGAGGTATTCCCGGGCCATGGCCATCGCCTCGCTGCCCGTGGTGGTGCCAGAGCCGCTCTGCCTGAAATGCGGAAGCCAGTTTGCAAGCGCTCGCCTGTCAGTCTCGGCCATTGACGAGAATAGCGGTCGGTGCGCGTCGAGCCAGTCGAGGCACGGCTGAGGCGTGTCGGTGTCGAACGCATCGGGGTGCGCGGCAAGCGCGGAGCCCCGAGCCTCTTCGGCAGTGACGTAGGATGCGAAGGAGCTCGCTACGTCGGTTGCGACCGTTTCGTCAGCGGCGAACGATCTCAGGGCGGCCAGGGCGCTGTTCTCATACGCGGCCGCGAGCCACAAGGCGGCGAGCGGGGCGCAGGCATCCTCGACGGTCGAAAGCGTCGTCGGGTCCAGACCACCCAGCAGGCCGCGCAGCGCAGCGATGTCCAGCACCGGGCCTTCCGCTTTCACTTGCATCAGACGGCCGAGGAGCTGGCGGTAGCTCACGCCCGTCGAATCCTCTGTGGCATGCAGCGCCGCATGATGTTGGTCGACATCGCGCTCCAGTGCTTCAATGCGGGCCGCCGCCTCGTCGCGCTGTCGCCGCAAGCTCCGGGCGCGCTCTCCAGGCTCGCTCCGAACAGCGGTCAGCTGGTCACGCAGGGCACGTATGACCATCTCGCGGTCTTTGGTGGTGTCGACGATCAGAAAGCTTCGATCCGCCAAGCCCTCCGCATCGAGGCGCTTCTTCACGACCTTGAGGGCCGCCTGCTTCTGGCAGACGACGAGCACGGTCTCGCCGCGTCCGATCGCGTCGCCCACGACGTTCACGATGGTTTGGCTCTTGCCGGTGCCTGGCGGCCCCTCGACGAGAAGTCCAGGAGCGATCCGCGATCGGTGGACGGCGATCTCCTGGGAGGGGTCGCTGGCGACAACCGAGTAGTTGTGGCTCTCCGATCCTGCCGCCAGATCGGCCGGAACCGGTGCGGTCTCGGAGACGCGGATCATGACGTCGAGCGCGGTGTCCGAGACAGACCGCCTGCCGATGTCGCGCAGGTCGGCGGATACGGATTGCCCGGTGAACTCGGCGTTGAAGAGCGTCGCCGCCGGGATCAGATCGAACACGGCGCTGCCGCGCGCGGAGGCGCTAGCGGGGAGCCGTACCAGGCTGCGCGCCCGCGGAGTGGCCAGCGCCCCGAATACGTCGATCACGTCGCCGATCTTGATCGAGGACCGTGCCAGCAGCTCGCGGTGCGCCTTCTGCCACTGGACAAGGCGGGCCGGACCGAGAAGACCCTCCAGCGCCGGATTCAAGCGCACTTCCTTGCGCTCGCCGTCAAAGGCGAGGGTGGCCGAGCGGCGGCCGGCGCCGGCCTGAAGCTCGATCGTGACCGGCCAGAGAAGGACCGGCGCCAGCTTCATCGACGGGCTGGATCGCGACGAGGCAGCCCGGGGCTCGGCGATCATGAGGAAGGGGAAGCCGAGCGTGCGCCCGTCGAGACCGGTATCGCGGCGGAAGGTCGAGGCGTGGCTCACCAATCGGCGAAGACGGCTATCGAGGGCTTCATTGGTGGTGTAGCTCGCTGGGTCGAGCAGCCGCGGAGCCTCGTCACCGGTCAGAACATGGTTGAGCAAGGCGTCAGCCGTGGTAGTAGCGGTTCCAAGCTCGAAGAGGTCGACGCGTGGCGTCGTTTTGCCGATCACGAACTTTACCAAGGGGCCGCGAGCGACCGATCCGGAGACCCGCTTCTCGAAGTGCTCGAGAAGGGTCTTCACATACTGTTGCTTAGGAGGCGGCTGCCATTGTTCAAGCGGAACGCCGAGCAGGGCCGCCGCCCGCGGCAACGGCATGCGGTGCTCGACACGGAAGGCATCCGCCCAGTCGTCGATGCGCTCGATACCGCATCGTGCGAAATTCGCGATGCGCTCGTCGACAAGGGCAAAGATCGCGCGGCGCGACATCGAAAGCAGCGTGCCGGCAGCGGCCGTATCGAGGGGCACACCCACCTGCGCCGCGAGTTGCAGCGCTGCATCTACGATCGAGGCCAGCGCCACGTACTGGTCCTTCGCTGCGCTCACCAGGATGATGAGGTCCTCGTCGGATAGCTGCGAGCGGTCCAGGATCGTCGCCAGCCCCGAATGGTCCGAATCGGGGTAGACGCGCCGGAGGGCGTCGCGCTCGGCCTCGAGCGCCGCCCGAGAGCTTGCGAGCACCGCAACACGCAGCTGATCCTCGTCGAGGGCGACCTCGAGCAACGCCGCCCGCTCCCGCACGGCCGTCACGCGCAAACCCATCCGAACGAGCCAGCTCTCCCGGCCCATGCGCTCGAGATGATCCATGATATCACTGGTGATGAGGACGTACCCGTTGGCGGGATGAGTGAGCAGCCAGTTCGGGGTCACGATCTCGCCGCGCATCGTCAGCGGCAGCGACTCGTTCAGCACCATCAGCGCTAAGCCGTACCGGAAATCCGCGGCGATACTGGCGTCTGCCGTCACGCGGCGGAGTTCAGCCACCTTTTGTCCACCCGCCCGAATGGCGTCGAGCCAGGTCGCGACGCTGCCCCGCAGGACGAGATCCCGGCCTTCCTCCCAATGGCTGGCCTCCGCAGCCGCCAGGGCGAAGGCGGCCGGCTGGGTATATCGCTGGCCCGCGAGCATGATCGGGGCAGCACCGCTCTCCTCGCCATCGCCTTGGTGCTCCGGCGGCGCCTCGACAGGCTCGCCGGCCAGCCATGCCCGAACCTCAGGCGATGACCACCGGGAGAGCGGATCTCGGGCCAGCAGGCCTCGCAACAGCAAGCGCAGATCGGAGGGAAGCTCGTCCGGCAGCGAGATGCCGCGGGTCACGACATGCAGCCGGAAGGCCTGGTCGTTGACGTTGAGAAAGCAACGGCCTTCAGTCGCCTGCTCGAGCAGGATCATGCCAAGCGACCACCAGTCCGACGCGGCGCTCACAGCGCCGACGATCGCCTCGGGCGCCGAGTAGCGGGTGAGCTCCAATGGGGCGACCGCTTCAAGGTCGAAATCGGAGAGACGCGCCGAGCCGAAGCCGGTGATGACCAAGTCGAGCGGATCGAGCGAACGCAGGCGAATGTTGCCGGGATGAAGGTCGCGATGGCGCAGCCCCCATTGCGACAGGCTTGCGAGCGCTTCCGCCAGTTCCGTGATCAGGAGCCGCAGCAGCTCCGGGCGGCCGGCGGCAAGATAACCGGCCTCCTGCAGCGTCTGCCCATCGATCCGTTCGGAAACCTCGTAGGTGCTGTCCTCATACCGCCCTGTCGCCAGGAGGGCTGGCATATGATCGGGCGGCAGCTTGCGCAGCACCTCGTACACGGCCGGGTCGGGCTCCGCGCCATGCTGATAGAGAACAAGGGAGACCTCGGGGCCGCCGCTTTCATGCTGGGCAATGAAGTTTTCAAAGCGCGCATCGGGCACAAGAGCCGCTTGTCTGCGCAGCAGCCGCCACCCGTCGATGATCGTTTCCGTCGCGGGCGTATCGGCGGATCGTGGTTCACCGTCGGCTGGTGCGACTCCCTCACGGTCGGCGCCGCAGATCAGGCAAAGCTCGTCGCCCTCGCCCATGGCATGGCCGTTACGGCATTGGGGGGCCGGCTGAGGCGGCGCAGCTGGAGCGTCCCCCTCCGGGTTCGATCCGCGCGAATAAATCGGTTCGCCCGTAAGGTCCCAATGACAGCTGGTTCCGTCCGGAAATACGTGCTCGCAGGTAAGTTCCGCGGCCGGGCGCTCGGTCGAGCAGCTCGGGCACCGGCGGACAAGAGCGGTATCGTCAGGGCTCATTGGCATCACGTGCGTCTTCGGTCGTATGAATGCTGTGCCCTTGGCTCTCAAGAAGAGCCACGAGCCGTTTGAGATCCCCTTGCCTGGGAATGCCAGCGAGGAAGATGTCGCCATCCGGTCCGTCAAACATGACGTCGAGCGTCCTCTCGTCGCCGACGATGCGATCCCGGAAGGACGCGAACCGCGCCGTGCCGAGGGGGGTAAGGCAGGTCAGGCGCTGATTGTCGCTTCCCCGGAGGGCCAGGGTCTGGGGCTGGTCTCGGCGATAGGGGTCGGCGATCAACGCATCGATCAGACCGGCAAAAGCGCTCAGATCGAGCGCCTCCAGCGCATAGCCGGAGTAGATCAGGATGTCCGCGGACGATTGAACGCGAAGCTCGGTCAATAGGGCGTGGAGCGCCGCTGGCTGGTCGAACGGCTCGCCGCCGGAAATCGTGATGCCCTCAGCTTCGGCGAGCCACGGGGAGATGGCGCTCATCACGCGTTCGACCGTTGTGCCGTTCTGCCGGGGCGCCCAGGTATCGAGAGAGACGCAGCCCGGGCAGCGGATCGAGCAACCTTGGAACCAGATGCATACGCGGCGGCCCGGACCCAGGGTGGTAACCGGGTAATGGACACGCGACAGAAACAGAGGGGTCGCTGTCACGCAACCTTCGCACTTGCCGTTTGAACGGCGTCGAGTGTCAGAGTGGTGATGCCGTCGGGGGTGGAGTTCACCCCCATGATCGCGAGTTGCTTGCCGAGTGTCTCCTCGGCGTCGAACAGCGCGCGGGCAAGGGGATTGACGAGATGAGCTTCGACCTTGTTGCGGATCCCCCGGCCGCCATTGGACAGATCGGCGAGGCAGAGCGTGGCGAGTTGTGACCGCGCGCCGTCGTCCAGGGAGACGGTGGCCCCCTGTGATGTGCGGACGCCCTCGAGGACATCCCGAACCATCCCCGTGAAGATTTGTTCGGCGATGGCGGGCCGGATGAAGTCGAACACCAGAACGTTGTCACCGATACGATTCAGGATTTCGGGCCGATTGAGCGTAAGCTTGAAATGACGCTCGATCTCGGCCCTTACTCGTTCCTGCACTTGCGCGAGCGGATCCGCGGCCGTGACGTTCGGGGTGCGGGTTCCATCGGGCCCCACCTTGTAGATGCCAAGGTTCGACGTGAAGATGATGAAGGTCTCGGAGAAATAGACCCGGTCGCCGCGGCCCGACGTCAGGACGCCGTCATCGAGCACTTGGAGAAACTTGTCGAGAATGCGCGGATGCGCCTTCTCGATCTCATCGAAGAGCACCACCGAGAACGGCTTCTCGCGGACCGCGTTGGTGAGCTCGCCGCCGACATCGTATCCGACGTAGCCCGGCGGCGCGCCAATCAACCGCTGATCGGAGTGTTCCGCGGAGAATTCGGACATGTCGAACCGGATGTAGGCGCTGTCATCGCCGAACAGGAGGCTCGTAAGCGTCTTGGCAAGCTCCGTCTTTCCGACACCCGTCGGACCCGCCAGGAAGGCCACGCCGCGCGGGCGGTTGCCGCGGCGCGAGGCGCCTACGCCAGTGACGGCGCGCTTCACGATGTCGAGCATGTGAGTGACGGCATGGTCCTGGCCCTTCACGCGTTCCTGAACGAAGTGAGAGCCATTTCGGATCTTGTCGCGGTCGATCTTGGCCCACGGATCTTCCGTGACTCCGACTTTGTAGCGACGGACGGCGTCGCCGATCTGGGAGATGTCGAGATCTTCGGTCCGGCCGAGCTGCGCGATCGCAGTGAGGTCGACCAGCAGCAACCCCTCGGTTTGCTCGGCGAACGCCGTTCTGGCCGCCTGAAGAATTGGGCCATCGGCCGTCTTACCGTTCTTGAGCGTCTTCAGGAGACTGCTTGCTAGCACCTTGCGGGTGCGAGGATCGGGCTTCGCGACTGGGATGTGCCGGATGCGCGGGTTGTCGACGAGCAGCCAGTCCGGCAGGTCGCCCTCCTTGTCGACGATCCAGAATACCGAGTTGAAGAAGGGCCGTGATGGCGTGCCATAGGGGCGCGTTTTCGCAAGGTGGGAGAGGATGAGCGCGCGCGTGAACATCTGATGCTCGGGCGGTGATAGCGCTTCGTTCCTGACCGTCAGCCGCGAGGCGAAGTCGGCGATCAACGCGACCGGCGGATCGGCGGTTGGCGATGTCGCAAGTCGTTCCAGCGTTTCCCCGAACAGCTCGACACCAGCGGGCGTCGCGCCGCTGGCGCCGGGGTGCAGGCCGAGCTTCTCGAGCAGGTTCGGGATTGCATTCGCTGCCCCGGGGATCTGCAGGAGCCTGAAGCCCGAAAGAGGATCGTAAAGCAGGACGCTCGCATAGCCCGCACGGGTCAATTCCGCGCCAAGGACGGCCGTGAGGGGTTGCGCCGCGACGGCCCCCGGCGCGATCTCGCTCAACTGAAGGTCGCGTACGTTTCCCGACAGAACAAACTGCGACTTCAGCGGCAGAAACCGAAGCAGATCCCGCAACCAGCGCGGCCGCTCATAGTCGTCTGCATCGCCCATGACCCCCCCAACCAATAGCTCGACCTCCCGAAGATGTCGCCCCCGCCCCATTTCCGTCAAGATACTGCACTCTGCGACTGGTGAGTGTGGACGGCAAGCAACCGCGGGTGGTGCCAAAGGGCATCGACGTGTGTGTCATAGCTGCGGCACCAAACGCTCTTGAACAGCCGGAAGGGCCCGTGCATTGGGTTCGGCCGCAGGGCGCCGGGTTGCGTGTGTCGTCGGCGCTGGCGCATTCGCAGGGCGCCCCGTTCACCGGCATCGGGGCACACGCAGCGCCGAAGCATGATGGCCGGATGGGAACGGGGCGAGGGATGAGGGCAATTCTCTGGGTCGCGGCAGCAGCCGCAGCCGTGATGGGCAGTGTCGGCCCCTGCTGGGCATGGGGCGCTACCGGCCATGAATGGGTGAGCGGGATCGCGATCGAGAAGCTGCCCGACAGCCTGCCCGCCTTTGTACGCACACCGGAGGCCGCTGCGGAGATCGCCGTCATGGGCCGCGAGCTGGACCGCTCGAAGGGCGCCGGCAAGACGCACGACGCCGAGCGCGATCCCGGTCATTACGTCGATCTTGCCGATGACGGATCCGTCGAGGGCGTGCTCCCACTCGATCAACTTCCCGAGACGCGCGAAGCCTATGACACGGCCCTGCGCGCCAAGGGGTTGACCCAGTACAAGGCCGGCTACCTGCCGTACGCGATCGTCGACGGGTGGCAACAGCTCCGCAAGGATTTCGCGTACTGGCGGGCTGCCGTGAAGGGTGCGGAAACCGCCAGGACGACCGAGGAGCGCGCCTGGTTCGAGAAGGATCGGGCGCTGCGCGAGAAGCTCACGCTCCGCGACATCGGCATCTGGAGCCACTATGGCGCCGACGCTTCGCAGCCGCTCCATGTCTCCGTGCATTACAATGGCTGGGGCCAGTATCCCAATCCCAACGGCTACACCACCCGAAAGATCCACGCCTACATCGAAGGCGAGTTCGTCCGCCGCAATCTGGCACGCGCTGGCGTCGCCGACCTGGTCGGCTCCTATCAGCCCTGCGGCTGTTCGATCGAGGAACGCACGCGCGTCCTGCTGCGCGCCTCGCTGGCGGAGGTCGAGCCTCTCTATGCCCTCGAGAAGGAAGGCGGCTTCAAATTCGGCGATCCCCGCGGCATCGTCTTTGCGACCGCTCGCCTCGCGGCCGGCGCTACGGCCGTTCGCGACATGATCGTGCAGGCGTGGCTTGAAAGCGCCGACACGCCGGTCGGCTATCCGATGGTCAATGTCCGCGACATCGAAAGTGGCAAGGTGCGGGCGACCCGGGAGCTGTTCGGGGCGGATTGAGATAAACTCCGGACGCCGCAGCATGAGGCGAGGCAGGGGACATGCCGACCAAGCGGGTAATCGCGGATGATTATTGGACAGAGGTCGCACGCATCGCGAAAGGCGCTCGACGAAAGGAAGCCGCGATCGCCTTTGTCACGCGCGACCTGGTCGGCTTCAGACGTGGCGATCGACTGATCGCCAATGCGGCTCGGAAACAGATCGCCAACGGATCGACCAGCGCGCGGCTTTTGCTGGCGCTTCAGAGGAAAGGCGTCGACATATATTCCTGCGAGAATTTGCACGCCAAGGTGTTGGTGCTGGGCAACTACGCTGTCATCGGCTCCGGTAATATGTCGGCGCATTCCAAGAAGTGGCTTGAATCGGCCTATCTCACGAATGACGCCGTGGCCGTCGCCAACGCGTTTGTCGAGAAGGTCGTGGCCGACGTCGAGCCGGCTTGACGCGCCAAGAGCTTCTCGACCTCAGAAAGATCAAGGTTGTTCGACGCGGCGGCGGTGGACCATCGACGCGCGGGCGTCGTACGGCCAGGGTCGGCAAGCTCGGTAACCGGACATGGATCGTGAGTGCGCGTGAGTTGCCCGACGATCCACCTCCGGATGAACAGGCCATGATCGACAAAGCGGCCGCCGACTTGTCGATGGCGAAAGACCACCTTGATTGGATTCGGATGATAGGGTCCAGCAAAATCGTCCGGGAGGGCCAGCACGGCGATCAGATCGTCGTTGGGTGGCGGCCCATCAAGGGTGCCATCACGGTCTATCGCCCGGTGCCGATACTGCTCGTCCAGAAGGCAATAGCGTGGACACGCCTATACTACGAAGAGCCCTCGGGACGGGGCGCTACATTGCCCTGGGCCACCTTCGCCAATCTTGCAAAGAAGGCGAAGCATACACGTAAGCTCCTCAAGACCAGCACGCAGCTCGTCCAGCCTGACGTCGCAGACCGCCTGATTGATGCGTGGAAGCCGGCCGCGAAATAGGACGCGCGGAACTCCATCCGATGTGTCCATAGGCTCGTGGCCGTACGCACGACATCGCCGCCCTAGGCGTAATATGCCCCCGCCGCTGGAGCGCTCGAACAGCTTGATACCGAGCTGCTCTTCGAGCCGGCGAACACGGCGGCTCAGCGTTGATTGTTTGACCTCAAGGGCGGCCGCGGCCCGCCGAAAGCTTCCGTACTCGGCCGCGGCGATCACGGTGCGAAGAGGCCCCGGTTCGATAGTCATCGCTTGCACCTCAGCACGTCGATCCAGGAGAAGGGGAGGCGGCGGCCGTCGGCCTCGTCGCCGGCGACGCGACATTGGTGGCGTGGCTGTAGTGAGGATGGCGACTACGCCGCCATCGTGACTACCGGTGTCCACAGGGTTGGTGCTTTGAGTTGCCCTGCGGCGCGGATGCGAC
>Ga0075012_10001402_pt1 | contig 24704 bp, 16 predicted proteins | sample All_14_2_FD_71474 | JGI IMG/M metagenome (GOLD analysis project Ga0075012, IMG submission 71474) | Freshwater microbial communities in response to fracking from Pennsylvania, USA - Allegheny Zone_MetaG_DW_15 | ecosystem: Environmental > Aquatic > Deep subsurface > Groundwater > Drilled...
GGTTTTCCCTATGGGGCGTGGCTGTTTTTTGTCCATTTTCCGTGTCGTGAAAAGACTTGTATTGCCGTTTTTTTGTGCCTGTGGATAAGTTCCACTTCCCGGCCTTTTCCGGGAAGGGTTCGGGGAAAACCTGATTTTTTCTCTTTTGCCCTGAAATCGGCCTGGAGCCCGCGTCGTTGCTGGGTTCTTCATGTCAGAAAGCACCCTGATATTGCCTAACAACAAACCTGATTCCTCTGTAAGTCGTTGATTTATATAGGGTGCTTTATGTGTTGATGTTAGAAAAACAAAACATGATTTAGTTAGGTTCACATCAGGGAAATATCAGGTTTTCGAAAAACGCTGAAACCCGCATAAACACTGGGGTTCCGGGCGGTTTTGCTGCGCTGGTTAGAAAAATCAGGCTTTCCCCGAACCCTCACCGGAATTCTGGCGCTTTTCGCGCACGCACGTCAGGGGCGCACGCGTTGAGCGTGTGTATGTGTTGTGTGTCCGGGGGTTCTGGTGTCTGCCTGGCGCTGCCTGGTGGACTGCTGCGGCCTGGCAGTCACTGCAACAAGGTAGGCACTGAGCAAGGTTGCTCAGGTGTTTCTGCCTGTGTAATTGGCCTGTGTAATTTCGGTGTAAATCACTGAGTTTCAGGCTTGTTTTTGGGGTGTTTTTGAGGGTCTTTCCCCTGCGAAGGCCTGACGCGCTACAGCCTTCACACGGCAGGGGTCGCAGGTTCGAACCCTGCACCGCCCACCAAAATAAAACCCCCCGCAAGTCAATGGCTTCCGGGGGTTTTGTTTTGTGTGCCCATGCATAGGCGTACATCTGCGGGTTGCCAAATCCTGCCACATGCGATTGCGGGGATCGCCACCGAGGTGAGTGATCAAATGGGTCTTGCAGGCGATAAGCCACGGCATCGAGGCAGTCACCATTGCGCGCCTGTATCGCAAGCACTGGCGTATCCAAGGGATGTTCCCGCGGCTTGAGTCGGTGCTGCAAAGCGAGATCAAGTGTCTGGGGCATCCACGTGCGGCGCTGCTGGGATTTGTCGCCGCAGTGATGGCCTACAACGTGCTGGCCCTGCTCAAGCAAGTGATCGAGCAGGCACACGAGGCCACGCATTCCGAGCTGGATGTGTCCATCCTTTCGCCTGACGGTGGAGATCAACCGTGGTTATGAGGCGATGGCTTTGGGATTGCCGCCCGAGCATCTGCCGCAAGTTGGCGACTTGGCGCCGTGCCAGTTCATGGGGCGCTTGTTGTTGGCTGTTCGCCTTAAGCTCAGACAGCTGACAACCAGCAAGCGCGCAGCCAAACCACAGATTCCCAAAGTCTTTGTAGACGGCGGCCTCGCTCGTTCGCATGTGGCAACCTCTCGGGTTATCAAGGCTTGAGGGACAACACCTTGAAGGGGGTGACGCCAAGCCCGACAATCTTGCAGGTTAAATTTTAAGAAAAAAATGCAATTTTCAAGATTTTTTCCGCATTGTGGGATTGAACTTCAAAAAGTGGAGTTTAGGTCAGAGCACTGAAAGCAAAATCTCAGATGATCTAACGATTCAGTTGGTCTGCCATGCAAACCAGCAGGATGCCTACAACGATACTTGGAGAAACAACTTTGAGCACTCAGCAACCCACCATCATCTACACGCTGACCGACGAAGCGCCGCTGTTGGCGACCAGTGCCTTTTTACCGATCATTCGCGCGTTCACCGCACCCGCTGGGATCAACGTTGAGTCCAGCGATATTTCGGTGGCGGCTCGCGTGTTAGCTGCGTTTCCTGAATACCTGACTGAAGATCAGCGCGTGCCTGACACGTTGGCTGAGCTGGGCAAGCTGACGCTGAAGCCAGAAGCCAACATCATCAAGCTGCCTAACATCAGTGCATCGGTGGGCCAGTTGGTGGCCGCCATCAAAGAACTGCAGGGCAAAGGCTACGCGTTGCCCGATTACCCTGAGGCACCCAAAACCGAAGAAGAAAAAGCTATTCGTGCCCGGTATGCGAAATGCATCGGCAGCGCAGTGAATCCCGTGCTGCGCGAGGGCAACTCCGACCGCCGTGCGCCGCGTGCCGTCAAGGAGTTTGCGCGTAAGAACCCCCACAGCATGGCCGAGTGGAGTCAGGCCTCGCGCTCGCACGTCTCGCACATGCACCATGGCGACTTCTACCACGGTGAAAAGTCGATCACGCTCGACAAAGCGCGTGACGTCAAGATGGAGCTGGTGACCCAGAGCGGTCAGACCATCGTGCTCAAACCCAAAGTGAGTTTGCTGGACCGCGAGGTCGTTGACAGCATGTTCATGAGCAAGAAAGCCCTGGAAGATTTTTACGAAAAAGAGATCGAAGACGCTCGCAAGACCGGCGTGATGTTCTCGCTGCACGTCAAGGCCACCATGATGAAGGTGTCCCACCCCATCGTGTTTGGTCACTGTGTCAAGATTTTTTACAAAGACGCATTTGCCAAGCATGGCGACTTGTTCAAAGAGCTGGGCGTCAACGTCAACAACGGCATGGCTGATCTGTACGCCAAGATCGCCAGCTTGCCTCAGAGCAAGCAGGATGAGATCAAGCGCGACCTGCACGCATGCCACGAGCACCGCCCTGAGCTGGCCATGGTCGACTCGGCCAAAGGCATCACCAATTTCCACTCGCCCAACGACGTGATCGTGGACGCGTCCATGCCCGCCATGATTCGCAACGGCGGCAAGATGTGGGATGCCAACGGTCGCTTGAAGGACGTGAAGGCAGTCATGCCTGAATCGACCTTTGCCCGCATCTACCAAGAGATGATCAACTTCTGCAAATGGCACGGTGCGTTTGACCCCAAGACCATGGGCACGGTACCCAACGTCGGTCTGATGGCCCAGCAGGCCGAAGAATACGGCTCGCACGACAAGACCTTCGAGATCAGCGAAGACGGCGTGGCCAACATCACCGACCTGGCCACCGGCGAAGTGCTGCTCTCCCAGAATGTGGAAAAGGGCGATATCTGGCGCATGTGCCAAGTCAAGGATGCTGCCATCCGCGACTGGGTGAAGCTGGCCGTGAACCGCGCACGCCACTCGGGCATGCCGGTGGTGTTCTGGCTGGACCAGTACCGCCCGCACGAGGCACAGCTGATCACCAAGGTCAAGATGTACCTGCATGAGCACAACACCGCTGGTCTGGATATTCAGATCATGAGCCAGGTGCGCGCCATGCGTTACACGCTGGAGCGCGTGGTGCGTGGGCTCGACACGATCAGCGCCACGGGCAACATCCTGCGTGATTACCTGACCGACCTGTTCCCCATCATGGAGCTGGGCACTTCGGCCAAGATGCTGTCCATCGTGCCGCTGATGGCGGGCGGCGGTATGTACGAAACCGGTGCTGGTGGCTCTGCCCCCAAGCACGTGCAGCAACTGGTGGAAGAAAATCACTTGCGTTGGGATTCGTTGGGTGAGTTCTTAGCGCTGGCTGTTTCGCTGGAAGACCTCGGTACCAAAACCGGCAACAAATCGGCCAAGATCTTGGCCATGACGCTGGACGCCGCCACCGGCAAGCTGCTGGACACCAACAAGAACCCGTCGCCGAAAACCGGCCAACTGGACAACCGGGGCAGCCAGTTTTACCTGGCCATGTACTGGGCCCAGGCACTGGCAGAGCAGACCGAAGATGCTGCCCTGGCCGCCAAGTTTGCCCCGTTGGCCAAGCAACTCACCGACAACGAGCAAACCATCGTGGCCGAACTGGCGGCCGTGCAGGGCAAGCCGGTGGACATTGGCGGTTACTACAAGCCCGACTTTGAGAAGCTTGAGGCCGTGATGCGCCCGAGCCCCACGCTCAACGCTGCGCTGGAAACACTGCCAGGATAAAGCGACGGGCCTGACCGCCGTGTTTCACGCCGGTCAGGCCCTCACAGCCTTCAAAGGCGATCAGAACAGCTTCGGCTGTGCCGATCGCCTTTTTTATTGGCGGGGCGCAGCTCGTTTGGGTGGCTCTGTGCGCCCACCCGCTTCAGATCACTTGGGGCGGCTGAACGGCGCGCCTCCCAGCTTGGCGCCGGCCTGGATGCCGCGCTTGGCAAACCAGCCCTGGTTCATTTCCAGCACAAAGCGCACGGGCTGGGCCGAGCAGTGCGAGTCGAGGGTTTGCGGTTTCATGTTCGCGAGGTTGACGATGGTGCCGTCGTCGGCCACAAAGGCAGCGGTCAGGGGCAGCAGTGTGTTCTTCATCCAGAAGCACTGCACACCGGCTTGCTCAAAAGCAAACAACATACCTTCGTTGGTGGGCATCTCCTGGCGGTGCATCAGCCCAATGGAGCGCTGCTCGGGGGTGACCGCTACCTGGGCGTTGATCAGATGCATGCCTGCTGACAGCGACACCCGTGGCAGCTGGGTTTGTGGTTGGTCTTGAGGCCAGGCGGGTCGGGCGCTCAGGGCCAGCAGGCAAAACAAAGAGGCTAGACGTCGGTTCATGGTTCGAGTACGGTGGTCGTAGGCGTTGCGCATTGTCCGTCATTCGCCGGTGCCCTGGGCAGATGGGCCTGCAGCCACAGCGCGGGCCCTGTGGGCCATCGATCGGCACTAGAATTTCTGATCGTACCCGTGGTGCCAGGGCTTGGCCCCGGCATCGTGGGCCCCAGCCTCGCCCCTTGCCTTCACGGAGACCCGACCCATGTACCAGCACATCAAAATCCCGGCCCAAGGCGAAAAAATCACCGTCAACGCCGACATGTCGCTGAACGTGCCCGATCGTCCCATCGTGCCTTACATCGAAGGTGACGGCACGGGCTTGGACATCACACCCGTGATGCTTAAGGTGGTGGACGCGGCTGTGGCCAAGGCCTATGGCGGACGGCGGCAGATTCACTGGATGGAGGTGTACGCCGGTGAGAAGTCCACCCGGGTGTATGGCCCCGACGTGTGGCTACCCGAAGAAACGCTGGCGGCGCTGCGTGAATACGTGGTGTCCATCAAAGGCCCGTTGACCACACCGGTGGGCGGCAGCATCCGGTCACTCAACGTGGCGCTGAGACAGGAGCTCGACCTCTATGTATGCTTGCGCCCGGTGCAGTATTTCAAGGGCGTTCCATCGCCTCTGAAAGAGCCTGAGAAAACCAATATGGTGATCTTCCGCGAGAACTCGGAAGACATCTACGCTGGTATCGAATACGAAGCCGAATCGGACAAGGCCAAAAAACTTATCAAATTCCTGATGGAAGAGATGGGGGTGACCAAGATCCGGTTTCCGAACACCTCTGGCATCGGCATCAAACCCGTTTCGCGCGAAGGCACCGAGCGCCTGGTGCGCAAGGCCCTGCAGTACACGATCGATAACGACAAGCCCAACCTCACCATCGTGCACAAGGGCAACATCATGAAATACACCGAAGGTGGCTTTCGCGACTGGGCCTACGCGCTGGCACAAAAGGAGTTTGGTGCCGAATTGATCGACGGCGGTCCGTGGTGCAAATTCAAAAATCCGAAAACAGGGCGTGAAATCCTCGTCAAGGACAGCATCGCCGACGCCTTTCTGCAGCAAATCTTGTTGCGTCCGGCCGAATACTCGGTGGTGGCTACGCTGAACCTGAACGGCGACTACATTTCGGACGCGCTGGCTGCGCAGGTGGGTGGTATCGGCATAGCGCCCGGCGCCAATTTGTCCGATACCGTGGCCTGTTTTGAAGCCACCCACGGCACGGCACCGAAATACGCGGGCAAGGATTACGTGAATCCGGGTTCTGAAATTCTGTCGGCTGAAATGATGCTGCGCCACATGGGCTGGACCGAGGCCGCAGATCTCATCATCGGATCGATTGAAAAAACCATTGCCAGTAAAAAGGTCACCTACGACTTTGCCCGTCTGATGGAGGGCGCGACCCAAGTCAGTTGCTCCGGGTTTGGTGCGGTCATGATCGAAAACATGTAACGCCAAGACTCTTGGTGCTTTGCGGCCAGCAAGGTCTGCCGTGAAGCCCGGTCAGAGCGAAAAAGCCACCAAGAAGCCGCGTTTTTGCGGCGGTTGTGTTTGGGAGTGAGCCTCACAATGAGAGGATGAAAATGGAGTTTTCCTGTGCTCGACAAGGTGTGCTCAGGGTGGCGCCCCGGGTGGTGGAAGGGTTTCCCTATGCCCGTTGGCCATCGGGGATGGTCGCACACCGCTAGAATCAATTTCATGGCAACCCAGAACCCCAAAAAAACCGAAAACCCGGTCTCTCCACCCCACGTGGGCAGCGACGACTCGGTGGTGCTTGAACGTCGCACGCAGCGCACCAAACCGCCGCAAATGTTTCAGGTGGTGCTGCTCAACGACGACTTCACGCCCATGGAATTTGTGGTTCACGTCATTCAGGAGTTTTTCAGCAAAGACCGCGAAACCGCGACCCAGATCATGTTGAAGATCCATCTGGAAGGCAAAGGCATTTGCGGGGTTTATTCCCGCGATGTGGCCAGCACCAAGGTCGACCAAGTGCTCCAGGCCGCACGCGGCGCGGGGCATCCGTTGCAGTGTGTGAGCGAACCCGTTGAATAAAGGCGGAACCACCCCACTTGTTGGCGATCCTCTCTGATATCCCGTTTTCCGAACGTCAGCTTTTCAAATCACCCACAGCCCAAAGGACGTGTCCATGATTGCCCAGGAACTTGAAGTCAGCTTGCACATGGCCTTTGTCGAGGCCCGCCAGCAACGCCACGAATTCATCACTGTCGAGCACCTGCTGCAGGCGCTGCTCGACAACCCCAGCGCCGCCGAGGTGCTGCGCGCCTGTTCGGCCAACATCGACGACCTGCGCAAGTCTTTGACGAATTTCATCAAGGACAACACGCCACAGGTCGCCGGCACGGACGAGGTGGACACCCAGCCCACGCTCGGTTTCCAACGCGTCATTCAGCGCGCCATCATGCACGTGCAAAGCACGGGCAATGGCAAGAAAGAGGTCACCGGTGCCAACGTGCTGGTGGCGATTTTTGGTGAAAAAGATTCCCACGCCGTGTACTACCTGCACCAGCAGGGTGTGACGCGCCTGGACGTGGTCAATTTCATCGCCCACGGCATTCGCAAGAGCGACCCGCCCGAGGCCGCCAAACCTGGCGAGAGCGCGGCCGAGAACGAAGAGCAGGGCACTGAGGGGAAGCAAAACGAGAAGGCCTCACCGCTGGAGCAGTTCACCCAGAACCTGAACCAACTGGCCAAAGACGGCAAGATCGATCCGCTGATCGGGCGCGACTACGAGGTCGAGCGCGTCATTCAGATCTTGTGCCGCCGCCGCAAGAACAACCCGCTGCTGGTGGGTGAAGCTGGCGTGGGCAAAACCGCCATTGCCGAGGGCCTGGCCTGGCGCATCACCCAGGGCGATGTGCCTGAGATCTTGGCAGAATCGCTCGTGTATTCTTTGGACATGGGCGCACTGCTGGCCGGTACCAAGTACCGCGGCGATTTCGAGCAGCGCCTCAAGGGCGTGCTGAAGTCGCTCAAGGACAAGCCCAACGCCATTTTGTTCATTGACGAAATCCACACCCTGATCGGTGCGGGTGCGGCGTCTGGCGGAACGCTGGATGCCTCCAATTTGCTCAAGCCTGCGCTATCCAGCGGGCAAATGAAGTGCATTGGCGCTACCACCTTCACCGAGTACCGCGGTATTTTCGAAAAAGATGCTGCGCTGTCGCGCCGGTTCCAAAAAGTGGATGTGGTCGAGCCAACGGTGGAACAAACCGTGGACATTCTCAAAGGCCTGAAGTCGCGCTTTGAAGAGCACCACAATGTCAAATACGCTTTGGCAGCGCTGCAGGCTGCGGCCGAACTCAGCGCCAAGTACATCAACGACCGCCACCTGCCTGACAAGGCCATCGACGTGATCGACGAGGCGGGTGCCGCTCAGCGTATCTTGCCAGCCAGCAAGCGCAAGAAAACCATCAGCAAGACCGAGGTCGAAGAGATTGTGGCGAAGATCGCCCGTATCCCCCCTGCCAACGTGTCCAACGATGACCGCGGCAAGCTGCAGACCCTGGAGCGCGACCTGAAAAGCGTGGTGTTCGGGCAGGACAAGGCGCTGGAAGTGCTGGCCTCCAGCGTCAAGATGGCGCGCTCGGGTCTGGGCAAGAGCGACAAGCCGATCGGTGCTTTCCTGTTCAGCGGCCCCACCGGCGTGGGCAAGACCGAAGCCGCCAAGCAGTTGGCCTACATCATGGGCATCGACCTGATCCGCTTCGACATGTCTGAGTACATGGAGCGCCATGCCGTGAGCCGCCTGATCGGTGCGCCTCCCGGCTATGTGGGCTTTGACCAGGGCGGCCTGCTGACCGAAGCCATCACCAAGAAGCCGCACTGCGTGCTGCTGCTCGACGAGATCGAGAAGGCACACCCGGACATCTTCAACGTGCTGCTGCAGGTGATGGACCACGGCACACTGACCGACAACAACGGGCGCAAAGCCGACTTCCGCAACGTGATCGTCATCATGACGACCAACGCGGGTGCCGAGACCATGAACAAGGCCACCATTGGCTTCACCAACCCGCGCGAAGCCGGCGACGAGATGGCCGACATCAAGCGCCTGTTCACACCGGAGTTCCGCAACCGCCTGGACGCCATCGTCGGTTTCAAGTCGTTGGACGAGAATGTCATCATGCGGGTGGTGGACAAGTTCTTGTTGCAGCTTGAAGGCCAGTTGACCGAGAAGAAGGTGGAGGTCACCTTTACCGACGCGCTGCGCAAGCACCTGGCCAAGAAGGGTTTCGACCCGCTCATGGGTGCGCGACCCATGCAACGCTTGATACAGGACACCATCCGCCGTGCCTTGGCCGACGAGCTGCTGTTTGGCCGCCTGACCGATGGTGGTCGCCTCACGGTGGACTTGGAAACCAAGACCGGGGAAGACGGTAAGGAAATCCAGGAGGTCAAGCTGGACATTCAACCGCTGCCGAAGAAAGAAGGCAAGGCCAAGCCAGAAGAAGCGACAGCGGGTTGATCGGTTCCCTGGACGGTTCCAGGATATGTTGCGCCCCACCGAATACCCAAATCTCTGCTGCAGTTGCAGGCCTCTTTTCGGAACGGAACCTGACTGAACAGGTCTCTCGGACTTGATCAAAAAAACCCCTCAAAGCACCGAGTTTTTGAGGGGTTTTTGGTTGTGAAAAGGCCGTTTGTCGCCTGTTGCCAAGTTGGACATGAGGAGCAAGCACGTTCACTTCCCACTTTTCGGGGGTGCTATTCTCAATCACCTTGTCTGTGTGGCGCTTGGGTCGCTTGTTGGCTTGACTTTTGATTGAGCAAAAAGCAGTTGCACCGGTTTTTTTTAGGGTTGCAAAAACAAAATGGCTACCTTCAGTGTGGGTCAACAGCCGGATGGCTTTTCGGATCAAGAACGCCTGAACGATGTTGCGGAGGTTCGCTCTGTTCCAGCTCTGGACGTGGTGGCAGGGCAGGGGTTGAGCATGGTGCCGTGGTGGGGGCAGCGGTTGGTGGGTTTGCTGTTGTTGTTGTGTGCCCTGCTGATGGCGCCAGCAGCAACGCTCGCGTCGCCTGTTTCTTGGCGCAGCATGGCCTTTTTTTACGGTGCCGACATTCCTTGGGAGACGTTGGGCGGTTTTGACGCCGTGGTGGTCGAGCCTGACCATGTAGACGGGGCTGGCTGGGCGCAGCGCCTGAACCCGCAAGCCGATGTGGTGGCATATATTGCGCTGGGCGAGGTGCAACCCTCGCGTTCTTATTTCAAAGATATCCCGTCGGGCTGGTTGCTGGGAGAGAACCGGGGGTGGGGTTCGCGCGTTGTTGATCAAGCAGCGCCCGACTGGCCCGCTTTTTTCGTCGAACGTGTTGTGGGTCCTTTGTGGGCCAGGGGCTTTCGCAGTTTCTTTCTGGACACGCTCGATTCCTATCAACTTGTAGCACGCACGCCTGAAGCGCGCACGGCCCAGGAAGCCGGCATGGTGCGTGCAGTGCGCTTGCTCAGGCAGCGCTACCCGCAGGCACAACTGGTGTTCAACCGGGGTTTTGAAATTTTGCCCGAGTTGCACGCGGAGGTGAGTGCGTTGGTGGTTGAGTCGATGTACCAAGGCTGGAGCGCCGAGCGTCAAGCCTATCAAGGGGTTCCTGAGGCCGATCGACGCTGGTTGTTGCCGCATCTGCTGCGCGCCCGAGACGAATGGCGGCTGCCCGTGGTGGTCATTGATTACGCGCCGCCCGAGCGCCGAGATCAGGCGCGTGAATTGGCTCGCCGTATTCAGGGCGACGGTTTCATTCCTTATGTCGGTGTACCGTCGCTGGATGCTGTGGGCGTTGGCCCGCTGGAGGTGGCGCCGCGCGAGGTGCTGGCCTTGCACGACCAGCGAGGCGGCTGGGATGCAATTTCTCAACACGAGATTCATCGATTGGGCGAGATGCCCTTTAACTATTGGGGCCTGAGTCACAGTTATGTGGCCTTGCACGATGGTGTTGGCATGGCGCGTGTGGCAGCACAACCGTTGGCTGGACGCTATGCAGCGGTGCTGGTGTGGGCTGGTGTGGCTGACATGGCGGGTCATGCTGCGTTGGGGCAGGTGGTCAAGGCTGCGCTGGCTCAAGGTGTACCGTTGTTGTTCATGGGTGAGCTGCCCGAAGCGCCTGACTGGCAGCGCTGGGGCCTGGGCGGTTGGGTAGAGCCCGACGAAGATCCGCCGACGCCCTGGGCCTGGTCGCGGCCAGACGGATCCGCACCGTTTGAGTTCGAACCCGAGGTACCGGAGCAGTGGCTCGGTGGTAGTCAGGCGCCAGAGGGCTCGACTGTCTGGCTGCGCCTGAACGGGGGCGAAGCAGGCACCGATGTGGTGGCTGTCACCCCCTGGGGTGGTTTTGCGCTTGACGAGGTCCAGATCCGCCGTCTTCCAGGCAACATGGGTGAGCGCTGGGCCATCGATCCGATCGCTTTTGTAGCGGCTGCATTGCGCCTGCCTCCGGACTGGCCGGTGCCTGAGCTCACCACCGCCGCCGGACGTCGGCTCGCGCTGATCCACCACGACGGTGACGGATTTGCCAACCGCGCCGAGCTGCCTGGCGCGCCACTCGCCAGCGAGGTGATGTACGAGCAGTTTTTGCAGCGCTACCGCCTACCCACCACGGTGTCTTTTATCGAGGGCGAGGTTTCGCCACAGGGGCTGTTTGCGGCGCTGGCGCCGCAGCTCAAAGCGGTGGCCCGCCGAATGGCAGCGTTGCCCCATGTGCAGCTTGCGACCCACACCTGGGGTCACCCTTTCTTTTGGGGCGCATTGGAGCGGGGCGAGCAGGCCGACCGCGGCTATGGTGTGGCGCTGCGCCTACCGGGGTACAGCTTTGACGTGGAGCGTGAGATCGTCGGTTCGGCCCGCTTCATTGAGCGGGAGTTGGCACCACCGGGTAAACGGGTACGCATGTTGTTGTGGAGTGGAGACACCAACCCGCTGGAGGCACCGCTGGCGACCGCCGCAGGCGCGGGCTTGCTTAATATGAACGGTGGCAATACTTGGCCGACAATGCAGGAAAACACGCTTACGCTGGTATCGCCGCATGCGATGCGCAAAGGTTCCTGGCTGCAGGTGTACGCGCCGATGCAGAACGAAAACGTCTACACCAACCTCTGGACTGGGCCTTACTATGGCTTTTCGAGGTTGCTGGAAACCATTGCGTTGACGGAGTCGCCGCGCCGCCTTAAGGCGGTCAACCTTTATTACCACACGTATTTGTTTTCCAAACCGGCTGGCGTGGCTTCGGCTCACCAACTCTACCGGTGGATTGAAACGGAGCACGCTTCCGGGCGGATCGGTTTGGTGCATGCGACCGACTACGCGCAGCGCGTGATTGATGCGCGTCGCAGTACCGCCGCGCGTGCGCTGGATGGCTCAGGCTGGCAACTGCGCTCGGCCGGCATTCTTCGGCAATGGCGCCAGACTGGGTTGGCGCCTGAGCCACAGGTGGATCCCGCACGCGGTTTGGTTGGCCATCTGGCGCAGGCTGGGGTGCGCTACCTGCATCTGGGTGCTTCCGAAGCGTGGCTGCGACCCACCACCGGCACCGAGCTGGTGCCGCGTCTGGTTTCGGCCAACACCGAGGTGCGTTCGCTGCAGCGCCTGCTGCCTGGTACCTGGCGACTGGTCTACGAGGCCCTGATGCCGTTGCAGGCCTTATGGTGGTTGCCACCGGGTTGTCGCCTGGAAGTGGCTGCGCCGTTGATCGCTGAACCGTTGCCTGATGGTCTCTGGCGTGTGCGCGATCGTGCGCAACCTGTGAACCAAGCCTATGAGACACCTCGGTCGCACGCCGTCGATCTCCGTTGCACCGGGTGACCCGGGCCGGCTCAAGCCGGTGCCGCTGGTTGCGTGGTTGGGTCTGGTGGTGGCATCAGTGGCCGCGTTGGTGTTGGTGTTTCCCAAGGGGACTCTGCACGATTACATACGGCGTGAAGCCGCCGCCGGGCGCGCTACCTTGGTGCTGGAATACCTGCGAGTGCTGATTCCGACCGAACCGGATAACTGGGAGTTGCACCTGTTGCTGGCCGAGCGCCAGGCGATGGAGTTGCGCTGGGACGAAGCCGCACGAGCGCTGGCGCTGGCGACACGGTTGGCCCCGCCGGAACCCGAGGCGCAGGTGCGACTGGCCGCGTTGGAGGCGCAGGTCTGGCGGGGCCGCCTAAAGTCTGCACGCGAGGCCATGGGCAGGGGCGATGCGGGTGTGTTGCAGGCGCTGGTAGCGACCCAGGGTCGGACGCTGCAGCAGGCGCTGGCGCAAGCGCAGACCTTGGCCGCTTGGCAGGCCGCCCGGCAGGCTCTGCGTGCAGCGTTGGCCGAGATAGAGTCCGACCTGCCCGAGCTGGCTGCCGAGTGGCGTGCGGCGCTGTCCAATGTGGCCCCGCGCTTGACTGGGTTGCGTTTTGCTCAGGCCAGCGACGCGGTCGAGGCCGCACGGCTGGCCTTGTCCGAGGGCGATGCTGGCGTTGCTGCCGAACTGTATTCGCGAGCGCTTGCTTTGTGCGGGCAGCAGGCCGCCTGTTTGGTGCACTGGCGTGCGGCGGTGGCCAACCGCTTGGCCAGCGGAGAGCCTCAGGCCGCCTGGCCTTGGGCGCGTGAAATTCTGGGTGAACCCGCAGCTTACGGTGAGCCCAACTTGGGCTGGGAGCTGGCACGGGTGGCCGCTGCCGCAGGCCAGCCCCGCGCTGCCGCGACCGAGCTGAAGCTGTTCTGGCCCGACGATGCGGCGCTGGCACTGTGGGCGCCTCGGGCCACTGCCGATGACTGGGCCTTGGCGTGGCAGCTCAGTGCCGGTGGTGGAGACCTTGTGTTGGCCGAACGTGTAGCTGCTCAAGCGCTGGCCAGTGGCCAGCCGCCACTGTGGGGCGAACGCCTGGCGCAGGTGCGTGAATGGACGGGGCGGCCGCAGGCGGCGCTTGAAGCTTGGCTTGCGCAATGGCATCGCGCTGGCAGCGAGCAGGCTTTTGTACACGTGCAGCGCTTGGGGTCCATGCTCTACGACGACCAGGCTTTGCTGGATGCCTGGCGTCTGCGCCAGCAGCGGCGGCCATTGGACGATGTGGTCCTGCGGCAGTTGGTGGCACTCTATGAACGCGTGGGCAACCCCGAGCAGGCGTTGGCGCTGATGGACGATCGGCTGGTGCGGGCCCGTGGTGCTGACGACGCACCCGTCTGGCAGCTGGAAATGGCCGAGCTGCTGGTGCGCATGGGTCAGACGCCGCGCGCGCTCATCAAGTACGACTTGGCGCTGCCGGGTGGTCTCACCCAGGTTCAAGCTCTGGCGGCGGCGCGCGTTGCGTTGTGGGTCAATGATGCCGAGAGGGCCCTGCGTTACCTGAAGGCCGCTGACGATGGCGCCGAGGTCCAAGAAAATAACGCCGAGTTCGTTGGGCTGTTGGCCGACGTGGCGTGGGACCGAAGCGAACTCGATCTCGCGAGCGCCGCGCTGGCCCGGCTGGTTGCGCAGGGACGCGAAGCGCCCTACCAGGCGGTGCGCTGGCTGATGCGAATGGCCAAGGCGGAAAATCCGCGCTGGCTGACCGAGTCGGCACTTTTGTCTCAGCGCCATCCCCGTGAGGTTTCTGTGCGTGCGCAGTGGCAGGCAGCGGTGTTTTCCTTGGGCACACGCGCTGAATGGACGGCATTCTGGACCGCACAGACGCCGGCGGTGCAGGCGCAACTTGGGCGTGATGCTGCGTTTTTGGCTGCACGCGCCTGGTTTTGGCAGCGCTTGGGCGATGGTTTGCGCGCAGTGACTGACATGGAGGCCGCCGCTACGCTGCGCCCGCGCGATCGTGGGTTGATGAGCGGGCTGTTGTGGATGTTGATCGATGGACGCGACCGCGCCGGGCTGCGCCAGTGGCTACCGCGTGCGCAGGCCCTGCTGGGCGGGCGTGACGCCGAATTGCGTGAGGCCATGATCGCCGGCTGGTTGCAGCAGCGCGAACCAGCGCGTGCGCTGGCGCTCATGCAGCCGCAACTGGTCAATCGCCGCAACGACCCGCTCTGGTTGTTGGGCTACGCAGACGCGCTCTACCAGAGCGGGCGCGAGGCACAGTCACAGCGGTTGCGGCGCCACGCTTTTGCCCTGCTGCGCACGCGGTTGCCTGCGCCAGGTACGCCGCTGGTGGCGCGGGGTGGAGACGCTGCCAACGAAGCCGCCCGCCAGCGCTTGCTGGCCTGGCTCGGGTTGGCTGCCAACGAAGCCCAACCGGCCGAGCGCCGCCAGGCCTGGGCATTGCTGCTGGCTGAAGCGCGCGCAGTACGCGACTGGCATGCCCCGCAGGCTACGCCGCTGCGCGAGATGTTGGGTTTGTGGCTGCTGGCCAGCGAGCAGCCCGAACTGGCCCGCGCCTGGCTGTGGCGGCAACACGCCTGGCAGTTGGCAACGCCCGCTTATCAGGGTTTTGCCGCTGCGCTGCAGCAGGACGACACCGCCGAACTCGCCACTTTGCTTGATGAGGTTGCGCTACGCGCTGCGCGTGCCGATCGGGGCCTGCGCGGCAGCCGTGACGCAGCCACCGAGCCGCAGACGGGTGGTGCACCGGTTGACAGCGGAACTCCGTCATCCCCATCAAGCGTGCGGTGGGTGGGGGGTAAGGTGGCCGGTCCTGCTGGTGAGACCGATCCCAAGGATCTGCTGAGCGCGCTGCGCCGCCTCGACCGCCTGCAAGAGGCTGCGCGCGAGGGCAATGAGATGGCTCAGCGCCTGCCCGAGGGGTTGCCAGAAGATGTGGCCTTGCTGTTGCAGCAAGACTTGGTGGTGCGAGCCAACCGGGTGCGTGTCACCGTGGCCGAGCGACCCACGCAACAACTCGATATTCAAGCCCAGCAAGCCTGGGGCCGAGTGCACTTGGACAGCGGCCTGCGGCTGGAGTGGTCGCTTGATGCGCGCCGCGTGCGAAGCGCCGACCCGAACGTGTTGCGCACCGAGGGCCACACGATACAGCGTGACGTTTCTTTGGACCTGCATTGGGCCAATGCCAATGGTCATTGGCAGCTTGGTGCAGGGGCGCTGCAGGGGCCGGCGGCACATGCGACCATACGGTTGCGCTGGGAGCGCCAGCTCAACCCAGGTGCGGTGCTGGCTCTTGAGGCCGCATTGGCCGAGCGCAGCCAGGAAAGCGAGGCCTTGCGCGCAGCCGGTCGGCAAGATCGGTTACAAGCTACGCTGAATCTGCGCCCGACGCAGCAGATCGACCTTTCGACCGAGCTGCAGTGGTTGCGCCTGTCCAGCGCATGGGGCCGTTACCAGGGCCAGGCCGTGCACTGGCGCAGTGGTGCTTATTACTATCCGCACCGCGATCCCATGGACTGGCGCCTGGGTTTGCAGCTGCAATGGAGCCGCACGCGCGCTGATGGCAGACCCGATCCGAGCGCGTCTTGGTTGCTGCCCAGCGGCGTTGCGCCATCCCCCAGCGACTTTGTGGGCCGGGGTGCCTTGGGCGTGCGGCTGAGCACTGGTTGGGGGCTGGGTCACGAGTCGTCGGAGCTTTATCGGCGCGATGTGCGAAGCTGGGCCGAGGCGTCCTGGGCACGGTCCAGCACGGGAGACAGCGGCCCTGCGCTGCGTGCTGGCCTGCGCGGCGGGCTGCTCGGGCGCGATCAATGGCACCTGAACTGGCATTGGGACGGCAGTGGCGCTGGTCGGGCGCGCCGCGAATGGCAGGCGAGTTATGAATTGTTGTTTGACTAAGGAGATACAGCACGATGCAAACACCCGAAAATACAATACGCCGCCGCCCGTTTTGCCGGCTGTTCCTGGCCGTGGGGTTGGCTCCACTGGCCGCTTGTCAGGCACTTACGCCGGGTTCTTCGGTGCAGGTCGGTGAGGTCTTTGGCCCACTGCCTGCCGACGCCGGTGTGGCACTGTTGCCAGTAGCCAACTACACCGACGTGCCGCAGGCCGGTTTGCGCGCACTGTCTTTACTGGAGCCGGCGCTGCGCCTGCGTGGCGTCCGGCGTCTGTTGCTTTACCCGTCTCGGCTGGGCAATGAGAGCTTGTTCGAGCCGGGCGAACAGAAAGCACAAGAGTCTGCTTTGACTTGGGCGCGTGAACAGGGTGCGCGGTATGCGGTGCTCGCCGCAGTCAATGAGTGGCGCTACAAGACCGGCATCGACGGTGAGCCGGCGGTGGGTCTGGCTCTGCAGGTGCGCGACCTTGGCAACGACCAGACCGTCTACGCCGCCAGTGGCGGGCGAACTGGTTGGGCTCGCGAGTCGCTTGCGGCGGTGGCACAACAACTCATCCATGAGCTGCTCACTGGCTGGCGTCGGTCTTCGGGTCGCTGATGGGCGAGCCCAATGAAACAGGCGGGACCTCAACGGCCTCTGCGTCAGACCTGGCATCAAGCGTTGCACCAGAGGAAAACACCGTCGAGGCGGCACTGTGGCCGAAACCCGAGCCGATGCCTTCCACCTGGACGCAGACGCCGTCGTTGACGCGTCGCGCTTCTCCGTTGCGCTGGCTGGTTTTGCTGGCGGGAGCCTGGGGCGCGGTACGCCTGCTGCTGATGCACGCCGCTCAGCGGTTCTTCAAACGCTACGGACGTTGGCGCCGAGAGTTCGGACGTTGGCTGTTGCTCAAGGGGTCGGCAACGGCCCATGTGCTGGAGGTCTTGGTCATTCCCTGGATCGCTCTGGTGCTGGGTGCCCAGGCGCGACCGCAAGACCCGTTGTTCAGCGGTGCAGATTTTCCCTGGACTTGGCTTGGGGTGTGGCTGGTGGCGTTGCGCTACGGTTCGCTCTGGGCCGTGCCCGGGGTGCTGGCCTTTGTGCTGGTGTGGGGTCATGTCAATGGCTGGAACTGGGCTGCGTGGCCGCGCGCGTATTTTTTGGGTGGTGCGCTCACCACACTGCTCATTGGTGAGTTCACTTCTATGTGGCGTTCGCGCGCGACCGCTTACGCCGATATGCGCCAGGAACTGGAACACAACACCCAGGTACTGACCCGTCGGCTCTACCTGATGAAGCTCTCGCACGACGATTTGGAGGCCGAAATCGTTGAGCGCCCGGCCACGTTGCGTGACGCACTGCGCGACCTGCGGGCCACCATGAAGCTGCTGACCCGCCACGAGGACGATCCGATCCATGCCTTGCCCGGCGCGGGCAGCATCATGGCTTTTCTGGAGTCGCACTGCGCGCTCATGCGCGCAGGTATGTACCGCGTGCAATGGAAGGGTGGCTGGCAGTTGGAGGAGGTCGCTCGCCTGGGCCGTACGCGCAACCCGTCAGTACACGACCCGCTCTTTGTCGAGTCGCTGCGCTGGGACCGTTTGGTGCACCGCCAGATTGAGCAGGTTGATGATCTGGGCAGCGAGATGTTGGCCGCCTGCGTGTTGCGCGACGCGACGGGTGAGCCCTACGCGTTGCTGGCGGTGTTCCAGATGCCGCTTCTGTCTCTGACGGAAGACAACCTGCGCAAACTCGGGGTGCTGTTCGAGTCTTATGGCGACTACCTGCATATCCTCGACCGCATTGGTAGCCTGGGGGCTGAGTTGCCCGAGGTGCCGCGTGAGTTGCTCGGTGAGTGTGAAAGCTGGATTCGGTTGGGCCAGCGCCATGGAGAGGTCAGCCAGTTGGTGGTCTGGCGCGCCCGCAGTGACGACGCCGAGTTGGCCGAGCAGGCGCTGCTGACTCTGCTGGAACGCCATGCGGTCGGCGCCAACGCCTGGGTCTGGCCGCCTGGCGCCCAAGGGGCTGAGCTGCGGTGCGTGGTGGTGGTGCTGGGCCTGGCCGACGCCTCGGCCATGCGTGGCTACGCGCGGCGCTTGCGTGGTGAGGTTGAGCAACTGTTGGGCGAGGAGGGGGTACGCACTTTGCGTCACCGCGCCCGCCCACTCGACAGCGCCGATGCGCTGCGTTGGCTGCGCGACGAGCTGAAGGAGCCAGCGCCATGATGCAGAACAAGGTCTTCTGGAGCGCGCTGATGGCCGAAATCCAGGCGGGGTTGGCGCTGTGGGCCGATCCCGGAGCCTACGGTGCGTGGATTGCGCTGGGTGCGCACGCCACGGCCGCTGGCTTGTTTGCTCTGGCGGCCTGGCGCTTGGCGCCTATGTCCTACCGCCAGCCCAAACTGCTGGTGCTGGCCATGCTGGCCAGCACCGGTTTCTTCATTCCTCTGGGGGGGCTGTTCATGGCCCTGGCGCTGTGGGTGGCCCACCGCCACCCCAAGGTGCTGGAGACAAAGGTGGGTCAGCCCATCAGGCCTTTCGAGTTTGTGGCGCTTGACGGCAGTGGGCAGTCGCTGAGCATGCTGCGCTTGCGCGATGCGCGACGCGCGCTATCGGGACACCAGCTCTCGGTCGATGAGCGGCTGCGTCTCTTGCTGGCGATGCAACACGTCTCACCGCGTGCCGTGGTGCCGCTGCTGCAAGATCTGCTGGGAGATCCGGTCGAAGACATTCGCTTGCTGGCCTACAGCATGCTAGACAACTGGGAGAAAACCAGTTCCGAGGGCATTATGCGTGCCCAGAAAGCGTTCGAGCACGCCAAAAATTCCAACGACAAAATGGCTGCGGCGCGCGCGCTGATGAATCTGGTGGATCTGCTGTGGTGGCAGATCGATGCCGGGCTGGTGCGTGGTGATTTGCGCCGCATGGCGCTGGTGCGCTGCAAGGACCGTTGCGAGAAGCTGCTCAAAGAGCAGCCGCAGCTGACCCAAGTCTGGCGCGTCTACGTACAGGTGTTGGTGGAGGAGGGCTCGTTCAACGCCGCCCACCGCGCTGTTTACCTCGCCGAGCGCGCCCGCATGCCGCAGAACTCGCTGCTGCAACTCAAAGCCATTGTGGCCCATGCTCAAGGCGATTGGGTGCGGTTGCGCATCGTTTGTCGCCGTTTCGACGCGCCCCGCAGCCTGCCTTCGCGTTGGCATGCGGTGGTCGCCTTTTGGTCGCGCCGCCATCCTTTGGCCACCGACATTTTGTTGCCATGAGTCCAGGCCAGCTGCTCCAAAGAGCCTGCCATCCCATTCGCACAACGGAAATGCCCCATGAGTTTTCCCTGGTTTTCCCGCGCACGGCCCAAGTCCATCGGCGAGCGCGAACCTGTCGCCGATGTCGGCCTGCTGCTCGAAGGTACTTTCCCTTACGTGGCTGGCGGTGTTTCAAGCTGGGTCAACCAAATCATTTGTGGCTTTCCCGACCTGACCTTCGCCATCTGTTTTCTGGGGTCGCGGCGCGAAGACTACGGCGAGCGCAAGTTTGCGCTGCCCGCCAATGTCACCCACATCAGCGAGTACTACCTGTACGACAGCCGCAAGCCCCCGGTGCTCACACCCCGCGACACCGACCCCGACATTCGAGCCTCTGTTGAGACGCTGCACCGCTATTTTCGGGACCCTGACGCTCACCAGGCCGAAGGCGCACAGGCCATGGAGTTGTTGGTCGGCGAGTTGCGCGGACGCCTCAACCACGAGCAGTTTCTGTACGCGCCAGCGAGCTGGGCCTACACCACCGACCAATACCAACGCCACTGCAGCGACCCCAGCTTCGTGGACTATTTCTGGACGGTGCGCACCATGCACGCGCCGATCTGGACCCTGGCCGAGGTGGTGGAGAAATTCCCGGCGGTGCGCTGCTACCACACCATCTCCACCGGCTACGCCGGGTTTTTGGGTGCCTTGCTCAAGCGGCGCTGGAACCGTCCGCTGATCCTCTCCGAACACGGTATTTACACCAAGGAGCGCAAGATCGACCTGTTTGCGGCGCGCTGGATTGCCGACAACCGCGACGTGCTCCAGCGCGATGCCACCGAGGCCGGCTACTTTCGCCAGCTTTGGATTCGGTTTTTTCAGGCACTGGGCAAGATTTGTTACGACTCCAGCGACCGCATCGTTGCACTCTATGAGGCCAACCGCCTGCGCCAGGTGCAAGACGGTGCCGACCCAGCGCGCACCTGCAACATCGCCAACGGCGTGGACGTACCACGCTTTGCAGCCCTGCGCGTGCTGCGCCCGGCTGAACCTCCGCCGGTGATGTGTCTGATCGGGCGCGTGGTGCCGATCAAGGACATCAAGGCCTACATCCGAGCCACCCGCATCGCTGTGGACCGCATGCCCGAACTGGAAGCCTGGATCGCTGGCCCTGAAGACGAAAGCCCCGAGTACGCGGCCGAATGCCGCGCGCTGGCCGAAGGCCTGGGTTTGAAGGACAAGGTCAAGTTCATGGGGTTTCAGAAACTCACCGACGTGTTGCCCAAGATTGGGTTGGTGGTGCTGTCCTCCATCAGTGAGGCGCTGCCGCTGGTGCTGCTGGAGGGTTACGCAGCGGGTGTGCCAGCTGTCACGACCGACGTCGGATCCTGTCGCCAACTCATCTACGGCCTCGAAGGTGAGGACGCTGCTCTGGGTGCCAGCGGCGAGGTGGTCGGCATCGCCGATTCGCAGGCCATGGCCGAGGCGATTGTGGGCTTGCTGGGCGACCCTGAGCGCTGGCACGCCGCCGCACGCGCTGGGATGGCCCGTGTCGAGACCTTTTACACCCACCCGACCATGTTTGGCCGCTACCGTGCCATCTATGACGAAGCGTTGGGCCGTGTGCCGGTGCAAGACGCGTTGACATCCCCCGTTGTGGTGCTGTGAGGAACCCCGATGGCTGGCATAGGTTTTGAACTGCGCAAGCTGCTGCGCACGGACAGCCTTTTCGGGCTGCTGCGGGCCTACGCCTACGCGGGCATCATCAGCGCCGGGCCCTGGATTCTGTCCATTTCGGGTCTCATCGCGATCGGCATTTTCTCGTCCAATGTGGCGGTTCCCAACATCCTGGTGACACAGTTCCAAGTCACGGTGACTTGGATCATGGCGCTCACACTGATTCTCACAGGGCCGCTGCAACTCTCCTTCACACGCTGGGTGTCCGACCGCCTGTTCGAGAAACGACAGGACATTGTGTTGCCCAACTTCGTGGGCGCCCTGCTGTTGGTGCAACTCGTGGCCGGGGGCTTTGCGTTGGTGTTTTTTGGATTGTTGGTCGAGGGCGCCACGCCGGTTTACCGTGCCGCTGCCATCGCCGGTTTTGTGGTCACTGCCGACATCTGGATCGCCACCATCTTTCTTAGCGGACTGAAATATTACAAAAGCATCGTTGCCCTGTTCACGCTGGGCTATGGGGTCTCGGTACTGGCCGCCTATCTGTTGCGCTCGCTGGGCACAGAGGGCTTGCTGGCGGGCTGGGTAGCGGGCCAGGCCATGATGCTGCTCGCCATGTTCACGTTGGTGGCGCGCAACTTTCGCTCTACCGAGTTTGTGCGGTTGGACTTCCTCAAACCTGGCGCCATGTATCCGGCGCTGATCTGGATAGGGCTGCTCTACAACACAGCCATCTGGGCCGATAAGTTTGTCTTTTGGCTGCATCCCTTGACAGGCAGCACAGTGCTCGCACCCATGCGCGCCAGCGTGGTGTACGACCTGCCTATCTTCCTGGCCTACTTGAGCATCGTGCCGGGCATGGCGGTGTTTCTGATGCGTTTTGAGACCGATTTCGTGGACACCTATGACCGCTTCTACAACGGCGTTCGCGGCGGCGCCTCGTTGGGCGAGATCGCGCGGATGCGCGATCGCATGGCGCTGTCCATCCGCACCGGACTGGCTGACATATTCAAGGTCCAGGCGATCACACTGTTGGCTATGTCGGCGTTTGCTCCGACGATATTTGGCTGGTTTGGCATACCCACACTGCACTTGCCGCTGTTTTACGTAGACGCGGTGGCTGCCAGTTTTCAGGTGCTGCTGCTGGCGGTCATGAACGTGCTGTTTTACCTGGACCGGCGGCGTGAAAACCTCGTATTAATGGTTACGCTGGTGCTGAGCGTTCCGCTGCTTTCTTGGTTTTCGATTGGACTGGGCGCGCGCTTCTTCGGTTATGGCTTTGCGCTGGCTATGCTGTTGACCCTGTTGTTGGGTATTCAACTCATGAACCGGGTGCTGGGGCGGCTGGAATACGAAACCTTTATGTTGCAGTGAGGCTGCCTAGCCCTGACGGTTTTGCGTAAGTCCTGAGAAGTCAAGGTTGAACAAGGTTTTCAGCGGGAAATAAGCGATCAGCTGCTGTTTTTAGGTTCAACTTTCAGGGCTGTGCCAGGTAAGCGGCCCGCACCGCTTCGATGCGCTGCCGGTTGGCACCAAAGTCTTCTCTGCCCAGACGGCTGGCGCTGCGCAGCTCCACCACACCTGCCACCGGGTTGATCCAAAACTCCAGATCGTCCACAAATTTGAGCCATCGGGTCTGGGCTTGGGCGTACAGGTAGTCGGGTTGCTGCTCCACCACCGTCACGCCCGGCAGGTTTTGCAGCGCCGTTGACAAAGCGGCTACCGAAGCGAGCGCACCGCCGTTTTTCAGCGGCAGGGGCTCGATCAGGGCATGCGTTTTTTGCGGGTGTTCCGGGTACAGCGCGGCCTGGCTGCTGACGCTGTTGCGCGTGAGGGAGGGGGCTTTGAGGCGCCCGTCCTTCACACCCAGGTCGGTTGGCTGGGTGCCACGCAAGGCGCCCGCTTGGGCCGCCAGCAGGGCAACCCCAAGCAAAACGGGCAAGGCAATGGAAAACAGCTTCAGGGTATTCATGCTGTGCTCAGCGCTTGCCGCCAAACAGACCGCCCAGCACACCGCGCACAATCTGCCGCCCAATGCCGCTGGCCACACTGCGGGCCGCGGTTTTCGCCATGGTCTGCACCAGTCCGTCGTATTGGCCGCCGCGGGGCCCCGTGCGGCCAAAGAGGGCTTCGTTCACCATGCTGCCAATGCCACCGCCAGTGGTCTCAGGGGCTTGCGGTGCGCCCGGAATGCGCGGTGTCTTGGGGGTGCCGGCTGCCGTGTCTTCGGGGGCGCGCGCGGCCACGTGGGCCCGCAAAATTTCGTGGGCGCTTTCCCGATCCACCACCGCCTCGTAAACGCCCGCCACCAGCGAGCCTTGCAGCAGGGCTTGCCGCTGCGCGCTGGTGATGGGGCCGAGCTGGCTCCCCGGTGGCACCACAAACACGCGCTCGGTCTCGCAGGGGCGACCTTTGGTGTCGAGCAGGCTCACCAGTGCTTCGCCCACCGCCAGTTCGGTGATGGCGGCTTCAATGTCTAGGCCGGACTTGGGACGCATGGTTTGTGCGGTGGCCTTCACCGCCTTTTGATCCCGGGGGGTGAAGGCGCGCAGCGCGTGTTGCACCCGGTTGCCCAGTTGGCCGAGCACGCTGTCGGGAATGTCCAGCGGGTTCTGCGTCACGAAATACACGCCCACGCCTTTGGAGCGCACCAGTCGAACCACCAGTTCGATGCGCTCGATCAGCACCTTGGGCGCGTCGTTGAACAGCAGGTGGGCTTCGTCGAAGAAGAACACCAGCTTGGGCTTTTCGGGATCGCCAATTTCGGGCAAGGTTTCAAACAGCTCTGACAGCATCCACAGCAGGAAGGTGGCGTACAGGCGCGGCGCGTTCATCAGCTTGTCGGCCGCCAGGATGTTGACCACGCCTTTGCCGTCCACGGTCTGCATGAAATCCTCAATGTTCAGCATGGGTTCGCCAAAGAACCGGTCGCCCCCTTGCTGCTCCACCTGCATCAGCCCGCGCTGGATGGCGCCGATGCTGGCGGCGCTCACGTTGCCGTATTCGGTGGTGAACTGCTTGGCGTTGTCACCCACGTGTTGCAGCATGGCGCGCAGGTCTTTCATGTCCAGCAGCAGCAGGCCGTTGTCGTCGGCAATCTTGAACACCAGGTTGAGCACACCGGCCTGGGTGTCGTTCAGGTTGAGCATGCGCGCCAGCAGCAGCGGGCCCATGTCGCTCACGGTGGCGCGTACCGGGTGGCCCTGCTCGCCAAACACGTCCCACAGCGTGGTGGGGCAGGCCTGGGAAGCGGGCAGGGTGATGCCGCGCTCCTTCAGCACGGCGCTGAGCTTTTCGCTGAAGCTGCCGCGCTGGCTGATGCCGGTCAGGTCGCCCTTGACGTCGGCCATGAACACCGGCACACCGGTGTTGGAGAACTGTTCGGCCAGCGTTTGCAACGTCACTGTTTTGCCCGTGCCGGTGGCGCCAGTGATGAGGCCGTGGCGGTTGGCCAGGCTGGGCAACAGCTGGCAGGTGGTGTGGGCATTTTGGGCAATCAGCATCGGTTCGGCCATGTTGTCAGCTTCTTTCGGGTGTTGACGTGGGAGCGGGTTTGGGTCAATCGTAAAATCAAGGGCTTCTTATTAGATCAAACCCCCTGCGGGCATAAGGAATCTTTCGTGGCCGGACACAGCAAATGGGCAAATATTCAACACCGCAAGGGTCGTCA
>Ga0075012_10001405_pt1 | contig 24679 bp, 18 predicted proteins | sample All_14_2_FD_71474 | JGI IMG/M metagenome (GOLD analysis project Ga0075012, IMG submission 71474) | Freshwater microbial communities in response to fracking from Pennsylvania, USA - Allegheny Zone_MetaG_DW_15 | ecosystem: Environmental > Aquatic > Deep subsurface > Groundwater > Drilled...
GCAAGTTAAGGTGCTGCAAAAGAAAAGAACTCCGCCGCCGGCCAAAAAAAGAGCCGCTGCCCGACCCACAGCGACACCCATCACCATTGCGGACAGCAGGGTCGAGTTGCTGCGAAAATATATCTATGAAGGCAAGGTTGACGAGATTCAGAACATGCCTGAATTCAAACAAAACCCGAAGCTGCTGGGCGAACTGTTGCTCAAGCGTTTCTGCAATTACACCTTTCAACCCGCGACTGCACCATCAACGCCAGGCAATATCCGCATTCTCGGCATCACGCCAACGAGCATCAGCCTGGCCTTTTACAACAACTCGGACGAAGAAGAAATCATCCTTATTTCCTTAAACGAGCTCCCGATTTTACGCGACATAAACAAACCCAGCGTTGAAACAATCAGAAACAGCAAACCGATTATTGATGAAGTCTTAACCTATCTGGTCAAGCAAGGCAAGTTGGTATACAACCATCCTTACCTGCTGGTCCTGCAGCATTGTCATCGCTTTACCCTGGATCTGCTTCCGATACTCAACACCCTGTATCCTCAGCCTCTTAACCCATGTCACCGGTCGTTCAAAGCAAATGATGTCAGCCGCATCGAGGATAATTTTCTACACATTGCCTGGGGACACCAATCTACGGTAGACCGGCCTGCTGTGCTGGAATTTCTAATCACAAGTTCCTCGCCGGAGCAGGCACGCGATGCACTCGCTGAAACAGACGAAAAGGGAGAAACACTGCTTGAGAAAGCGCTGCGCCTCGCCATTTCCCCTGTTGTGGATACCATTAACGTGACAGGTATTGCTTTCCCACCTTGCCAACAACAGAAATATACAGCTATGCGAGGGTACGTTATTGCGCAACTGGCGCTGCTATCTGGCGCACCTATTGTCAAAGACAGCCAGGAAGCAACGACTGAATTAATGCTTTTATTATTGAGCAGCGTTGCCCCGACGCCCTTTAGAGAAAATAGTGAAATCCTGCATGACAAGAAACAAATTGTTGAACTCGTCTTTCCCAAGACAAGGGGAGAAAGAAATGTTGAACCATGGATACGGACAGAATGGGTCAAAGCCTTGCTGTACTATTCTTCAAGGGACGCAGGAAATGAAACCTTTATCGCGCGCTTGAATCGGTCAGGAAAAGACATCCCGCATTATCCGAAATCGCAATTTCCTTCGATGCTCAATCTGATGATTTTAAGCAAAAGCAAAGAAGAAATCGGCAAGTACCTTGATCAAGAAGCGCCTCCGGAAGCCAAAACGGACACGCCTGTACATTTCGCCGCAAAAGCGGGTTCTCCCGAGCTGTTTCCCTTGCTGCTTGAAAGACAATACAGCTTGCACGCGCCGGGACACCAGGGCGCCACCCCTTTGCACTACGCCAACGACCCGGAAACCATTGAATGGCTGTTCCGCTACGCCCAGACCAATCCGGAGTTCTCGATCAGCGCGACTGATGATCAGGGTAACAATTTTTTAAGCTGGCTGGTGCGAGATTTTATTCAAAATCCTGAAGAAACTCATGCCATTGTCTCACTGAGCGATGAAACCAAAACGAGCATACGTACACATCAACTGGCAACGCAGGCAAACAACAAACAATACTACCCAATTGACACCGCCATTGAGGAATCGCGGGGCGAACAACTGGAAACGCTGCTCTTTGCCCTGCTGGATTTGGATGCCTCAATATTCCAGGCCCAGGCGATCAAATCCCTCACCAACCAGGTAACACGCCTCACTATGAGCGCTAAAAGCATTCCAGAACGGGAAGATATTGCCATGCGATCGTACATCAATCTACTATGCAGAGCGGCAATCTACGAATCGGGAAAACCGGGAACGTCGGTCAATCTGGATGCCAGCGTATTTAATCGCTGGCTGGTATTGGCGCTGTTTCTCGATAACATCACCTTTTTCAAATGTTTTATCGGTTTATTTGGCCAACAGCCAGGCAATCTGGCAGCACTGTGCAAGCTGTATAAAGCGAACAACATTATAGCGCTGATCATGCCCGCTCAGGCCGCGTCCTCAAGCAATACCTTTTTTGGCAACAAAATCGTGACGCTGCCGGTTGATTATTCCAACACCCTGCTCGACCATATCAACAAAGGCCGTTTGCCTCTGCTTAAAAATGACAAAACAAAAATCGAAGCTTTTATCAAACAATCTCCCTTGAGCCATCTGGGCAAGAGCTGGTTTGTTCATGCCCTGACTGCCAGGGAAAAAATCTTCAAGTTTATGGTTCAAATACCAGGTGTCAGTCCGCTGGTTACCGACAAAGAGGGCAATAACGCCATGCATGAATTCGCTTGCAATCCGCAGCTGTTTGCACACAAAACGATCATGGCAAATTGCATGGGGGCGTCTGACAAATGGGATATACCCAACAAAAACGGTGACCGACCCATGAATCTGGCCATTCGTCAACGCAGTATAATGGAGATACAGCCGCATTCAGAAAACCGCTACAATACGGAACTCATTGAGATCATGCTGGATCGAGGCGGAAAATTGATACGCCCAGGCGATAAAGCAGACAATGCCACCATACCAGCGTGTCTCCAGGGAAGGGTTCAATATATCAAACCGGATCTTGCTGATCGCCTAATCAGGCAATTTATCAGCGAATACCAGGCGGCGGCGTATAGTCCGGCCATGCGAATATGCATGAATGACTGGCTTGGCTTTGCTATCAGGAGCCGGCAGCCTGAAGAAAATCCGCTGTTTTATGCATTAATGGATATTGGTCTGGAACCCTTGGCTTACCCACCAACGACGATTCCGCCTGATCCACTCTATCTGGTGATAAATAACACAAACGCAGGCTGTTATGAGTGCCTGTATGAGCGAACCGATTTGGTAACAACTGTCGGTTTATTTGGAAGCTCCCTGCACTACGCCGCTCAGGCAATGAATGTCTGGGCTTTGAATAAATTGCTGACGCATCCAGGCATCGACGATGTCCTCGAAGCGAAAGACCAGCAGGGACGGACGGCTTTTGATGTGTTAATACAAAACACTTCGAATCATGATTTCACGGCTGAGGATAGAGAAAAAAACAAGGAGATGATGACTGTTTTGAGCGCACGGATTGATCGAAACCGGACACCCGGGCCGAGGCCGTAAGAGCGCGCGACGTGCCCACCAAGTCGCGCACGGATGCTTATCATCTCACCAAATAATCATGCACCACTCGCCCATAAGGCAAGGTCAAATCCGACACAATATGCCTGGCGCTCACCACCCGCTTGACCGGCAAGGATGCTACCGGCGCCAGCGCATGATGAAACAATTCCAGTTGCGCAGGACCTGTCCAGGCGCCTTTGACGGTCACATCGGTCAATTCATACTCCACCAGTTCGCAAATACGTGTGCTGCCATCCACATGTGGAATAATTTTCAATAAATAACAGGGACTGACCATCGATTCTTTCACTTTCTGCATATCCAGGGTTTCATATTTATAGCCCATGGTCGCTGTCGCAATGCGATTACAACCATAATCCAGGGTACCCAGCAGCGTCTCTTTTTCCACACTCAAACGCGGTTGCGCCAGTTTTTTCGGAAAGCCCCAGATTTCACGCCCACCCGCAATAGGCGGCAAATCGTCCAGATACATGGCATGGGTATAACTGCCTGGACGGCCTTTGTACAAAACCGGAATCACCTGACCCGATTCGGTGTAATCGCCAAAACCGGTGGAATCCGGCATGCGGATCACTTCAAATGTAACCAGCGGCTCCACCACCTCCAAAGGCGCGGGCACCACTTGCCGCAACAGGTCGATATCGGTTTCATACGTAATGATCATATATTCCCGATTAATAAATCGATACGGCCCGCGCGGATAAGTCGGGCTGTTGATGGGCATGGCAAAGGCGTTTTCTCTGACTTCAGATTCATTCATGATGTTCTCCCGTTTATTCCATAAACCAGCCATGACTGACAATCAATGATTGCCCCGTCAAGGCATTCGATGGAAAAGACGCAAAGAACAAAGCGGTTTGCGCCACGTCGTCCGTGGTGGTGAACTCGCCATCGACCGTTTCTTTCAACATCACGTTTTTAATCACATCCGCTTCGCTGATACCCAATTCTTTCGCCTGTTCGGGAATCTGTTTGTCCACCAACGGCGTACGCACAAAACCCGGACAAATCACATTGGCACGCACACCATGCGCCGCCCCTTCTTTGGCCACCACTTTGCACAAACCGATCAAACCATGTTTGGCGGTTACATAGGGCGCCTTTAATTTGGATGCTTCTTTGGAATGCACCGATCCCATATAAATCACAGAGCCGCCGTTGCCCGCTGCATACATATGTTTGAGACAAGCGCGCGTGGTTAAAAAGGCTCCATCCAGATGAATGGCCAGCATTTTTTTCCAATCGGCAAAAGATAATTCCTCGATGGCATCAATGATTTGAATGCCGGCGTTACTCACCAATACGTCCACCGCGCCAAAATGTTCCACCACGGCGTCTACACCAGCGTTGACCTGCGCTTCGTTGGTCACGTCCATGCTAACGGCCATCGCCTGACCGCCTGCGGCTTTGATGTCATCCGCGGCCGCCTGGGCCTGAGCGAGGTTCAAATCCGCAATCGCTACTCTGGCACCGGCTTTGGCATAAACATGGGCAATTTCCTTGCCAATACCACTGGCGGCTCCGGTCACAATCGCTACTTTATTTTTTAATCGCATGTTTACTGTCCTTGTAAAATATAGATTCACTGAACATCATACAAAAGATTCCCCCATACAGGCAGGAATCTTTTGACAATCAATCAAAATATTTTTATCAATAATAATAGCCATTTCGATAATAGTAATTACGTCGGTCTTGATTTTGACCAATTGAATTACCAATCAAAGCGCCGGCGCCGGCACCAATCACAGTACCCAAAGCACTGCCGCCAGACACTGCATAACCAATACCCGCACCTGCGGCACCACCAGCAGCTGTACCAACTTCTGTATTGGTGCAACCAACCAGGCCCACGGCGGATAATCCCAAAGCAAATACTATCGGTAGTGTTTTTTTCATGGTAAATTTCCTATTTAGTTAGATCCATCATTAGTCAGTCTAGTACAAATTTGGATTAAGTGCTTTCTTTTGATGCATTTATTATTTTTTGTCATGCCAGCCCGGGCTTACCATGCTTTTGTATTTAAGGTACTATTCAGATAATGATACTCAGGAGATCCAACATGTTTAAAGGCAGCATTGTGGCACTGGTAACGCCCATGCAAGATGACAAAATAGACATCCCGCGCTTGCGCGAACTGGTTGAATACCATATTGCATCCGGTACCCACGCCATCGTTGCCGCCGGCACCACAGGCGAAGCCGGAACCCTGTCCCGGGACGAAAAATTGCTGGTCATCAAAACCGTTATCGATCAAGTACGCGAACGCATACCCGTCATTGCCGGTACCGCGGCCAACGCCACCAAAGAGTGTATCGAACTTACCCATATGGCGATGGAATGCGGCGCACATGCAGCCTTGATCATGACCCCGGCCTATATCAAACCCACTCAGGAAGGCCTGTTCCAACATTACCAACACATCGCCGAATCGGTCGCCATACCCATTATTCTCTATAACGTACCCAGTCGAACCGCCTGCGATCTGCTGCCGGAAACAGTCGCTCGCCTGGCTCATATTTCCAATATCGTGGGCATCAAGGAAGCCACCGGCAACATGGCGCGTTTGCAACAGATTCTCAGGCTGTGCGACAACAGCATGGACGTATTCAGCGGCGATGATGAAACCGCGGCACAATGGCTGCTGGCCGGCGCCAAAGGCGTTATTTCCGTTACAGCCAACGTGGCCGCGCGACAGATGGCAAAACTCTGCGACATGGCGTTGGATGGCGATCAGGCTGGCTGCCTGCGCATCAATGATCAACTCGCGCCGCTGCACAAACTGCTGTTTGTTGAAGCCAATCCCATTCCGGCCAAATGGGCCTTGAGCCAAATGGGCATGCTGCAAAACGAACTGCGTTTGCCCATGACCCCTCTGTCTGAACCCTGTCAACAGGAACTGGGTCAGGCTCTCAAACAATTACAATTGCTTAATTAAGGATTATTGTGAAAAAATTTATCGTACTCATTTTGGTCGTGACTGCATTAAGTTCCTGCAACAATCGCTACGCCAGCAATGGAGAAAAGCTTTATCTGAGTAGCCGAAACGGGCCGGCATTGCAGATCCCACCGCCGTTAACCAGCAGCAATATCAGTCATTTTTATGATTTACCTCCACCCAAAGGAGATGTCCTCGTCTATATCGCCCCGCCTATTGACAAGGCAGACTAATCAAGGACTATGACGATGCCGGAAGAATCGAACGAATCATTGGTTATTCAGGACTTGTCGGAACGACTGGTCGATGCGCAGCGCAGCATTCGCATTCTGGATAGCATCAAATGGGATGATTCGATCAGACAGGAGTTTTTCAAGCACAAGGGCAAACGACTGCCGACGGTGGACAGGGAATACTACGACAAACGACCCTTGCCTTTTGACGTGGAGGAGAAGACGGATGAGTTTCGTCTCATCATTCGCGATGCGCAAAACACACTTGGGCAATATTCTCCGGTTACACGGCTGATACGACGCCAATGCGAAGAATACTGCCGCGCGTCGCATATGTTGGCAGCCCGTGGCACGCCTGCCTTTTCCGAGTTTTCCAAAGAATTGTATGGCAGCCCGGATGACGCTTTTTATTCCGGCGGCCCGCGCCTGTCGGATCTGGGTACTGTTTTATTTGATATGTTGACGGCGCTGGATGTCAAACTGCAATCAGATGCCGATATCAAACGTTATACGCCCTTGGAAGCGCAATGCATCTTGCAGGAACGTTTGAGCGTTTTCTTTGATCAACATCCCGGAAAAATCACTGTGATGGTTAGCGATGACATGGTCGCCGATGCTTCGGCAGGCGCCGATAACATCAAATTAAGCCAGCAGGCTATGTTTAGTGATCGCGACATCAAATATCTTGAAGTGCATGAAGGCTGGGTTCACGTAGGCACCACCCTCAACGGCGCGATGCAGCCCTACTGTTTTTTCCTGTCCAAGGGCTCACCGTCGTGCAGCGTGATTCAGGAAGGTCTGGCAGTGATCACCGAAGTGGTTACTTTTTCATCCTATCCTGGCCGCATCCGTAAAATCACCAACCGGGTGATTGCCCTGGAAAAAGTCAGGGAAGGCGCCGATTTTCTGGATATTTACCATTATTTTATCAGTTGCGGCTTCACGGAAGACGACAGCTACAATCAAAGCGTCCGTGTTTTCCGCGGCAGCACGCCAACCGGTGGTGCCTTCACCAAAGATTTGTCATACGCCAAAGGGTTTTTGCTGCTGTATAATTTCCTGCGCTTCGCCATCAGCCAGCACCGCATCGACATGATTCCTCTGCTGTTCACCGGAAAACTGGTACTCGACGACCTGCCTTTACTACACGATTTACAGGAAAGAGGTCTGTTGGCGCCACCTGTTTACCTGCCACCCCCGTTTAAAGATCTGGCCGCATTAAGCGCCTGGATGAGCTTTTCCTTGTTCCTGAATAAATTTGATTTACACGAAATCCAGAAGAATTTCCGGTTTTTGTTAACGTAGGGTGTCAATGTCGTAGCACAGAACATCCGAACCGCGACCGTAAGGGAGTGGAGCTTTTGCGATCTGGCTCTCCAGCAAGATCTGTGTGAAATGCACCCAAAAGCTCCACTCCCTTACGGTCGCGGTTCGGATGCTTCGTGCTATTCCTCTACACCGTACGCTGATACCTCACCTTGACCAGCAAGGTATCTTCCGCCAGCAAACGCACCCATGGCCATAACAACACAGACAGAAGCGTGCTGCCAATCACACTAATCCAGCTCATATGAAAATTAATGAAGGCATCAACCAACATCATGATCAACTGATACACAAAACTCAACAACCCAATCAAAGCCATTTGCTGGCCAATCGAAAAGAAATAAAAGCGTCTCGCCTTGGTGCTGGCCAGCCAGGCCACTATCACCAAAGCAAATGCATGCTCACCCAATACCGTAGACAACAACACATCCAGGATCAATCCCACGATAAACAAGGTACGCACATGAAAAAAATCCGGTAAATAAAATTGCAGATACAACGCCAGCATCAACACCCAGGGCGGACGAATGCCGCTCATAAATTCCGGCATCGGCAAAATGGTCAAAGCCAGGGTCAATATAAAGGCCAATATCAAACGCAGACTGATGGATGTCATGTATTTTCTCCCGCCGCTTTCATCCGCTCATTAATTTGCGCGGTCAGCTTGGCTTGCTCGTCATCCGGCCAAATCAACAACACCAGACGACTGCGGTTCAGTAGTGCGACCGGGCTTACATCCACTTTAATAAAGGCTTCGCCGGGGTTATTGCTCACATTCAACACGCGCCCCACCGGATAACCTTCAGGATACAAACGACCCAGGCCGGATGTCACCAGCAAATCACCTTTCATGATTTCAGACGTACGGGGTAAATTAATCAGCGACAACTGGCTCGTATCGTTCAAACCCACCAGAATGGCACGTTCGCCGGTTCGATTGTTTCGCACAGGAACGGCACTTTTAAAATCGGAAATCAACAAAACGGTACTGGTCATGTGACCCACGTCAATCACCTGCCCCACCACGCCCTTGGCGTCCAGAACCGGTTGACCAACATAAGCGCCGTCGCGCTTGCCTTTGTTCAGAATCAATAATTGACGGGCAACACTGGTATCTACCGCAAGAATTTGCGCCGCCATAGCTTTCATGCGGGCTTTGGACGAGGTTAACAGCAGACCGCGTAATTGAGAGTTTTCTTCTTTGATGGCCATCAAGCGTTGCATGTCTGCTTCCAACATGGTTTGCTGATAGCGTAATTGCATGTTCTCGTTAATCAGAGCCGTTTTGGCGCTCAGCAACAATTGCCCCCAGCCGAAAACCTTAACCGGGTAATCAACCGCATATTGCAAGGGCGAGACCAAAAAAGAAAAACCACTACGCACACTATCAAGAAACTTGTAATGGTAGTCGGAAAACATCAGGACGACAGATAACGCCGATGCGAAAACAAAAGCCAGCGAGCGGCTTTTTGTCTTCGCAAACAGTCTGTCTCTTGAACTATTCAGTTGAGAGGAAATCACCACCGCGCAGATCCATTGTTTCAAGTGCTTTGCCACCACCACGTGCTACGCAGGTCAGTGGATCCTCTGCGACCAGCACGGGCAACCCGGTTTCTTCCATTAACAGTGTGTCCATATTTTTCAACAAAGCACCACCACCTGTCAGCACCATACCGCGTTCCGCGATATCAGCAGCCAACTCGGGCGGAGCCAGTTCCAGGGCAGCACGAACAGCACCAACAATACCCGATAAAGGTTCTTGCAGGGCTTCGAGAATTTCGGCGCTGGTCAGCACAAAGCTGCGCGGCACGCCTTCCGCCAGGTTTCTACCCCTGACTTCAATTTCAAACAGATCACGACTGGGATAAGCAGAACCAATTTCGTGTTTGATGCGCTCGGCTGTGGTTTCACCAATCAGGGTACCGTAGTTACGACGAACGTAAGACACGATGGCATCGTCAAACTTGTCACCGCCAATGCGTACAGATTGATGATACACAATGCCGCTGAGGGAAATGATGGCCACTTCGGTTGTACCACCGCCGATGTCCACAACCATGGAACCGCTGGCTTCTTCAACCGGCATGCCAGAACCCAGAGCTGCAGCCATCGGTTCTTCAATCAAAAACACTTCACGAGCACCAGCACCCATAGCCGATTCACGAATAGCCCGTCTTTCTACCTGGGTAGAACCACAAGGCACGCAAACCAAAACGCGCGGGCTGGGTCGAAGGAAACGATTCTCATGCACTTTATGAATAAAGTGCTGCAACATTTTTTCGGTGACGAAAAAGTCAGCAATCACACCGTCCTTCATCGGACGAATCGCATTGATATTGCCGGGCGTACGACCGAGCATACGTTTGGCTTCGATACCAACAGCGGCAACCCGCTTCTGGCCGGACTCATTTCTCAGCGCAACAACAGACGGCTCATTGAGCACAATGCCTTTGTCACGAACATAAATCAGTGTATTGGCGGTTCCGAGATCAATGGATAAATCATTGGAAAAAACGCCACGGAGTTTGTTGAACATAGTCGGTATTACCTCGTTCTTTTTTTAGCCGTACTTTATCCTGAATTTGAGTATAAATCGACTACTTTTGGAAGATTTTTTGCTTTTGGGATTTTAAGGGTATTGATTGTGTTTGTTTAGTATAGGCCGCGAAGCGGCGTAGGGTGGGCAAAGGAGCGAGTAGCGACGTGCCCACCACTTTCGGACACTGCTGGTGGGCACGTCGTTCTCACTCTTTTGCTCACCCTACGAGTGCCCTCACGTCAGTTTACTTTATCGAAAACACCCGCTCCAGCTCTTCTTTGCGTGTTTCGACAAAACGTTTGCCAAGGCCGGGAACCTGTTCCAGTTCCGTCACGGATTTGAAGCCGTCGTGTGTTTCACGGTATTTGACAATGGCCTCGGCGCGCTTTAGGCCAATCCCTTTGACGGATTTTGACAACGTTTTCACATCAGCGGTATTCAGATTAATGGTACTGGCGACCGGGCTTTCAACAGCAACAGGTGCGGCTGCCGGCGTGGCTGCGTTTACGTGAGTGGATAAAATAAAACAGAATAACAGACTGATTAACAGACGAATTTTCATTATGTAACTCCATATTGATTGGACTACGCGGCAGGTACCGCGCGCTTCCTTTGCTAACTTCCCCAGCAAAGGTCGGCGCAGTATTTCATTGATTTTGTTGTTTGTCGAGAGCTTCAAGTAAAAAAATATATGTCATCCAGAGCGAAGCGAAGGATCTCCCGGGGTCAGCACCGTGCCACATTCAGGAGACCCTTCGCTTCGCTCTGGGCGACATGGCTGGGCATCGGTGTGGGCTGGAGATCCGCTCTGGGCGACATACCTGAACTTACACTTGACTCGCTCGCTCCTGGATGCGGTTCAGTGCATATTGTAAACGTGTCAGGGTTCGAGGTTTTCCTATCAGAGCCAGTGTCGCGTCGATGGCCGGTGAAGATCCCGTTCCAGTCACCGCTACGCGCAAAGGCTGGCCGATTTTGCCCATGTTGATGCCGAACTCTTCGCTGACTTCGTTGATCACCTGATGCAAACGCTCCGCAGACCAGTCGTTTTCCCCTTGCAAACGCTCGTACAATCGGGTCAACGGCTCCAATACCACCGGACGCAGGTGCTTCTTGATCGCGTCTTCGTCATATGCCACTTGATCCTGATAAAAATAATGACTGGCCTCACACATCTCAACCAGCGTCTTGCAGCGTTCAGCTTGCAGCGCAACCACCGCCGCCAAATCAGGCCCGTCGGTGATGTCCATCCCGGCTTCTTTAAAATGCCAGGCCAGCGCTTCAGCCACATCATAAGGATTGTCTGATTTTAGGTAATGCTGATTCAGCCAATGCAGTTTGTCATAATTGAAGCTGGATACACCACGGCTGACATGCTGCAAATCGAACAGGTGAATCATGTCATCCAGGGAAAAAATCTCCTGATCACCATGCGACCAGCCCAAACGTACCAGATAATTCAACAAGGCTTTGGGTAAAATCCCCTCCTCGTGAAACTGCATCACACTGACCGCGCCATGACGCTTGGAGAGGCGCTTGCCGTCATCGCCAAGAATCATCGGCAAATGCGCAAACACCGGGATGGGCGCATTAAAGGCCTTGAACAAATTAATTTGCCGGGGCGTGTTGTTGATATGATCGTCGCCGCGAATCACATGGGTGATCGCCATATCCCAATCGTCAATCACCACCGCAAAATTATAGGTCGGGTTGCCATCCGAGCGTACCAGAATCAAATCATCCAGCTCGCTGTTTTCAACCTGAATATCGCCATAAACCTGATCATGAAAGGCCACGGTTCCTTCATGTGGATTTTTAAAGCGCACCACAAAAGACTCGCTGGTTTCCCCCAGATTTTTATCGCGGCAATGACCGTCATAACGCGGTTTTTCCTTGTCAGCCAACTGCTGCTCACGCAACGCTTCCAGCCTTTCTTTTGAACAGGTACAGCGATAGGCCTTGCCTTCATTCAGTAATTGCTCAGCCATTTCACGGTAACGCGCGTAGCGATCGCTCTGATAAACCGGCCCTTCGTCACAGGTCAAACCCATCCAGGCCATGCCATCGAGAATGGCTTGCAGCGACTCTTTCGTTGAGCGTTCTTTGTCCGTATCCTCAACCCTGAGCACAAATACGCCCTGATGCCGCCTGGCGTATAACCATGAAAACAAGGCGGTGCGGACACCACCAACATGTAAAAGACCGGTAGGACTTGGGGCAAAGCGGGTTCTGACGACCATTGGACGCTCCGTTGTATGCAGGAAAATAATTGGGCTATAATAGCCGACTTTCCAGTCAACGCAAAGCTGACGATGTTTATAAGCAGGACTTTATGAAAGGGATTGGCATTAAATACCAGCTCCGAATCACGACCTTGATCCCCGTGTTCGTGGTCGCCTTGCTGTTTGCCGTATTTTATAACGGGCAGTTCAACAAAGATCTGAAGCAACACGTATCGCGCCTTGGCGAAACCTATATCCGGCAATTACTGCCCGCAGCGCAACTGGCAATGATGCGCGATGATCATCGCACCTTGCAAGGATTAATCAACGCCTCAACCATCAACCGCGAAGTGGTCGCCCTCGCTTTTTACGATGCCGACGGGCATTTGATCGCTTATCGTGGCGGCAAACATTCTATCCATACCCCCTTCACACCGCCGCAATTTACCGGCGATTATGTCGAGCGCCGCCGCCTGACGCCTTACACCGCGAACTTTGTCGCGCCCATTACCCTGCCCAAATTCAATCTGTATTCCGATGCCCAGGATCAAGTCAGCCCGACGCCCCTGCCCTGGCAAGCGGACGATACGCTGGGTTGGTTGTCTATTGATATCGATACCCAGCCCATGCAAATCAAACGCTATCAAATGTATATCGTCACCATTTTTATTACCCTGTTGGGCTTGTTGATCAGCCTGTCCATTCATTATTTTCTATCCAAACGCATTTATCTGCCCATCGCTCGTTTGCGCCGCAGCATGAAGCAAATCAACAGCAACGAATTTGAAACCCGTATTGCCGTGTCCAGCAAAGGCGAAATCGGTGAAATTGAACAGGGTTGTGCGCATTTGCAAAAGCAGTATCTCAGCACCATTCGCGATATGAACCAGCATATTGAAACCGCCACGGAAGATTTACAGCAGAGCCTGGAATTGCTGGAAGAAAAGAACGTTGGATTGTCGCTGGAGAAGAAAAAAACCGAGGAACGCAGCCGCCACAAATCGGAGTTTCTGGCCAATATGAGCCATGAAATCCGCACTCCGATGAACGGCGTTCTGGGCTTCACCAACGTCTTGCTGGAGACCAAACTGGACGCCCTGCAGATGGATTATGTGAAAACGATCAAATCCTCATCTCAGGATTTATTGAACATTATCAACGACATCCTCGATTATTCCAAAATGGATGCCGGAAAATTACACCTGGATTGCATCCCGGTAGATTTGCGTGCCTGTGTTGACGAAGTGTTGACGCTGGCGGCTCCCAACGCAAACAAGAAAGGCATCGATCTCATCCCGTCCACAGAAATTAACGTGCCGAAAACCGTGCTGGGCGACCCCCTGCGTATCAAGCAAATATTAACCAATCTGGTCAGCAACGCCATTAAATTTACGGATCAGGGTTACGTCCTCGTTCACACCAGCATCGAGCAGGAAACCGATACCGATTACAACCTGAATATTTCGATAACCGACACCGGCATCGGTATTTCCAAAGACGATCAAATCAAGCTCTTCCAGGCCTTTAATCAGGCCGACACCAGCATCACCCGCCGCTATGGCGGCACCGGCTTGGGCCTGGTGATTTGTAAAAAACTGGCGGAAGCGATGAAGGGACGCATTGTGCTGAGCAGTGAAATGCACAAAGGCTCCACTTTTTCGGTCAAAATCAGCCTGGAAAAACTGGCCGCGTACGAAGTGGAAAAAAACCAGAGCCATCGCTTTGGTCATCTGAAAGTACTGTGTTTTGACGACAACCCCTTGCAACTGGAATCTCTGTGCAATGGCCTTGGTTGCTGGGGCATCGAATGTGTGCGCGTCAACGCCTTCAGCCAGTTGGAAGAAGCCTTTCAAACCCATACCGAGTGCGAACTGGCTTTTATCAATGTCAATGAAGGCTGTGAAAAACAGGTGGCGCAGGTGCTGGAAAAACAAAGCATCCCCTGCGTGCTCTTGTCAAAATGGCTCATTCATGACGCCGAAGCCCTGGGCGCAAAAGTGTTTTTATACAAACCGCTCAGCACACAAAAATTATACGATACGATTGCCACCCTGCTGAATCAAAATGCGCATCCATCGGAATACGATCCGGATTTGATCGATCTGCGCCAGCAGGTCCAGGCCAGGCATCCTGATATCCTGATCGCAGAAGATAATCCGGTCAATCGCATGCTGTTCAACTCGCTGCTCTGCGGTTTGTCCAGCATCAACGCGGTCGAGGACGGTAAAGACGCTGTCAGCGTTTGTCATCAAAAACGATTTGATCTGTTGATTCTCGATTTGCAAATGCCGCGCCTGAACGGCCTGGATGCGGCTCGTCTTATTCGTGATGAATCCACCTATAACCGGGAATCCCCCATTATTTTAATCAGCGCCAACACCAGCGATATCAAGCCCGAGAGCCTGAAACAGACCCGCATTGATCTCTGTCTGCAAAAGCCGATTGATGAAAAACAACTGCTGACCCACGTGCTGACCATGTTGAAACAACCTGCTCAGCAGACAAGCCCGGAAGCGGCGCCCTCTGCCATCGATTGGCCGCTCTGCGTGCAAAAATTATCAGGGAACAAAGAGGTCGCGGAAGAATTTCTCGCGTGCTTTGTGCAGGAATTGTATGTCAACCGGGTGGAATTTATCCGCTTGTTAAAACAACGGGATTTGAACGGTCTGGAAAACGCCGCGCATAAATTACACGGCGCTTGCTGTTTTTGTGGTGTGCCGCGCTTGCAAGCACAGGTGGTTCTCCTGGAAACACAGGCGCGTGAAGTTAAAAGCGCGCACCAATTGAAGCATACCGTTGCTCAACTACTGCAACATATTGACGAAGTCATTGAAGAATTTGATACCGTCTATCAGACAAAAACTATTTAATACGAGAGAGATATTATGGCTATAAAAAATGCAATTTACGCCCAATCGGGCGGCGTAACCGCGGTGATCAACGCCTCGGCCTGTGGCGTGATTCAAACGGCTCGCCAGCACCCTGACCAGATCGGCAAAGTTTATGCCGCTCAAAATGGCATCATTGGCGCACTGGAAGAAAAACTGATTGATACCTCGCTGGAAAGCGATGCCGACATCGCCGCCCTGATGCACACCCCCTCGGGCGCATTCGGGTCCTGTCGTTACAAACTCAAGGACAGCGGCAGTGAATACCAGCGGCTGCTTGAAGTGTTTCAGGCGCATGACATCGGTTATTTTTTCTATAACGGCGGCGGCGATTCTCAGGATACTGCGAACAAAATCGCAATCATGAGCCGTCAAATGAATTACCCGGTGACCTGCATTGGTATTCCGAAAACCGTGGATAATGATTTGCCCTTCACCGACAATTGCCCGGGCTTTGGTTCTGTGGCCAAATACGTGGCGATTTCGACCATGGAAGCCGGTTTTGATGTGGCGTCGATGGCAGCCTCGTCCACCAAAGTCTTTATTTTGGAAGTAATGGGACGTCATGCCGGCTGGATTGCCGCAGCCGGTGGGCTGGCCGCACAGAACGACAGTCAGCCGCCGCATATCATTCTGTTCCCGGAAATCACTTTTGATGAGCAAGCGTTTCTGGCCAAAGTAGATGAATCGGTCAAACAACATGGCTATTGTGTGGTCGTGGTGTCAGAAGGTATACGCAACAAGGAAGGCAAATTTTTAAGCGACGCCGGTTTGCGCGATGCCTTTGGTCATGCGCAACTGGGTGGTGTAGCACCCGTGATTGCCCAGTTGGTTAAAAGCAGTCTGGGTTATAAATATCATTGGGCGGTTGCCGATTATCTGCAACGCGCGGCCAGACATATCGCTTCTCAGGTTGATGTGGACCAGGCTTACGCCCTGGGCAAAGCTGCGGTAGAGTTGGCGTTGAGCGGACACAACGCCATCATGCCAATTGTGAAACGCGAACAGGACTCGCCTTATCGCTGGCGCATTGATCACGTGGAATTAAAAGACGTAGCGAATCAGGAAAAAGCCATGCCGGCAGATTACATCCGCGCAGACGGCATGGGCATCACCGAAGCCTGCCGCCGTTATCTGGCACCCTTGATTCAGGGAGAAGCCTACCCGCCCTATCAAAACGGCCTGCCCAAGTATGTTCGTCTTAAAAATATATTGGTTCCTTCGAAGTTGTAAGGTTATTGAATTATACCATCGCAATCTAATTAGACATTTCAAGTACAAACCGATCCAATAAAAAAAAAGCCACTCAATCGAGTGGCTTTCAGGCATACAAACCCTGTTATGGTCTGCACATGGCCGGACGGTACTTAGCCAGCAAAGATCCACCAGTCGCACAATCCCAGGTAATATCACCGTTAGCTGTCAGCGTTGGGGTGATTAAAAGTGTACCGCCCCCTGCTGCTGCTGTATATGTGATGGTGATCACGCCATTCGCACCGATAGCAATTGAAGTAACGTTGGCAGTAGCGGCCGGTGTTACATAACCGGTAGCAGCCTGAGTTGCAGGCAGAAGATTGTTGGCCTGGGCAGTTTCTGCTACAGCCAGTTTGGCAGAACCCGCCAAAGACAGACCTTCTGTTACCCGCGCTCTGATGGTGTAATCCTGATAGGCAGGAATCGCAATAGCAGCCAAAATACCCACGATCGCAACCACGATCATCAATTCAATCAGGGTAAAGCCTCTCTGTCTCATGTTGTTCTCCTTGGTTTAAATTAGCTGCCTCAAGGGATTCCCGGAATTCTTAACAGCGAAAGAATCAATCATCCAAAAAGCACCTGTTTAACTTTTTTATCACAATTTCCCCTATTCAACAAGGGGTTACAGGACGAGATATCGTCCGGTAGTACTTCAAACATAAATAAGCCACTCAATTGAGTGGCTTATTGCGAAACAAACCGGCTTATGGTCTGCACGCTGCTGGACGGTATTTGGCCAACAAAGATCCACCTGTCGCGCAATCCCAGGTGATATCGCCGTTAGCTGTCAGCGTTGGCGTCATTAAAAGTGTACCGCCCCCTGCTGCAGCTGTGTATGTGATTGTGATCACACCATTTGCACCAATAGCTACCGATGTAACGTTGGCAGTAGCGGCTGGTGTTACATAGCCGGTAGCAGCCTGAGTCGCTGGCAAGGCATTATTGGTTTGCGCTGTTTCTGCTACAGCCAGTTTGGCAGAACCCGCCAACGACAAGCCTTCTGTTACGCGCGCTCTGATGGTGTAATCTTGATAGGCAGGAATCGCAATAGCGGCCAAAATGCCCACAATCGCAACCACGATCATCAACTCAATCAACGTAAACCCTCTTTGTCTCATGTTGTTCTCCTCAGGTTTGAACAGTCTTGTCATGAATTACATCAGAAAATGCTCGGGATTTTTAGTTCAATAAAAGAATCAATCATCCCAAAAAAACTGTGTAATTTTATTATCAACTTTTTATATTCAACAAGATGTCAGTATCACCGTACACCTATTTCATGTTGCCCTTACAAGCCAAACAGCAAATTATATTGGGCTTTGATAAAATACATTACTCACAGGCTACAGTCTAAGTATATACTTGGAACTCATAAATTGCCGACAAATTGGATAAATAATGAATAGAAAAGCCAGAATAGAAACACTACTGAAGCAGCATTTAAGCCCCTTCACCTTGATAATTGAAGACGAATCCCCTAAACATCATGTGCCTGCTGATGGAGAAAGTCATTTCAACATCACCATTGTCAGCAGCTTATTTGAGCCTTTGCCGAGAATACAACGCCATCGTTTGGTCAATAGCCTGCTGGCTGATGAATTGAAACAGGGATTGCATGCCTTGAGTCTTCACTTATACACCGCCACTGAATGGGCTGCGCGCGAAGAAAAAACCCAGGCCTCGCCTGCCTGCCGCGATGGTTTTCGCCATGGCCGGAATGAAAAATAAATTGCAGACAAACATTTCATTGAGCATGATTATTGCTCTATAATGTTTTCTTTTTTGCCATATAAAAATATCGGAACCATCATTACATGAAGAAAGCCTGGTCCTCAGAAAAAATATCCGTCCTTGCTCTGGTGCTCTTGATCACCGGTGCTATCGACAGCATCCGCAATCTGCCAGCCACGGCGCTGTTCGGCTCCTCTCTTATTTTCTTTTTTACTCTGTCGGCCATTGTTTTTCTCATTCCGGTTGCCCTGATTTCCGCCGAATTGTCCTCCACCTGGTCTGAGGAAGAAGGCGGTATTTATAGCTGGGTGAAACATGCTTTCGGTGAAAATGTCGCTTTTTTCGCCATCTGGTTGCAATGGATCAATACCATGGTTTGGTATCCCACCATCCTCTCTTTTATTGCGGCAACACTGGCTTATTTGATTAATCCGGAGCTGGCACAAAACAAATATTACCTGATTGGCGTTATCTTGGTTGTCTTTTGGTCACTGACGTTCCTGGGTCTGTCCGGTCTGCGCGCATCGGCAGCCTTTGCCAGCATCTGCGCCATTGCAGGCATGATTCTGCCCATGGGTTTGATTATTGTCCTGGCCATCATCTGGATCATACAAGGCAATCCCATCGCCATTGATTTGAGCTGGAAACATCTGATCCCGCATTGGCATGACAGCCAGTCCTGGGTGTCGCTAACCGCCATCATGACTTCGTTTCTGGGCATGGAGCTGGCGGCTGTTCACGTGCGTAATGTGCGTGACCCGCAGCGTAATTTTCCGCGCGCCATGTTGTTTTCCGTCATCTTGATCCTGAGCACCATGATCCTCGGCTCCCTGGCCATCGCTTTTGTTTTACCCCAGGATCAAATCAATCTGGTGGATGGCGTTATGCAAGCCTTTAATAATTTTTTTCAGGCGTATCATATGAGCGCCCTCATGCCAGTGGTGCTCGTTTTACTCCTGCTTGGCAGCCTTGGCGGCATGATCAACTGGATCATTTCACCTGCCAAAGGTTTGTTGCTGGCTGCCGACAACGGCTTTTTACCACACTGGCTGTATCGTTTGAACAAGCATGGCATCGCTTCACGCATACTCTTGCTGCAAGCGACACTGGTTACGTTGCTGTGCAGCGGATTTCTACTCTTTCCCAGCATCAACGCTATTTATTGGCTGTTTACCGATTTGAGCACGGAGCTGTACATTTTAATGTACGCATTGATGTTCATCGCCGCCTGGCGTCTCAAAAGCAAATTCGCGACATTGCCGCGTCCATTCAGTATTCCTGGCGGGCGCGTTGGCTATTACCTGACCTGTCTGCTCGGCCTGATCGGCTGCGCAATTACCCTCGTTGTCGGTTTTATTCCCCCTGAAAACGCGGTAAGCAACGGCGGCGCCGGGCATTTCCGTCTTGTCTTTTCGCTGGGCATTATGTTGATGGTGTTGCCATCATTTTTATTGTACATTCGTAAGCGATACTATTCAGGAAAGCGATAAACGCGGGCATCGGATGCCATAAATACGATATGGCATCCGAAATTTAATATTTCCTTAAGATTAAAATGGTATATTTTCTCCATCGTGTTTATTTTGCAATCAGGGTGTTCGCATGACGATACAAGAACGACAAGAACAATTAACCAGAATAATTCGTATTTTTCTGAAGATTGATAGCTCGCTTCAAGAAATGCTGAACAAAACAATCGAAACGATATCCCGCTGCGAAGATGACTGGTCGCTGGATCTGATGCAAGTAAGCGTTATTGTGACGATTAACGAAGAGATGGAAAAAAAAGCAACCCGCGACAACCCATGGCACACCCTAACCGTGGACGAGGCCAGAGCCAGTTCGTCCAATTTCACTGAACTGGATCAACTTGAACAAGATCTCAACGAGTTCAACTCCGTTTTTAGCAGGTTTCGGTCCTGGTTATTTTCAAAGCCAGAAACACCATCGGTCACTCCTCTCGCAGAAGTAGTAGCCAAGCCCCCGGAAACAGACCCGGAAAGCACGAATCATGCTCCTGCAAATAAGAAACGAACCCTGCGGGTTATCAAAGTAAGTCGCAATAGCAACAGCAACGATCCAGCGGTGGCCAAACCGCCCCAACGCACCAGAAAACCTGAAAAATCAAGCGAAGAAGCAGCTCAACCCTTTGACGCAAGTTCTGAAAGCAATATACCTGTGCCTGCAAGAAAAAAACGAACCAGAAGGGTTCCCAGAGCAAAGAATAAGAGCGTCGAGGCAGAGGAAATTATGCCAGTGTTAAAACAATTGTCCCAACTCGAAACGGAATTTCAACAATTATCTGATGAAAAAAGCAAATCCGATTTAGACTTTCTGAAATTGGTTAAGCACTGTACAGAAAATACTATAAGCGAAGACATCATTGTCGAGCCACTGTTGAAAGCCTTCAGGGCGAATGCCGAAGAGGCGCGTGAATTAATTGTTTCAACCAAAAATGAACTGGCTACCGCCCCAACAGATAATGACGCCAGGATCAAAATGCTTGCAGATGTCAATCAAAAATTGTTGATACTGGTTAAGCAAAAATTGTATCTGAACCTGGGTGATCTTCTACATCGCGTTCAATTGTTAACTCCGTTTCCAGTCGAAAATGAAAACCTCGAGCAAATAACATTAGCTGTTCAAATAATTCATGCACAACTGCGAGAAAAACTGCAAGATTTTCTTGATAAATTCATGCTGCTCAAATTTGACGATGAAACGCCACCCGAGACTCAAGAGCTGCTGGCTCCGTTAATCAAATTCATCGATAATCTATATAACATCCTGAAAACGGGCGATCTTATTATTGATGCCAGGGGCGTACATCAATTGTATAAGAGCATGAAAGCCCATCTGAAACCCGGTGCTGCCCGGGAAGCATTAACCGTTACAATGACCACTGACATCATGCGACAAATGTGTATTGGAAATATGCCGCAAACAACCAGCAATTTCACCTCGTTTACGTCACTGTTCTCTGAGAGAGAAGCGGCTAAAATGCGCATCAATGCCGTGAAAAAACAATTTACTTCTGCTCACCATGCGATAAGCACGATAGAAAGCTTTGGTATCAATCACGTCAAAGATCACTCGATGTACATCCAGGCCCATGACCTTAACGCAATCGACATCAATGAAAAGTATAATACGCATAGCCTAAGCATTGAAGACGAAAAAGCAAACCTGAATCGCCTGAAATTCCTTTGTTTTGAACATAGCACGGTCTCGTTAAATCCAACTGAGCTACAAGAATATAGAGATGCCCAGCTCTTCTGCAATCGTCTTGAAAGAATTCAAAAAGACCTGGACAAAGACTATGCTGATTTTAAGCTTGCCAGTTGTAATTTATCTGAGGTAGACCCCATAAAACGCCTGGAAGCCATCACAGACTTGCAAGGTGTTCAGCAAAAGAATTTGGAAATCAGAGCGGCCCAATTATTAACACTGAAAGTAGAGATAAGCCCTTTTAAAAACGTCCTCAGAGAAAGGTATAGGCATAATGCATTGCAATTGAAACAGAAGCTGAAGGCACTAAATAAAGATTATGATGCAGCTCTGGCTGCGGCGAACATGCTGCCTGATGTGACGATAAAGAGTTCCATTACAAGTTGTCAGGCAAATTTGTCTAACAACAATTATATCCCTATGAACGACTCGCCTCCTGAATCACTTCAGTCTATACCTGCTCTCCGCCGAGCCTGTTTGGAACCGGAGACCAGCTTGAGAGAGAACATTCAAAGCTGTAGAGACGCCGTGCTCAAACTATTCTCTGAACGCCTGGAGCACTTGCGGACGAGCGACTGGAGAGGCACTGCACCAGTCAGTGTGAGCACCGTCAATATCTTCATAGATGACATGAAAAAAAATATAAAATTTGCTGCAGACAAGGAAACAGCATTAAATGACAAGATAGCGTCACTGAATACATGCAGTGGAAATCAACTTGCCCAATGGAAAGAAGACGTTAATGGGCTTTTAAGTGAGGCCCAATTTGCTATTGAAACAAGAAACAGCACCTATAACAATGTCAAGGAAATGGAAAGTCGCCTCAAGAACCCATATTACAAACTGACCAGTGCAAAAATAATACCGGCAATCGAAGCAGAAATAGTCCGTATTTCCACTAAATACCGGAATGATCCGAGAATAGCGGAGTTGCAACGTATGATAAGCAGTTTTAGGGGGCTTGGAGATGATTATATCTGCCGTAATCTCAAAACCATCGACAATGGGCTTGAATTCATAAGAGAGGGAGATCATAAAGACCGCTACAAAGCCCGCTTGCAGATTGCTGTCCGTCAACTCTTTCATCGCAGCCCAGACCATGACCTGGAAACCTTGTCTGAACACAAACGTAACGCATTCCTGACCTGGATTCGAGTCCATATCATCAAACCGCTGCAACAATTATTTGGCCCAACGCCAAGAGCCAATCGCTTCTTTGCAACCAAAGGGGCCACCAGGTACGAGCATAATATTATCAATATGGGCAATGTTGCGCTGGATGATTTGGAAAAATCTCCTGATGCGTTGGAGCGGGAGTTGGATGCGGAGCAGGAAAATCGACGGAGGAGCGATCTGACACGCTATGGTTGAGAGGATAGAGCCTGGCACCCACTGCCAATAAGTTGCGTGGAAATGTGGGTTGCGGCTCTGGCTCATGGCCGTCAGGCTATGGGAAAAGCTTCGGTTTATCAGGTGGCACCGTGCCACAATCAGGAGACCCTTCGCTTCGCTCTGGGCGACACGCTTGGGCTTCAGAGTGAAAGGCTACCTCTCAACCCACACCGCAGTCCAAACGTGTCGCCCAGAGCGAAGCGAAGGGTCTCCGTACGCTCGCTTGGCACCGAAATTTTTCCCTTAGCCTGACGGCTATGGGCCAGGGCCCAACCTACGCGTTCTTGCCTGCTCCAACGTTAACTTAATGGCAGTGCGTCCCGGACCGTCCCCCCCTTATTTTGATTTCATTTTGAGTTAAGTGTTCTTTTTATGTCTATTTTGTGGTATTATGCTTTCGTTTTTAATTGAACTTAGTGGAGTTTACATATGAGCAAAAGCAAATTTTTTCAATGTTGTATTGGTGGTAAGAAAAAATCATCTAATCAAGAAGCAAAGAAAAATCTGGTACCAGGCAATCAAAGTCCTGCTCAAGATGCAAATCAGGAAGTTGCGCGTATAGCGAAGGCGCTTCGAAAGCATGGGATGGGTGCGTTGGGTGGTCCCAAGCGTAAAGAAGATTGTATTATCGCGTCGTCCCCGAAAGGCATCGCACCATAGCCGCTTCAATGATCTTGACGTACCGCGCTGTATGCGCGGTATCCAGCTTCGATCTGGATACCGCGGACTAGCCGCGGTACGTCATCCATCTCCGAATATTTTTTTAAAAAATCCTGGAAGACCGGGCTATGTGATTTATCATCTTCTGTGCTTCAGGCAGGGTTTGTTTTCATATGAAGTCCGTCCCGGACCGTCCCCCCCATTTTCATCACACATGATGTACGGTTATTTCTGCAGTCTGTACAAAATATGTTGCATTTCAAAATTAGACAAGATAGAATCTATTTTATATAAGCCGATTTGAACTAGCTTGCAGGCTTAAACTGCTAAAGCGGAGACAACATGAATATTTTTATACGCTCATCATTATTTTCTAACTATCTACCATCATCAATGCGTAGCCTGGGTGTGATCAGGTTGCGGTGCTCGAAATCCTAATCAATTCGTCATTAATACCTTCACTACCCAGGAATATTTAATCAATCCAGGCATGTTATTAAACATTTAACATGTTCGTTATTTTTTAAATATTGGGATGCTTTACCTGACATTAGCTATTTGCTTCTTTTGCCAGAAAAAATTTAAATTTTCTAACAGGTATAGTGCTCCATAGGGAAGCATTATGACACTCAATAAACTGATACTTGATAACATTCATGTTTGTTATCCTGCGGCTCTCTTACCCAAACAAGATGATGGTAAAAAGTCGAACGTTTTTGTCGGAATTGGTCTCTGGTCAAAATCTCACGGCTTAACCACCGGACTTCCAATTGACGTACTTTCCATGTTAATTGCGGCTGATAAATTGCGTAATCAACTTGACTACGATAATGGCATTATTTATGTATTTGTTGCTGATATTTTTGCTTTGGAATCACGATCTGATCATCCGGATATTACAGAGGCAGATATCTTTGCGCAACGCGATCGAACCATTGAAATTATTTATGAAATTTGTCAATGGTTGAAGATTAGACATGTAGTTATTGAGGATTCAAGAACACTGCTTGCAAATTATTCTTTATATCAAAAAGTAGTCGAAGAGGTGGCAATCAATCATTCTATTCAACCCATTGGAAGGATAGCGCTGGAAAAAACTACGGAAAATTATGT
>Ga0075012_10001408_pt1 | contig 24640 bp, 25 predicted proteins | sample All_14_2_FD_71474 | JGI IMG/M metagenome (GOLD analysis project Ga0075012, IMG submission 71474) | Freshwater microbial communities in response to fracking from Pennsylvania, USA - Allegheny Zone_MetaG_DW_15 | ecosystem: Environmental > Aquatic > Deep subsurface > Groundwater > Drilled...
CCCCCATCCCTGGCCTGAAGGTCTGGACGGATGATTTCAACAACCTGTTCGGCGTGCTGAAATGAGCGAGCACCCGGCGATCGGGCTCATCCCCAGAGTTGCTGGCCCAGGAAGCTGAAGGTGCGGTCCCAGGCGCGCTGCGTCCACACCGCATCAAACTGGGTGGCCGGGATGCGGCCGGGGCCTACCGCCGTTTCGTTGGCAAAGCCGTGGTGCGCCAGGTAGCGGTGGAACTGCAGGTTCACGCCAGCGCTGCGCAGCTTTTCTTCCAGCTGATCCACCGTCTCGATGGCAAAGAACTGGTCTTGTGTGGCCCAGTGGCCCAGCACCGGCACGGTGATCTTGCTGGCATCGATGTACTCCAGCGGCGGGAAGCCGTACCACACCACGCCGGCATCCAGCTCGGGCACGTTGACCAGCGACAGCAGCGTGAGCGCACCGCCCATGCAAAAGCCGGTGACGGCCACCTTGGCGCTGGTGGCCTTGAGGAACTGCACCGCGCCGCGCACGTCCTGCGCCGCGGCATCGCCGAAGTTCAGGCCAGTCATCAGGTGGTGGGCTTCCTCGGCCTCGACGGTAGATTTACCACGGTACAGGTCAGGCACCAGCGCGCGGTAGCCCGCCTCGGCCAGCCGATCGGCCACGCCGCGGATCTGGTCATTCAGGCCCCACCATTCCTGGATCACCACCACCGCGGGTGCTGCGGCGCCCTGCGCTGGCTCGGCCAGGTAGCCCTGGATCTCTTGCCCATCCGGGCGCTTGAAACTGACGGTCGTTCCCATGTGCGTCTCCTCGTTGATGCATGGCACGGCCTGCATGCTAGCGGAGCCGGCAGGCCGGCCATGCTCACACCGTCTTGTGCACGAACACCGAGCGCGTGACCTCGCACATCCACACGATGCTGTCACCGGGGCTGCCGGCCGAGACGCTCTTGACGACGCAGTCAAACACCGCGGGCGCAATCTCATCCGAGGCCACGATTTCCACGCGCAGGCGCGAGACGTGGTCGGTCAGTTCCTCCTTGATCGAATGGCGCACATGCGGCACCGGGGCGGCGTAGCCCTCGGCGCGCGAGACGGTCATGCCCGGGAAGCCGGGCAGGCTGCGCAGCGCGTCGCGCAAGGCATCGAGTCGCTGCGGGCCGATGACGGCCTTGATTTCCTTCATGATCGGGTCTCCTTGAGCGGGGAAGCCCGGCCCCGCGCGGGGCCGGGCCATGGCGGCAAGTGCAGTGTGTCAGGCCACCTTGGGCTGGTCGTCAAACCAGCGGTAGATCGAGGGCAGCATCACCAGCGTGAGCAAGGTGGAGCTGATCAGCCCGCCGATCACCACGATGGCCAGCGGGCGCTGCACTTCCGAGCCCGGGCCGGTGGCGAACAGGAACGGAATCAGCCCCAGCAGCGCCACCGTGGCCGTCATCATCACCGGGCGAAAGCGCATGCGCGCACCGTCCAGCACGGCCTGGGTGACGCTGCGGCCCTGCGTGCGCAGGTCGCGGATGTAGCTCACCAGCACCACGCCGTTGAGCACCGCAATGCCCCACAGCGCGATGAAGCCCACCGAGGCCGGTACCGACAGGTATTCACCGGTGACGAACAACCCGATCACCCCGCCCAGCGACGCAAACGGCAGCACCAGAATGATGAGCCCGGCGATCTTGACCGAGCGGAACAGCAGGAACAGCAGGAAGAAGATCGCGCCCACCGTGATGGGCACGATGATGGCCAGGTGGCCCAGCGCGCGCTCCATGTTCTGGAACTGGCCGCCCCATTCCAGGTAGTAGCCCGCGGGCAGCTTCACCTGCGCGCTCACCGCCTGCTGCAGCTCGGCCACGAAGCCGCCCAGGTCGCGGTCAGCCACGTTGATGCCCACCACCACGCGGCGCTTGGCCAGCTCGCGGCTGATCTGCGCCGGGCCGTCGAGCACGTGGATGTTGGCAATGCTGGCCAGCGGCACCTGCGCGCCGTTGCGGGCGCTGACGATCAACCGCCCGATGGCCGGCACGTCGTTACGGTAAGCCTCGGGCAGGCGCACCACGGCTTCGAAGCGACGCTCGCCTTCGAAGATGTCGGTGGCGGCCTTGCCACCGATGGCCATCTCGATGACGTCGTGCACATCGCTGGCGTTCAGGCCGTGGCGCGCAATGGCCTGCCGGTCGATCTCGATCTGCAGGTACTGCTGGCCGGTGATGCGCTCCACCCGCAGGTCGGTCGCTCCCCGGATGCCCTTGGCCACCTTGGCGATCTCGTCGGCCTTGGCCTTGAGCAGCTGCAGGTCGTCACCAAAGATCTTGACGGCAATGTCGGCGCGCACGCCGGTCACCATCTCGTCCACCCGGTCGGAGATGGGCTGAGCCATCACCACCTGCACACCGGGCAGCACCGCGAGCTTCTTGCGCATCTCTTCGGTGATGGTGTCCTGCGTCCAGCCTTCAGGCCATTCATCGCGCGGCTTGAGCGAGACGATCGGAGTTGACTCGTTCTGCGACTGCGGATCGGCCGGCGATTCGCCGCGGCCCACACCGGAGACGGCTGATTTGACACCCGGCACCTCCAGCACCAGCCTCATCGCCTCCATCTCCATGCGGATGGATTCTTCCAGCGAGATGTTGGGCACGCGGTTGATGCCAGGCACCACCGAACCTTCCTTCATTTCGGGGATGAAGGAGCTGCCCAGGAAGGGGATCAGCCCTGCGGTGGCGGCCAGCGCCACCAGCGCGATCACCACGGTCTTCTTCGCGTTGGTGATGGCCCAGTTCAGCATGCCCAGGTAGGGCTTCTTCATCTTGCGGATCAGCCAGGTGTCGTGCTCGTCACCCGTCTCCACATAGTCAGGCCCGTGGTCATGCGGCTTCACCTTGAGCAGGTACGAGCTCAGCACCGGCGTCAGCGTGAGCGAGAGCACCAGCGAGAAGAACAGCGCCAACGCAATGGTGAAGGCCAGCGGCGCGAACATCTTGCCCTCCATGCCCTGCAGCGTCATCAGCGGCAGGAACACCAGGATGATCACGCCCACGCCAAAGATCACCGGCGTGGCCACCTCGGTGACAGCGCGGAAGATGGTGCGCAGCCGGGTCTCGTGAAGATCCCCTCGCGCCAGGTGCGCGAAGGCGTTCTCCACCACCACCACCGAGCCGTCCACCATCAGGCCGATGGCGATGGCCAGGCCCCCCAGCGACATCAGGTTGGCCGAGATACCGAAGTGGTTCATCGCCATGAAGGTGAGCAGCGGCGTGAGCACCAGCGTGGCCACCACGATGATCGATGAGCGGATGTCGCCCAGGAACAGCAGCAGCACGATCACCACCAGCACCACGCCTTCGAGCAGCACCTTCACCACCGTCTGCACGGCCGAATCGACCAGCTCGGAGCGGTCGTAGTACGGCACGATCTTCAGGCCGCCGGGCAGCATGTTGCGGTCGTTGATCTCGGCCACGCGGGCCTTAATGCGGCTCACCACCTCCTTGGCATTGCCGGCGCGCATCATCATCACCACGCCGCCCACCGATTCGGTGACGCCGTTCTTCACCACCGAGCCCACCCGCACGGCGGAGCCGATCTTCACCTGCGCCACATCGCGGATGTACACCGGCGTGCCCTCGAACTCGCGCAGCACGATGCTGCCGATGTCGTCCACGCTGCGGGCCAGGCCCACGCCGCGGATCAGGTACTGCTCGGCATTGCGCGGCAGCACCCCGCCGCCCGAGTTGGCGTTGTTGGCTGCCAGTGCCGCATGCACCTGCTGGATGGTGAGGCCGTAATAACGCAGCTTGTCAGGCGCCACCAGCACCTGGTACTGCTTCTCGTAGCCGCCCTGCGAGTTGATCTCGGCCACGCCGGAGATCGAGCGCAGCAGCGGGCGCACCACCCAGTCCTGCGCGGTGCGGCGCTCGGTAAGCTCCGCCTCGGTCAGTTCACGATCGCCGTCATCCGGCCGCTCCAACGTGTACTGGTAGACCTCGCCCAGGCCGGTGGACACCGGCCCCAGCACCGGCGAGATGCCCTGCGGCAGCTTGCTCGACACCTCGATCAGCCGCTCCATCACCAGTTGCCGGGCGAAGTAGACATCGGTCTCGTCGGTGAACACCAGCGTGATCAGCGACAGGCCGGGCTTGTTGAGCGAGCGCAGCTCCACCAGCGCGGGCAGGCCCGTCATGGCGATCTCGATCGGCACAGTGGCAAAGCGCTCCACCTCCTCGGGGCTCCGACCGGGCGCTTCGGTGGCGATCTGCACCTGCACGTTGGTCACATCGGGAAAGGCGTCGAGCGACAGCTTGGTGGCGGCGTTCAGGCCGAAGAACAGCAGCACCACCGAGACGACCACGACGATGAGGCGCTGTGCCAGCGCCCCTCTGATGAGCGACTCGATCATTTGCGCCCCCTTGCGACGGTTTCACCGCCGCTGCCCCCCGAGGGGGTGAGCCAACTTGAAGCGGTTCGGCGTTGGCTCATGATCCCCCCAACGCCGCGCGGTTGCGCTCATTGTTCAGATGGAAGGCACCATCGATCACCACGGTTTCACCGCCCTTCAAGCCCGATTCCACCACCCGCACCTGGCCCGATTCGGCGCCCAGCTTCACGGCTTGCAGGCGGAAGGTGTTGTCCTTCAGACGCACGAACACGTAGTCGGCATCGTTCTCGCGCACAACCGCGGTAGAGGGCACCACCAGTTGATCCACCGGCAGCGGGCGAATGCTCATCGTCGCCAGCATGGCGGGCTTGAGCAGGCGCTTGGCGTTGTCGATCTCGGCCCGCACCATCACCGTTCGCGTCTCGGGATTCACAATGTCGGCCACCCAGGCCAGCTTGGCATGAATGGGTTCCATGCCATGGGAGGGAATCTCGATATCGACGTCTTGCCCCACCCGCACGCGCCCGGCCACGTCCTCGGGCACCTGGGCCACCACCCAAACGCGGGCCAGATCGGCCACGGTGAACATCACATCGGCCGGCTGCACCACCTGGCCTTTGTTGACCTTGCGCTCCACCACCACGCCACTGGCCGTGCTGACCACGCTCGACGTGGAGGTGATGGCGCCCGACGACGCCGTGGCCGCGATCGCGCTGGGCGACACACCCATCACGCGCAGCTGGTCGGCGGCGGCACGCTGCTCCACCTCAGCCACCTGCAGCTCGCTCTGGCGGCGCTGCGCTTCAGCGCTGCCGATGACATCGGCCGCCAGCAGCAGCTTGGCGCGCTCGGCCGCCGAGGCGGCCAGTTCACGGTGCGCACGTGCCTTCAAGTAGGCCAGCTGCGCCGTGCCCAGCTCGGTGCTGTGCAGTTGCGCCAGCACCGTGCCGGCACCCACGCGTTGGCCGGGCTGTACATGAATTTCAGTGATCCGCCCGGTGACCGAGGCGCCCACGCGGGCCACGCTTTGCTCGTCAAAGTCGACCCGGCCCACCACCTGCAGCGGCTCGGCCACCAGGGCGCGGTCCACCGTACCGAGCTTCAGGCGCTGGCCCAGCTCGGTGGGTGCGGTCACCTGCAAGGGATCGTCAGACGCCGCCGCGGCCGGCGCAGCAGCCGAAGCGGCAGCGGCAGGAGCCTTGGCGTCGTCGCCGCAGGCTGACAGGCCAGCGGCAGCCAGCGCCAGCACCAGGGCCTTCAGGGCCAGCATATTGGGTTGTGTTTTCATGGTTGGGATGCAGGTTCGGAAGCGCTCAGGCGCTCCAGTTCGACAAGGGCGGCACGCAGGTCGTAACGCGCGGCATTGAGTTCATTGCGGGCCTGGCGCAGGCTGCGTTGGGCGTCGAGGAAATCGAGGATGCCGCGCTCGCCGTAGCGGTAGGCCGATTCGGCCACCTTCAGCGCGGCTTCGGCCTCGCGCACGATGCCGCTCTCGAACGCACTCACCTGCCCGGCGGCAATCTCGTACTGCCGGGCGGCAATGGTGAGGGCCTGGGTGAGCTGCAGTTCGCGGTCGGTGAGCAGCGCGCGGCTGCGCATCACCTCGGCCTGGGCTTCGCCGATGGGGCCGGCACGGCGATCCCACAACGGCAGCGTGAGCAACAGGCCCAGGCGGTTGGCCCGTGTGTCAGGCTCGCGCTCGCTGCTGCCACGCACGGCCACGCCCGGCAGGCGGCGGCTGCGTTCCAGCTCCACGCGCGCTTCAGCTGCCCTCACCTCGGCCCGTGCTGCCACCAGCTGCGGGTGGGCCGCCAGCAAGTTCTCGCGCAGTTTCTCCAGCGGCTGAGGTGGCGGCACGGCTTCAGCCAGGCTGCCCGACACCGTGAACACCTCGGGCAGTTGCCCACCCACCAGCCGGCGCAGCTCGCCCCGGGCCTGCTCGATGCGCAGCTGGGCTGACTGCTGGCGCCGCAGCGCGTTGAGCCGTTCGGTATCGGCCCGGATCAGCTCGTAGCGCGGCGCTTCGCCCTGCTCCACCCGCAGCTTCACGCGGTCACGGATCTGGTTGGCCAGCGCCAGGTCTTCCTTGGCGCTGCGCCATTCGGCGTCGCGGTGCAGTACCTCGTAGTAGCGCAGCTTCATCAACGCCAGCAAATCCAGCGTGTAGGCACCCGCGGCCGAGCGGCTGCTGTCCAGCGAGGCCGTGGCGGCCGCAGCGCGGGAGCTGCGCAGCGACGGCAGCTCCAACGGCTGCGTGATCGTCACCCCGGTCATCGGGCCGGTGTTGACCCCCGGCACACGCGCCCCCAGCCGGCCTTGCGACACCTCCAGCTCAGGGTTTGGCAGCGCCCGTGAGGTCACCACGGCCGCCTCGGCCGCCTGCACCCGCGCGCGCTCGGCCGCCAGCGATGCACTACCTTCAAGCGTGAGACGCACCAGATCGGGTAGCGCGTAGGCCGGCGCATTGATCGACGCATTGACCGGCTCTACCGCCTGGGCGGCGGACGCAGCACCCGCAGGCGGTGCCGGTGCCGCGGACAACGGCGGGGACCAGCCCAAGCATGCCGCCGCGAGGCATGCCAGCGCCCACGCCGCGCGGGACGGCACAGGCCGTGTCTGTGGAGGAAGAGAGCAACCAGAAGTCATTGAGGTGGGGGAGTAACCAGTGAAAACAGGTGGGAGAACCCACGATCGACACAGCAGCCGCGCAGCCGCTGCCGGCCTTCAGTCGGGAAAACAAGCGTGAGGAGGAGGACGGCCTGTGCGAGCCGGGGCCGGCTCTGCCGTCAGCGATCAGGCGTCAGGCGGGCGCAGCGGCAAGCGCAGTGCAGGCACCGCCAGGCGCCGATGCCGCCAATCGGCGGGCCGGCAAGCTGCCACGGAGGGCACCTCAAGCACAGGCGTGGCGAACAGGTCACCCGGGGGGTCCTTCGGGTCGTCGCTGCCGGTGTCGAGCGACAGCATGGCCGGCTCAGCCTCGGCAGCCGTGCCTTGCAGCAACTCGGGCGATGCACGCATCGAGGCTGGGGCCTCAGCCTGCACCCAGGCCTCCACCTCAGGCCCGCCCCAGGGTGCCGCGGCGGGGCAGGTGGTGCGGGCCTGGGCAGCCCCGAGCATCACCAGCAAGGCGAGCAACAGCGACAGGGTGCGAAGCCAGCCCCAACCCAACGGCGCAACCGCCCGCAATGAACAACAACCGAAAAGGGAAACCATGGATGGCATTTAGCAAGATCCTAACCACTGAATGCGTTCGAATGAGAAAGTTCAATCTGTTCGCGTTGCGGCACGCGGCGCACACCGGCAAAACGGCACAGCGACAATGCGACGCCCCGCGCATGACCTGCTCACACTGGCCCACTGATGCTCCCCCCTCGTTGCCAGCTCATCCTGCTGGCGGCCGGCGCCGGTCGCCGCTTCGGCGACCACATGCCCAAACTGCTGGCCGGCTCACCGCCGCTCATCCTGCAAACCCTCACGGCGCTGCGGGCCGGCCTGGGCCCGGCCGTGCGCATCCTGGCGGTGGTGCGGCCCGACGCGCTCGCGCTGCAAGCGCTGCTGGCAGCGCAGGGCGTGGAGGTGACGGTGTGCGCGCAGGCCGATGCCGGCATGGGTGCCAGCCTGGCCCACGCCGCTGCACAGGTGGGCGACGACCTACCCCTGCTGGTGGCGCTGGGGGACATGCCCGCCATCGCCCCGGCCACGCTGGCCGCCGTGCGTGACGCCCTGCTGGCGGGGGCGTCGCTGGTGCAGCCGCAATGGCAGGGCCGGCGTGGCCACCCGGTGGGCTTTCACCGTCGCTGGTTGCCTGCCCTGCGTGCGCTGCAGGGCGATGCCGGCGCGCGCCACCTGCTGCACACGCATGCCGACCAGCTGCTGACCCTGCCCGTGGACGACCCCGGCATCCTGCTCGACATCGACACCCCCGAGCAGCTAGCCGCCATCGAAGCAGCCAAAGGCGCGTCCCGGCCCGGTTAGTTAGACAAGCACAGGCGCTGGCAGATCCCGGGAAGATCGCCCGACGGCGCCTGCCTGCGGCATCATCAAACATGCCTTCGCTTCGCGCCGTGTCCCGCCTGCTGGCCATCACCCTGTCCATGTTCGCCTGCATCACCAGCCGGGCCGCACCCGATGACTTTCGTGTACTCAGCGACGACATGCCCGATGCTGGCAAAACGGAAGCCGAGTTGCAGCTGGCTTACACCAAACCACCCCGCCGTGACGAGCACCGCTCGCCCGTGCTGCAAAGCCTGCTGGAGGTGAGCTACGGACTCACCCCATTGTGGGAAGTGAGCGTGCAGCTGCCAGGCACACGGTTGGACGGCACCTGGCACCTGACCGGCGTCAACCTGGAGACACAGTTCATCTCCTCCGGCAACGAGCCCGGTTTTTATTGGGGCGCACGCATTGAAGTGGCCCGCGGCGGCGCGCCCGGCGAACCGCTGGCTTGGGGCAGCGAATGGCGCCCCATCCTGGGTTGGCATGCCGGGCCCTGGCATGTGATCGCCAATCCCGGCGTTGAGGTGCCGCTCAGCGGCCCCGAGCGTCAGGCGCATTTCGTGCCCTACGCCAAGGTGTCCCGCCGCGTAGGCGACGACACGCACCTGGGGGTCGAGTACTTTGCCGAAGCCGGCACGTTGCGCCGCTTCTGGCCTGCCAACCAGCGCAGCGAATGGCTGCTGGCGGTGATCGACACCGAGCTGGCCGGCACCGAGTTGCACTTTGGCATCGGCAAGGGGCTGACCTCAGGCAGCGACAGCTGGGTGATGAAGATGCGGGTGGCGTACTAGACCGTCCTAGGCCTCACCGGCGGCGCCCACCTCACCCGCGGTGCGGCGGCCTGCGAGCCGCCGCCTGCATGATCACTTCACGGCATCGAGCATGTGGCCCAGCGCGGCAGCCACTTCTTCGTCGGTGAGCTTGCTGTTGCCACCCTTCGGCGGCATGGCGCCCTTGCCAGCCAAGGCCGAGTGCAACATGGCATCACGGCCTGCCGCCAGACGCGACTCCCAAGCCTCCTTGTCGCCGAACTTGGGCGACTTGGCCAGGCCGGCGTTGTGGCACATGGCGCAGTTCTGCTTGTAGACCTTCATGCCATCGGGTGACGCCGAGGCGGGCAGAACAACAGCGGCCACGGCCGCGGCGACGAGGATACGCAACATGCAAAGTCTCCTGAGTGGGGAACGAGTGAAAGCGCCTCCTCAACGCAATCCATGTGCCGATGGATGACGCCGCCACGAACGCCGTGACAAACCGCGGGCACACCCCTAGGAATCGATGCGGGTCAAGTCACAGAGCGGGACGTTGTGACCAGCCAAGTGCTCCAGACCGACTCAACCGTGACAGCGCCAGCGTCACGTCCTGGCTCACTGTCCCACCCCGCCATCAAGGCGCCAGTGACCACCAGGCGGGCAGCAGCGCCTGCACCTCGCGGCGGCGAAAGCGCTCGTCCACCAGGTGCACCACGCCGCGGTCCTGCGGGCTGCGGATCACCCGGCCGGCAGCCTGCACCACCTTTTGCAGGCCAGGGTAGAGGTAGGTGTAGTCGAAGCCGCGGCCCAGCAGATCGTCAATGCGCTGGCGAATCTGCTCGTTCACCGGGTTCACCTGCGGCAGTCCGAGCGTGGCGATGAAGGCGCCGATGACGCGGTCACCGGGCAGGTCAATGCCTTCGGCGAAGGCGCCACCCAACACGGCAAAACCGATGCCCTGCCCGCCCGGCGCGAAGCGATCCAAAAACGCAACCTGCTCCGCCTCGCTCATGCCGCGGTGCTGGCGCCACATCGGCAGCGTGGGATGCGCTTCGGCCAGCGCATCAGCGATCTGGGTGAGGTAGTCGAAGCTGCTGAAGAAGGCCAGGTAGTTGCCAGGGCAATCAGCGTATTGGGCGGCGATGCGTTGCACGATGCGCCCGGCCGAGGCACTGCGGTGCTGCCAGCGGGTGGAGATATCGCCAGCAATGTGCACCGCCAGTTGCTCGGCCTCGAAGGGCGAGGCCACGTCGATCCACGCCGTGTCATCGGGCAGGCCCAGCAACTCGCTGTAGTAGCGGCTGGGCTGCAGCGTGGCCGAGAACAGCGTGGCGGTGTGGGCTGCCTTGAAGCGCGGCGTCAAAAAGCTGGCCGGCACCACGTTGCGCAGGTTCAGGCGCGTGCCATGAGCGCCCTGGGTGAGGTCGTAGAGCGAGTGGCGATCAAAGGTTTCAGCCAGGCGAGTGAAGTGCAGGGCTTCGAGGTAGAAGGCCTGCAGCGCGGCGTCCACCTCGGTGGGATGTTCGGTTTGATGATCGGTGATGGCCGAGCAGGCTTGCTGCAGGGCTTGCAACAGCGCTTCGGGGGCGGCGGGCAACACCTCATAGTCGGCCTCGCTGGTCTTCGTGAGGGCGCCCCATTGGCGGTGCAGGCGGTCGAGCGGTTTCTTCAACCCGGCGGGTGCGGCCTGGCGCACGCGCTTGAGCGCGGCGCTGTCGAGCTCGGCGCTGTACATGGCGCGGGCGCGCTCCACCAGGTTGTGCGCTTCATCGACCAGCAGCGCCACGCGCCAGCCCTGGCCTTGCGTCAGGCCATGCAGCATGGCGTAGGGATCGAAGAAGTGGTTGTAGTCGCCCACCACCACGTCGCTCCAGCGGGCCAGTTCCTGCGTCAGGTAGTAGGGGCAGATGCGGTGCTCGGCGGCCAGCGTGCGCACGGCGGGCTTGTCCCACGCGGGCAGGGCCAGCGCGGCTTCGCGGGCGGTGGGCAGGCGGTCGTAGAAGCCCTGGGCCAGCGGGCACGAATCACCATGACAGGCCTTGTCGGGGTGCTCACAGGCCTTGTCGCGGGCCACCAGCTCCAGCGCACGCAAGGGCAAGCCGGCGTGCTTGTCGCGCATCAGGTTCACGGCTTCCAGCGCCAGCGCGCGGCCCGAGGTCTTGGCCGTCAAGCAGAACACCCGGTCGATGCCCTGCCCCGGCACCGCGCGCAGCAGTGGGAACAACGTGCCCACCGTCTTGCCGATGCCCGTGGGCGCCTGCGCCATCAGGCAACGCCCGGCGCGGCTCACCTTGTAGACCGCTTCGGCCAGCGGCCGCTGCCCGGTGCGGAACTCGCCATGCGGAAACGTCAGCGCTGCCAGCGCCGCATCCCGCGCCGCGCGATGGGCCAGCTCCTGCTCGGCCCAGGCGATGAAGGCATTGCAGCGCATCTCGAAATGCGCCCGCAGCGCATCAGCACTGCAGGTCTGGGTGAACACCGTCTCGCGCTGCGTGCCCACATCGAGGTACACCAACGCCAGCTCGATCTCATCCAACCCATCGGCCAGGCACACCAGCCAGCCATAGACCATGGCTTGCGCCCAATGCAGCGCGCGATGGTTCTCGGGCTGGCGCGCCAGGCTGCCGCGGTGGGTTTTGATCTCCTCCAGCCGGCGCTTGTCAGGATCAAACCCATCGGCCCGTCCCCTCACCAACAGCGCCCCGTATTCGCCACTCAACACCCGCTCACATTGATAGCCTGCGCCACGGCGCGACACCACCAGCGCATGCCCCTCGATGCCTTCCTGCGCGGTGGGCGACGGGGTGAAGCGCAGGTCAAGATCACCGCACTTGGCGGTGAACTCGCACAGGGCGCGGACAGCGATGGTGTACTTCGGAGCGGGCATGAAGGGCTGTGGTTTCATCCAGTCTACCCGCAGCCCCGTCAGACGGCCTCCAAACGACCGTCACGCGCCAGCGGCCACAATCGGCCCTTGGAGTCCCATGCACGATGAACGCGCCCCTGCCCCTGCCCAACCCCACCTACGGCGCCGACCCGCACGGCCTGATCTGCGGCTACTGCTTCGAGAGCGATGGCCCGGCGCGTGCCGTTGAATCAAGCGAAGCCCAGCGGTGGCTCGCGCAGCCCGATGCACCGGGATTTCTGTGGCTGCACTTCAACCTGTCGCACGCAGGCACCGAACCCTGGTTGCGCGCGCATGCGCAGCTGGACGATGAGTTCTTCGCAGCACTGCACCAGGGCTCGCGCTCCACCCGCATCGAGCGAGATGGCGATGCGCTGCTGGGGGTGGTCAACGATGTGACCTTCGACTTCGACTTCGAGCCGTCTGACCTGGCCACGCTGTGGGTCAGCGCCCGGGAGCGGTTGGTGATCAGCGCTCGCCGGCAACCGCTGCGTTCGGTCGATCGCCTGCGGGCAGCCGTCAAACGCGGCGAGCGGCTCACCTCGTCGATGGATGTGCTGGGCCACCTGCTGCGAGACCAGGCCGACGAGTTGCAGCGCATCGCCCGCACGGCCACCGAGCGGCTGGACGACATCGAAGACGCGCTGCTGGCTGGCAAGCCCGTGCACCGCAGCACCGAACTGGCCCGCCTGCGCCGGCTCACCGTGCGGCTGCACCGGCTGCTGGCGCCCGAGCCAGCCGCGCTGATGCGGCTGCTGGCCAACCCGCCCGCCTGGGTGCAGCCGGCCGACCGCGAAGAGCTGCGCGGGGCCAGCGAGGAGTTCGTGGTGGTGCTGCGCGACATCAGCGCGCTGCAAGACCGCATCAAGGTGCTGCAGGATGAATCCTCCGCCCGGGTGGCCGACGAGAACAATCGCAGCCTGTTCATCCTGACGATGGTGACGGTGCTGGCACTGCCCATCAACCTGGCCGCCGGCTTGCTGGGCATGAACGTGGGCGGCATCCCGCTGGCCGAGCACACCCACGGGTTCTGGGTCATCGTGATGCTGGTGGTGGTGTTCACCGCCCTGCTGGGCTGGTTGATCGTGCGGCGCCTGGCCCCCTCTCGCGCACGGCCCTGAGCGCAGCGACGCTCGCCACGCGAGACGCTGGGACGACCTTCACGGCAGTGTCAAATGCCCTTGCTAGCCTCTGCCGATGTTCAAGCGTCCTTTGGTGCTGGCGCTGTGCGCTGGCGTGAACACCGCAGCCTTCGCGGCACGTCCCTTCGTCACCGACGACGCCCGCCTGACGAACAGCGGCACCTGCCAGGTGGAGTCTTGGGCGCGCCACTACCAGCGCAGCGACGAAGCCTGGGCCCTGGTGGGCTGCAACCCGACCGGCAACCTGGAGTTCACGCTGGGCGGCGGCCACGCCAAGGCCGAGCAGCAACCCGGCAGCCACGATCACATCCTGCAACTCAAGACGCTGGTGAAGCCGCTGCAGACCAACGGCAGCGGCTGGGGCCTGGCGCTGGGCTGGGTGCGGCACGTGGCCGCAGCGCCCGGCCCGAATCAATGGGGCAACGTGTATGCCTACGTGCCAGCCTCCTGGTCTTTCAATGACGACCGCGTGGTGGTGCATGCCAACCTCGGCTGGCTGCGCCAGCGCCGCAGCAGCCTGCACAACCTCACCTGGGGGCTGGGCGCCGAATGGGCCCTGACCTCGCGGCTTCAGGCCATTGCCGAAAGCTACGGCGACCACCGCAGCCAGCCGTTCTGGCAGGCCGGGCTGCGCTACGGCGTGCTGCCCGGGCTGCTGCAGGTGGATGCCACGATGGGCAGCATGATCCAGGGGCCTTCGGCCAGCCGGTGGCTGTCGATCGGCCTGCGCTTCACGCCCGAAGCGCGCTGAGCAGGGTGCTGACAGCGCGCTGTCACGCCACCGTCACACAAGCCGGCACATCATGGCGGTTTGCTTCTTCGACCGCGACACCATGGCCGACCTTCCCACCGATCCCCGCTGGACCCAGCGCCTGCATGAAGACCTGATCGACAGCTACGACGAAGAGTTGGAGCTGGAGATCGACGACCGCATCTTCAGCGAAGCCGAGGACGAGGCCTCCAAGTCCGACCGCCGCGCCTACTTCAAGGAACTGATCCGCCTGCAGGGCGAGCTGGTGAAGCTGCAGGACTGGGTGGTGCACACCAAGCACAAGGTGGTGATCCTGTTCGAAGGCCGCGACGCGGCCGGCAAGGGCGGCGTCATCAAACGCATCACCCAGCGCCTGAACCCGCGCGTGTGCCGCGTGGCCGCCCTGCCCGCCCCCAACGACCGCGAACGCACGCAGTGGTACTTCCAGCGCTACGTGCAGCACCTGCCCGCCGGCGGCGAGATCGTGCTGTTCGACCGCAGTTGGTACAACCGCGCCGGCGTCGAGCGGGTGATGGGCTTTTGCAGCGAAGACGAGGTGGAAGCCTTCTTCCGCGACGTGCCTGCGTTCGAGCAGATGCTGGTGCATTCGGGCATCCAGCTGATCAAGTACTGGTTCTCAATCACCGACGACGAACAGCACCTGCGCTTCCTCGGCCGCATTCAAGACCCGCTGAAGCAATGGAAGCTCAGCCCGATGGACCTGGAATCGCGCCGCCGCTGGGAGGCCTACACCAAGGCCAAGGAAGCGATGCTGGAACGCACCCACATCCCCGAAGCGCCGTGGTGGGTGGTGCAGGCGGTCGAGAAGAAGAAGGCGCGCCTGAACTGCATCGCCCACCTGTTGGACCAGATGCCATACCACGAGATCGAGCACCCCAGCATCGCCCTGCCCGAGCGCATGCGCCACCCCGATTACTTCCGCCAGCCGGTGCCGCAAGACATGATCGTGCCCGAGCGGTATTGACTGCGTGGTCTGGCGAGGCGTCCACAATGGTCGCCCCATCACAAGGAGACACGTCATGACCCCCCAACGCCCGCTGCGCTTTTACTACGCCCCGCAAACCCGCTCCCGCGCGGTGCTGGCCCTGTTCGAAGAGCTGGACGTCCAGCCCGAGCTGGTGGTGCTGAACCTGAAGACCGGCGAGCAGCGCCAGCCTGCCTACCTGGCCATCAACCCGATGGGCAAGGTGCCGGCCCTCACGTATGACGGCGTGCTGGTGTCGGAGCAAGCGGCGATCTTCACCTTCCTGGCTGATCTGTTCCCCGCCGCCGGCCTGGCCCCGGCGCTGGACGACCCGCAGCGCGGTGCCTACCTGCGCTGGATGATGTTCTACGGCTCCTGTTTCGAGCCCGCCATCGTGGACCGCTACATGCAGCGCGAGCCGGCCCCGGCCATGAGCTCACCCTATGGCGACTTCGAAACCACGCTGGCCACGGTGCAGGCGCAGCTGCGCGCCGGCCCGTACCTGCTGGGCGATCGACTCACCGCGGTGGACTTGCTCTGGGGCCCGGCGCTGGCCTGGATCACGATGTTCAAGATGATCCCCGAATCACCCGAGGTGATGGCCTATGTGGCGCGCATTGCGCAGCGGCCGGCGCAGCAACGCGCTGCCGCGCGCGAGGCCGAGTTCGCTGCCGCTCAGGCGGGCTGAGCGAGCGCTGCGTCAATCCTCGTCGAGGTGAGGCGGGCACAGGCCTTCGGCCGGCTCGCCCGTTTCGGGGTCGATCCAGTCGGCAATGCCGATGTCGGCCTCGGCCTCCTGCAGCGTCTCGCCCACCTCAGGCGTGTCGTCGTCGGTTGCCATGTCGGCCAGCGCCTCAGCCCAGGTGGTGAAAGGCCCCACGTCGCCACGGCCATTGGGCGCTGCCCAGTAGTAGCCATCGGGGCGCAGGGTGATGGCCGCGCTGTCGTCGGGTGAGCCAGGGCGTTCGGGGATCGGGTTCATGTTGGTGTCTTTCATCGCGCAGCTCGTCCAGTGGTTGCACCCATTGGTGCGCGGTTTTGCCCGGCATGCTTTGACGCCTCGCAAGGGCGGGTGAGCAGGCATGCTCAACGCTCCCTGGCGTCGCCTCACACAGTGACGTCACGCAAAACAAGGCCATTCGGCGCCGTCAGAATGGTAGGCACCACCCTCATCCCTCCTGCTGTAAAGGTTGATGCCATGGTTGCTTCTCGCCCCACCCCGACTGCCTCGGCCGTCCGGCCGAAAGCCGAACAGGCTCAGCCACTGAGCCACCCACTGGATCTGCTGGCGCTGCAGTCCACCTTGGCCGAAGAAGCGGCCGCCAGCCTCATCGCACTGAGCGAACAGTCCTTGGCCGCCTGGCTGGCATGGCAAAGCGCTTGGTGGCGCGATCTCGAAACCCTGCTGGCCGCGGCGTTGCACCCCTGGCAACAGGCCAGCGCAAGCGCCAGCTCGGCCGGCGCGCTGATCTGCCCTCCCGAACAACCCGGCACCGGCACCTTGCTGGAAGCTGCCACCCAAGCCTGGCCCATGGCCGCGCAGGTGATGCTGAACGCGCTGCAGCATGATCTGCAGGACACGGCAGTGAAGCACTGAGCAGCGCAGCGGTACCCTGGCCGCGCACGCCGCTGCGGATCACCCCGCGTCGCGCACCACCAGCACTGGCACCGTGCAGTGCCGCAGCACGCGCTCGGCATCGCTGCCCAGCGTGAAGCGGGCAAAGCCGCGACGGCCGTGGGTGCCCATCACGATGAGGTCGCAGCCGGACTTGACGGCCTCTTCGGTGATCACATCCGAGACGCGCTGGCGCACGCTGTCGCGGCTGATCTGCTGGGCCGACACACCGGCCTCGGCCGCCGCCGAGGCGGCTTGCAACAGCACCCGCTCGCCGTGGCGATGGAGCTCCCGCTGGTATTCGTCAACACTGGACACCGAGGCCATTTCACCCAGCAGTGGGTAGGCATCGACCACATGCAGCAGGCACAGGTGCGCGTGCATGAGCCGCGCCAGGCCAATGGCCTCCTTCAGCCCGCGCTGCGCAGTGCTGCTGCCATCGACAGGAACCAGGATTCGCTGATACATCTCACACCTCCTGCGGGCAACCCGGGCCACCGCTGCGCGACGGCTCAGGACACCAGCACATGGCCGCCATCGCCAGCGCGGGCGCGCCGCTTCAGGCCCACACAGCTGGATGGCCCGCGGGTCTGGCGCGCCATCTGCTGCAAGCCGTCCACATCGACCAGATCCACCTCGCGGTGATCCACGCTGATCAGGCCGGCCTGGCCAAGCAGGGTGAAGGTCCGGCTGACGGTTTCATGCGCCACGCCCAGGTAACTGGCGATGTCGCGCCGGCTCATGCGCAGCCGAAAGCGCTGCGCCGAACAACCCAACGCTTGCTGGCGCTGGCCAAAGCTCAACAGGAACCGGGCCACGCGCACCTCAGCGCTGGCCGGCGCCATCAGCACCTGGGTCTGGCTGCGGCGCTGCAACTCGGCCGCTGCCGCGCGGTAGAGCAGGTGTGACAGGGGCTGGAAGCGGCCATGCGGATCCAGCACATCTGCCCGGTCGATCAGCGCCACGGTGGAGTCTTCCAACGCCATGGCGCTGCAGTGGTGGCAACCGTCGTGGATGCCGTCCAGCCCGATCACGTCGCCGCGCAGCGCAAAGCCCATCACCTGCTCGAAGCCCTCGCTGTCTATTCGGACCAGCTTGAAGCTGCCGGCCCCCACCACGAACAGGTGCTCCAGCGTTTGCGACTGATGCGCCAGCGGCTTGTCCGCCCGCACGCGGCGGGTGGGCAGCAACAGCCCGGCCTGCGCCGACACCTCGGCCCAAGGGCCGAGGCCCGTCCAGCGCAGCACGTCCTGCACCGTGCAGCCCATGGGCGCCGGCGCTGCGGTGCGCACGGTGCGCACGTCGCTCAGCGCAGGTGCCGCTCGGGGTCGCTCAATCAAGTTGGTCTCAAGCATGGGGCGCCGCTGTGAACTGGGAATGCCCAAGCATCCCGCAAGGCCGGCGGGCGCACCATCGGCATCCGGTGGTACCGTGATTCGGAGTTTCACCCGACCATGGTGACGTTGTCTGATGCCGTTTTCAGACTTTTCCGAGACGCACCGATACATCCAACCCGGAATGACATGGATCAAGCCCCACCTGGGTCGACACCCTTCGCGGCGTCACGTGTTGGCCCTAGAGTTGCAGACACAACCCCAGAAGCAACCGACCCCGTGCGAAGCGGCGCGTTGCAGCGGAAGGAGCCAATCTGATGTACGACCCCATCTCATGGCTGGCAAGCGGTGCCGGTCTGGGCGCGGCTACCCTGCTGCTGGCGCAGGCCTGGCGCCAGGGCCGCTGGGCCCGCCGGCCATTGGTGCTGGGCGCGGTGCGCTACCCGGCCGTCATCGAATCAGCCCCCGATGCGCTGATCACCATCGACGAGCAGCAGCGCATCGTGCTGTTCAACCCCGCGGCCGAACGGTTGTTGGGTTGCCCGGCCAGCGAGGCGCTGGGCTCGACGCTGTCGCGCTTCCTGCCGCCCCAAGTGCGTGACACGCATGCCCGCTGGATCACCGACTTCGGCCATGCCGGCGAGGTGAACAAATCGATGAGCAACGGCCGCGAGATCGAAGCCATGCGGGCCGACGGCACACCGGTGGCCACGGAGGCGGCGATCGCCCGGCTGATCGACCCGCTCTGGCCCGGCGGCGCCCAGCTCTACACCGTGGTGCTGCGTGACATCTCGCAGCGCAAGGCCGCCCAAGCCCAGTTGATGCGTGTGCAGGAGCGCTACCGCCGCATGGTGGAGCAATCGCCCGATGCCATCTGCCTCACCGAAGGCGACCGCATCGCCATGGTCAACCGCACCTGCCTGCTGCTGCTGGGCGCCAGCGAAGAAAGCCAGGTGGTGGGCAAGGACCCGCACCTGTTCTTCGATGGCGCCTGGAACCCGCTGCTGGACGACACCGTGGCCCTGGCCGGCGCGCCGCTGCGGCGCGAAGGCCAGCTCACGCGGCTGGACGGCGTGAGCGTGACGGTAGAGATCTCCGCCGCCAGCGTGCCCGACCACGGCCACGCCGCACTGCAATTGGTGATGCGCGACATCACCGAGCGCCAGCGTGCCAATGCAGCCCTCCAGCACCAGCGCGACGAACTGCGCCACCTCTCCGCCCGCCTGAACCATGCCCGCGAGGAGGAGCGCCGCCACCTCTCGCGCGAGCTGCACGACGAGTTGGGCCAGCACCTCACCGCCGTGCGCATCGAGCTGGCCGCCCTGGGGCGCGACAGCGACGCCACGGTACGCGCGCGGCTGGCTGATCTGATGACCCGAGTGGACACCATCGTCACCTCAGTGCGCCGCATCGCGGCCGATCTGCGCCCGGCCATGCTCGACGACCTGGGCCTTGAAGCCGCCCTGGAATGGCTGATCAAAGACTGGGCCTCGCGCGGCCGCACCGCCATCCACTACCGACTCGACCCCCTGGAAGTTGATTTGAACGACGCTGCCAAAACCGCCGTCTACCGCATCGTGCAGGAGGCGCTCACCAATGTGAGCCGGCATGCTCAGGCCAGCGAGGTGCAGGTGTCGCTGCAGCGCGAAGGTGACGCCCTGCACATCGTGGTGGAAGACGACGGCGTGGGCCTGGCGCCCGATGCCGCCAGCAAGCGCCATTCACACGGCCTGCGTGGCATCCGCGAGCGCGCCCGCGCGCTGGGTGGCCGCGCCGAGATGACCGACCGCGCCCCGTGCGGCTGCCGCTTGTCCGTGCACCTGCCCGTTGAGCGGGTCGACTCCAGCCTGGGCGAACTTCAGGAGCCCTGCGTATGACGCCCCCCTCCCTCACTGGCCTGCGCACCGTGCTGGCCGATGACCACCAACTCGTGCGCGAGGGCCTCAAGCGCCTGCTGGCCTCGGCGCGCGACATCGATGTGGTGGCCGAGGCCCGCGACGGCCATGAGTTGCTGCAGGTGCTGCAAGGCCAGCCGCCCGACCGTCCGGTGCAGGTGGCCGTGGTTGACCTGTCCATGCCGGGCCTGTCGGGCATGGAACTGATCCGCCGGGTGAAGACCGATTTCCCGCAGGTGGCCGTGCTGGTGCTCACCATGCACGCTGAAGAGCAGTACGCGTTGCGCGCCTTCAAGGCCGGTGCCAATGGCTACCTCACCAAGGACAGCGCGGCCGACGAGCTGGTGCAGGCCATCCGCAAGGTGGCGGGCGGCGGCGGCTTCCTCACGCCGTCGCTGGCGGAGCGGCTGGCCATCAGCCTGAACGGCCTGCACGAGGCCCCGCCCCACACCCAGCTCAGCGACCGCGAGTTCGAGGTGATGCGCCGCCTGGTGCGCGGCGAGCGGCTCACCGACATCGCCGAGCACCTGCACCTGTCCATCAAGACCATCAGCAGCCACAAGGCGCACGTCCTTGAAAAGATGCAGCTCGACAGCGTGGCCGCGCTGGTGCGCTACTGCATGGAACACCGCCTGCTGGACGATCAGACGCTGCCGTCGGCCTCGCTGTGACGCGGTGCCAGCGCCTGCGCCAGATGGTGCCCCGGCACCATCTGAGGCACCAGCGGTGGCAATGGCGCCCGCGCTGACGCGCCCACCGGCAGGTGCCGCGCAAACCAGCCGGCGGCCAGCTCGGCCTTGCGCATGCCCAGGCCACTGTCGGCAAACAGGTGGCCCTCTTCGGGCAACACCTCCAGCCGAGCCTGCAGGCCCAGCCGGTCGCACAGCCGCCGGTTGACGCCCAGCAGATCAAACTCCCCCGGGCCCACGATCATCAGCACCGGTGCCTGCAGCGCGGCCAGCGTCTCGTCAGGCACCTCAACCTCGCCGCCCAGCAGCACCACAGCCTTCACCTGCGCCGCATGGCGGGCCGCCACAGCCAGCACCGCGGCGGCCTCCTGCCGGCCGCAGCACAGGCCCAGCGGCAGCGCCCCCATGCCGGGGCGCGCCGCCAGCTCGTGCAGCAGGCTCGACAGGTGAGCCACCAGCAGCGCGGTGGCGGGTGGCACGTCGCTGGGCACCTTTGGCAGCAGCTTCACGTTCAGCGTGGCGATGCCGCGGCCATGCAGGCTCACCTCGATCGATTCAAGGTCAAGGCTGGGCGGGCCGGCCTGCAGCCCCACCAGCAGCACCAAGCCGCGGGCCTGTGCATCGAACATCAGATGGGGCGGCAGTAAGGGGATGGCAGAGCTCATGAACAGGTCTCCTGGTACAGCGTCGAGACGCCTGGTCGTTGAATCGTTCGGTCGTTCAGTCGTTCAGGTCAACCGGCTGCCGTGGCGCCCAGCACCACAGTGCCTGACTCAGGCAGGGCTTCGCGCAGGGCTTCGTCCACCGTGGCCAGCCACAGGCAGCGCAGCGCAGGCCCACATGCCAGTTCAAGCGCCGGCCGCGACTTCAGGGGCAACAACAGCGTGTGCCGGCCAGCCTGCAGGGCGGCGGCCACCGCCAACGCTGCATCACCGGCGCGCTGCAGCTGCCCACGGGCATCCACCGCAGCGGCGCACACCAGCCCGCCTCGCAGCGGCCGGCCACTGAACAAGGACGCCAGCGCCAGAAACAGCGCCAGATCGCCATCACGCGCCTGCGCCGGGCTGACCGGCCAGGCCTCGCAGTGCAGCCGGCTGGCGGGATCCGGCGTCACCTGCAACTGGATGTCCACCGCATCGAACACGGCCGCCGCCAAATGCCGATGGGCCGCTCGTGCCTTCAGCAACGCCAGCGCCACGCGTGCCCGCGCCAGCAGCGCCTGAGCCGCCCGGTCTTGCCCCAGCAGTCGCCCCCGGCCAGACACCCGGCTGGCCTTGATGCACAGCACGCCAGCCCCTGCACCAGTGCGCACCACACACGCCGCCTGGCCCGGCGGGCAACGCGGCGGCGCCATCGGCACGCCGTGCACGCTCTGCCGGCCGGCTGCGGGGCTGCCGTGGTCGCAGGGGGAGCAGGAAGCGCTGCACATGGCCTGTTGTCGCCGGGTTTTCGCTGGGGCTTTGCAGGTGTTTTGCCGAGGGTCTTGCCAGTCTTCTGACGCACCAGCTTAGGCCGCAGCAGGCGGGTACAGGTTGAGCATGCGCACCGTTCAGGAGGGCCCTCTGGCCTCAATGCCATGGCCTGCCGAGGATCGCTTGCAAAAACCAACATTTCCAGCATACTCGAACAATGGAAGAAAAAACCGCCGTTGCCGCCCTGGCCGCGCTGGCCCAACCGATGCGCCTGCGGGTGTTTCGTGCCCTGGTGGGCGCCGCCCCCGATGGCCTCACGCCCAGCGCCCTGAGCGCGCTGCTGGATGTGCCAGGCTCCACGCTGTCGTTCCACCTCAAGGAGCTCACGCACGCCGGCCTGGTGGCCCAGGAACGCGACGGCCGCAACCTCATCTACCGCCCCGCCATCGACCAGATGACGGCCCTGCTCGACTACCTCAGCGCCCACTGCTGCCAGGGCCAGTCGTCCGCCGCCAAGGCGGCGCGTCCCCGCCGTGCCACCTGTTGACTGCTTCGCGCCATCGCCATGACCACCCACGTCCTCATCCTGTGCACCCACAACTCGGCCCGCAGCGTGCTGAGTGAAGGCATGCTCAACCACCTGGCCACCAAGCAGGGCCTGGATGTCAAAGCCCACAGCGCCGGCAGCGCCCCCAGCGGCCGGCTGAACCCGTTTGCGGTGGAAGCGCTGAACCACGCCGGCATCGACACCAGCACCTACCGCAGCAAGCGCTGGGACGAGTTCACCGGCGAAGGGGCCCCGCCACTGTCCATCGTCATCACCGTGTGCGACAGCGCCGCGGCCGAGCAATGCCCGGTGTTCTTTGGCGGCCAAGGCCAGCCCGTGAAAGTGCATTGGGGCTACCCCGACCCCTCCAACGCCGAAGGCGGCGATGCCGGCAAGCGCCGCGCGTTCGAGCTCACCCGCCAGGCCATCGGCTATCGCATGCTGCAGTTGCTGGCCTTGCCGTTGGCAACGATGAGCCGCACCGAACTGCAGGCAGCGCTCAACGACATCGGCCGCAGCTGAGCTGATGTGCCCGCAACACAACACCAAGAAAGCCACTGATGGGACTCTTTGAACGCTACCTCACCGTCTGGGTGGGCCTGGGCATCCTGGCCGGTGTCGGCCTGGGCCTGTTGGCCCCTGGGCTCTTCCAGGTCATTGCCGGCATCGAAGTGGCGCATGTCAACCTGGTCGTGGCCGTGTTCATCTGGGTGATGATCTACCCGATGATGATCCAGATCGACCTGGCCGCGCTGAAGCACGTGGGCCAGCGTCCCAAGGGCCTGGCGCTCACGCTGGTGGTCAACTGGCTGATCAAGCCCTTCACGATGGCCGCGCTGGGCGTGCTGTTCTTCCAGCACCTGTTTGCCGGCTGGGTGGATGCCCAGTCAGCCACCGAGTACATCGCCGGCATGATCCTGCTGGGCGTGGCACCGTGCACGGCGATGGTGTTCGTGTGGAGCCAGCTCGTCAAAGGCGACCCGAACTACACGCTGGTGCAGGTGTCGGTGAACGACCTGGTGATGGTCTTTGCCTTCGCTCCCATCGCGGCGTTCCTGCTGGGAGTCACGCAGGTGACGGTGCCCTGGGAGACGCTGGTGCTGTCCACCGTGCTGTATGTGGTGCTGCCGTTGGCTGCAGGGGTGGTCACCCGAAGCCTTTGGTTGAAGGCGGGCGGCGCGCAGCGCCTGGCCCGCGGCGTGGCCGCGCTCAAGCCGTGGTCGATCGTCGGGCTCATCGCCACGGTGGTGCTGCTGTTTGGCTTTCAGGCCGGCACGCTGGTGGCCAAGCCGTTGGTGATCGGGCTGATTGCGGTGCCGCTGGTCATCCAGTCCTACGGCATCTTCTTCATCAGCGCGCTGGGGGCCCGCTGTCTCAAGCTGCCGCACGACATCGCGGCCCCGGCCTGCCTGATCGGCACCTCCAACTTCTTCGAGCTGGCCGTGGCCGTGGCCATCTCGCTGTTCGGCCTGCAATCCGGCGCTGCACTGGCCACCGTGGTGGGCGTGTTGGTGGAGGTGCCGGTGATGCTGTCGCTGGTGGCCATCGCCAACCGCACCCGGCATTGGTACCCCGGCCCTGCCACCGAGGCACCCGCCCCTGTCTGACCCCTACCTGAGCCCGTGCCTGCGCCCATGACCGACCTTCACACCCAGCTGCCCAACGTCGACGCAGCGCTGTTCGATCAGCCCTCGCTTGACCGCTGCCTGCCCGCCACGCGCGCCACCCACGCGCCCCGCTTCCTGCTGCTCTATGGCTCGTTGCGCGAGCGTTCGTTCAGCCGCCTGCTCACCGAAGAAGCCGCACGCCTGCTGCAGGCCATGGGCGGCGACACCCGCATCTTCGACCCCACCGGCCTGCCACTGCCCGACGGCGCCCCCGACACCCACCCCAAGGTGGCCGAGCTGCGCGAACTGGCCGTGTGGGCCGAGGGCATGGTGTGGTGCTCGCCCGAACGCCACGGCGCCATGAGCGCCATCCTGAAAGCGCAGATCGACTGGATCCCGCTGAGCGCCGGCGCCGTGCGGCCCACACAGGGCAAGACGCTGGCGGTGATGCAGGTGTGCGGTGGCTCGCAGTCGTTCAACGCCGTGAACCAGCTGCGCGTGCTGGGCCGCTGGATGCGCATGCTCACCATCCCGAACCAGTCGTCGGTGGCCAAGGCCTTCCTGGAGTTTGATGACGCCGGCCGCATGAAACCCTCGGCCTACTACGACCGCGTGGTCGACGTGATGGAAGAGCTGATGAAGTTCACCCTGCTCACCCGC
>Ga0075012_10001413_pt1 | contig 24578 bp, 25 predicted proteins | sample All_14_2_FD_71474 | JGI IMG/M metagenome (GOLD analysis project Ga0075012, IMG submission 71474) | Freshwater microbial communities in response to fracking from Pennsylvania, USA - Allegheny Zone_MetaG_DW_15 | ecosystem: Environmental > Aquatic > Deep subsurface > Groundwater > Drilled...
GTGGTGGTGGTGGGCGGGCTGGGTTCGCTCAAGGGCGCGTTTGCGGCGTCCCTGCTGATCGGCCTGCTGCAGACCCTGGCGGTGGCGCTGGATGTGCGTGCCGCGCCAGTGTTGCCCTACGCGGTGATGGTGCTGATGCTGATTTTTCGGCCCCATGGTCTGGCTGGTGGCGCCGCGCGCACCAGCGCCTGGTGAGCTTGGTCCGCGTGACGTCCGCCCAGCGGCCCCCGGATGCGGCTGCTCACATCGGTGGCCGCTTGGCCCTGTGGGGCGGCTATGCCCTGGTGCTGGCGCTGGCGCCGCTGTGGCTGACCAGCAGCCTGAGCCAGTCGCTGCTGAGCCAGATGGGCATCGCCATCATCGTCTGCCTGAGCTACAACCTGCTGCTGGGGCAAGGTGGTTTGGTGAGTTTTGGCCATGCGGTGTACTCGGGCGCCGGGGCGTTTCTGGCCATCCACACGCTGAACCGCGTGACGGGCGGCTGGGCGCTGCCGGTGAGCTTGATTCCGCTGGTGGGTGGTTTGGGCAGTGCGGCGCTGGCGCTGCTGCTGGGCTGGGTCACCACCCGGCGCGCGGGCACGCCGTTTGCCATGATCACCTTCGGTATCGGTGAACTGGTCTGGGCGGCGGCGCTGGTGCTGCCGGACTTTTTTGGCGGTGAGGGCGGTGTCTCTGGCAACCGGGTGACAGGCAGCGCCCCGTTCGGTGTGACGTTTGGGCCGCCCATCCAGCTGTATTACTTGATCGCGCTCTACACCCTGGTCTGCACCGCGCTGATGTACGCCCTGACCCGCACGCCGCTGGGGCGTTTGCTCAACGCCGTGCGCGACAACCCGCAGCGGGTGGCTATGGTTGGCTACAACCCGCAGCAAGTGCGGTATAGGGTGTTTGTGATGGCGGCTTTTTTTGCTGGCGTGGGCGGTGGGTTGTCGGCCCTGCATTTCGAACTGGTGAGCGCGGAAGTTTTCAGCGCCCATCGCTCGGGGTTGTACTTGCTGTTTACTTTCATCGGTGGCAGCACGTTTTTCTTTGGCCCGATATTGGGCGCGGTGCTGATGGTGCTGGCGCTGAGCTTGTTGCCCGGCCTCACCCCGGCCTGGCTGCTGTACCTGGGGGTGATTTTTGTGGCGATGGTGATGCGGGCACCGGGTGGCTTGGCGGCGCTTGGGGTCGCGTTGTGGCAACGGGCCGGGCAGACGGCGTGGTGGCGGCAATGGCCGCAGCGGCTGGCGCTGCTGACTTCTGCGCTGCTCGCGATCAGCCCTTTATGGGTGTGGGTTGAGATGACTTTTCGCCTGCAGCTGGCCGACGAGCTGCCGCCTACGTTGTCGCTGCTGGGGCTGACGCTGGACGCCCACAGCCCGACGAGTTGGCTCGGCTCAGGGCTGGTGGGTGGGTTTGGCGCGGGGTTGTGGTGGGTGAGCAGGCGTTGGCTGGCGCAGAAAGAGCGGCCATGACACGTGCCTTTGACACCCCGGCTGGTTTGGTTTTGGGCGCACCCCAACTGGACATCAAAGCCATGCACAAGCGTTTTGAGCAGACCGACATCATCCGCAACCTGAGCCTGAGCGTGTGGCCCGGCGAACGTGTGGCCATCATCGGTCCCAATGGCGCGGGCAAATCCACGCTGTTTGACCTGATCAGTGGCCGCCTGGCACCCAGCAGCGGCCAGGTCTGGCTGGGCGGCCAGCGCATTGATGGCCAAAAGCCGTTTCAAATCAACCGCCTGGGCCTGTCGCGCAGTTTTCAGATCAGCCAACTGTTTGCGACCCTGAGTGTGTTTGACAACCTGCGCTGCGCCATGCTGTGGCAGCTGGGTCTGGGCTATGCCTTCTGGAAGTTTTTGGCCAGCCAGCGCGATGCCAACGCCCGCACGCAGGCGCTGATGCAGCGCCTGCAGCTGGACAACGTGAGTGACACACCCGCCCAACACCTGAGTTACGCCCAGCAACGCGCGCTGGAGCTGGGCATGGCGCTGGCCTGCGACCCGGCCGTGCTGCTGCTGGATGAACCCACCGCCGGCATGAGCCAGTCGGAAACCCGTCACTTCATGGCGTTGATCGACGAGCTCACGCAAGGCAAAACGCTATTGATTGTGGAGCACGATATGTCGGTTGTTTTTGGTCTGGCAGACAAGATAGCGGTGATGGTGCAGGGGGAGCTGCTGGCGTTTGACCGTGTGGACGCGGTGCGCGCCGACCCGCGGGTCCAGCAAGCCTACCTGGGTGCGGTGTTGCCTGCATCCCCCGCCGACCAGCACGCTTGGGCCTGACGCAGCATGCTGACCATTCACAACTTGACCGCGGGTTATGGCGCGGGTGACGACCAAAGCCAGGTGCTGCAAGGTGTGTCGCTGCGGGTGTTGCCGGGTCAGGTGGTGGCACTGCTGGGGCGCAACGGCTCGGGCCGCTCGACGCTGGCCAAAGCCATTTTCGGGCTGGTCGCGGCGCAGGGCAGCATCACCTGGCGCGGGCGGGAGCTGTTGGGCCGGCGCACCTTTGACATTGCCCGCGCCGGGCTGGGTTACGTGCCGGAGAGCCGCGATGTGTTTCCGGATTTGACCGTGGCGCAAAACCTGCTGCTCGGCCAAAAGCCGGGCGCGAAAGCAGGCGGTTGGCAGCAGGCCGACCTGCTGGCGCTGTTTCCCCAATTGCAGCAGCGCCTGAACGTCAAGGCTGGCGTGTTGTCAGGCGGTGAACAGCAAATGCTGGCGCTAAGTCGCACGCTCATGGGCAACCCCGAGCTGATCATCATCGACGAGCCCACCGAAGGCCTGGCGCCCCAGCTGGTGGCGCAGGTGGGGGCTTTGCTGACCACGCTCAAGGCGCGCGGCGTGGCGGTGCTGCTGATCGAGCAAAAGCTCACCATCGCGCTGGCCGTCGCTGACAGCTGCGTGGTCATGGGCCAGGGCCGGGTGGTGTTTGACGGCGCGCCCGCAGCGCTGCTGGCCGATGCCGCGGTGCAGCGGGCGTGGCTGGCGGTGTAAAACGGCGCTGTGCTGGTGCCGTTATCCCCCAACCCTTTTGGAAACCCACGATCTGCCGTGGGCTGATTCACTTTATTTTGAGGAACCCATATGGACATCCACCAAGACCTGGCCACCATCGCGCTGCAGGAGGCCAGACTGCGTTTCAAGGGCTTTGACGAGGAGACGGCCTGGACACTGGGCTGCCTGTTGCGCAGCAGCGCCACGGCGCGTGGTGCGGCGGTGGTGATCGAGGTTCGGCTGGCACGTGAAACCGTCTTTTTCCACGCCATGCCCGGCACCGCGCCAGCCAACGCCGACTGGGCGCGCCGCAAACGCAACACCGTCGAACTGCTCCACCGCAGCTCGTACGCCACCGGTCTGGCCCTGCAAAAAGAGGACAGCTCCCTGGAGAAAAAAATGGGCCTGCCCCCGCGTGACTACGCCAGCCATGGCGGCAGTTTCCCGATTGCCGTGGAAGGGGTGGGCTGCATCGGCGTTGTCACCGTGTCGGGCCTGCCGCAGCGGGAAGATCACCAGCTGGTGGTGCAGGCGCTGGCGGCGTTGACGGGTGTGCCGGTGCAGGACATCACGCTGGAATGACCTGACCTGTCACGCACAAATCAAACCAAGGGTTCGCCCGCAGTGTCGGCGTCGTCCAGTCTTTCTACAATAAAAGCACGATCGTTCTATTTAAAAAGGAAAGCCCATGTCCGCTGACTACACCGTGCAAGGCCCGGTGGCTTTGATCACCTTGAACAACCCGCCCGTCAACGGCCTGGGCCTGGCCACCCGGGTGGCGCTGACCGATGGCCTGGCGCGTGCCCTGGCCGACGAGGCGGTCACCGCCATCGTGATCACCGGTGCGGGCAAGGCATTTTCCGGCGGGGCCGACATCACCGAATTCGGTTCCCCCAAAGCCTTTCAGGAGCCCAACCTGCTGAGCGTGATTCTGGCGCTCGAAGCTTCGCCGAAGCCCGTGATCGCCGCCGTGCACAGCGTGTGTATGGGCGGCGGGCTGGAGCTGGCGCTGGGCTGCCATTACCGCATGGCCGCACCCGGCTGCTTGGTGGCGCTGCCCGAGGTCAAGCTGGGCCTGCTGCCCGGCGCCGGGGGCACCCAGCGCTTACCACGGGCGTTGGGTGTGGAACCTGCGCTGAACATGATCGTGAGCGGCGAGCCTGTCAAGAGTGAACATCTGTTGGCACTGCCGGGCCAGAAGCTGTTTGACAAACTGGCCACATCGCCCGACAGCTTGCTGGCCGAAGCGCTGGCTTTTGCCCTGGAGGTGGCCGATGTGCGCCCGCTGCCTCTGGTGCGCCATCTGCCCTGCAAGCACCCGCAGGGCGACGCTTATTTTCAGTTTGCCCGCAACATGGTCAAGGGCATGGCCAAACACTTTCCGGCACCGCTCAAGTGCATCGACGCGGTGCAGGCGGCCACGCAAAAGAAGTTTGCCGAGGGCATGGTCTTTGAGCGCGACACCTTCCTGAACCTGATGTGGACGCCCGAGCACCGCGCGCTCAAACACTTGTTCCTGGCCGAGCGGGCAGCGTCCAAAGTGCCCGACGTTCCCTCAGACACGGCACTGCGTGCTATCAACAGCGTTGCGGTCATTGGCGCGGGCACCATGGGTGGCGGCATTGCCATGAACTTCATAAACGCCGGTGTGCCGGTCAAGATTCTCGAAGCCAAGCCCGAGGCACTGGAGCGCGGCTTGGCGACGATTCGCAAAAACTACGAGTCGCAGGTTAAAAAGGGCAAGCTCAAGGCCGACAAGCTTGAGCAACGCATGGCGCTGTTGACCACCACGCTGAACTATGACGACCTGAGTGACGCCGACCTGGTGATCGAAGCCGTGTTTGAAGACATGGGCGTGAAAGAAGCCGTGTTCCGTGAGCTGGACCGCGTCATGAAACCCGGCGCCATCCTGGCCAGCAACACCTCCACGCTGGACTTGAACCACATCGCCGCCATCACCCGGCGGCCACAAGATGTGGTGGGCCTGCATTTCTTCAGCCCGGCCAACGTCATGAAACTGCTGGAAGTGGTGCGCGGCGATCACACAGCCAAAGACGTGCTCGCCACCGTGCTGGCCTTGGCCAAAAAGATCAAAAAGACTGCGGTGGTGTCGGGCGTGTGCGACGGTTTCATCGGCAACCGCATGGTGGACCCCTATATTCGCCAGGCCGGTTTTCTGCTGGACGAGGGCTGCACGCCAGCGCAGGTGGACCGGGCGATGGAGAAATTCGGCATGGCCATGGGGCCGTTTCGCATGAGTGACCTGGCCGGCAACGACATCGGCTGGGCCATCCGCAAGCGCCGTTACGTGGAGGCACCGCAGATCAAATACAGCCGCACAGCCGACCTGCTGTGTGAACAGGGCCGCTTCGGCCAGAAAACCGGCGCCGGTTGGTACGACTACCTGCCCGGCAAACGCGACGCGGTGCCCAGCGCGCAGGTGGTGCAGATGATTGAAGAGCACCGCGCCACGCTGGGCATCACCCCGCGCAAAATTTCTGACGACGAGATCGTGCAGCGGCTGGTGTATGCGCTGGTCAACGAAGGCGCCCGCATCCTGGAGGACGGTATCGCCAACAAGTCCAGCGACATCGACATCGTCTACATCTATGGCTACGGCTTTCCGGTGCACCGCGGCGGCCCGATGCATTACGCCAACGAGGTTGGCCTGTTCAACGTGGTGGCGGCCATGCAGCGCTTCAGCCAGAACCCGTTCGACGATGCCGCCTTCTGGCAGCCCGCGCCGCTGCTGCAGCGGCTGGTGGCTGCAGGCAGCACCCTCTGACGCCGTCGGTTTGACATCTGCAAGCTACCCCTATAGGAACACACCATGACCTCTGCCGTGATCGTCTCCACCGCCCGCACGCCACTTGCCAAGAGCTGGAAGGGCGCTTTCAACATGACCCATGGTGCCACGCTCGGCGGCCACGCGGTGCAGCACGCCATTCAACGCGCTGGGCTGGAACCGGCCCAGGTCGAAGACGTGATGATGGGCTGCGCCTTCCCCGAGGGCGCCACCGGCAACAACATCGCCCGCCAGATCGCGCTGCGTGCCGGTTGCCCGGTGAGTGTGCCGGGCATCACCATCAACCGTTTTTGCTCGTCGGGCCTGCAAACCATCGCGCTGGCGGCGCAACGCATCGTGGCCGGTGAGGGCGACATTTATGTGGCGGGCGGGTTGGAAAGCATCTCTTGTGTGCAACAAGAGATGAACATGCACATGATTGCCGACCCGTGGTTGACGGCGAACAAGCCCGAGCTGTACTGGACCATGTTGCAAACCGCTGAAACCGTCGCCAAACGCTACGGCATCTCTAGAGAAGCCATGGACGAGTACGGCGCGGCCAGCCAGCAGCGAGCCACTGCCGCGCTGCAAGCGGGCCTGTTCACTGCAGAAATCGCCCCGATCACCGTCACCATGGGGGTGGCCGACAAGGCGCTGGGCCTGATCACCCGCGAGGTCACGGTGAGCCAGGACGAAGGCATCCGCCCCGGCACCACCTATGAAGGCATCAAAGATTTGCGCTCGGCCCTGCCCGGTGGTGTGGTCAGCGCAGGCAACGCCAGCCAGTTCTCCGACGGCGCGGGTGCGGTCGTTGTGATGAATGAGACGGTGGCACAGCGCCGTGGCCTGCAGCCGCTGGGCCGCTTCCTGGGTTTTGCGGTGGCCGGTTGCGAGCCCGACGAGATGGGCATCGGCCCGGTGTTTGCCATCCCCAAGGTGCTGGCCAAACTGGGCTTGAAGGTGGATGACATTGACCTGTGGGAGCTCAACGAAGCTTTTGCCGTGCAAGTGATCTACTGCCTCGACAAGCTCGGCATCGACAACGCGCGTCTCAACGTCAACGGCGGTGCCATCGCCGTGGGCCACCCCTACGGCATGAGCGGCCAGCGCCTCACCGGCCACGCCTTGCTGGAAGGCAAACGCCGCGGTGCCAAGCGTGTGGCGGTGACAATGTGCATCGGCGGCGGCATGGGGGCCTGTGGGGTGTTTGAGATAGTGTGAGACCTTGCGGGACAGACCCAAAGTGACACGAAGTGCACTTTGCTCTGTCCCCAACAAATTGTCGGATGTTGGCTGTCCACCTTGCGAGACAGACCCAAAGTGACCCAAAGTGCACTTTTGCTCTGTCCCCAACACAGATGTCGCTGATGACTACAGCACATTGACACCGGTCAATTTGTATATGTTGATAATATGCACCCATGATCGACTTTGATAGGATTCAGGGCTTCGACTGGGACGAGGGCAACGCCCGCAAGAACGACAAACACGGCGTTTCGACGAGCGAGGCCGAGCAGGTTTTCTTCAACGCACCGTTGTTGATGTTGGTGGACGCAGTCCACAGCCAGCTTGAACCTCGTCTGCACGCCTTGGGCAAAACCGATACCGGGCGTTTGCTTCACATCACCCTGACGCTGCGCCAAAACCAGAGTTTGATCCGGGTGATTTCCGCCAGAGACATGCACCGCAAAGAAAGGGCGATTTATGACCAGCCAGCCTAAACCCCTGCCGAAGTTTGACAACGAGGCGCAAGAACGCGCTTTTTGGGAAACGCACGACTCTAGCGACTTTGTGGATTGGACGGCGGCCAAAAAAGTGAGCCTGCGCAACCTCAAGCCCACCACCAAAACCATTTCGCTGCGCCTGCCGCAGCATCTGCTGGACGACATCAAAACTGCCGCCAACTCGCGTGACGTGCCTTACCAGTCGCTCATCAAGGTGTGGCTGCAGGAAAAATTGCACACGCTGTAAGCACATACCGCCTCCAAACCGCCACATCACCCGCCCCATGACCCCGCAAGATTTCATCTCCAAATGGGGCGCGCCCGTTATGAATCAAGCAATGCTGCCCGCCGTTCGCCAAACCCTGGGCTGAGTCATCAGCTTGTCAGCCGCAGGCCTTTGCCAATCAGATCACTATTTATCGGAGAACCCAATTGCTCACACACATCGTCATGTGGAAACTCAAGGACCACGCCGAAGGCGCGGACAAGGCCACCAACGTGGCCAAGGCCAAAGCGCTGCTCGAATCCTGCGCGGCGCTCACCGCCGGTATCCATCGCTTTGAGGTCGCCACCGCCCAGCCGGGGCATGAGTGCACCTATGACCTGGTGCTCAATGCCGTTTTTGAAGACGCCGAGGCACTCGATGCCTACCAGAATCACCCGGACCATGTGGCCATCAAGCCGTTCATCGGCGCCATCCGGCTGGAGCGCCAGTGCATGGACTACACCTGGCCCGCACCATGACGCAGCCCTCTGAAACGGCCGCAACGCATGTGCCTTTTGTGTTGCGGGTGGTGTTGTCGCGCCCGGTCTTTTGGGGCAGTTTGCTCTTGGGGCTGGTGGTGGGCTGGATCGTGCCGGGGCAGGCCGCGCAGCCGTGGCTGCCCAAGCTGATCATTGGCTGGAATGTGGGGGCCGGGGTGTTTTTGTTGTTCTCGGCCTGGCAGATTTTTGGCAAACCGCGCTCCAGCGTGCGGGTGCTGGCGGTGTTGCAGCAAGACGGGCGGCAGCTGGTGCTGGGGCTGGCTCTGGCCTTGATTTTGATGTGCCTGGGGTGTGTGGTGGCCGAGCTGGCGCAAGCGCGTTCGCTGGCGGGGCCGGAGCGTCTGGCGCATCTGGTGTTGGCCGGGTTGACCTGGCTGACCGCCTGGGTCTTTGCCTACGCCGTGTTTGCGCTGCACTATGCCCAGGCCTACTTTTATGCGCAGGTTCACGCCCAGCCTGCGGTGCTGACCTTTGCCAATGGCCGCAAGCCCGATTACCAGGACTTTCTGGATGTGTCGGTGGGCTTGGGTGTGCTGGGTCGCAGTGCCAGCGCCACCCTGGTCAGCCCGGCCCTGCGCTGGGCGGGTTTGGCGCAGCAGGTGCTGGCGGTGTTGTTCACCGTGACGCTGCTGGTGCTGTTGGTGAATGTGATGGCCTGACTGTGAGGCAGCTGGGGCGCTATGGCGTGGCCGTGGTTATGCCGTTGGGCGGATCAGGCTTTCCGCCGGAATGCCCAGCCCCACATGGAGTCGCCAGGCCATCGCCATGGTGAGCTTGCGTTTGCGGTTCAGCACCTCGTAAACCCGGTTGCGCTGCCCGATCATTGGCTCCAGGTCTTTGGGCTTCAGGCCTTGCTGGTCCATGCGAAATAGGATGGCGTCAATCGGGTCGGGTGGTGCGATCGGGTAATGTTTGGCTTCATAAGCCTCAATCAGTGCCAGCAGGGCCTCGAAGTGGGCCCCAGCGTCGCTGTCGGGCTCGGGCTCGTGGTCGAAGTAAGGTGCGGCCAAAGCCAGCGCCGCTTGGTAATCAGCTTCTGTGCGGATGGCGCGCAGCGGGTAACGATCAGTCTTTGTCATGGTGAGCCTTCCACAGTGGCCGCGTTAATGGCATCGTATTGCGCATGGGTTCCGACAAACTTGATGTACACGGCCGAGTACCTGAAGGCCACAGCTACCACCAGGCGGTAGTCGTTGCCCTTGATGTTGAAAACCACGCGGTTGGCACCCACAAAACTGGCATTGGCGTATCTCGCCTTGATGTCTTGTGGTGTTTTCCAATCCGCATGGCTGGCATCTTCACACCAGGTTTGCAAAGCGGTTCGGGCTGGTGGGTGAATCAGCCAAAAGTTGACCAGAGTTGCCTTCGAAATCACGCGCATCGTTGAATTTTAGTCCCAATTTGGGATAAACGATGCGCGGTTTTTTTACCTACCGCAGCCCGCCAAGACCAAAGATGCCAATCAGCCCGATCACGATCAGGTAAATCGCCACGATGTAGTTCAGCAGCCGGGGGATGGCCAGGATCAGCACCCCGGCCACCAGCGAGATCAACGGCGTCAAGCCCAGATGGATGTTCATGGTGTCAGTTGCTCAGTAACAGTTGCAAGATGATGCCGGTGGTGATGGCCACCAGCAGGTAGTCACCGCCGCTTTGCACCCAGTGGTAACCACGCGGGGGCGCATTCAGGTGGTGGCCGCGCCAGTCGTTCACCACATATTGCCTGCTGCGGTATTGCAGCGGCAGGCGGTCACCGCGGTAGTAGGAGCGCTGCGGCCCGGCGCCGCGGTGGTCGCGGCGCATGTCGTTGTCCATGCGTGGCTGCGGGTCATAACGCGGTTGGGCGTAGCGCTGCGGTGGGTGGCGGTCGTCGTTGCGCTGCTGATAGTCTGGCCGGTTGGGCTGGCGGGCGTTCGGGCTGGGGCGATGGCGCTGGTCCGGCCCGGCGCAGTTGCCGTCGCGGCAGTTGTTGTTGCCGCGGTCGTGGCGGCTGTTGCCTTGGGCAAAGGCGCTGCTAGCCGTGGCCAATGCCAGAGCCAGCGCCATGCTTAAAAATGTTTGTTGACGCAAGGTGTTCTCCTGAAAGTTGAAAAAGGGGGTGGGCAGGGACGTTATTCGCGTGGCTCGCCACGCTGGTTGACGGTAATACTGCGGCCCGGGGGCGCGCTCATCTGGACCTGGTGGTCCATGCCACGGAAGGTGTAGCTCACGTCCCAAAATTGGGGCGCGGCCTGGTTGGGGACGTCACGGCAGCGCTGCACATCGCGGGTTTGGGCGGGCAGTGGGGCGTTGTTGCGCCCGACCTGGTTGCCAATCGCTGCACCGGCCACCACTCCGCCAATGGTGGCCAGGTCTTTGCCGCTGCCACCGCCCACCTGATGCCCCAGCACACCGCCCAGCAGGGCGCCTACCACGGCACCTGGCACATTGGCGTTGCTTTGTTGCTCTTGCGGGACTTGTTCCTGCTCGATCCAGCAGCGTTGCTCAGGCGGGCCCACCACCGCGCGCACCGAGGTCACCCGTGCCTCGTACAGGCGTTCGTTGTTGCGGCGGCGGAAATCTGGCGCCTGCGCGGCTGGCATTGGGGCATAACGGTCATCGTCGATGCGGGCGTCATTGCGCACCATGCGCACCGACGACACCCGGTTGTTCAGACCCATGTCGGCCAGCGAGGCATAACGCCCCTGGCGCAGCACCACGCAGCGGCCATTGAAGCGGCTGTCTTCACACACCTCCCAGCGCCCGGAGGTCACTTCGGCCGAGGACGCGCGGTCGTTGAAGCCGTAGCGCGAAAAGTCGCCCACTTGCCGTTGGGTGCTGAAAGATTCGCCGCGAAAGTTGTTCTGCTCATAAAAGGTGACCTGGGCGCTCGCCTGGGCGGCCAGAGCCACCCCTGCGACGGCGAAAAACTGTCTGAGTGCGATGTGCATGAAGGTCTCCTGTGATGTGGGGCGCTGGTTGGTTGGCTACCAGCGCTGCCGCTCTGCCGATGTGGCCGAGCGATCAGCCGGTCTCAGTATGGCGACGGATCTGGCGGGGGTCTGTGCGTTCGCGAACACTGGGTGGGTGCGTGCCTGTTGCCAGCATGGCGGCGAAAAATTGCGCCAGGACACAGCGCTATTTCCTGCAAAATAGGTCCAGAGAAAGGCCCCGACATGCCCCGCACCATCCACCAACTGTTCGATTTGACCGGCAAAACCGCCCTGATCACCGGCTGCTCGCACGGGCCGGGCCTGCACATGGCGCACGCGCTGGGCGAAGCCGGTGCGCGCCTGATGCTGTGCGCCCGCCACGCCGATGCGCTGGAAGCGGCCTGCGCCGACCTGCAAGCCGCGGGTCTGGATGCCCGCTGGGTGGCAGCCGACTGCACGGTCGAGGCTGACCTGCATAAGCTGGTTGCTGAAACCCTGCAGCGCATGGGGGATGTGAATATTCTGGTCAACAACATCAGTGCCAATTGGGGCGACGCGGCGCCAGGGGACGCCGCGGCAGCCTGGGACCTGGTGATGAACCGCAACCTGCGTGGCACCTTTGTGTTGTGCCAGCTGGTGGCCCGGCACAGCATGATCGGGCGGGGTGGGCGCATCATCAACGTGGCCGCGGGCGGCCCTCTGTCAGATCAGGGCGGCCTGGCCAACAGCACGTCCCGGGGCGCGCTGATCAGCCTCACCCGCGCGCTGGCCCGTGAGTGGGCGCCCCACGGCATCAACGTCAACGCCCTCTGCCCCGGCTTGCCCCTGGGCCACGAAGACCTCAAGGGCGCGGTGCTGCTGCTGGCCAGCGACGCGGGCAAGCCCATCTCCGGCCAATGTCTGGTGGTGGATGGCGGCGCCAGCGCCCGCCTGGGGGTGGTCGCATGATGGCGCTGAGTGTGCCCGGCACCGACTTTGGCGTCGAGATTCCGTTTGTCAGCCACCTGGGTTTTGTGCTCACCCAGTTTGCCGATGGCCAGTCCGAGATCTGTTTCACCGCCCGACCCGAGCACCTGAACTCTTACAACGTGACCCATGGTGGTGTGGTGATGACGCTGCTGGACGTGACCATGGCGATGGCGGCACGTGCCTCGCCCGGGCGAACCGGCGTGGTCACGGTGGAGATGAAGACCAGTTTCATGCGCCCCTCGCACGGGCCGCTGGTGGCGCGCGGCACGCTCAAGCACCACACCGCCACGCTGGCCTTCACCGAAGCCACTGTGTTCGACGACCATGGCAAAGCCTGCGCGCACGCCACCGGCACCTTCAAATACATCCAGCGCCTGCCGGTGGGTGCCAAAAGCGTGCATGGATTGAACCGAGAACCCACCTGAAAGGACCCCCGAACCATGCCACTGAACCACCAGATATTGCTCGACAACCGACCGGTGTGTGAGGCCGTGGCCAGCAACTTCACGCTGGTGTGCCAGCCCACGCCAGAGCTGTTAAGCGGCCAGGTTCTGGTGCAGCACCACTACCTGAGTCTGGACCCCTACATGCGGGGCCGCATGAACGAGACCAAAAGTTACTCCGCACCGCAGCCGCTGGGTGAGGTGATGCTTGGCGGCACGGTGGGGGTGGTGGTTGAGTCGCGCCACCCGGACTTTGCCGCAGGCGACACCGTGGTGGGCATGGGCGGCTGGCAGGAATACAGCGTGGTGGACGCCACCGAGCCGGGCGCGCTGCGCCAGGTGGACACCACCCGCATCCCCATGAGTGACTACCTGGGTGCGGTGGGCATGCCGGGCGTGACCGCCTGGTACGGCCTGGTGAAGATCATTGCGCCCAAAGCGGGCGACACCCTGGTGGTGAGTGCCGCCGCGGGCGCGGTGGGCAGTGCCTTTGGCGCGCTGGCCAAGGCCCGCGGCTGCCGGGTGGTGGGCATTGCCGGTGGCCCGGACAAGTGTGCCTATGTGGTGAATGACCTGGGGTTTGACGCCTGCATTGACTACAAGCAACATGCCGATGCGGCATCCTTGTCCCAAGCGCTGAAGGCGGCGTGTCCTGATGGTGTGGACGGCTATTTCGAAAATGTGGGCGGGATGGTGCTGGACGCCGTGATGACCCGCATGAACGCGTTTGGTCGCATCGCCATGTGCGGCATGATTGCCGGCTACGACGGTGCGCCCATGGTGATGAGTCACCCGGCGCTGATTTTGTTGAACCGCCTGAAAGTGCAGGGGTTCATCGTGAGCGAGCACCTGGAGGTGTGGCCGGAGGCCCTGAGGGAACTCGGCATGCTGGTGGTGACTGGCAAACTGCGCCCGCGCGAATCCATCGTCCACGGGTTGGCGGCGGCACCCGAGGCGTTTCTGGGCTTGCTCAAAGGCAAGAACTTTGGCAAACAGCTGGTCAAACTATGCTGATCCTGCACCATTACCCGATGTCGCCGTTCTCGGAAAAAATCCGCGCGGTGCTGGGTTTCAAGCGGCTGGCCTGGCAGTCGGTGGTGGTCCCGACCATCCTGCCCAAGCCTGATCTGCTCGCGCTCACCGGCGGCTACCGCAAGACCCCGGTGCTGCAGATCGGCGCCGACATCTATTGTGACACCACCCTGATCTGCGAGGTGCTGGAGCAGCACGCGCCCACGCCCAGCCTGTACCCGGCCCAGGTGAACACCGCGCTGGCCGACATCGTGGCGCAGTGGGCGGACAGCACCCTGTTTTGGGCCGCGATGGGTTACAACCTGCAAAAGGCCGGCATGGCCGAGCTGTTTGACGGGCTGCCCGCCCAGGTGGTGAAAGATTTTGCCGCTGACCGTGCCGCCATGGCCAGCGGGCTGGCCCGGCCCCGGCCGCCCGATGCCGCGGTGGCTTACCACGCCTACCTGCAACGGCTGGCGTCGATGCTGGAGGCACACCCCTTTTTGCTGGGCCCGGTGCCCTGCGTGGCAGATTTTGCGGCCTACCACCCGCTGTGGTTCACACGAACCCAGGTGCCGGGTTTGGCCTCGATCCTGCACGCGGTGCCCACGGTGCTGCGCTGGATGGACCGCATCGAGGCCTTCGGTTACGGCCAAAAACAACACCTGAGCGCGGCAGACGCCATCGCGGTCAGTGCTGCTGCCAACGCTGCTGGCCGCCAGAATGACCCGGAATTTCAGGACCACCATGGGATGGCGCTGGGCAGTCAGGTCAGTGTGGCTGCCGAGAGTTTTGGCAGCGAACCCACCGTGGGTGTGCTGTTGGAGGCCACCCGAAACCATTACACCTTGGGCCGCACAGACCCGCGTGCAGGCGTGCTCAGGGTCCATTTCCCGCGCATCGGTTATGCGCTCAGGCAGGAGGGATCGTCATGACGTTCAAACTGTGGTCCATTGGTACAGGCCGTGCAACGCATGAAGCATCATCAGCCCCGGTGTGGCGGCTGATGGCGTTCGAGGATTTGCGTGTGGGCGAGTTGTATGAGGCGTTGCGCCTGCGCAGCGAGGTGTTTGTGGTGGAGCAGGCCTGCCTTTTTCAAGACATGGACGGCGCCGACCCCAAAGCCATGCATTTGCTGGGCGTGCAGCATGGCCAGTTGCAGGCCTATGCGCGCTGTTTTGAAGCCGGTGTCAAGTTTCCTGAGGCCAGTTTCGGGCGGGTGCTGACGCGCCAGAGCGCCCGTGGCCACGGGCTGGGGCATGTGTTGATCGAGCAGGCCATCTCAGCCATCAGCCAGGTCTGGGGCCCGCAGGCCATCCGCATCGGTGCCCAGATGCAACTGGCCGACTTTTACGCCAAACATGGCTTTGTGGACACCGGCACGCATTACCTGGAAGACGGCATTGCCCACCTGGAGATGCTGCGCCCGGCTTGAAGGCATCAAACGGACGGGTTTCTGGCGCAGGGCAGCAAGATGTCGAAGCGGGTGCCGGTGGCGCTGGCACTGAATCTGAGGTGCCCGCCCATTTTTTCCACCAGATGGTTCACCATGCCCAAGCCAAACGCGGGCTTGTCGCCTTCGCCCCGGGCGGTGCGGTGAATGGGTTCATACAACTGGGCCTGAATGGCTTCTTTCAGGCTGGCGCCGGTGTCGGTCACGGTGAGGGCGGTGAAGACACTGCCTTCGCGCTGCACCAGCACGCCGCCATTGACCACGATTTGCCCGCCGTCGGGCATGGCTTCGCAGGCGTTTTTGACGAGGACCAGCAGGAGCTGTTTGATTTTGTCCGCCGAGCCTTGCACCCAGCAGGCGCGGTTGGGCAATTCGGAGCTGACTTCGATGTTGCCGGGAATGAGCTGACGGTGTTGCAGCAGCTGCAAGGCGTCGCGCACCGCCAGGCTGAGGTCCACCGGTGCCATGGGGCTGCCCTGGTCGGCTTTGGCGAGGGCGTCCACCAGCACATCGACCGCTTGCGCCACCCGTTTGAGCTCCAGTTGCTGTGCCTCCTTGGCCGAGAGGGTTTGGGCGGCGTGGTTTTTGTCGGCCAACCGCCGGCGTGACAGCGCGAGCCCGGCATACACGCCAAATGACTGCAGCGTGGCCTGCTGGGTTTTGAGGTGTTGGCTCATCTGTGGCGGCACCGCGGCCGCCAGCACGCCCAGACAGTGTTGCGCGGTCAACAGGGGCATCAGCACCACTTCGTTGGTTTCCATCACGTCCAGCAAGGGGCTGCTGGTCTGACCGCCGCGTCTGGCAAACACCACTTTGCGCTGGCCCACACATTGCGCCATGGCGGGGTCGAACGACACATCAAACGACAGCGGGGTGGCGGCCAGGTGTTGCTCGTTCATGGACACCGGCACCAGCGTCTGCTGGTTGTTGCGCGCCAGCATGACCATGGCATCTTCCAGTTGCAGCAAGGCGCTGGCGTGCTGGCGCAAGGAGGTCAGCGCGGCGTTGGTGCTGGTCAGGTTGATCAGCGTCATCGCCATTTCATTGAGCACGCTGCGGTCCAGCACGTCGCGGGCGAGTTCGGCCTGAACGGTGTCCAGGCGCTGCGGCGGGGCTGCCACCCGACTGGCGGCTTGCGGCGCCTCGGTCTTGGTGATGTCAACGCCCAGGTCCCGCGCGATTTGTGTCACCTGCAGCTCGGTTTTCTGCAGCAGGGCGGTGATGTCTTCCAGGCTCAAACCCTGGCTGGCGGCCCAGGGCGGCGTGTCCTGGGGCAGTTCCAGCGCCAGATCAGCCAGCCGGTGCGCCAGATGCACGGTTTGCGCCAGTGGCTGCGCACGCTGCAGGCCGGCATCGTCCCCGTTGTGGTGGTCCAGCACACTTTGCACCATGTCGTCGCTCAGGTGCCAGTGTTCCAGCAGCCAGGCGCCCGCTTCGGTGTGCGACATGCCCAAGGCGTTTTGCTCCCGGGTGCACAGGCTGGCGTCGTCGGGCAGGCCAAACAGCTCGGTGTAACGCTCGGGCACGGCAGCCAGCAAGGCCAGCCGGCCAACGTCATGCAACAGACCACTCAGGTAAATTTCTTCAGCATTCACATGACCCTGCCGGTCGGCCAGGGCGCGGGCGAGCACCGCCACCGTGAGACTGTGTTTCCAGAAATAGCGCAGATCGACCGCATCGGCCTGCCGGAAGGCGTTGACCGTCTGGAACACCGACTCGCTGATCACCAGCACCTTGATCAGCGACATCCCCAGCGTGCTGGTCGCTTGCAGCAGCGTGAGGGCGTTGGCATTGGCGCGGTGATAGGCGGCGCTGTGAGCCACCGACAACACCTTGGCGGCCAGGCCGGGGTCACTGGCGATCAGTTCAGCCAACTCGCCCATGCCCACATCGTCCGACTGGCACAGCAACATCAGTCGCATCAGCGTCTGGGGGGGGCTGGGGAGCCGGGCGACCAGCAGGCGTTGGTGGATGTCTTCAGGCGATAGGTTCACAAGGGGCCCCTCAGAAAGCACTATGGACAGGTGCGGAGCAGCGATGTCGCTTGTGCGCCCGTGTGGCCTGTTGGGTCATTTTCGGCTTGGCCCGGCTCACCTTGAGTTGCACGCCCCGCAAAAATAGTAAGCGATTGTTAACACTTTTGGCAAGTGTGGCGGGCTGACCCGCCCATTCAGTGGATGCTCTGGCTCAGCAGCAAACCCATCAACGCACGTTGTGGCATGGGCCGATGGTAGTAGTAGCCCTGGAAAGTCTGGCAGCCGGCTTGTTCCAGGTAACGCTTTTGCACTTCGGTCTCCACCCCCTCGGCCACCAGCTTCAGGCCCAGGCCCTTGGCAATGGAAATGATCGCCAGCACCACCGGGAACTGCAGGGTGTCGTCCTCGATGGTCATCACAAAAGACCGGTCGATCTTGAGCACATGGATCGGGAAGCGGTGCAGGTAGGACAGTGACGAGTAACCGGTGCCAAAGTCGTCAATCGCCACCCGCACACCCAGTTGGCACAGCATGTGAAGCTGGTCAATGGCCGCCTGCGGGTTGCGGATACAGATGTTCTCGGTGATTTCGACCTCCAGCTGGGAGGGCGAGATTTGAAAACGCTCCAGGGTGGCCTTGAGTTTGTCGTAGAAGTCACCCTGGTCCAGGTAGTGCGGCGACAGGTTGATGGACAGGTAAGGGCGCTCGTCACTCAAGGTGTTCCAGGCCAGCAGGTCGCGGCAGACGGCTTCCAGCATCCAGTCGCTGATGGCAATGATCAAGCCACTTTCCTCGGCAAACGGCAGGAAGGCACCGGCCCCCAAAAAGCCGCGCTGCGGGTGGTTCCAGCGCATCAGTGCCTCGGCGCCCATGATCTTGCCGGACTTGACATCTACCTGCGGCTGGTAATACATCTCCAGCTCACCGGCAGACAGTGCCAGGCGCAGGCCGCTTTCCACCGAAATCTGCTCAAAACTCTGGTTGAGCATGGTGAGTTCAAAAAACTTGTAGCCGTTGCGCCCCTGCGACTTCTTGGCGTGCATGGCCAGGTCGGCGTTGCGGATCAGGTCGTCCACACTTTCGCCATCTTTGGGGTAGACCGCCACGCCGATGCTGGCGGTGATGTGAATCACCTGCCCGCCCAGCTCAAAAGGCACCCGCAAGGCATCCAGAAAAGCCTGCGCTACCCGGGTCGGGTCCTGCACGGTGTCAAGCTCGGGCAGGACCACATTGAATTCGTCGCTGCCAAAACGCGACAGCGTGTCGCTGTGGCGCAGACAGCCTTTGAGACGCACACTGACTTGCTGCAGCAGTTCGTCGCCCAGGTGGTGCCCCAGAGAATCGTTGATGACCTTGAACCGGTCCAGGTCGACATACATCACCGCCAGCCCGGCTTTTTTGCGTTTGGCCTGCAGCAGCGCCAGACTGAGCCGGTCCTTGAACAGGACGCGGTTGGGCAGGTCGGTCAAGACGTCGTAATAAGCCTGGTAGGCAATCAGTTCATCGGCGCGTTTGCGGTCGGTGATGTCACGCGCCACACCGTAAATGCCCCGCCGGTCCGGGCGTTGCGGTTCGCCGTCGGCGGGCTTCACCTGTGTGGCGAAAGAGATGCTCATCAGTTCCACACTGAAGACGCGGCCTTCATCGTCAAGATGGCGGGATTTGAGGCGCAATTCGATGTTGCGCGACCAGCGCTGCTGCTGCTGACCATCGCTGAACACATACTGGGCACGCTCCATGTCACGGGCGTGAACCAGATCGGCATAGTGTTGGCCAATCAGGTCTTCGGCGTTGAAACCCAGCAGCGGCTGCACCCGGTGGTTGACAAAAGTCAGCATGCCCCGGTGGTCCAGTGTGAAGATGATGTCGGGCGAGCTGTCGACCAGATGGCGGTAAATGCGCTCCGAGCTCTCCAGCCTGGCCGCAATCTGCTTGTTTTCTGCTGCCAGTCGGCGCTGTTGCAAGGCGTTCTGAACGGCTTTGAGGAGTTCTTCCCGCGGGTAGGGCTTGCGCAGGTAATCGTAGGCGCCCCGTCTGAGCACGCTGATGGCGGCTTCGATGCCGCTGTCACCGCTGGTGACGATCACGTTGGTGTCGATCTTGTGGACATTCATGTAGTCCATGACCTCTTGGCCCGAGATGTCGGGCATGCGCAGGTCCAGGATCACCAGATCAAACGGTTCACTGCTCAGGCGGGTGATGGCTTCGTGGCCATTTTGGGCCGTGACCAGGATGAAACCACGGTTCTTGAGCAGCTCACACAGGCTTTGCAGCAGGCGTGGTTCATCATCGACCAACAGCAGCCGGGGGGGCTGTGCCGGGGGCTGGGCGGATGGCAGACCTTGTGAGGCCAGCGCAAAATCCCATTGCATCGGGCTAATATGGCTCATTGGATCAGGGCTTTGGCGTGCCGCGCCGGTAACAGGATCTCAAAACTGGTCCCCAGCGCGGAACTCTTGCAGGAGATCGAGCCCTGCAACTTCTGTACCAGGCCATGCACAATGCTCAGCCCCAGCCCACGGTTGTCACCCGCCTTGGTGCTTTGGACCGGCTGGAACAGCTTGTTCAGCATCTGCTCAGGCAGACCGGGCCCGTTGTCCTTGATCAGCAGCGAGACGTACGCCGCGCCACCGCGCTGGGTGCTGCCGTTGTTGATGACCTCAATGCGCCCGCCCTGTGGTAGCGCCTCGACCGAGTTTTTGATGAGGTTGACAAAAATCTGCTTGACCACGCCGGTGGTGCCAATGATCTCGCTGGGCTCGTCGGGCACGACCGCCAGGATCTGCACCGAGGGTGGCAAAAACCTGCTGTCACGAAACAGCCGGACGATGTCGGCCACCACTTTGTTGATGTCAATCGCCGTGTCAGGCGCGGATGGCGTGACGCGGGCAAACTCCTTGATGATGCTGCCCACACGGTCGATTTCTTCGTTCAGGATGCTCAGCTCGCTGTTCACCGGTTCCTGGCGCGACAGTTTGTCGTCGAGCACACCCAGGTAATTTTTGATGATCGACAGCGGGTTGCTGGCCTCGTGCACGATCTTGCGCGAATTTTTTATGTGCTCCGCCTGCAGCGCGGCAATGCGCTTGTCTTGTTCGCCGCGATCCTTGGTGGCCGCTTCCATGGCGGTGGCGGCCTGGGCGCCAAAGGCGAGCAGGAACTTGTCCTGCCGCTGAAGTTCGGTGACGCGCCACGACGCCACCCCGGCCACCAGGACGCCCAGGCAGCGCGTGCCCGCCACCAGCGGCAAACACAGCAGGCACGGGGCGTTGAAGGCGCGCAGCAGCTGTTCTTCAGCCAGGTTCAGGGTGCTGCGGCCACGCTCCAGGAAAGCCAGGTTTTTCTTCAGCACCGCCTCAGCCAGGCCTCCGCCGGCCAGGCTGACCGGAAAATCGGCCAGGCGTTGCCGCTGCTCCCCCACCGAGGCGCCCACCAGGGCACGGCCGTTCTTGGTCACCAGAAAAATCGCCGTGTCATCCAGTTCAAACAGGATGCGGGCGTTTTGCCGCACGCTCTCCAGGAGCTGGTCATCGCCTTTCTGGCGGGCGAAGACCTGAGCGAGTTCAGCCGTCAGGGCGCGGTTGCGGATTTCTTCGGTCAGGCGTTGCTGGACGGGGTTGACCGGCACGGCCACCGGGGCCAGCAACTCGGGCAGGCCGGACAGGTCAATGCCCAGATGGTCGGCCGCCAGCATGACCTGTGCTTCGCAGTTCTGGTAAATCTCCAGCACCTCGGGGTCGCTGAGTTGGCAGATGGCGCCCATGTCCTCGGGTAAGGGCACACCCGGCCGGTGATCGCTGAGCAAATGGGCCAGGTGGACGATGCGAATCAGCGGGTGCGCGGTCAAAACGCGGGCCGGCACTTCGTGGTGGTAGAGCACCGCATCGGCCAGGAAGGAGTCCATCTCCCAGCGCTCGATCAGCCAGGCGCCGGCCTCGGCGTGTGAAATGTGCAGGCTGGCTTGTTCGGTGTCACACAAGCGCTCGCAGTCAGTGATCTGGAAAATGGCACTGTAGTCATCGGGGGCGGCCGCCAACAGGGCGAGCCGACCCACATCGTGCAGCAGCCCGGCCAGGTAGGCTTCTTCCACTTGCGGGTACTGCGTGGCTTTGGCCAGATCGCGCGCCAGCACAGCGGCTGCGAGGGAGTGTTTCCAGAAGGCACGCAAATCAGAGCCACCGGTGTGGGGAAAGCCATTGAAGGTCTGGAACACCGACTCGCTGATCAGCAGCGATTTCACCAGGTCCGCACCCAGCACCGACAACGCCTGCGCCAGGCCCACTTGGCGGCCACCGCGGTGGTAGGCGGCGCTGTTGGCCACGCGTAACACCCGACTGCTCATGCCCGCGTCATTGGCGATGAGTTGGGCCAGTTCAGGCATTCCGGCATCATCGGACTGGCATAGATCGATCAGCTTGATCAGAATCTGCGGCATGGTCGGCAGCCGCGCCACCAGCAGGCGATTGCGAATGTCTTCAGAATGTGAGGAGGTCACAAATAACTCTGGTTATGAGGGCTCGTCCGGGCAGCCGCATTGGTTATAAGGTTCAACAACGATCGTTTCAATATAGCAGCAAAGCGCATAGGGGCCACCAGTTTTCGACCTCGGGTCGAGCCACCCAGCGCGCCGTGACGATAAGCCTTAACGCAGATCAAGTCCACATGATTTGCTATCAAAACATGATCGGGTGATATCTCGGTGACAAAAGTGCCTGATCCGCTGTCATTCAACGTTGCGCCCAGACATTTGAGTGTTGCACATAAACTACGGCCGCCACCTCAAAACCCAAAAGATGAGAAAGACGGAGGATGTATGCCGATCCAATGGCGCGACCCGTTCAGCGTGTGCAACGACATGATTGATGCTGATCACCAGTATTTGCTGGAGATCATCAACAAAGCCGAGGCCAGCCTGAAGGCCAACCCATTGGCGAAGCTGCCGGTGCTGCTGGGCGAGCTGGCCCACGACGGTCAGCTGCATTTCCAGCGTGAAGAGCAGCTGGCCCGGGCCATTGGATACCCCCAGTCTGATTAGTTGCATGTGTCACACGACGCGCTGCTGTTCAAACTGCAGGCGGTGCGCGCGGGCTTGGGGGACAGCTGGTCACAGGCTGCCATCAACCATTTCACCGCCTTTTTGCGCGACTGGCTGCTCAACCATGTCATCAAGGAAGACATGCTGATGAAGCCCTGGCTGACCAAGCACTCACCGCGTTTTGTCCCACGCTGAACACTGCAGCTTGAGCCGGTGGCGTGTGGCACACTCACGTTTTTTTGTCTGTCTGGCGCCCGTTGTTGGACGGGCTGACCGCTGAGTTTTATGCACAACATCATCGCGCAGATCGCGCAAGAAATCCGGGTTCAGGAACATCAGGTGGCCGCGGCTGTGGCCCTGCTGGACGGGGGCGCCACCGTCCCCTTTGTAGCCCGTTACAGAAAAGAGGCCACCGGCGGCCTGGACGACATCCAGTTGCGCGAGCTCGATGTCCGACTGGCCTATTTGCGCGAGTTGCGCGATCGCCGCGCCGCCATCGTCAAGAGTATCGACGAGCAAGGCAAGCTCACGCCCGCCTTGCTGGCCGCGCTGCAGGCCGCAGCGACCAAGCAGGAACTGGAAGACCTGTACCTGCCCTACAAGCCCAAGCGCCGTACCAAAGGCATGATCGCGCGCGAAGCGGGGATCGAGCCGCTGGCCGACCAGCTGTTGGCCAACCCCGCGCTGGACCCCGCGCTGCAGGCGCAAGCCTTTGTGCTGCCCGACAAAACCGAAGCCGGTGACGACTTCACCACTGTTCAAGCGGTGCTGGACGGTGTGCGCGACATCCTCTCGGAGCGCTGGGCCGAAGATGCCGCGCTGGTGCAAGACCTGCGCGAGTGGTTGTGGACCAACGGCCTGTTCAAAAGCACGCTGATGGCCGGCAAGGACGAGAACCAGCCCGAGGTGGCCAAGTTCCGCGACTACTTTGACTATGACGAGCCGATCGCCCGGGTGCCTTCGCACCGCGCGCTGGCGGTGTTTCGCGGGCGCAGCCTGGAGATTCTGGAGGCCAAGCTGGTGCTGCCCGAGCCGCCGGTGGCCGCGGCTGCGACATCTGCCCAGCAGCCTGCCGGCGCGCTGGAGAAAGCGCCAGCAGCTGCCAAGCCAAAAGCATCGCCCGTGGTGTCGCTGGCCGAAGGCCGCATCGCCCAAAAGCTGGGCTGGCGCCATCAGGGCCGCGCGGCAGACGATTTGATCCGCAAATGTGTCGCCTGGACCTGGCGGGTGAAACTCAGCCTCTCCACCGAGCGTGACCTGTTTGCCAAACTGCGCGAGGCGTCTGAGGCGGTGGCCATCAAGGTGTTTGCCGACAACCTGCGCGACTTGTTGCTGGCCGCCCCGGCGGGCCCGCGCGTGGTGCTGGGGCTGGACCCGGGCATCCGCACGGGCGTCAAAGTGGCGGTGGTGGACGCCACCGGCAAACTGGTCGACACGGCTACCGTGTTCCCGCACGAGCCACGCAAGGACTGGGATGGCTCCTTACACACGTTGGCCAAGCTGTGCACCAAACACGGCGTGAACCTGATCGCCATCGGCAACGGCACCGCCAGCCGCGAGACCGACAAACTTGCCGCCGACCTGATCAAGCTAATGTCGAAACAGCCTGTAGCTGATACAAACAAAGCGCCAACAGCGATTGAAAAAGTCGTGGTCTCCGAAGCGGGCGCCTCCGTTTATTCAGCCAGCGAATTCGCGTCGCAAGAAATGCCCGATGTGGATGTGAGCCTGCGCGGCGCGGCCAGCATTGCCCGCCGCTTGCAAGACCCGCTGGCCGAGCTGGTCAAGATCGACCCCAAAAGCATTGGTGTGGGCCAGTACCAGCACGACGTGAACCAGAGCGAACTGGCCAAAACGCTGGACGCAGTGGTGGAAGACTGCGTGAACGCGGTCGGTGTTGACCTGAACATGGCCAGTGTGCCGCTCTTGAGCCGCGTCTCGGGCCTGAGCGCCAACGTGGCCAAGGCCGTGGTGCGCTGGCGCGAAGCCAACGGCGCCTTTGCCAGCCGCCAGGACTTGCTCAAAGTCACCGGCCTGGGCGCCAAGACCTTTGAGCAATGTGCCGGGTTTCTGCGCATTCGCGGCGGCGCCAACCCGCTGGACATGACCGGCGTGCACCCGGAAACCTACCCGGTGGTGGAGAGAATCATCGCCAAAACCGGCAAGCCGGTGGCTGAGCTGATGGGCCGCGCCGAGATGCTCAAAACCCTGCGCCCGGAACTGTTTGCCAACGCCCAGTTTGGCGTGATCACGGTGAAAGACATCCTGGTCGAGCTGGAAAAGCCCGGCCGTGACCCGCGCCCGGACTTCAAGGTGGCGCGGTTCAACGACGGTGTGGAAGACATCCGTGACCTCAAAGAGGGCATGGTGCTGGAAGGCACGGTGAGCAACGTGGCCGCTTTTGGTGCGTTTGTGGACCTGGGCGTGCACCAGGATGGGTTGGTGCATGTGAGCCAACTGGCCAACAAGTTTGTCAACGATGCGCGCGAGGTGGTCAAAACCGGCGACATCGTCAAGGT
>Ga0075012_10001414_pt1 | contig 24558 bp, 22 predicted proteins | sample All_14_2_FD_71474 | JGI IMG/M metagenome (GOLD analysis project Ga0075012, IMG submission 71474) | Freshwater microbial communities in response to fracking from Pennsylvania, USA - Allegheny Zone_MetaG_DW_15 | ecosystem: Environmental > Aquatic > Deep subsurface > Groundwater > Drilled...
GCGCATGACTATGAGCACGACTATGCCCGCGAGCGCATAGCTGACGATGGCCGCCGGCCCGATGCTGGCAATGGCGCTGGACGATCCGACGAACAATCCGGCGCCGATGATGCCGCCAAAGGCAATCATCGCGACATGGCGGTTCTGAAGGGATCGGCCGAGTTTTGCCGGTTCTTCGCCGGGATATATCTCGGCACCCGTCGGCGGAATTCCTTCGTTCATTGATGTGGCCATGTCCGCCCCCGTTGATTCCGCACGACGATCATGCGCCCTTCTTTACCCAGTAGAGATCATATTCCGTTGTCCAGGTCGCGCCGCCGTCCTCGGTGCCGACCGAGAGTTCGCGAACCCTGCCATCCGGCTGCTGGATCAAGCTCCAGTGGCGCAGACGGACCTTGCCTTCGCCCAATGGCTTTTCCGTCACGTAACGGATTTCGCCGGGCTTGATGATCTGGCCGATGAAGGAGGTGGTGGCACCCGTGTCCGAAGCCCAGAGATAGCTCCACCCCTTCAGCAACGACGAATAGACAAAGATGCCGAGCCCGTTGCCCTTTTTGCCCTGTGGCACGGTCCATGTTTCATGAATGGCGCAGCCGTCCAGCACCTTTTCCATCTTCACTTCGGCCGACTTCTTGTCGCCGTTGTAGACGTCCCATTCCCCGACAGTAAAATCCTGACCGGCATAGATGGCGTCCGTGCACCCGGGCGCTTGCGCAGCGGCAGGCGCAGACAGCATAGAGACGGAAGCGACCGAGGCCGCTGCAAGCAATACTCTTCTCACGTCAATCTCCCCCCAGCGATGCGTTTCATGCCAGCGCTTCAAGCTCACGGCCAATCGTGGACATCATCCTGCTGATTTCCTCTGGCTCGACCGTCAGCGGTGGCGAAAGAGCAACCGTATCGGCCGTGACGCGGATCAGCACACCCGCTTCGTAGCAACGGGTAAACAGTTCATAGGCACGCTTGCCCGCCGCCCCTGGTCGCGGCGCCAATTCTATGCCGCCAATCAACCCGAGGTTACGGACATCGATCACATGAGGACTGTCGGCAAGCGCGTGAAGCTCTGTTTCCCAGTGCGCTTCCAACCCGACGGCACGCTCGAACAGCGCGTCGTCGCGATACACGTCCAGCGTCGCCAGGGCGGCCGCGCACGCCAGCGGATGGGCGGAATAGGTATAACCGTGCGCCAGTTCGATTGCCCCCTCCGGGAGCCCCTCCGCCATTGCCTCGAATATCCCCTTGCGCACAAGCACCGCTCCCATCGGCACCGTGCCGTTGGTGATGCCCTTTGCGGTCGTGATGATATCCGGAACGACGCCAAACCGTTCGGCGGCGAAAGCCATGCCCACGCGACCAAATGCCGTGATGACCTCATCGAAGATCAGCAGGATGCCATATTGATCGCATATCTGGCGGAGGCGCTGAAGATAGCCCAGCGGCGGTATCAACACGCCCGTCGACCCCGCCACCGGCTCGACGATCAGCGCCGCGATGGTCGACGCATCATGCAGGGCGACCAACCGTTCGAGGTCTTCCGCCAACTCCACGCCATGTTCCGGCTGCCCGCGCGTAAACGCATTGCGATCAAGGTCATGGGTGTGTCTGATATGGTCAACGCCGGCGAGTAGCGCACCAAACTGCCTGCGATTGCCGACGATCCCGCCGACGGACGTGCCGCCAAAGCCTACACCGTGATAGCCGCGCTCGCGCCCGATCAGCCGCGTCCTGCTCCCCTGCCCGATCGCCCGCTGATAGGCGAGCGCAATCTTGAGCGCGCTATCCACGGCCTCTGAACCGGAAGAGCAGAAGAAGACCTTGTCGAAGCCCTCCGGCGCGAGCTGCGTCAGCCTGCTCGCGACCTCGAATGCGGCCGGATGCCCCATCTGGAAAGAGGGCGCATAGTCGAGCGTAGCGACCTGTTCCTGAATGGCGGAAACAATCCGCGGATCGCCATGGCCGGCGTTACAACACCAGAGGCCAGCAGTGCCGTCGAGTATCTGCCGCCCATCATGGCTGGTGTAGTAATTGCCCTTTGCCCCCACCAGCAATCGCGGCTCCGCCTTGTACTGGCGGTTGGCCGTGAACGGCATCCAGAATTGCGAAAGATCGTTGATGATTTTCATGCCCGCCCTTTGGTGCGCGCCGGCCGCCTGCCCCCAACGGCCGTAAGCACATGTTGTTGCGCATTCGCGCCGTTGGCGCCACCCTTCCCTCAGGCAGTCGGGAGCCGAAAGGTGCTAATTGGGCCGGCAACAGTGTCTGGCTGACACCATGATCATCACAATCCATGCCACGGGGCCATCAAGACCTCAGCAGATTTCCTTTCTGTTCTGCCGTCATCGTCTTTTGCAACCAGCGCCGGAAACGCACGATGGCCGGCGCGTTCCAACGATCCTCACGCGCGATGAACGTGTAGCCGCCAAAACTTACGGGTTCGAAGCGCCCATTGACCGGCTCAATGGGGACAAGCCTTCCTTCCTGAAAATCATCCCTCAGCAGCAGGGGATTGGCCAACGCAATGCCATGGCCCTGCCGCGCAGCTTTCAGTGTCAGATGCGCATGCCAAAGGCGTGATCCCGGCAGCCGCTCCGGCGGCACTACGCCCTGCCCTTCAAACCAGTGATGCCATTCAAGATCGCTGTCCTCATGCAGTAGGGGACAGTTCAGCAGGTCTGCGGCGGTCGTAATCTCTGGCAGCCGCGCGACACATTCCGGACTCGCGACCGGGAAAACAAAAGGCCGCGCGAATTCAAAGCGATGGACGATACGCGGCAAGGCCGCCTCTTCCCACCTTCGCAGATAGCGAATGTCTCCGTCGATGTCCTTGCCACGAAAATCGGGACTCTGGTCGGTCGGCTGAAATTCGACGTCGATATCGCGATTCTCACTGATGAAATCACCAAGCCGGTCAGCCAGCCAAAGGCTGGCGAAACCAGGAATGCACTGGATACGCAGCTTGAGATCATCTCCGCCCTTCATCAGCGCGCCCGTCGCGCCCGCTATGGCGTTGAGCGCCGCATATATCTGCTGGTGATACACCTCGCCCGCGTCCGTGAGCGCATAGCCAGCCCCCGTCCGCACCAGCAACTGGACACCGACCCAGCCCTCCAGAGAGCGGATATGTCGGCTGACAACCGCATGGTCGATCATCAATTCCTTGGCGGCCCGCCGGATGCCGCCAAGCCGCCCTACAGCCTCAAACGCGCGCAGCGCTGCAAGCGGCGGTAGAAGTCTCTGATCTGTCACGATGATTACCTTGCCCCCACGATTGTTCCTGTCAGTTTACATGGTGTCCCGCAGACACCCAACAAGTCAAATTCCGGTGGCTGATACACACCATGCTCCATCACCTAGACTCCTGTAACTCTTGCGGCTTCCGGCGCATGATGACGGCAACGACATTGAGGGTTTTCGCATGACGAAGAATGGTGGGGGCATCGGGCCTGGCGACGGAATCGCGCGCAGGGATTTTATTGGCGGCGTTACCGGAGCAAGTTTGATGGCGCTGGCCGTCAAGCCTGCCGCAGCCGATGCGGCCGTTCCCGCGCCACAAACCATGCCGGCGCCCGATCCCGCCCTTTACCCGCCCATTCGCACCGGCCTGCGTGGCCAGCACCCCGGCTCGTTCGAGGCGGCCCATGCGGCGCGCGACGGCGCCTACGCCGGGGGCGTGGATGCCACGCCGACGGGCGAGCATTATGATCTGGTGATCGTCGGCGGCGGCATTTCCGGCCTGGCCGCTGCCCATTTCTACCGCGCCGCGCTGGGCGAGGACCGCAAGATCCTGATCCTCGACAATCATGATGATTTTGGCGGCCATGCCAAGCGTAACGAATTCCACGCCGATGGCCGCACCATACTTTCCTACGGCGGCACGATGAGTATCGAGACGCCCTTTCCCTACAGCTACGTCTCGAAGGCTTTGCTGGCCGAACTCGGCATCCAGCCCAGCACCTATCCGAAATATGATCGGTCCAAGACGACCTACGCCGGTCTGTCGCGCGGCATTTACTTCGATAAGGCGCATTTCGGCGTCGATCGCACGGTGCCTGGCTATCGCAGCCGCCCGGCCGCCCAGTTTTTTGCCGATGCGCCGTTGTCCGCCGCGGCCCGTGCTGACCTGATCCGCGTGCATGACGCCAAGGTCGACTATTTGCCCGACCTCGATCCGGTCGCGAAGGCCGAAGCGCTCAAGACAATGAGTTATCAGGATTTCCTGCTGAACAAGGTGAAGCTCACACCCGCCGCGCTGCCCTTCTTTGCCGGGCAAGGCTACCGCAACAATATGCGTGTCGATACCTGCCCCGCGTTCAACGCCTTCCGCAGCGGCGCGCCCGGTTTTCAGGGCATGGAGATTGCGCACCAGATTGAGGCGGAGGCGGAGCATTTCCACTGGCCCGATGGCAACGCGTCGGTCGCGCGCCTGCTGGTGGCAAAGCTGGTGCCGGGCGTCTTCCCAGGGGCACAGACACAGGAATCCATTGTCCTTGCCCCGGCCGACTATGGCAAGCTGGATGACACGGCCAACCCAACGCGCATTCGCCTGAGCAGCATCGTTATCCGTGCAGAGCATATCGGCAAAACCGAGCCGACAACGGAAAAGGCCGTGCGCGTTGTCTACAGCCGTGACGGCAAAAACCTTGAAGTGACAGGAGCGAACGTCATTCTCGCCTGTTTCAACAACATCATCCCATTCATCGCGCCGGAAATCCCGCCGGAGCAGAAGACTGCGCTCGCCTATCCGTCCAAGGTGCCACTGCTCTACACCAATGTGCTGATCCGCAACTGGCAGGCATGGAAGAAGCTGGGCGTCTATATGCTGAGCTGCCCCAACGGCTACCACCAGTGGGCGACACTCGACACCGCCATGTCCATCGGCGGATATGAAAGCGCCGCGTCGCCGGATCAGGCCGTGGTCATCCATATGGTGCGCAACCCCAATCAACCGGGATTGCCGCGCAAGGAACAGAACCGGCTGGGCCGATGGGACATTCTCAACACGCCTTTCGAAACGATAGAAAAGGAAATTCGAGGCCAGCTCGATGCCATGCTTGGCGCGGGCGGCTTTCAGTCGAAACGCGACATATTGGCGATCACCGTCAACCGCTGGCCGCACGGCTACGCCTATACCTATGACACGTTGGGCGATCCCGCCGTGCCGGATGCAGAACGGCCGCATGTGATCGGCCGCAAGCCCTTCGGACGGATCGCCATCGCCAACGCGGATTCAGGCGGTGCGGCCTTCACCAACGTCGCCATCGATCAGGCGCATCGCGCGGTGGAGGAATGCCTCGTCAGCCGAGGCCTGACCTGATCCAAAGGAAATCCCCGGCGAGAGGGCTGGCTCTCGCCGGGGACGCCCGCCACTGCGGCCTTCCAAGGGGATGTAGAGGTTGGCGGCTGCGGCGGAAATGGATCAGAAACCAAGACTCGCTGCGACGACGGGATTGACGATCTTTCCGCCCAGTATGTTGAGCCCCGCCTTCAGGCCGGCATCGTCATCACAGGCAGCGATCCCCCTGTCCGCCAGCGCAAGCCCATAGGGCAAGGTCGCATTATTGAGCGCATGGCTCGACGTCAGCGGCACGGCGCCCGGCATGTTCGCAACGCAGTAATGGATGATTCCATCGACCTCGAACGTCGGGTCGGCATGCGTCGTGGGATGAGACGTCTCGAAACAGCCACCCTGATCGATGGCAACATCGACCAGAACCGCCCGCGCCTTCATGCCCGCCAGCATGGACCGCGTCACCAGCCTGGGGGCGAATGCCCCTGCGACCAAGACAGCGCCGATCACAGCATCGGCCGCGCCTATCTCTTCCTCGATCGCTTCGGCGGTCGAGAATCGCAGGCGTACGCTGCCGCCGAACAACTCATCCAGCATCCGCAAACGCGGCAATGACCGATCCACAATCGTGACCTCCGCACCCAGGCCGCGGGCCATGCGCGCAGCATGGGTTCCCACCACGCCACCGCCCAGAACGAGAATGCGCGCGGCGGGGACACCGGGCACGCCGCCGAGCAACAGGCCACGCCCACCGGACGTAGCGCGCAGGGCCAGTGCCGCCGCCTCGATCGAAAGCCGCCCCGCCACTTCGCTCATCGGCGCCAGTAGCGGAAGGCCGCCCGATATGTCCGTCACCGTCTCATACGCCACCGCCGCACAGCCCGACGCCATCAGGCCCCGCGCCTGCTCGGGATCCGGCGCCAGATGCAGATAGGTGAAGAGAATCTGCCCCTCGCGCAGTTGCGCCCATTCGTTGGGTTGCGGCTCCTTCACCTTCACGATCATTTCTGCGCGCGCAAAAATCTCTTCGGCTGTGTCGGCCACCGTCGCGCCCGCAGACCGATAGGCATTGTCGCCCGCGCCGATCCCGTCGCCGGCGCCGGTCTCGATCAGCACCGAATGGCCCCGGCCGATATATTCGCGCACCGCTGCCGGTGTCAGGCCGACCCGACGCTCGTTATTCTTGATTTCCCTGGGCACGCCGACAAGCATGGAAGTTCTCCGACAGAAACGGGGCCTGCGGCCCGATCCCGCCTACCTGACGCCGCGCCCATGAAACGGAAGCCGCCTCCGCAGCCTCACACGGTGCACTCCAGGCACCACTAAATGACGGTGCGAATGCAACACCGCCCGGTGCGGATAATCGCGCGCGCGCGACTTGTGAGCCACTCCGCCCCCTTGCACAAAGGCCCACAGGACAGGGAGAATTCGTGATGAAAAGGCTGATCTTCGCGCTGGGGCTGTCGGCGGCGTTGGGGGCACAGGCGGCGGAGCCTCCCATCAACCAGGCGGTTACGGGCGTGCGCGCGAGCGGCTGGCCCGGCCAGACCCGCTCGGAGGTGTTGGCCCGACATGGCATGGTGGCCACCAGCCAGCCTCTGGCGGCGCAGGCCGGGCTCGACATCCTCAAACGGGGCGGCAATGCCATCGACGCCGCGATCGCCACCGCCGCCGTGCTCAACGTGGTTGAGCCGGGCAGCGCAGGCATCGGCGGAGATGCGTTCGCAATCGTGTGGCTCGCCAAGGAGCGCAAACTGATCGCGCTCAATGCCAGCGGCAAGGCACCCGCCGCGGCCACGCTGGCCGCCTATCGCGCGAAGGGCTACACGAAAGTCCCTCTTCACGGCATCCATTCCGCTACGGTGCCGGGCGCAGTCGATGGGTGGGACGCCCTGCTGCGCCGGGCAGGCACAATGGATTTCAAGACCCTGCTGGAACCCGCCATCCGTATCGCCGAGGAAGGCTTTCCGGTGACCGAGCGCATCCGGCAGGACTGGGAATATGGCGCGAAGGTGCTTGCCGCCGATCCACTGTCGGTCGCCACCTATCTGGTCGATGGAAAGCCGCCGCCGACCTATTCCATCTTTCGCAACCCCGATCTGGCCAAGGCCTTTCGTCTGCTCGCGTCCGACGGGCGCGATGCCTTTTACAAGGGGCCAATTCGCGACGCGATCGTCAAGCGGTCACGGGAGTTGGGCGGCTTTCTGGAACCGTCGGATTTCGACAAGAGCCAGGTCAGCTGGGATGAACCGATATCCACCCGCTATCGCGGCTACGACGTGCTGGAAATGCCGCCCAGCACGCAAGGTTTCGCCACGCTGGAAATGCTGAACATCGCAGAGGTGTGCGCACCCAAGCTTGGACTGGATATCGCTCGCGCCGGCCCCCGATCACCGGACTACTGGCATTTCATGGTGGAGGCCAAGAAACTCGCCTATGCTGATCTGGAACGCTTCAATGGCGATCCGGCCTTTGTCAAAGTGCCCGTCGAACGGCTGATTTCCAAGGAATATGCCGCGACCCTGTGTCCACGTATCGACATGAAGCGGGCGACGCCGGCGGGGCGGACAACGGAAGCGATCGGCGGAACCGTCTATATCGCCACGGCAGATGCCGACGGAAACATGGTTTCGTTCATCTACTCCGTCTACGATACCTTCGGATCTGGCATCACCGTGCCGGGCTTCGGGTTCGTTCTGGCCGATCGCGGTGCGCTTTTTTCGATGGACGCACAAAGTCCCAACGTCATTGCGCCGGGCAAGCGCCCCTTCCACACGCTGCTTCCCGGCTTTCTGATGAAGGATGGGAAGCCTGTGGCGGCTTTCGGCCTGATGGGCGGCAGCCAGCAAGCACAGGGGCATGCGCAGGTGATCGTCGACATGCTCGATTTCGGCGCAAACATGCAGGCGGCCAGTGATGCAGCCCGTTTTTCCCACATGCAGGGGCGCGACCTTCTGACGCTGGAATCCAGCCTGTCGGCAGAGATCGGCCCGGCGCTCGCCGCGCGAGGACACAAGGTCGAATATGTGACAGGCGAGGAAATGGGAGGGTATCAGGCCATCCGGTTTGCACCCGAAAAGGATGGTGATTTTCCCGGACGCAACGCGCCCGGCGGTCCTGTGAATGGCGCCTTCGTCGGCGCGTCCGATCACCGCAAGGACGGTCTGGCCATTGGGTGGTGAACATAACCGGCTTCACGGCCGGTGTTGGCCAGTCGCCAGCCCCGCCCTTTTGTCACCAGGCCGGCACATATTCGCACTTGATACGCTAGCGCCGAATGCGCAGTCACGCATCAGCCTTTAAAAAATGGTCCCCTGCAGGATAACCAATGGCCCTTCGTCGCACCTTACTTCCTTTTATGACCGTCGCAGCAGCTTTGGCACCCTGTGTGCCTGCTGCGGCGCAGGACGGCGCGGCGCTGTTCAAACAGCGCTGCACCATGTGTCACACGGTCACGCCCGGCGCAAAACCCGGGATGGGACCAAACCTGGCTGGCGTCGTGGGCCGGCCAGCGGCGGCCACCGAATTTCTCTACTCCCCTGCCCTGAAGAACGCGAAGCTGAAATGGGACAAGGCGACGCTCGACAAGTTCCTGGCCGGCCCCAGCAAACTGGTGCCGGGCACGCGCATGGTCATATCGGTAGCTGACGCACAACAGCGGGCAGCCCTGATCGCCTATCTGTCTACCCTAAAGAAATAGCGGTGCGGTCGCCCGGCGACCGCCCAGGGCAGCTTGCAAAGCGCCGACTTCCGCCTAAGCCTATGGCTATGAACGCACTTTGCGACCTTAGCGCAACGGAACTGGTCCAACAGTTCAGCAGCGGCGGCGCATCCCCGGTGGATGTCATCGAAAGCGTGTTTCGTCGCATGGACGCCGCCGAGCCGCATCTGTGCGCAGCATGGCTGCCCGACTACGACGCGGCCCTGGCGGCCGCCCGCGCCTCCGAAGCGCGTTGGCGCCAAAAGGCGCCGATCGGCGCACTGGACGGTGTGCCCGTGACGATCAAGGAAATGATCGCGACGAAGGGCGCACCCAAGCCGCTCGGCACAGCAGCTGGCGATATGACGCCGCAAGCCGAGGACGCGCCACCAGCGGCGCGCCTGAGGGAAGCTGGCGCCATTCTGTTCGCCAAGACCACCAATCCCGATTTCGGAATGCTCTCATCGGGTCTTTCGAGTTTTCATAAGCTTGCACGCAATCCCTGGGATGTGTCGCGAACGCCCGGCGGGTCAAGCGCAGGCGCTGCCGCCGCCGCCGCGGCGGGATATGGTCCGCTCCATCTGGGCACCGATATCGGCGGCTCCATCCGACTGCCCGCGGGCTGGTGCGGCATATACGGGCTGAAGCCCAGCCTGGGCCGTGTTCCCATCAACCCGCCCTATATCGGTCGCGTGGCCGGCCCCATGACCCGAACGGTTGCGGACACCGCCCTGATGATGGGCGTGCTCAGCCTTCCGGACACGCGCGACTATATGAGCCTTCCTTTCGAAAGCATCGACTGGAGCAATCTGAACATCGATTTGAAGGGTGTGAAGATAGGGCTGCAGATGGATGCCGGATGCGGCATTCCCCTTGATCCCGAAGTCGCCAATGCGGTCGAACAGGCGGCAATACTGTTCCAGGATGCCGGCGCGACGATCAAGCGCGTCGCCCCTTTCTTCACCGCCGACATGCTCAACGGCCTGGACCGCTTCTGGCGCGCGCGCTTCCTGGATGAAATGCAGGCACTGCCGGCGGAACGGCATCACCTGATCCTGCCCTATATCCGCGAGTGGGTTGAGCCTGCCCGCTCCTATTCCGGACAGGAGGTATATACCGGCTTCAACCAGATCATGCTGATGCGGGCGCTCGGGCAGAAATGGTTCGCGCCGTTCCAGTTTGTCATAAGCCCGACGTCGCCGGTCCCGGCTTTTCCGGCGGAACTGGCGAGCCCGCTCCATGATCCTGCCCGTCCATTCGAGCATATCGGTTTCACGGTCGCGTGGAACATGACGGAACAACCGGCCGCTTCCATCAACTGCGGCTTCACAAGCGAAGGCTTGCCGATCGGACTGCAGATTGTAGGTCGCCGCTTCGACGACATCGGCGTACTGAAGCTATCGCAGGCATTTGAAACCATGCGGGGCGAACAGCGCCCATGGCCTTCCAACTGGTGATCCCGACGGCGACTACTTGCGCCATGCCCCGCTAAATATGCCCACAGTCAGGTGCAGGGCATCCGCCCAAGGTCAGCTTGGCGGTGAGCGGCACTATAATGTTTGATTGAAAAATTGGCGGGCTATGCGGGACCCTGATGAGAACTATGTCTACTCCATAGCCCTCTATACCCCTCCAAAATAGGGATGTCTGTTTCGCGCTTTGCAGGCGGACGTTCAAATGCCGATGGCCACTTGCCAAAAGCAGACATCGCGTGGGCCCATCCCAATAGTCGTGAGGTATGATCCTCTTGACAAAGTAAGGAAATTTCCTTACTTGTGCTGAGGATCAAACTGGGAGCCTCGCTATGGGCGCGCTGCTGAAAGAAGAAAGCACCATCACCGCCAAGGGCCAGACGACCGTTCCCAAGAGCGTCCGGCAGGCTTTGGGCGTGGACTACGGCGGACGCATCGCCTTCTTCGTGGACGATCAGCGCCGGGTCTATGTCGAGAAGGCGATGGAAGAGGTCAGCGATCCGGTCGTGGAGCGCTTCCTCGAATTTCTGGCGCAGGACATGAGCAGGAACCCCGGCACATCCGTCGCCGCGCTGCCCGCCAGCCTGCGCGATCGTGCGGCGGCGCTTGTCGGGGAAATGGACGTTGACCTCGATGCTGAGATTGACGGGGATGTCGCGCTCTAGCCATGATGACGATCAATGGCTGGACCATTCTCGCGCATCCCCTTTTTCTCGATCAGTTGGAAAAGCTGACCGACGCGGTTGAGCGGTTGAAGGCCAGGAAGCCCGACGAATACCAGAAGAACGCCAGCGCGAAACTGTTGGCGGCTTTGAACAAACTGGTGTTCCAGACAATTCCTGCCGACCCGACCGCAACCGTCTATCGGCAAGGCTCGACGCTCGGCGAGGCGCACAAGCACTGGTTCCGGGCGAAGTTCGGTAATGGCCGCTTTCGCCTGTTCTTCCGCTATGACTCGACCGCGAAAGTCATCATCTTCGCCTGGGTGAATGATGAAACGACTTTGCGGACCTATGGCGCGAAGACCGATGCCTATAAGGTTTTCAAAGGGATGCTGGAGGACGGCAATCCGCCTGACGATTGGGCTGCGCTTTGTAAGGCGGCGTCCGAGCAGGCCGCAGTTGACCGGCTGGAAAAAGCCTCTCCCTCGAATCCGTGACGAATGTGTTGAACGTCACAGGATAGGGCACTGCCCTCCGGGCTGGGCTTTCGGCTGCGTCGGAAGCGCGCCAAGGCGCGATTCTGCCATTCGGATTCGCGGCAGCAGCAGGATCATATCCTACATGGCAAGCCGGTCTCGTCCTCATAGAGAAAATCCTGGCTGCGGGCGGCAGAGACACCCGCCGTCACCTTCGCTGCACCGGACTTTCGAAGCGCTTCGAGAAAAGCCCGACGATCTTTGGCGGATGGAACAGTGTGAATCGGCACGAGCCGCACGGCGGCATGACCATGGCAGGTCAGCACCACGTCCTCGCCAGCTTCGGCACGGCGCACCAGTTCTGCCAGTTGGGCTCTTGCTTTCGTAATAGATACCCTCATGGAGCTTCCTTTCGGATGACCCAATAGACCATCTTCATGCGGCACGCAGCGTCCGTATCAATCGCGAATGTGTCGCAACTTCGCTTCGGCAAGGACACCTGCATCCATCCGCGCGATCGACTTCGGCTTTCCCCTGTAGGGCAGCGCACCGAAGACATCTTCCGGCCGGGTTGCCGCAAAGGTCGGCGCGGATTTCTGCACGGCGGCGTCGGCCGTCTCTCCGACCGTCGATATCATGCCGGGCCTCTGCTCTGTGTTGGTCATCAGCCCTCCTTCGCGATGCGAGCCAGGCATGGATAACCCAACGCGGGCGATGCTCAAAGGCTGCTGCGGGAGAGCATGGGTTTAAGCCCGCGTTTACGCCGGGAGAACGTGGGCTCGGTACATGCTCGCCTTTGAGCAGGGACCGGCGGCTTGCGAAAACCCGTCAATAACACGGCAAATCAGTATATTAGTCGCATCCCGGTGTTTCCATTGCTGGCCGTTCCAGCGATACGCTGCGGATGTCAAAACCTCCGCATAAATCCCGACCCGCCTCATTCACAAACTCCACCCCTGCAGTCTCCAGCTCCAAGCGCCGTCCGAAGCACGACGTGTCCACCTGGATCGTCACGGACGACTGGCCCGATGAGGTGCCGATCACCGAAGCGGAGATCGAGGTGTTCGAGCGCTACTTCGGCGATGTCTTTGATGAGATGTTCGGTCCCATCGATCCAATCGCCCGGCCAAAGCCATGACCGACGTAGGCAGCAGCGCAGCGTTGCGGGTTGCGCTTTACCTGCGCGTCTCCACGACGCGGCAGGCACAGCATGACGTCTCTATCCCCGACCAGCGTCAGCAAGGCGAAGCCTGGTGTGCCGCGCACGGGTATGAGCTTGTCGACACCTTCGTCGATGCCGGCGTTTCCGCCACCAGCGACCGTCGGCCAGAGTTCCAGCGTCTGATCGAGGCGGCAAGCGGACGGCCTGCACCGTTCGACACCATCCTCGTCCATTCCTTCAGCCGCTTCTTCCGCGATCATTTCGAGCTGGAGTTCCATATCCGCAAGCTGGCTCGTAACGGGGTGAAGCTGATCTCGATCACCCAGGCAGTGGGCGACGATCCGATTCATGTCATGATGCGCCGGGTGATGACCCTGTTCGACGAATATCAGTCGCGGGAGAACGGCAAGCATACGCTACGGGCCATGAAGGAGAACGCCCGTCAAGGCTTCTGGAACGGAGCGCTGCCGCCGATCGGATACCGCATCGTCGAAGCCGAAAAGCGCGGCGCCAAGGTCAAGAAGACATTGGCCATCGACCCCATGCATGCCGACACGGTGCGCTTGATCTACCGGCTGGCGCTGTCGGGTGATGGAACCACCGGGCCAATGGGCGTCAAGGCGATCGTCGGCTATCTCAACGACCGGCGGATATTCACCCGCGACGGAGGACGCTGGGGCGTCGGCCCGATCCACGTGATACTGACCCGAACGACCTATGTGGGCCAGCACCGGTTCAACAGGCGCGGCAAGGACAACGTCCGCAAAGCCGATGATGAGGTCATCACCGTCGCCGTGCCGCCGCTGATCGATCAGGCAACGTTCGACGCCGTTCAGACGCTGTTGCGCGACCGCAACCCGAAGACACTCGTGCCGCATCTCATCAGCAGCCCGAATATGCTGACGGGCCTGCTGCACTGCGCGCAATGCGGAGGTCTCATGACCATGCGGACCGGCAAGGCCGGGCGCTATCGCTATTATGCCTGCCAGAAGACGGCGCGCACGGACGCCGTCCGATGCACCGGCATCGCGATCCCGATCGATGCGCTCGATACGCTGATCGCGAGGCACATGACAGCACGGCTGCTGAATCGGAAGCGCGTCGAGGGCATTCTGACTATGATCTTCGAACGCAGGCGGGCGCTGATGGCCCGGGACGGAGCTGATCGACTCGACGAACTGAACCGATGTGCCGAGGAGGCGGTGCTCCGCCTGAAGCGGTTGCGCAAAGGGATAGAAATGGGCGCTCTCGACCTCGAAGACCCATCGTTGCAGGAGCGCTTGGCCTGTCTTCGGGCACTACAAGCTCGAACGGCGGAGGAAACCGCGAGCCTTCAGGCCGAACTCGACCGCGCAGGCACCGTGACGGTGTCAGCATCGATGCTGAGCGCAGTCATCGAGACGGCAGGCCAGCGTCTGCTGGAGCGAGGGGATGGCTTTCGCCGCGGATATGCTTCCGCCCTCTCCGCAAAGATCGTTGCCGAGGCGGACAAGGTGCGGATTATGTGCACGCAGTCATGAAGGTCTCGCGCTTCATAGCAGCAACGGAGATTCTACACGGGAATCCAGTCTCCGGCGACAGTGGCCATCTGAAAACATAGAGGCCACTTTGGCCGATCAGAATGTCCGCAATGTTGGACGATCCGGTTAGGCCGCTTCTGGCCGAGATAAGCGGATAGCCGACGTTGGCATGCGCCGGCGTCGCGGCAGATGCCGACCAGAATGCGTCGTTCGCCGGTCGCGCGTTCAACGACAGCTTCTGGCAAAACCTGCCGCTCGATGGGCATCGCGAGCAGGTATCGGCGGGCTCGGGTTTCCAGAACCTCATCCGCATTACGACGATGGCGATCGGTGCGTTGTTGACCTCGACCTACTGGGACCACATGGCGAGATTCAGCCCGGCCGAACTGGTGGTGCCAACCGATCCGCCGGCGGGCGCGATGCCGCACGCCGGTCTGCCGACTGGGGCCCGAACTTTCGCCTTCTCGAAGTTGATCGAGCATGAATGCCGACGATGCCCCTGTTCGCGAGGCTCACAGCCAACTTGCGACTCGCTACTGCGAGCGAACCTTGGCGTTCTCGAAAACTCTAGCGGGGTCGCGGTGTTTTCTGCATGCTGAGGGGCATTACTCGGATCATTGTCGACAGTAACGATTAGTGGAAGCATTTCGTGAAAGCGGCCCTCAATGGCGCGTTGTCGGCGGCCGAACTCGTGAGAAGGTTCCGCACGAACGTTTTGCCGTCGGCGTGTCCCATGCAAGCCATCAGCGCGCATAAGGTCAATTCGACTATGTTCGAGGCGTTGATCGGGATCGTGGGAAAGTGCTCCGACACGACAGCGGCATTGGGGACGTTTTCCTTGTCGCCGAAGTTACGACAGGGTTGGCAATGAAAATAGTTGTGCTTGTCCCCCTGTTCGGGCGCCTCGAAGCGGTAAGCTATGAAGGCCTTCGCTCCATCGACTTTGGCCCATTGTCCGATAAAGAGTCGGAACGCGTATGGGTCCGTTTCGAAATTCCACCGCAGCCACAACCCCAGAATCTCCTCCTTTTCGCTTCCTGACGGAGGCATGACGAGGATTTTCTTGGACGGGAGACTTCCAGTGGGCTTTTTGGGAAGGGAGTGATGTTCGTGGGTTTCGAAGATCGAAAAATTCCCGGAGATGCGACTCTGGAACATATCGGTTTCAGCCACCTTGGCGCGACGATACCATTCCCGCCCCGCTGACATCAGGTTCTCGATGATCAGCCGAACCGCTTCGCGCTCCTCGTACATGGATCAGCCGAAGCTCACTCGGCGCATCGGCCCATATTTTATGGTGGGAAGGCGCTCAATGGCCCGGCGGTCGCCGAAATTGTGAAAGTCGGCACGAAATCTGGTGAGCGCATCCTTCTTCACGAATCTCGAAGTGTCTTCGGCGAGAAAGTAACGGACCGCGTCAGCTGCCAGATATTCGTCTTGGAGTTTGTCGATTTCGTCGTCTCCTGAGAGACGATACCAGTCGATTACCGTGCGCCCCAGGGCGGCGGAAGCATCCTTGTTGCAATACTTTTCCAAGATGTCCCAACGCAGCAGGTTTTTAGGATCGGCCGCCGCAGCGACCCAACTCGCCGGGTCTGCGACATCCATCTTGTCGGTCGCCATCATGAAGGGAAGCCGATCGACAAGATGAGCGCAATCGACCAGTACGTCCATCGGCCTCAAGACGGCACGATCGAGCCACTTCGCGATACGAAACGCCGCGAAGGCGAAAAGGAGGTTGGGGGCTTGCCCCTCCAGCGTCTCCAACGGAGCATGGTCGCCGAGCGCGCGCCGAAGGAAGTCGCGAACCGTCACCTTCGCGAGCTGATCCGCGGTTTCGGCCTCCACGGCGACGAAGCCGAAAGCCGTGTCGGACAGTTCCGCAAGTGCCGCTTCGGGAAGGCCGATTGCGGCCATGATTTCGGCGTCGAATCCCGCCTGCGCGAGCGCAGCGCTTAATTTGCGGGCAGCAGTCAACAGCGTTGGGAGCGGCGTCCACGTCGTGGGGTCGAATTGCCCCGAGGCGGGCTCGACGTCTTGCCACAGCGACGCGCTCCCGATCAGCGCGGCATCGACGTTGACGTCGGCGTAGCTGTCGAGATGGCCGCGCATCCCGAGGTCGAACTGCGGCCCCTTGAACTGGTTCATGACCACGACGACGCCGCAGGTCGAGAACGTCCGCGCCAACCGCGCCACGCCTTCTCCGGTGGTACGTCCACCTTCGTCGTCGAGATGCAAGAGGTCGTAGTCGACAGCGAGGACGTCGATCTCGTCGAATCCGCAAGGGAGAGCCATTGGATTCTCGCCCTTCTCCGCAGCGAGCTTCCGCCGCAGAAGGTTCGACACCTCCTCCTTCGCGTCTTCCATGCGGCTTACGTCGAAGCCCTCGGTGACGCCCTGGATCGCCGAAACCCATTCGTCGGCGATCGATTTTACGTCGTCACAGACCCGCACGCGCATCTTACCGCTCCACTCGCCAACTTAGTTCGAAGGACGTGCTCCAGTCGTCGCCGGGATCGACGAAGGCGACGTCGCAGTTGCGGTTCTCGGCGATCATCTCGACGATCGTGAGGCCGAGGCCGGTTCCACCCATGCCCAGCTCCCGTCGTTCGGGAGACAGGTTCGACCGCCGCTTGAACGGCTTGAACAACTCGTCCGCGTCGTCGCCGATGCCCACTCCGTTGTCGGAAACGTAGAGATAGCCGTACTTGTTGTGGAGCAACGAGGATATTTCGATGCGGGGCGTCGCCGCGTCCAAGGTGGCGTTGGCCGCATTGAGCAAGACGTTCTGGAGGATCGAACTCCATTCGGAGTAAGCGGCCGGCGGGAAGTGCAGTCCGCTCTCCATGTCGAACGAGATGTCGACCCTGCCGAGAAGCGGACGGATGTTGTCGACCACGGTTCGGGCGACGGCTTCGCATTCGAGGGGTTCGACCCGCTCGCGGTCCTCCGTATCCATCATCGGAAGGAAGATGTTGCGGGTCGCTTCGAGCCGGTCGATCCAACTGGATAGTTCGGATGCGGTTTCCTGAAGATCGGGTAGGCCGTTCGCCTGCGCGATCTCGACGAGCCGCCGAAGCTTCGATCTGACGGCGACCATTTCCTTCCGGGTCTCGTGCTCGATCGCCAGGGCGGCCATGCCCGCGGACGCCAGCGGCCCAAGAATGACGCGAGACGCTTCGTCGCTCTCTCGAACCTTCTCGAGACTGGCGCTGACGTCGTCCAGCTCGGCCTCGATGGCCACGATCGTCTCGTCGTGGGGATAACTCGCAAGTGCGTCGTCGACCAGCTTTCGCAGGCGGCGGAGTTTGGATTCCGGTCGTTCCGATGGCCTGACGACGTCGATCGTTTCGGCGACGCGGCGACGCTTTAGGGTCGCATAATAGTCGATCGATTGTCGGACGGCTTCCTTGAGCGCCGTGAACGCTTTGTTCGCGACGAGACGATCGCGAGAGACCTGAATCTTGAGAAACTCGCCGGAGCTTTTGCGACTACCCTCGGCGAGTTGGTTCTCGCGCGACGTGTTCACGTTGACGACGCCGAAGATGCGGCCCTGCGTCGGAAGATCGTTGAGCGCCCGAGCGACGTGAAGATGGTCCGGCAACAACTTGGACCGATTTCGCCGGTGCGAGTGGTCGTATTCGAGATCGAGCCAGTCGTTCTCGGCGCCGTAATACGGCAGGCGGAAACCCTTGTCGAAGACCGTGACGCCTCCGTACTTCTCGAAATATTCGCGCATGTCGATCACGGACACGCCACCCGCCTGGCGCCCGGCGAGATTGTAGATCCTGATCTCCCAATCTGCCTCGCGCAGGAAGTCGGGGCAGTCGAACTGCTCCGAATACACGTCGTCGTCGAAAGCGACGGCGACGCGAGAGACGTTGCGACGACCGTCGCGAACGATCTTGCCCTTGATGATCGCCTGATAGTTTTCGAGCGCCTGCCCTAGCTGCGTCTCGAACGCCTCGTCGATGCCCGGCAGGTCCGTCTTGAAGATGATGCGGAAATCGTTGGGATCACCGCGGCGGCGGCGGTTGTTTCCAAAAAGATAGACCGGGGAGTTGAGCATCCAGATCTGACGCCCAAGTTCCTTGATTTCGTCGCTGTCCCATACTTGCTTGAGCGAGTGCAGGGTGGCCACCGTCCCGGACGGAGATGAAAGCGGATAGAGCGCGGAATCGGTCGGCTCCATTCGATACAGCGCCTCGGCTTCGGTCAGGCTGCCCTTTTCGATCGCGGTCTCCCAATCGACGAAAGCGTGCAATCTCTCCCGCGATCCCTTTGCCGTCGATAGGAGCTGCATCTTCTCAGCGAGGAACTGAGCCGCCAGGCGACCGACACCTTTCGACCCAGTGACGCGGCGCCCCAGAGATCTACTCGTATCGGAGAATTGCTTGTGCCGCGTGCCGACCGTCATCCAATAGTCGAGAAATTCCTTTTCGGTCATGCCGTGACCGTTGTCGGCGACCTCTATTTGCGATCGCGTGAGGGTTATGAGGCAGCGCGTGGCATCGGCGTCATAGGCGTTCTTGATGAGTTCGGCCAAAGCGATGTAGGGCTTGCCGACGAGACGCTCCCCAAGCTCGCGCAGAAGTGCCGAGTCTGCCCTGAAATTGGCCGGCTTGTTACTGCCGGCGGCGAGCTGGGTGTCGAAGTCGTCGATGTCCTGAACGCTCTCTTGAGCGACCTTCGTATTCATGCTGCCATCCGTTCGGCATCTGGACGATCCAGGGGATCGTCGAGAAAGCGCCGTAGCCGGCTCTTCAGCGTTTCCGGTTCGCGAATCTCGCACTCCCACACGACAAGGCTCTGCCAACCCATGCCGGCTAGACGAGTCTCCGCCTGTCGGTCGCGCTCGATGTTGCGCTCAAATTTTTCGGACCAGAACTCGGCCCGGGTTTTGGGAGATGTAGCTTTCGAGCAGCCGGGGTGACGGTGCCAAAAGCAACCGTGCACGAAGATCGCCCTTCGCTTCTTGCCGAAAGCGATGTCAGGGCTGCCGGGTAGATCCTTCCGGTGAAGCCGGTAACGGTAGTTCATCGAATGCAGAAGGCGCCGGACGACCATTTCCGGCTTGGTGTCGCGGCCACGAACCGCAGACATGATGCGGCGGCGCAGCGGCTCGACGTCCTCGAACGGCGCCGTCACCCGCCGTACTCGTCGAGATGCGCGCGGATGCGTCGCGCTATGGCTCTGCCGAGGCCGACCGGCACGGCGTTTCCGATCAATCTGCCCAAGGTCTTTATCTCGACCTTCTGACCCTCGGGTACGAAGGCGTAATTGGGCGGGAAGGTCTGAATCAGCGCACCCTCGCGCAACGAAATGGCCCGATCCTGTTCGGGGTGGCCGAAGCGACCGTTTCCGAAGCCAAAGAATTGCGTGGTGATCGTCGGCGCCGGCTCGTCCCATTTCATTCGTCCATAGACGGACGAGTATCCATGACCGGTCTCACGGCGATGGCACGGCGTCACCAGATCACCATCCCAATCCCGCCAGCTTCCGCCAGGTCGCGAAGCCAGCATTCGCTTCGTGTTGCTCTCCGACAACCCGCTACAGCGATGCAGTGGATCGTCCGCGTCGACACCCCCCGCCGCGATGGCCGGAAGACCGCCGATGACGTCGCGGACGGTACGATAACGCTCGGGGTCGTGGGTTGCCTCCGGAACCCCCGGTGGACCGAACCTCGATGCCAGGAGGACTAGGCGAGAGCGAGACTGCGGAATGCCGTAGTCGGGGCAATAGGCGATCTTCCAATCGACGAAATAGTCGTTGTTCCGGAGCGCCCGCACGAACGTGTTAAACACTGACGAGTCCATGAATTTTTGGAGCCTCGGCACATTTTCCATCGACACGACGTCGGGCTTCACCTCGCAGATCAGTCGGGAGAAGTGCTCAAGTAATTGCCAGCGTCCATCTTCGCGGCCTTGGGAGTATTTCGAAAAAGGCTGGCAGGGCGCGCAACCGACCAGAACGCGCGGTAGCCCCGGCGCAAATCTCGACGCGAGATCGGCAGCGTCGATCTCTGCCACGTCTTCGAGCAGGAAAGGTGCTTCGTTGTTCTTCTCGAAGGGATACCGACATTTGGCATCGAAATCTATGCCGGCCACGACATCGAAACCCTCGAGTTTGAAGCCATGCGACAAGCCGCCGGCTCCGCAAAACAGGTCGATGACCGAACCGTGAGCTTTCTTCAACCTGCGCGTCGGCGCCCGCCTCGCCGGGGCGTGCTCGGTTTCCATCACACCCGACATCAGCGAACCTTTCGCTTGTCGCGGATTTCGTCCTCGGGAACGTCGTAGCCCGCAGCCACCAGCGCGTTCAAGATCAACGTGCGGATCGTCACACCGTGCTCGGCAGCGTCCATCGCCAGCTTGCGTTTGAGCGCCGGAGGCACCCTCAATTGAAGCGTGTCGCTGTCTTTCGCCGCCATACCCCACCCCAGAGTCTGAAGTATGATCTTCATTATGTCATGATAAAAAGCAAGCTAAATCGCCTTTCCTCGCGGTTGGTCCGACCCGAAGTTCGCGCGCGTCGAAGGCCCGTTGGCTAGATTATGGCGAGACGCTCACTCAGGGGACGGTCCTCGCCGGTCGCACTCCGACGGCCGGTCGGGAACTCTGGACGTCCGCTTCTAGCGCGATCTGCCGTTCGAAGTGCAAGTGCTAAGGGCAGTAAAGTCCCAATGACGGTCGATCGCTAGGTCGCGACAGCCTGATGAACAAAGGCAGGTTTTAGGTAGCCGATTCTAGCGGCCGAATGTCGGCTATGTTGGCGGGGAGTGACCCGTCTGGGAAAACAGGATCAGCATGCCAGAGACCACGTCCATCCTTCTGCAGCCATCGCCGCGCTGATCCAGGGGGCAACATCACCGATAGGCCCGCTGCAATACCACAGGAGGGAGTCGCCTTCTTCTCGCACCCAGGCAACCAGTTCCGCAGCCTGGCGTGAAGTATAGGAAACGACCGGCCCATCTGCAGTATGCCAATGAATTCCGGCAAGCGCTGACCAAAGCTCAACGCCGCATGCGCCATCCGCTCTCACCTCTTCGCCGACGGCTCGATCGATGGTCGCCTCGAATTCCTTGATCGGTCGCAGCAGGCGCTGGCTGGGCACACCCGCAAAATCGGCTTTGTCTAAAAAGGGGAAAATGAACCTCCTGCGGCTCAGCTCTATTTGATCGGGCACTTAATTTTGTGCGGGAAACGGCGGCTAACGGCGGTGTTTGGCGTTCTTAAATAGGGCCGAAACAGGAAGTATGGCGGAGACGGAGGGATTCGAACCCTCGGTACCGGATTTACCAGTACGACGGTTTAGCAAACCGTTGGTTTCAGCCACTCACCCACGTCTCCGAGGCGCCCTTCCCTAGTGACTGGCCGGCGGGGCGTCAACGCGGAAAACCACATGCAAAGGCGACAATGCCATATTCGTCCTGCACGACCGTCCGTGCCCGCGCTGCGCCGGATTCGGGTGGCCGCGAAATCGACTCAGGTCGCCGTTCGTTCATTGCCGTTTCATGTGCCGCCAGCATAATCCGGTGCTTTATCGGGGATTTCGGGGAGGCCACAGGCCATGCGCCGCAGCAACTATTCTTTCGTCGTACGAGCAGGCCGTGCGACGCTTCTTTCGCTGACAGCAGGCGCTCTGGCGGCGGCACCCGTCGGTGCACAGATACGGACAGTCGATCCCAACAGTGCAATCGATTCCGACCTCGCTCCCGTGCAGCAGCAGCCGTCAGCCCCGACCGATCCCGGTGTATCGAACGACCCCAATGTTTATGACAGCAACCCCGCAACCCCTTCCCCTGCTCCACAACAGCAGACGGCAACGGGCGCACCGGTAACCCCGGCTTCACCGCCCGCCGCACCCGACAGCGCGGCCTCGTACAAGGAAGACGACCTGATCGGCGCGGCGGAAGGCGTATTCGGCAAAGGCGCCGAGGGCCTCGCCGGGATCATCGAGAAAATCCTGAAGGAACAGGGCGAACCCAATGCCTATATTGCCGGGCGCGAGGCTTCCGGCGCCTTGGGCGTGGGCCTGCGGTACGGTTCGGGCACACTGAATCACAAGATCGAAGGCAAGCGCGACGTCTACTGGACCGGCCCATCGATCGGCTTCGATGCAGGTGGCAATGCCGGCAACACTTTTGTGCTCGTGTACAATCTTTATGATACCCAGGATCTCTACCGGCGGTTCCCTGCCGGCGAAGGCGCGGCCTATCTGGTAGGTGGTTTCAACGCCAGTTATCTGCGGCGGGGCGACATCGTACTGATCCCGATTCGTCTGGGCGTTGGATATCGCCTGGGCGTCAATGCGGGCTACATGAAATTCACCGAAAAGCGGACCTGGGTGCCGTTCTGAAGCTATAGCGCCAGCACGAGCTGACTGTCGGGACCGATGTCCACAACCTCTCCTTCCTCAAGGTTGTGGATACCCAACCCAAGCAAACGCACCCCCTTGGCAAAAGGCAGCTGGGCGCGGAGCAGTGCAATACCCGTTTCACGCATCAGATCCGCATCGCGGACCACATGTCCCAACGATTTCGATCGCGTGATGATCGTGAAGTCCGCAAACTTCACCTTCAGCGTCACAGTACGACCGTAGGCCCCGGCCTTTTCGATGCGCTCCCAAAGCCGCACCGCTATCCGTTCGAGTTCGCCGATCAGTTCCGCTTCCGTCGCAAGGTCGGTGAAGAAGGTATCCTCTACGCTGATCGACTTGCGCACATCCCTGTCACGGACCGGGCGATCATCTTCTCCGCGCGCGGCGCGATAATAATAGCCGGCCGCGCTCCCGAAATGTCGCTCCAGAAAATTCAGCTTGCGCGATCGCAGGTCAGCGCCTGTCTCGATGCCCAGCGCCGCCATGCGCCGCGCAGTGACCGGACCCACGCCATGGATACGTCGCACCGGCATAAGCGCGATGAACGCAGCACCGTCTCCCGGCCGCACCACGCATAGTCCGTCCGGCTTGTTCTGGTCCGATGCCAGCTTTGCCAGCAATTTGTTGTAAGACACGCCCGCCGATGCCGTCAGGCCGGTTTCTGCGCGGATCATCCGGCGGATTTCCTGTGCCACCGCCGTTGCGGATGACAGGCCTACCTTGTTTTCCGTCACGTCCAAATAGGCTTCGTCCAGCGACAACGGCTGGATGATGTCGGTAAAACGTTCGAATATCTCGCGGACATGGCGCGATACAGCGCGATAGACGTCGAAACGCGGCGGCGCGAAGATCAGGTCCGGGCAAAGGCGCCGCGCTCGCGCGCCCGGCATCGCGGATCGTACGCCAAAAGCGCGAGCCTCATAGCTGGCAGCCGCCACGACGCCCCGCGGCCCAGCTCCACCGACCGCAACGGGCTTTCCCCGCAATTCAGGATCGTCGCGTTGCTCGACAGACGCATAGAAGGCATCCATGTCGATATGGATGATCTTGCGGAGCGGGACATCCCGTTCTTCCATGGCCTGGCAATAGCAAAGCCCCATGGGGACGCCAATTCATGACAGTCGAGTCAAATTGTCACATTTTTACAAGATACAGTTGTATTATGTTTACCTGGCTACGCCAATTCTGTCGCGGCGCAACATGAACCCGCTCTATGGACGCCGCCACGGGACTGAATATCCATTTCATATGGCGAGGCTATCATGACGTACCAGGATACCATCAATCAGAATGCAGGGCTGATCGGCAGCCAGGGATCGGCGTGGAACGCCATCGACGCCGAATCCGTCACGCGCATGCAGTTGCAGAATCGCTTCAAGACCGGCCTCGACATCGCGCGCTACACCGCGAAGATCATGCGCCAGGACATGGCAGCTTATGACCTCGACCCGGCAAACTATACGCAGTCACTCGGTTGCTGGCACGGCTTCATCGGTCAGCAGAAGCTGATCAGCATCAAGAAGCATTTCGGCACGACGAAGCAGAAGTATCTGTACCTGTCCGGCTGGATGGTCGCGGCACTGCGCAGCGACTTCGGCCCCCTGCCCGACCAGTCGATGCATGAAAAGACAAGCGTTCCTGCGCTGATCGAGGAACTCTACACGTTCCTGAAGCAAGCGGATGCCCGCGAACTGGGCGGCATGTTCCGCGCGCTCGACGAAGCCCGCGCCACGGGCAACGAGGTTGAAGCCAAGCGCCTGATCCACGCGATCGACAATTATGAAACGCACGTCGTTCCGATCATCGCCGACATCGACGCCGGCTTCGGCAATGCCGAGGCGACCTACCTGCTCGCCAAAAAGATGATCGAAGCCGGCGCCTGCGCGCTGCAGATCGAAAA
>Ga0075012_10001419_pt1 | contig 24484 bp, 22 predicted proteins | sample All_14_2_FD_71474 | JGI IMG/M metagenome (GOLD analysis project Ga0075012, IMG submission 71474) | Freshwater microbial communities in response to fracking from Pennsylvania, USA - Allegheny Zone_MetaG_DW_15 | ecosystem: Environmental > Aquatic > Deep subsurface > Groundwater > Drilled...
GAGCGTGGGCGATTTGATGGGGGAGTTGGGGATTGGCGAGAGCTGATCGGCCGATCATGAAGTGGGTGCAGTTGGTTTGTTCTTGGCAGAGGTGGAAATCTTCGAGTGTCCAGATATCGCCGTTGGCGATGACGGGTATGGAGGCGGAGAGGTTGACTTCGCCGATGGGATGCCAGTAGACGGGTGGTTGATAGCCTTGGGATTTTGTTCGGGCGTGAATGGTGAGCCAAGATGCACCGGCTTTTTGAACCATTTCGGCATTTTCATAGATGGGTTCGATGCTGTCCCACCCGAGTCGGACTTTTACGCTGACGGGGATATTTTGGGGGACGGCTTGGCGGACGGCGAAGGTGATATCGTGGACTCTTTGGGGGGAGCGAAGGATCGATGCGCCGCCATCGTTGCGGTTCACGGTGGGCGCGGGGCAGCCGAAATTGATATCGATGGCGGTGGCTCCGGCGGTCACGGCGTTAACGGCGGAGGTCGCCATGAGGTCGGGGTCGCCGCCAAGGATTTGGACTTGTACGGGGAGTCCGGTGATGGTTTGGGCTTGGGTTGCGAGTTCGGGGACATCGCGGGTGAAGACTTTTGTGGGGAGGGGGTGATTCCCGACGCGGATGAATTCGGTGACGGAGTGGGTGAATGTTTTTTGGGCGCCTTGGAATGCGCGCATGGTGGCATCGGTGATGCCATCCATGGGGGCGAGGATGAGTGCGGGGCGGTCAGGGAAAAGCATTGTGCTTTTCCCTGATGATACTTATGGGATTAGTTTTTCTTTCGGGCACGGGCGATGAGGGTGCCAATGCCGAGGGTGAGCAGGGTCATAGTGGCGGGTTCGGGGACGGCGTCGGTTGGTCGGGCGAGGAAGGTTGTGGTTTGACCGTTATAGATTCCTTGACCGATTATCCAACCGTTATCGTTGATATTGCGGGCGGATCGGAGATCCCATCCGGAGTTGGGGTCGATGAGGGTGTTGAGGTCTTGGAGCCCGGTTGAGGAGTGCCAGATCATCGCCGTTTGTAGGCCGTCATTTCCTACGGCTTGACCGTTTTCGTTGACGGCGACGAGGGTGACCTGTTGACCGGCGAGGTTTACGGTTTGCATGCCGAGTTCGAGGTTGAAGACAAAGCCGTAACCGTCTCCGGCGTTATCGTAGCCGCCGACGACCCAGCCGCTTTCGTTGATATCGAAGGCTTGGCTGAATGTTGTGCCGAGGGGCATGAGGCCGTGAAGATCGAAGATTGTGTTGTTGTTTTTGAAGATGGATGCGCGGGTAGTTCCGGCGAGTCGGGCTTGACCGACACTCTCACCGAGGTCGTTGAGGGCGCGGGCTCCGGACGATTCTTGCGGGCCGTAATTGGGGAGGGCAAAACCAGGGGTGTCGGGCAGAATTGGCAGCCATCCGGTGGCGCGTGAGTCCATGCCGAAGTCACTGATTCCAACCGATTGGTTGAGATTGTTGATGCCGTAGGGTGATGCTTCTGATTGTCCGGGGATAGGGCTGAGATGCCACCAGAAACCGTCCTTGTACCGGAATCCTTTACTGGTTTCGTCTTCGGTGAATGTGCCGACGATGAAGCCTTGGTCGTTGATGTCTTGGGCAGTGGTGTTATCGTATCCAAGGCCATAGACTTCGGACATTCCGAAGTCTTCCGTCCATTTCCATCCTCGGTAATGGCTTCCGGCGTAGGCGGTTCCGACGATTGCGCCGTCGTTGTTGATGGCGTTGATCAGGTTGAAATCTGATCCGGGGAGGGTGCCGATATTGATGACTTCGTATTGTTGAGCGTGGGAAAGGGCGGTAAACGCGATGGCGATGACGGGGGCGAGCGGGCGAATCCAGAGTTTTAGGGTCATTTTTGTCCTCTACGATTTTGTTAGTATAACCGGAACTGTAAATGGTTCCGGCATATAGGACTAATGCAAAAAAAAATTGTAGTGGTTACGGTTTCTTTATTCGCTTTTCACTTTCTCTTTGAGTTGGAACCATAAATCCAGTGAACTTGACGCGAATGTATTCGCCGGATTGTCGTGCTTCGGAATCGTGTTCGATGTTTTCGTTGAAGACGTCGAATGCGTTTTGCATAGCGGCGCGGATTTTTTTGGCAGATTCGAGGTTGATGTATCCGCCGTACGACTTTTCAAAGGTGTAGTTCATGAGGTCGTGGTTGTCGGGCAGGGCTTGCATGAGGAGGGTCATGAGCCGGACGGATTGGCGGCTGTCGCAACGAAATTTGGTGACGTATTCGTTGAGGATTTCGGGCGAAAGTTTTGTGGGGTCGAGGATGTTTGTGTCGGCTTTGTGGGCGTAGAGGGTTTCTTCGCGGGCGCGTCTTTTTCGTGTGCCGACGGCGACGATGAGGCCAACCTCGATCAGTTTTGCGATGTGCTCTCCGACGGAAGCGGTGCTCCGGTTGACTTCTTCGGCGATTTCACGGATTGAGAGAGGTTCTTCGAAAGAGAGGGCCTGGAATACTTCGCTACAGGGGGCGGAAGCGATTGTGGCGAGATGTTCTTTGCCGAGATAGAGTCTATCGATTTGATTGGGGAATGGTTGTGACATAGCCGGATTCGTGCCTGAGACGAACCTATTCATACCTTAAAAGTAGTGATTGAAAGTGGATTGATTTCTGGGTTGGATCACTATGAGAGGCTCCAACCCATTGTTGCGCTTCGTTTATTTCTTGCGTTTGCGGGCAAGGAACATGAGAGCGGGGGCGAGGGCGAACATGGTAACGGGTTCGGGAACGACTTCGAAGTTGTAGGAATAGTCGCTTGACACTGCATTGTTGCCGGAGATCGTCACGGCATTTGAACTAAGCAGTCGATATTGGCCCGAGTTAAGAGTTCCGGTGTAATCGAAACTGCCTTGTTGACCGGGTAGGAATATAGTTGTGTGAACCTGTTGCCAGGTGATTCCATCGTATCGCTGCAAGGCGACCAAGTTACCGATCCCGACTTCTGAAGGACTGGATAGTATTGAACCTCGGAATCGGTAGTCGACTTGATTCGCGAGATCAAAGTTGAGTACCAGTCCGTTTCCGGGATTGGCCGACAACACTTGCGCCGAGCCGTTCACCGTTTCGGTGTAGGCACTTGAACTGGATTCCGCAATGATTTGGCTGAAGTTGGTAAGTGAGCCGATGACGGAATAGGCTTGGCTCATTTGGATACCTACACCGGCGGTGTATTGAACTCCGCCTGGCAACGTTCCAGATGTTGAATCTGAATATGAGTGGGACATTCCATCTGAAGCTTCGAGTACGAAGTCTTCCTCAAGGTAGGTGTCGTTGTTTACGTTGCCGCCAGCTCCAAAAACGTAGGTGTAGTTCTGGGTTGAACTTCGTGCAGTAAGATTTTGGGCTTGGGCTGATACGACCGCGACCAGCGCCATTACGCAGGTAAGGGTGATTTTTTTCATTTGTGCTCCTCTCCACAATTGGGAGAACACTATTGTATAAAAGCGACCGTCACAAGATCGTCACAAGATATCTAGATGGGGGTGATTTTGTCGAATTCGTCCCAGAGGGTTTGCCAATCGGAGTGAATGCCATCGAACGAGAGCTTTTGGAATTCGGAATTGGGGATGAGTTTTTTGATTGCCTCGGTGGCGTCGTTGAGGTAGTTGGTTTCGTAAACGGCGAGGGCGCGCTTTTCTTCATCGCGGACGTGCTTGCCTTTGGCGAGGAGTTTTGTGGCGATTTGGGGGTGTCCGCATCGGGTGGCGGCTTGAGCGGCTTTGATAAAAATCCACTTTTCGGCAGCGGGGAAATTGCCTTCGTAGACGAGCTTGATGCTGCGTTGGAGCATTTCGAGTGCTTCGGCAGGTTTTTGGAGATCTAGGAGGGCGTCTCCGTGTTGCCATCGTGTGAGACCTTCGAGTTTGAGGCTCCCGACGGATTCGCTGAGCGCTTCGGCTTCGGAGAATGATTCGATGGCTTTATTGGCGTCTTTGAGGTTGGCGTATTCGGAGCCGAGGTCGAAGAGGAGCCGAATGATGTTGTTGATGTCTTGAGCTTTTCGGGCGTGAGGGAGGGCTTCTTTGAAATATTTAAAGCATTGGACTCGGTCGTTGAGGCATCCGTAATTGAGGCCCTGGCGATAGAGTCGATTGCCCATGGTTTGATGGTCGTTGGGGTCGGTTCGGGCGAGAACCCAATCGAGTTCGGCGATGGCTTTTTCGTATTCGCCCGTGACTTTGTAAGAGTTTGCGAGGCAGTGGCGGACTTCTACGAGGGTTTGTTCATCGTTCGCGGCGAATTTGAGTGATTGTTCAAGGACCTCAGATTGCCGCTCGACGTCGCCCGTGTTGGCGATGTTGTACATGATGGCGCATCCGATTTGAGCTCGGAGGGAGGGATTGATGGTTTTATCTGGGGTTTGGAAAAACTTTTCGAGGACGGGCGTGAGGGCTTGGCTCTCGAAGTAGGTGAGAATTTTTTGGGCACGGATGGCGAGTTTGGCGGCTTCAGGGTTGATCGTGGATTGGTTGCTGGCGTGGTTTAGGCAATTGAGAATGTTCTCGATGTTGACGAAATGACGTCGGAGTTTTTTCCAGCCGGGAAGATCGGTTTGGGAGTCGATTGCTTGGGTTTTTTGGATGCAGAAATCGAGGAGCCGGTTCATTGCTTCATCGTGTGCATTGCCGGTGCCGAGGATGTCGGCGAGACTGGCTCGGACGGTTTCGTAGAACCAGAATTCACTTTTTTCTTGCGAAGTGTCGTTGTTGAGGAGGGAGGATTTGACGAGTTCTTCGAGGACGGCGAGGTAGTCGGAATTGGGGAGGAGGATTTTGGCATCGTCTTCGGTGAATCGTCCAGCAAAAAGGCTGAGAGTGAGAGCGGCGGATTGCGCTTGAGGGGTGAGGATTTGGTAGCTCCATTCGACGGTGGAGCGAATGTTGGAGTGGCGAGGAGAATCTTGGGTTGTGGTGCTGCGGATAGGTTCAAGGGAGGTGTGGATGCTGGCGAGTATTTGGGCAGGTGTACGGACGATGATCCGGGCGGCGGCGAGCTTGATGGGGAGGGGAAGCCCATCGAGGCGGCGGCAGAGTTCGACGACGGACTTCGCGTTTTGCGTGGTGATGGCGAAATCGGGATTGGACTGGATGGCTTGTTGTTCGAAGAGTTGGATTGCACTTGCGGCGCGGATGGATTCGAGGCTTGATCCGGATTGTGGAAAGGTGAGAGGCTTGACGAGGATCGTTTTTTCGGAGGAAAGATTGATTGGAGATCGGGTGGTTAAGATTAGGCGGAGGTTGGGGGCCCTTGATTTGAGGTCTTCAATGAGTTCGGTGGCATCTGGGCCAAGCTGTTCGAGATTATCAAGGATGTAGACGTCCTCTGTACTCTTGAGCGATCGGGCGATTGCGCTGATGGCTTCCTTGTTTTCGATGCTGGAGATGTTGAGGTCGGTCAGGATTTTTTCGGCGGCGGCGTTTTTGTTTGTGGTGGTTGTGAGGTCGATGAAATGGGTTTTGATGCTTTTGTTGTTGAGCAGAGTGGCGGCGGCTCGGGCGAGGGTGGTTTTTCCGGTGCCGCCGGTGCCAATCAGCGTGAGATTGATCCCGTTTTCAGCGGCGGTGATTGCATCGACAATTTGGAGAACTTCAGTTTCTCGGCCGATAAGCCCAGGGATGGAGAGTTTGGGTTTCGGTGAGGTGTCGATTGATTTTTGGGATTTTGGAGCCGATTCAATTACGGCGATGGCGGCGGGGGAGGGGGGTTCGCCCCAGAGGTCGTCGAGTTGATTTTCGAGGATTTCGAATTGGGCGATGGCGAGACTGGTTAGCCCTTCATCGACATAGAGCTGCATTAGGGCGATGTGGATATCTTCGCGGCAACCGACGCGTTCGAGCGTTTGTTTGGCGACGTGGATGGCTTGAGCGGATTGGTTTGAGGATTTGAGGAGGTGGATGAGGGCGAGGGAATTTTCGACGATGAGTTCTTGGATTCGGGGCGATTCAGCGTGAACCCAATCGGTATCTAGGGAAGGGAGCCACGGTTTGTTGGCGATTTCAAAGGCGCGGGTTCGGTATTGTAGTTGGTTTTTTGGTGATGTCCGAGCTAAGTTAACGAGGTGTTCGAATTCGGAAAGATCGGAGTGGACTTCGGCGGGATTGAGGGCGATGCTATCTCGGTCGGTGAGGAGGGCGGTTTTTCCGAGAGCGGTTCGGATATTACTGATCGCCATGCGGACGCTTTGTCGAGCGGTGTCTTGGCGGTCTTCGGGCCAGAAAAGTGTGGCAATTGTGTCGCGAGAGAAGTAGGTTCCGGGCCGGAGAGCGAGGAGAGTAACGAGAGCCTCGGTTTTTCGAGTGCGGAATTTTGGCGGTCGGGGGGAGATTTTGAAGTCACCGAAGGTTGTGACTTGCCATTTTTGTGGATCAATTTCGGGGTGCGAACTGAACGATTCCACGATTGATTTTTACCATGTTTTCCCCTTTGAGTTCATTTGAATTCAGGACTGGATAGATTTGAAGGTGGGGAGCCAGCATTTGACACGGGTTTGGTAGCTGAGGAATTGCTCGCCAAAAGAGTCGAAGAGTTGGGCTTCTTCGGCGGGACGGACAAGGATGTTCCAGGCGAATGCGCCGAGGATTCCGTACGCCATGATGAGCGGAGATCCGATTCCGAGGCCAACGGCAACAGCCTGCATGGTTCCGCTGAGGGCCATCAGGTTGCGGATGTATTGATAGGGGCCCTCGATCACGAGTTTGTTGGTGTGCTCGGACGGGAGTGGCGTTCCATCACCGTGGCGGGTCATAACGAGCGTGCCCCAAAGTCCACAGGAACCGAATAGGCAAAAAAGAACAATTGCGAGTGGAATCTGGGCAGGGAATTTGAGCCAGTGTTGATTGAATTGGAATTGAGTTTCCATGCTGGCGATGATGGCGGGAATGATGGCGAGAAATATGACCCACATGATAACGGTTTGAATGAGGGCGCGTTTGCAATGTGTTTTGACGGAGCTGGATTTTGCGGGTTTGAACTTGAATTTGCCCCAAAGGACGTTGAAATTTTGGAGACGGCATGCGAGGAAGAATGCGATTCCGGTTGATAAGAACATACCGACGAGTCCCCAGTATGCTTTGGGATCGATGATTGCGAGGGCAATGCTGATGAGGAAGGCGTAGCCTTGTCCACCGACGTGGAGCCAAGCGACGGCATTTGTGTGAGGGTTATTTTTGAGGATCGCTGGCACGAGCCAGATGCCAAGGGCGAGGGCGGAAATGAGGTCGGGAATTAGGAGAATCCAAATGAATTGTTCAGCAAAGGCTTCGCCGAGAAAGTGGACTCTGGTTTCGGGGAGGAGGACGAGAATACTCCACCAAATGAAGATTGCAAGAGCTATTAGTGAATAGAGGATCGCGGCGTTTTTGCGTTCTCGGAGATCGAGGTTTGCCACGGTTTGACGTTACCAGATCGATGGATTTGCAGGTGGTTTTGCGGGGATTGGTGAGTTCGGGGTGGGAATTTTGGTTGGAAAGGCGTACTTTTTCTGAATGTGGTTCGTCAGTTTGGATTATGAAAGCAGGGCTTTGGAGTTGTGGATTGGCGTTGGGAATTCCCGTGATCGCGGGAATTATGGTGAACCAGGCAGAGACGGACAAGTTGGATGCTGCGGGTTTGAAGACGATGGTGAGTGGATTGGGATATGAAGTGACGGATTTGGTAAAAGATCCGGGCAAGGAAAAGTATCAATTTACGGTGAATACGGGCAAGTTTAATGTGCCGATGGGGGCAGAGATTTCGCCCAGTAAGAGTTATATTTGGTTGACGGCAAACCTGGGAAAAGCTTCAGAAAAGACAAAGTACGAGGAGCTTTTGAAGGCGAACGGTAAAGTTCAGCCGACGCAGTTTTATGTGACATCTTCGGGGGCTTTGATGATTGCACTTGCGGTTGAGAATCATGGCGTGACTTCGGCTTGGATGCGCAAATGCGTAGATAAGTTAGCGAATGATTTGACGGAACAAGCTCCGGCCTGGAACTCGGGCACCTAATTTTTCCGAAAAAGATTGTCCCCCTTCGAGACAGCTAGAACGAAGGGGGATTTTTGTTTCCCTTAGTTTGTTGGGGGAATTGTTGCTTTTGGCATAGGTACCGAGTCGATATATTGAATTTGTCTCGGCTTTGATTCTTTTTCGAAGCCGATGAGATTCTCTTCCATGAGAATTGAACCATCGGGTCGAGAAAGGACTTCTCGGACTTTGCCGATATTCTCGACATACCATCGTGTGCGAATGGTCGTATCCCAATCTGCTTTCTCAGTTGTTTCGATGACCGTTGCGCGGAACTTCCCATTCGGCAAAGTGATGGGCTGGTTAACACTTAGGATTTTTGCGGTGGTTTGGATCGCATACTTTCCATTTCCGCCCGTGTTGACGCCCTGTCCTTCGCTTGCACTCCACGATTTTGTTCGTGCATCGGCAGGGATGAGCTGAACTTGAGCACGGTCACCAAAGCCGGGGTTGGCGTTTGATACTTCGGAGTTCGCGGTTGGGAATATGCCTTGCGAAGTGAAGGTTTGATACTCGTAGGAGATCATCGGCGTGTTGTTGAAGCTCGTTGCATGCTTTTGATATTCAACGACAACTCCGTCTTTCACTGGGGTTTCGGAAATGGCATTGAGGACATACTTGCTGACCGTTCCGTCGGAAAATTTCATCTCGTACTGCCATGCGTGGCCGATTTTCCAGTTGACCAACTTTGCGGCGGGCTGATTGAGAACCGCCTTTGAGCTGTTGAGTTGGACGACGAATGGCGAGCCGATCGCGACGGCGCTGCAAGCAATGCCGAGGGCGACTTTTGTGATTTTTGGTATTCTCATTGTTGTTCTTTTTTGTTTCATGAGTCGGAGGACGCGCTTTTGAAGGGGGCGTCCGGAGATGACGAGCCTATGTGCAGCGGAAGTGATTCCGCGACAATCATGGGATGAAAAGATCGAGATCGCTCGGGCGAGGGCTTTGCCCTCTCCGAGTTGGTTGATGACATCGGTGTCGGCTTCAGTTTCTTGCAGATTTTTTAGGTTTTGGGCAAGGATGTAAACGGTGGGGATGCTGATGAAGAGAGATTTTATGAACGTTGCGATTTCGGATTGGGCGATGTGACCATTGCGAATATGGCTGAGTTCATGGAGGATGACGGCTTGTCTTTCTTCTAGGGAGAGTTCATTGATTTGCGGGGGGAGGGCGAGATAGGTTTTTTTGAGATGGCATACGAAGGGTATGGCGAGCGGGGAATTGACGATAGCAATGTGGTTTTGCTCTTCAGGTGTTAATTCTTCGGTATGAAGCGGGAATGGTTTGGCGTTTTGGAGCTGGACTTGGAGCAAGCGTTTTCCGATTTCGCGGCGAATGACCAGGAATGCTACGGTAATGGCCCAAGAGATGAGGACAAATTGGCCAACCGGAATTGGGGCGGGGAGCTGAGTCGTTGGCTTGCTCTTAGTTGATTCTAATGGGCGTGATTGATTGACTGATGTTGTTGAGTTGGGAGAAAATAGAGTTGTTTTTTGAGCAAGATGCTTTTGAGTTGGGAACTCGTTTTGTGGAGATATCTTGAGATTGAATACGGGTTGGTGGGGATAGTTGACGCTTGAGAGCCAGTAGGCGAAAAGGAAGGTAGGGGCGATGAAGAGGAGGCCGACGAAATTGACTTTTCGGGCAATGGTTGGGGAGTACCGCTCGGCGAATTTGGCAATGAGGAGAATTAGCAAGGCGCTGATGAAGATGGTGATTCCGCCATTGATCAGGGCAATTACGATTTTGTCGTGGAGTAGATTCATTTACTTTCCTCGGAGGTGAAATCTTCGCTAACGATCTTTTTTAATCTTTCAATTTCTTGGGGTGTGAGCTTGCCTTGGTCGAAGAGACTGAGGACAAGCTCGGATGGACTTGAAGCGAAAAATTTGGCGAGGAAGTTTTCGGCGATTCTAGATTTGGCTTCGCTGGTTTTGATGTTGGCGCTATAAGTCGGGTTTTTCTGATCGAGATTTTTTGTTACCCATCCTGATTGTTCGAGACGGGAAAGGAGGGTTGCGATCGTTGGCCGAGCAACTTCTCTTGTTGCGGAAATAGTAGTCCAGACTTCGGCGGCCGAGAGGGGCTCACTGGCCCGTTGGAGAACCTGTAAGATTTCGAGTTGGGCACCGGTGGGTGGGTTTTGGGCGTTGGGCTTCGACATCTGTCGGTATTGTAGTGCGACAGGTGTCGAAACGCAAGCGTTGTTTTGTCCGGGTTGTGACTTGAGTTACTATTTTGGAGTTTTTTAGGCTATTTTGTGAAGGTCAGGATGGCGTCGTTGTGGTTGACGGTGATTCTGTTTGTGGTTTTGCCATCGACGACTTCGATAGTTTGCGATGTGGACTTTTTGGCATCAAGATTATAGGTTGTGAGTTTGTAGGTGCCTTTTGCGAGAGGGAGGCCAGCGATGGTTGTTTGGAACGGCTCCGTATTGGCTTGCTTTTCTAGTCTGAGGAAAGCAATCTGTTTGTTACCGGTCGCGAATGCGGTAGCGGCGGAGCCGGCACCAGGGATGCTGATGCTTTGAATGCGGAGCCAGTCGGGGCCATCGTTATCAAGTTCAACCGTTACCTTCCCAGATGGGAGGGGGATTTTGAGAGCTTTGTCGCCGGGTTTTTCGTTTGGGGCGAAAGTGACGCGCGCGACTTCCGTGCCGTTGATTTTGGCGGACAGATTTCCGCCGCCGCTGGAGACTTCGCCGATTTTGATTGTGATCGTTGTGGCTGTGGGGTTATTAAGATGGAGTTTGATGGTTTCAGGTCGCATCTCTGGGTGACCGGTGCCTTGGAAGAAGGACGAGATTCCGCCGAGTTCGGCTGATTGTTCGGGGAGATTAAAGTTGAATTGAGTGACGGGTTCCCAATCTCCGGCGGGTTGAATGATGAGGTCGGCTTTGGGGGCGGCGATTACGGGGGTGAACTTGTTGACCTTTTGGTTAAGGATTCCAGAGCTTGCAATGAGTTTGCTCGCGAATGAAAACTCGTCGATGGATTTTTGAGGGTAGACAAGATCCCAGTACCAATATTGGGCGGCACCGGAGTGGCCCATGAAGAGGGCGGTGTAGATTCCATCGCGGAGCGCTTGTCTTTGGAGAACCGGGCCGGATTGAGAATTTGCCGTGCCAACTTCGCCATAGAAATAAGGTTTATCACCTTTTGGTTGATTGGCAAGGAGAAGGTTTTGAATCCGATTGGGGTAGCCGTGGGGTTGATAGTAATCCATGGCATCGTAGATGGGCAGGGTCATGCGTGAGCTGGTGGTGATGAGGTGCTTGTATGGATCAATTGATCTGATGTAAGCCGCCATTTCTTTGTGCCAGTCGCCAACGAGTTGTTCTTTTTGGTCGTAGTTGGGGTCAACCCATTCAACTTCGTTAAAGAGTTCCCAGCTCATGATGGAAGGGCTATCTCCGTATCGGGCGACGGCGTATCGGAGCCATGCTTTGGCGATTTTCTTTGCTCGGGGGGAAGTGAAGAATTCGGTGGGATTTTCGAGGAATCCGCCTTGTTCTTTTGCCCAGGGGTTTTCGTTCCAGTTTGAGTTGACACGGGAGGACCAGGGTCCGTGGTGGAAGAGAACGAATTGGAAGTTGACGTCGCCTTGTTGGGCGGCATTGGTGATGAGTTGCCAGCGGTCGAGGGCGGTTTCGGAGAATTGCTCGGGGTTTGTTTTGACCCAGGTTGGGTTTTTATCATCCCAATGGTTAGCCCAGATGCGAGTCCAGTTGACGCCGTTGGCTTTCATGCCTTTGAGGGCTTCGGGGAGATCGGGGATGTTTTCGGAACGCCATGCGAAATTGAAACCTAGGGGCCAATAGGATTGTCCGTTATCGAAGATAAATTTTTGGTCGGCGGTTTTGCGCAGGAATCCCTTTTGCAAGGGTTTGGAGAGAGTGAGAGTTACTTTTGTGGGGGTGGGTTTTCCGTTGTGGGTGACTGTGCCGAGGAATTTTCCTTTTTCGGTGGCGGCGAGATTGACGTGCCATTTCCCTTTGGAGAAATAGGCGAGACGGGAGATGGATTTATTTGAAGGAGTTTGGAAAGTGACTCGGATGTCGTTTTGTTCGGAGTCAAATGGGTTTCCGGTGGTTTTGAGCTCAAAGGAAGTAGTGGCTCCGCCATACCATGTCGTTTTAGGTGGATTTTGGGGCATGAGGAGGAGGGCAATAAGCATCGTTGCTGTCATGGTGTTTTTTCCTGTTTGTTGGTTTATTGTAGATTAAGCGATACATTTGATATCGCATTTTGCGAAAAAAAGTTGTTTTTTGCGATACTTTCTGTATAATGTGTTCAATGCCCAACGAAGAGCATAAGCCTTCAGCCCGGAGAAATTCGTTTATTGAGATAGCGAATGACTTGCGTGCTCGCATCCAGTCGGGAGAGATCGGCCTTGGTCGCATGTTGCCGACGGAGCGGGAATTGCAGGAGCGATATGGGGTGAGTCGTTCGACGGTTCGACGTGCTTTGATGCGAGTTGTGGGTGAGGGTTGGGCGAAGAATTTGCCGAACCGAGGGGTGGTTGCGGCGGCGGGTTTTACGGAAGCTACGACTCGAAATATTGCTTTTATTGATGGTCAGACTTATGTTCAGCGGGTTTTATCGGTGCGGATGAGTGAGAAGTTGCGCGAGCATGGGTATCACTTGATTCACTTGGATGCGACGGGTCCGATTACGATTGAGGACGCGCTTGAATATTGCGTTGAAAATCACTTTGCGGGAGCGGTGGTTTGGCCAACTCGGGGATTTGCGGATCAGGAAGTATTGGCTCGTCTCTCTTCTGCGATACCAGTTGTATTTCTTGGATTTTTGATGCCGGGTGCGCGGGGCGATTATGTGACTTTTGATAATGTTTTGGCAGGCGAACTAGCGACTCAGAAGCTGATTGATTCGGGTTGTCAGCGGATTGGGGTTACGGGGATGCTTGATATGTTTCATAGTAACCACGACCGATTTACGGGTTATTTGAAGGCGTTATTTGCGAACCATTTTCAGCCGTTGGCGCGGGATTTTTGCTTCAACTATACGAGTGCGATGCAGAAGCCGGATAACCATTTGTTGGAGTACCGGTTGGGGGAAGAGGATGCGCCCGATGGTTTGGTGGTGTTGCAGGACGAATTTGTTCCGGCGGCGATTGATGCGGCGTTGCGAGCGGGGTTAAGGGTGCCGGAGGACTTGAAGATTTGCACGGTCGGGGACGATGTGGACGTCATGGTTGACGGGGTGGGGATGAGTGCGGTTGCGCTGGACTGGGATGAGATGGGGCAGCTTGCGGTTGAGCTGATGCTTGACCGAATTGAGAATCCGTTGCGGGACGTGAAGACGGTGATGGCGAATCACCGGATGATTGTTCGCGGTTTGTGCGGAACAGAGCCATCGGGTTGGACACCGAATCCGGATGAGCTCTCTGGTTTTCACGGCAATGTGCCGTTTCCTCGGTCTGAGTACCGATTTTCGTCGTCTTGGTCGACATCCACGCAGGCTGTCGTCCGCAATCTCAAAGAAGAGTCATCATCATGAAAAAGGCATTTACCTTAATCGAACTGCTCGTGGTTATCGCAATCATCGCTATCCTGGCGGCCATTTTGTTCCCTGTGTTTGCACAGGCGAAACAAGCGGCAAAGGGTACGCAATCGATTTCTAACATACGACAAACTGCAACCGCATCGCTGATTTATTCAACCGACTACGACGATTTGTTCGTGTCGCAATATACCGGCCCCGAGAATGGATATGGATGGCAACAGAGCTGGATAATGCTCATGCTGCCTTACATGAAGAATTATCAAATTTTGAAAGATCCGAATGATACGGTTCCAACGACATCGAATTTTGATTCTGGTCCGAAGATCAGCTATGTTGCGAACGGAACGTTGGGTGGGGACTGCGAAACCGGTTCTACTCCTTTCTGGAAGTTCCGTGGCGTTATCAACTTGAATCAAGGTGCGAGCAATTGGTATGAGGACGGAACTCGGTCTCAGACGCAGATTCCGCGAATTGCGCAAACGATTTTGTTTGCGACTCGGTCGCGTAATCCTATGAATGCTGATCACTCACCGGAGTTGAACGGTTTTGAAGGTGCATTTGGTGCTTATAACTCGATTTTGAACGGGGCAAGCTCGATCGACTGTAATCCGAGTGGCGAATGTACGCTGCCAGGTCAACGCAGTCTTTGGTCGGCTCCTGATGCGACATACAAGGGATACATTGATCGACATTACGGCAATGGATCACCGGTTGCGTTTACGGATGGTCACGCGAAGATGATGCGACCGGAACAGACAGTTGACTTTGCGGCGGGAACAGCTTATGGCAATGCTGGCGGTTGTTATCAAAGCAAGTTCATGAACATGTGGGACGCACTGCTCGAAAACTAAGCATATGAAGAAAACACTCCTATTTGCGATCCTGATTTGTTCATTGGGTGGAGCTTTGATTGGTTGCCAAAATGCAGCAGGTCAAGAGAAGGGCTACACACCCAAGGACTTTGAAAAGCGTCCACCACCACCGGAATATTTACAATCAAGTGGTGCAGCGGGCACGGAAAAGCCACCGGAAAAACCGGAAGGCAACTAAGCTCGTCTCGGACATGCTATGGCCCGACTTCGGTTGGGCCGTAGCCCTTTTTTCGCTGGGTTGACCCTGGTTTGACTTGAATGATTTCGACAACGCTTAACGACAATTGGAAATTTTGCCTGGAGGGGGAGGGTGCAGGTTATCACCGTCCGCAGACTCAGGATTTGGGTTGGTTGGATGCGGAGGTGCCGGGATATGTGCATACGGATTTGATGCGCCATGGGGTGATCGGCGATCCGAATATTGAGAAGCAGGAGTTGGGGTGTCGTTGGGTTGATGAGCGAGATTGGACATACGAATGTGTGTTTGAGTGGTCGGCGAAAGAGAGATTGCCGAATCGGGTTTTGGTATTTGAGGGGCTGGATACAGTTGCAAATGTTTATTTGAATGAGACATTGATCGGTTCGTTTGACAATATGTTTATGCGGCATGAAGTTGATGTTTCGGATTTGCTTGTGGAGGGTGAGAATCGGTTGAGGATTTGCTTTCAGTCGGCAGTTCGGGTGGGGGATGAGCGGCGGGCGGAGTACTTTGCGGCGAATGGGATTAGAACTGAGACGGCGTGGTTTGATGAGCGGGCATTTGTTCGAAAAGGGGGATTTATGTCGGGGTGGGATTGGGGTCCTCGGTTGGTTTCTTGTGGGATATGGAAGCCGGTGGAGTTGGTGGAGTTTGCGAGTCGAATTCGGTCGGTTTCGGTGGGGCAGGAGTTTTTGGGCGATGGTCGATTTAATGTTTCGGTTGATGTCGATATTGAAGGGGATGGGGCGCTGGAGTTTTTTTGGAACGGATCGCAGGTTGGGCAGTCTTTTGAGACGAGCGATCCGATGTGGTGGCCGGTTCATGAGGGTGAGCCAGCTCTCCACGAGTTGGAGGTTCGGTTGGGTGATCAGGTCGTTCGAAAGAAAGTGGGTTTGCGAACGATTGAATTGGTACGCGAACCAGATAAAGTCGGGACAAGCTTTGAATTTGTGGTGAATGGTCAGCGCGTTTGGTGTCGAGGGGCGAACTGGATTCCGCATGATTCGTTTTTGAACCGGGTTAGCCGGGCAGATATTTTTGCGGCGGTGGAACGGTATCGACAGTTGGGGATGAATATGCTTCGGGTTTGGGGCGGCGGGGTTTATGAGTCGGAGGATTTTTATGATGCTTGCGACGCGGCGGGGATTTTGGTTTGGCAAGATTTTCCTTATGCGTGTAGCTACTACCCGGATGACGAGCATTATCAACATGTGGCGTTTGGGGAGGCGGTTCAGCAGATTAATCGGTTGAAGGATCGGGCTTGTTTGGCGATTTGGTGTGGGAACAATGAGAATCGGTCTTTGTGGCAGGGGAAATGGGGAGGGGTCGAGACAGCTCCGGAACGGTTTTTTGGATCGGTGATTTATGATGAGGTTTTGAAGCGAGCGGTTGCGGAGAATGATCCGGGCCGGGCTTATGTTGAATCAAGTCCGTTGCTGGTTCCGGGAATGGTGGATGAGGCTCATACTCCGGCCCAGCGGCACAGCGACGACCATTTTTGGGATGTGTGGCACGGTCGGGGAGATTGGTGTTTTTATCGCGATTCGGAAGCAAGGTTTAGTGCGGAGTTCGGGTTTGCGAGTGCTTGCTCGTTAGAGGCGTGGAAGTTGGTATCGGGGCGCGAACTTTCGCCAACAGATGCGGCGGTGAGATGGCATGATAAGACGAATAAGCCGTGGGAGATTTTTAAGGGGATGGTGGAGATTCACTACCCGGAAAGTGTGACGATTGAGGATTGGGTTTATTATTCGCAGTTGAATCAGCGGGATGCGATGCGGGCGGCGTTGGAGCATTATCGTTCGAACCCGGGGTGCCGGGGGGCGTTGATTTGGCAGGCGAACGATATCTGGCCGGTGCAGAGTTGGGCACTGGAAGACTATGCTCGTTTGGTGAAACCGGCGGGGTTTGAGATGCGGCGGTGCTTTGCGCCGGTTTTGATTTCGGCGACGGTTTTGGAGGATTGCCTGCAGGTTGTCGTGAGCAATGATTCTCAGGGGGAGATTGCGGGCGAGGTTGTTATTCGGTGGTTGGGGGATGACGGAGAGGTGGTTTTTGAGCAAAGGTCGGGCTTTTTTGCAGGGGTTGATGGGCGGAGTGGACAGTGTTTTGAGTTGCGCGTTGATGCCCGGTTTGCGGAGGTGAGGGTGGACGGATTGCCGGAATTGACTCGATTCGTGTGTTTGGGTGAGCCGAAGGAATTGACGTTGCAGGCTAAGGCTTTGAAGGTTGAGCGGAGCAACGGTGATTTGGAGGTTTTTTGTCCGGGGTTTGTTTATGATTTGGCGATTTGGGATGAGGATGATGCTCATCGGTTGGTGGATGCGGAGACGGGCGTAGCGGGTTGCCGAGTTTGGACGGGACATGACTTGAGGATTCTATACCGGGTGAGTGGTGATCCGTTGAAACTACGTGCGCGGTCGATTGCGGGGGTTCATGCGATTGACGGCTTGAAGTAAGATTTGAGTTGTGGATCAGCCGATTAATTTGGGGGAGAAGTTGGGTTTATTGAGCGAGCATTGGTCGCCGCGAGTTGTAGCGGAAATGAATGATTATCAGTTTAAGATTGTGAAGTTGGAGGGGGAATTTGTTTGGCATTCCCATGAAGAAACAGATGAAACATTTATGGTTTTGAGCGGGTCGATGCGGATTGAGTTTCGGGATCGGGTGATCGAGCTTGGAGAAGGGGATTTGTATGTGGTGAGAAAGGGTGTGGAGCATCGTCCGGTGGCAGATGCAGAATGTTCGGTGCTTTTGATTGAGCCGAAGGGGGTTGTGAATACGGGTGAGGCGGGGGGTGATTTAACGGCGAAGAATGATGTTTGGATATAGTTGAAAATTATTGAAACGTTTGGGCATTGGATTTAGTTTGTTCTAATAACGATCATGTTGAAATCGCTATTGACTTGTGTAGTCGCGGCTTGCCTCCTATCGTTAGGGGTGGCTCAGGAGAAATTTCCGGGAACGGATTTACGGATGACAATGAATGCTGGAGAGTTGACCGAAGACTACTATCCGGTTAAATTGAAGGAGGCGGGGACGGGTCCGCTTGGCGAATATTATTCGCAGAGTTATTTTTTGTTTGAGGGAGGTCGGTCTGGTGATTCGCCGGTATTGCGACTGTTATCCGAACTTTTGCCGATGTCTTGGACAAAGGGTGAGGAGGTATCTATTTATGGGCAGAAAATGCTGGTCACCTATATTCTGGAACCTTCGTTGGACAAGATCGCGGAATTGACAAGTGGCTCGGGAATTGTGAATCTGGAGTTGAAACTTAAGCTTATGAATCCGATGGAAATTGTTTCGATTGAGCCTTTCCCGGAAATGAATAAGGAGAAATTCATCCAGTCGCTCAATGAGTTGCAGGAGAATGCAGTGAAAGCATCTCCGGCGGCGGCAAGATCAATGAGCTTGAGCAATATTAAGCAGGCTTCAACGGCAATGATGATTTATCAGGCGGATTACGATGATTTGTTCCCTTATGTTGAGAGCAGTCAGTACGTTAAGCAAGTTTTGCATCCTTACACGAAGAATACGGAGATATTTAAGTCGCACAACCCGAACAGGAGTGGTGATTTTCGATACAACGTTGCACTAGGGGGAATACTTGCGACGGAAATCGAGAATATCAGTCGCACAGTTTTGTTCTATGATCCGACACCTTGGCCAGATGGAATGTATTTGGTTTCGTTTACGGATTCCAGCTCGAAATTTGTTTCGGCAGATGAGTGGTCTCAGTTGCAGACTATGATGCGACCCAAAGCGAAGCGGCACGGAAAACCGGTTGTTCCGCCACCGGGCGGCTAATCTGGGTTTGGTAAAGCCGAAGTCGAAATGACTTCGGCTTTTTTTACTTTTTGGGGCGGGCCATTTAAGTAAGATTGGGTTCATGAGTTTTGTGGCATTGGCTTTGCTTTTGAGTTTGCAGGAACGACCGAGTGCGGCGTTGGTTGATTTGCAGCGTGACTTTTTGAGCGGGGGGGCGAAGTTGGAGTTGGGGGGCGGGATTCCGGCGAATGTAGTGGCGTTTGGTGATCGGTCAGTGGTTTTGGCAGTGGCGAAGAATGGTGGCACTACGAGTTCAGCAGTTGTCGCGGCGGATTTTGGCAAGGGCCGGGTTGCGGCAATTGGGCATGGCGCGATGCTGCAGAAGGCGCCCCCGATTGAGAAGTTGCTTGGTTGGTTGAAAGGATCGGGGAAGGGGGTTGGCATGATTGGGAATCTGCCGGCTGGATTGTCGGGCAATTCATATTCTGTGGGGGATATGAACCGGGCAATGCAAGAGTGTTCGGCGATTATATTGGGTGCGACTCAGATTCAGGATCGCTCGGCACCGGCATTGCGGAAGTTTGTGGAGGATGGAGGCGGCCTCTTGGTGATGGACACGACTTGGGGATGGTTGCAATTGAATCCGGGCAAGACGGTTTCGGGAGATCATCCGGGTCAGAAATTTTTGGCCGAGATGGGGATTGGGTTTGCGAGTGGTTACTTGGAAAATTCGACTGGTTCGATGAACTTGTCGGCACCGATTCCGGCACATCATGCGGGTGAGGCGTTGCGGATTTTTGAAGGGACAGAAAAGGTTGATGGCGCGGCGGCGGGGGTCGTGAGTGATGTGTTGGTTTCGGTTCTGCGGGATGGTCGGGCGAAGTCGCCGTTTACGGAGCGAGTTTTGGGAGCAGTTCGATCGGGTGCGGCGAAGGGTTATCCGGTGAAGGATCGACCGGTTCAGCCGGGAGATTTCAGAGTTCGTTTGGGGATGGTGGCTTATGACTTGGAGTGGCGTAGCTTGACACCGGAGAAGGTGGTTGCGCATCCGGTGGCGAAAGATTTTCCGGGAGATATTGGTCAGTACGAGGCTCGTGATCGTGCGGTGGTGAGTTTTCCGGCGCAGAAGCGACGGTGGATTTCGACGGGCCGGTACGCGGCTCCTGGTGAGTTGGTAACGGTTCAGTTGGGGATGGCTTGGGCAGGCAAAAAGGTTTCGTTGCGGGTCGGTGGTCATTCGGATGATAACTGGGGACTCGACACCTGGGAGAGGTGGCCTTCGATTACTTTAGAGGTGCCGATTGTGGATGGAAAAGCGAAGGCGGCAAATCCGTTTGGGGGGATTGTTTATTTGGTCTGCAATGAAGCTTTACCGGCCGGAACGGCGGTTTTTGATGGCACGGTGGTGGCTCCGGTTTACTTTTTAGGTTCGACTAGTGATAGCGATTGGAAGCGGATTCGGCGATCGGGAGCACCTTGGGGTGAGATTGTTGGATTGCAGAGCGCGATTTGTGTTCCCGCGGAAGTTTTGAAGGATTTGGATGATCCGAAAGCTGTTGCGGAATACTTTGACGAGATGGTTCGGGAAGCGGAGAAACTTTATGCGGTTGATCCGGGGACGACGGAGCATCGGTACCAGGCGGATCGGCAGATTGTGGCGGGATACATGCATGCGGGTTATCCGATCATGACTTGGCTGGATGTGACGAAACGGTTTGTGGACATGAAGGTTTTGAGGGGCAAGGAGGGCGGCCCGCTTTGGGGTTTTTATCATGAGTTGGGGCACAACTATCAGGAGCCGAACTGGACTTGGGATGGTTGGGGCGAGACTACAAACAATTTGTTCTCGGAATATGGGCAGATTCATTTTAATCAGCAAGTAGTTGGGCATGGAGCGATGACCTCGGAGGAGGTTTTAAAGCGGTTGGCGACAGTTAAGGCGGCACCGGGATCGGAGAAGTTTTATAACAAAGATCCGTGGTTTGGGCTGACCTTTTGGACGATGATTCGCCGGGAGTTTGCCTTCGATAAGTTGACGGAGTATTTTGCTTGGTGCAAAGGGCAAAACCTTCGAGGTGAGAAAAGTAAGAAGGACGCTTTTGTGACGGAGATGAGCCGAATTATCGGTCGCGATTTGACTCGGTATTGCAGAATGTGGGGCGTTGAGGTTTCGGATGAGGCTGCGGCGAAAGCGGGTCGCTATCCGGAATGGTTGCCAAAGGAGATGAAATGATCTCGACTCTGGTGGTGGCAGGATTGATTGGGAAATTGGGACAGCCGGAGGATTTGGTGAGGTTGAAGGCACCCATTTCGACATGGGATGAAGGGATTCCGCTGGGTAATGGTTTGCTCGGCGGATTGCTTTGGGGCGGTGACTCGACTTTGAATGTATCGCTGGATCGGGGCGATTTGTGGGATGAGCGTCCGGCGAAGGGGATGCAGTGGGAGAAGTTTAAGTATCGAAATTTGGTTGCGATGGTGGAGAAGAAGGATCAGGCGGGAATTGACGATATTTTTGAGCGGGCTTACTATGATGTTCACCCGACTAAATTGCCGGGCGGTCGGATGGTTTTGGATTTGGGAAATCGTAAGGTTTCGGCATTTGAACTTGATTTGGCATTGGCGGAAGGTCGAGTCGAATTGACATCGGGTGAGGAGATTCGGGCGATTTGGAGCGAGGAAGAGAAGTCAGGAGTTTTTGAGATTCCGGGGATGGAGGCGGTGGGAGTAAAGCTCTTGACCCCGGGAATGGTGGCGAGGTTGAACGGGGCAAGTGATGGCGGTCCGGACAGTTACGGGGTTGGGAAATTGGGCTATCCGGAAGCCGGTTTTGGATCGGAGCCAGGTTTGGAATGGTACGAGCAAACTGCCGCTTTGGGGTTGCGATATGTGGTTGCAGCGGGATGGCAGCGGAGTGGAGGTGGTCAGCGACTGGTTGTGACGGTGACTTCGACGGCGGACGGGAAGGATCCGGTGGCAATAGCGAAAGCACGGATAAAGAAGACGCTGGAGATATCGAAGGATCGGATTGAAAAGCCGCACCGGGCTTGGTGGCATGAGTTTAATCGACAGTCGATGGTGATGCTTCCGGATGAGGAGTTGGGTCAGCACTATCGCTTTGTCCGCTATCTCTACGGAGCCGGGAGTAGGCGAGGGGCTCCGCCATTGCCGTTGCAAGGTGTTTGGACGGCGGATGCGGGGAACTTGCCACCTTGGAAGGGGGATTATCATAACGATTTGAATACTCAGATGACCTATATGGGTTATCAGGCGGCGGGGAATTTTGATGCAGGTTTGAGTTATCTGGACTTTTTGTGGGAGCGAAAAGCGCGGTTTGAGCGGTTTGCGCGGGAGTTTTATGAGACCGATGGACTCGCGGTTCCGGGGGTGATGACTTTGGCGGGGGAACCGCTGGCGGGATGGGTGCAGTACAGCTTGTCGCCGACGATGACGAGCTGGTCAGCACATTTGTTCTATTTACACTGGCGGTATACGGGCGATGAGAAATTTTTGAGGAGCCGGGCATATCCTTGGTGTCGCGCGGCGGGGGTGAGTATTGAGCAGCTTTTGATCGAGCGGGATGGTCGGTTGGTTTTGCCGCTCAGTAGCTCGCCGGAGATTTTTGACAATTCGCACCGGTCGTGGTTAAAGCCGAATAGTAATTATGATTTGATGAGCTTGCGTATGCAGTTTTTGAGTTTGGCGGAGATGGCTCAGGCGGTCGGAGACTTGAAGGATTCTGAGCATTGGAAATCGCTATCGGAGCGGTTGGGGGACTATCACACGCGGCCGGATGGGACGCTGAAATTGAATGAGATTGAGGACTTGCCGGGATCGCATCGTCATTTATCGAATTTGATGGGGATTCATCCTTTCAATTTGGTCACGGTTGATGGCGGGTATGGCGATGTGCGGATGATTAATCGGTCGCTGGAGGAGTGGGAGGCGAAGGGTACGCAAGGTTGGACGGGTTATTCGTTTAGTTGGATGGCTTCGGTGATGGCGCGAGTGGGGAGAGGGGAGGATGCTTATCAGTATCTGGATATTTATCGCCAGGCGTTTATTTTGCGGAATGGCTTTCATGCGAATGGGGATCAATCGGGGAAAGGTTATTCGGGCTTCACTTATCGGCCGTTTACATTGGAAGGGAATTTCCTGGCTATGAACGCGGTGCATGAGATGCTTTTGCAGAGCTGGAGTCCGAGTCCGGGGGTTTTGGGGAGTGAAGTGATTCGAGTGTTTCCGGCGATTCCGGCGGCGTGGAAGAACGTTGGTTTTAGGGATTTGCGAGCGGAGGGGGGATATTCTGTTTCGGCAACGCGGGATGCTGATGGACAAGCTTTGGAGATAAAAGCGAGTCGGGAAGGGGTTTTGCGGGTGTTGAATTACTATCCGGGTGACTGGAAATGGAATCGGGGGGATATGAGGTTGCGGGGTCGGACGTGGGAGGTTCGGGTGAAGGCGGGAGATGTTGTTCGGGCGGAGATTTCGAGGGGAAATGATCAAGAGTGAACTAGATCAAATCTCCGTTGTGAGCCTGGCTATTTGCCAGGCTCAACGGTGACGAACCCGGCATCAATGTACTGTCCACCTTCGTTTTGATGGCAGTGGATTGCGATAACGTTTTTGCCGGGTTTGAGGAGTTTGGTATCGAAGACGAAGTCTTCGTATTGGCTTGTCCATCCGCTTCGTTTGAAAGCGAGTTTGCCGTTGATGTAGACCGAGACATCGTCATCGTGGTGGAGCCAGAGTTGAGTGGCTTGGTTGACACTTTCGAGATTGAATTCGCGGCGAATCCAGATGTCGTTAGTTTTCCATTCCGTGTTGACGATGGCACCGGGGGTGCCTTTGGTGCCGAATCCCGCTTTTCCGGTTTTCCAAGAGGTGGCGTCGAAGTCGGATTTTTCCCAGTTTGACGAGGGTTTGGTTGTGGTGTATTGCCAGGTTTGTGCTTCGGAATCAGCGGTGGGAACGATGGTTGTGACGATTGGTTTGGGGGGAATTGGGGCGTAATTTGAGGCGGTATTTTTTGATCTTTTCGCCCATTTTTGCCAGAGTTCCGGCTCGTACATGAATGGGATGAGGGCTCCTCCGACGACGGGGCGCGCTTCGAAGAAATTTAGTTTTCCGTTGGATGTGTCGTACCAGTCGCCTAGTCCGATTCGGTTGGGGGTTTTGTCGACATAGTTGTAGACACCGGCCATGATTGCCTCGAAGTCTTCGGGGTTTTGGGTGAGAGTGGCGATCCAGATGCTCCAGTCGAGTTTTGCTCCGGTGCCGCGGCTATCGAGAGGCAGCCCGAAGGGATTGAGGTTTTTGCGGTAGTTCGCCATTTCGTTTGTGGCGACGGATTGCGGGAAGAGGTTGTAGCCAAGGATGCGATCCCAAACGAGGTTGTATTTTTGGCTCCATGAGTTCGGTTTGTCGAACGTGAGTCGGCTGTGACCGTTGTCGTTTGAGTCGGTGATCCACCGCTTGGAGAAGTTTTCTGCCGTGGTTTTGTATGCGGTTGCATCATCGGTGTTGCCGAGCATTTTTGCGAGTTCGGCGTAGGCGCGGATGCCCATGATGGCTTTTGCGGAGAGGTTGACGTTGTGGGCTTGGTGGCCGAGGAAGTCGTCGGTGCAGAGTTGGTTTTCAGGGTCGAGGCCCTTTTCGACGAGGTAGTGCGCCCATTTTGTGAGTGTGGGCCAGTAGATTTTGGCGTAATCGGCTTTGCCTTCCATGTGGGCGAGAGCGGCGACGAGAATTAGCATGTTTGCGGATTCTTCGACGGGCATTTGATTTTCTTCAGTGAGTTCACCGCCGCCGTAGACTTGACCATTGGCTTGGGGGTAGGTGCCGAGATCGTGGGGTGCGAAGGGGAACTTCCATCGGGGGGATGAACCGTAAGCCATGATGGGTTCGATGAGGGCTTTGGTGAGAGCGGGCCCGAAGAGAAGGGCTTGCGGAGACATGGGATAGATGACGTCGGAGGTGGCGATGCACCCGTTACTTGAATTTTCTTTGGGGAACCAGAGTGGTTGGCCGTTCGGGTCGGCAGCGAGTTTGCTTCCAGCGATGCATTGCCGGTAGGCGAGACAGGCGAGTTGGGTGTATTGG